>Ga0180121_10000042_pt1 | contig 39538 bp, 39 predicted proteins | sample AntDrymUQ5402106_2_FD_129676 | JGI IMG/M metagenome (GOLD analysis project Ga0180121, IMG submission 129676) | Polar desert sand microbial communities from Dry Valleys, Antarctica - metaG UQ540 (21.06) (version 2) (version 2) | ecosystem: Environmental > Terrestrial > Soil > Desert | place...
GCCTTCACTCCCAGCGCCATGAGCCCGAGGTGGAGACCGGCGGTGCAGGAGTTCAACCCCAGCGCGCTGGAACCGCCGACCCGGTTCCGGAAGGCCGACTCGAATTGCTGGGTCTTCGGACCGGTAGTAATCCAGCCCGATCGCAACGTGTCCGCTACCTCCAGCACCTCTTCCTCCCCCACCGCGGGAGTGGAGAAGAGAAGGAAGTCACGCCGTCGAGCCCAGCTTTCCAGACCGGGACCCGCGCGCAACTCACTGCTGGCTGAGGATTGAGGGCGATCCACGTTCAGCGACTATGGGTGGGGCGAACAACGCGTGACGACAGGCTAGGCGAAAACATCCGACCCCCGGATTCGACGATGTGCAGTGAGTTGCGTGCTGCTGAGTGGCTATAGAGGGCGGGAATGCGAGGTTCGTGCCCGAAGTGGGCACAAGGAACCGCTTACATAACAATGTGATGAATGGGCTGTGACAGAACTTGCAGGGAGGCTAGTGGCGGCTGGTCGTTGCACCAATGCAACTAGTCGCGGGTCACGAGTCGCGAGCCACTAACTCGCGACTCGCGACGCATGACTTTCTAATACCACCCAATCGGTTTCTCGTCGAGGTTGATAAACACCTGCTTCGTCTCCAGGTACTCCTCCACACCCCAGTGCCCCAGCTCGCGGCCGAAACCTGACGCCTTGTAGCCGCCCCACGGAGCCTCCACGAAGGTGGGCTGCATGTGGTTTACCCACACTATGCCGGCCTCGAGCGCTTTCACCACCCGAAACGCCTTGAAGATATCCCGGGTCCAGACGGCGGCCGCCAGGCCATACTGGGTCTCGTTGGCAATCCGGATGGCCTCGGCTTCGTCCTTGAATGGGATGACACTCATGACCGGGCCGAAGATCTCCTCCTGGGCAATGCGGGCGGAGTTGTCGACGTCGTAAAAAATGGTGGGCTCGATGTACCAGCCCTTGTCGAACTGTTTGGGTCGTCCGCCACCGGCAGCCACTTTCGCTTCTCCGCGCCCAACTTTCAGGTAGTCGGCCACTCGGTCACGCTGCTCGGCACTCACGAGAGGACCCATCTTGTTATCGCGGTCCATGCCAGGTCCCAGCTTGATGGTCTTGGCTTTTGCGGCGGCCGCATCTACAAACTTTTTATAGATGTCCCGCTGTACCAGAACACGGCTCCCCGCCGAGCAAACCTCGCCCTGATTAATGAAGGTGCCGAACAGGGCCCCGTCCACCGCGTTCTCGAAATCGGCATCGCTGAAGAAGATGTTGGGCGACTTTCCCCCCAGCTCGAGCGATACCCGCTTGAGCTGGTCCGCTGCGCTGCGCATGATGGCTTTCCCGACTTCCGCACTGCCCGTGAATGCGATTTTTCGGACCGCCGGGTGGCTCACGAGAGGAGCTCCCGCGCCGGGTCCGTCGCCCGTCACGATGTTCACCACCCCGGGCGGGATCCCTACCGCCTCGAAGTCCTTTGCCAGCTCGAGGATGGAAAGCGGGGTCTGTTCCGCCGGCTTGAGCACCACGGTGCAGCCGGCCGCAAGTGCCGGGGCGATCTTCCACGCTGCCATCATCAATGGGTAGTTCCAGGGAATGATCTGCCCGGCCACGCCCATGGGCTCACGCATGGCGAAGGCAACGGCGTCAGCGGGGACCGGTAATACCTCTCCGTTGATCTTGGTGGCCAGTCCGCCGTAGTACTCAAAACAGGTGGCGGTGTCGTCCATGTCGTACTCGGATTCGGCGATCGGCTTGCCGGTATTCCTGGTCTCCAACTCGGCCAGTTCCGCCCGCCGGGCCCGTATCCGCTCGGCCAGCCGGAAAAGGACCCGGCCCCTGTCCTGCGCCGTGACGCTCCTCCAGCCATCATAAAAGGCCTTGTTGGCGGCCCGGGCGGCCAGGTCGACGTCGGCGGCGTTGCCGGCCGGGACCGTGGCGATTGCCTCCTCAGTGGAGGGGTCGAACACCTCGAACGTCTTCCCGCTCTCCGAGTCCACAAACCGGCCATCGATGAACATCTGATAGCGGGCCGCCGTGGGTTTCCGCGCCCTTCCGGACTCTCTGGCCGTGCTCGTCATCGGCTCCTCCGCTCCTCACGTATGTCGGTCACTTGCACCAGATGGCAGAAAATACCACCAAGGCACGAAGGGCACATCCTGCTGCGCCTCGTGCCTTGGTGGATAATCCATTGCCGCCAGCTAGGCCGCGGCTACAGCCTCTCGTGATTGCTGAAGTACCCCCCGAGAAAGCGCCACGGGCGTATCATCCCGTACCCGCCAGGGCATGCCCTCACGAGCCAGTTGCTCCAGGAAGGGGTCTGGATCGAACTGCTCGGGTGACATCACACCGGTGCCACGCCAGATGCGCCGGGCGATCAACCGCGCGGCGATGACGGGTGGAATCCCGGTCTGATACGCGGTGGCCTGTACACCCAGTTCGGTAAACACTGTCTCGTGATCGGTGACATTGTAGATATAGTAGGCCTTCGGCTTGCCGTCCTTCAGCCCCTTGGCCAGCGTGCCCACGCAGGTCTTACCGCGCATGCGCCCCGCCAGATCCTTCGGTTCAGGCAGCAGGGAGACTACCAGGTCCCGGGGTACTATCGACTGATCCCCAACCTGGACCCGATCCTTCCTCGAGAGGCCCAGACGCTTCATGACCCGAAGCGTTTCGACCGTCACCTGATCCATACACAGCTTAAAGTCAACGGTATGGGCATGAGGAAAGAAACGCGGCAGGGTCCTCGACTCCTCATGATCGACGTAATAGCAGTTCAGCACGCCGAGTTCCGGGAAATTGAACGGCTCCAGGCCGGTCAGCGGCTCTTCCAGATGATAGCGCCCCCCCCGGTAGGAAACCGCCTTGCAGAGACACTCATCGATCATGACCCAGGGACTGAACGCCGCCAGGAAGCCGTCGTGGCCCTGGCATACTGAATTATCTCCATCCCGCACCCTGAGCTCGGTGACGACATCGAGCAGGTGTTTGGCCGCATAGGCGGCGTAGACGTTGGTTGTGCCGGGATCGGCTCCCATTCCCAGGAGCGCCAGCCGGCCGGCAGCCCTGAACTCGGCATCGAGCGCGAACTGGTCATCCATTTTGGGGATGCCGTCGGCGTCGGTCCCTGCGCTGGCAAGGTCGATGTAATCGCAGCCGCCCTCGAGGCAAGCACGCATTACATCGATATTGGTCGCAGGAAGAGCAGCGTTCAGGACAATGGTAATGCCAGTGTGCCGAATGACTTCGGCAACTGCGGCTCGATCGCCGGCATCCAACTGGATGGCCGACACACGAGGATCGTTGAGCCGTTCCGCTAGGAGGGAAGCGCGGGCGGACACCGCGTCGGCGATGACGAGTTTCTCGAGCACCGCTTCCTTCACGAATTTGAGGGCGGACACGGTCCCCACCGCGCCGGCACCTAACACCAGGACTTTCACAAACTCCTCTTTTCATTGTTGGCGCGGCACTCGGTCTGGCCCCACCGGCGAACGCGTCTCGCCCGCGTGACCTCGCCCCCGCCGCTGATGGGGGCTCACAGCTCAAGGAGATGGTCAGCTGTGAGAGTGGACCCTCCGCTTTGTCGGAGGATGCAAACGTACCGTCGCTCCAGGGAGTTCGGGTACTCTGCCATAGTAGCTCTGACCCCCCACCCCCTGTCCAGCCCCCCGGTACCCAGGCGGTGGGTGATCTGCCCCACTTGATCCTTCAGGAACCCAGCCAAAGACCGGGCTCTCAAAGACTTATCAGGCAGCGACCAGGCAGCCAAATGCATTTTTATGCAGTGGATGGGGGTCCACTTTCACTCGGCGAAGCCGGTCACCCCGAGGTTGGTCGGAAGCGACACGAGGCTGGGGATGCGCCACGTCGCAGGGGTTGCCGACTTTCCCGGTTGGTGTATGCTCCACCGAACCGGATTTTTCTCCCCTCTCACGTCCGCAGCTCTTCCCTCGGGGTGCAGATGTCTGGCGTCATTCAGCTTGTGACGGAGGTCCCCGGCCCCAAAAGCCGCGCCCTGCTCGCACGGCGCGCCCAGGCGGTGCCGCGGGGCGTGCCTGCCGTCACCCCGCTTGCTGTCGTCCAGGCCGACGGCGCCGTCGTCACCGATGCCGACGGCAACCGGCTGATCGACTTCGGCGGCGGGATCGGCGTGGTCAATACCGGCCACCGGCACCCGTCGGTCGTTGCGGCCGTCCGGGCACAGCTGGACCGGTTTGCTCACGTGTGCTTTCCGGTCTCTACGTACGAGCCCTACGTTGCCCTGGCTGAACGGCTCAACCAGGTCACTCCCGGCAGTCATGCGAAGCGCACCTTCCTGCTGAACAGCGGCGCGGAGGCGGTTGAGAACGCGGTTAAAGTGGCCCGCGCCTTCACCGGCCGTCAGGCGGTGGTCTGTTTCGAGCACGGCTTTCACGGGCGGACCAACCTGGCTCTGGCCCTGACGTCCAAGGTCATGCCCTACAAGAAGGGCTTTGGCCCCTTTGCGCCCGAGATCTACCGGATTCCCTTTCCTTATTGTTATAGATGTGGGGCAGCCGGGCGCGGCAGCGGAACAGCGCCCGGGTGCTGTATGGCCAACCAACCGAATCTGGAGCAGATCTTTGCTTCGACGGTGGATCCCGATTCAGTCGCCGCTATCATCATGGAGCTGGAGCTGGGCGAGGGCGGATTCGTCCCCGCGCCCCGGGAATACGTCTCCGCGCTCGCCGAGTTTGCCGGGCGCCACGGCATCCTCTTTATCGCGGATGAGATCCAAACGGGGTTCGGGCGCACCGGGAAGCTGTTCGCCTGCGAGCACTACGGGTTGGTGCCCGACATCATCATCACTGCCAAATCGCTGGCCGGCGGACTGCCGCTCGCGGCTGTCACGGGCAGGGCCGAGATTCTCGAGGCTCCTCAGCCGGGCGGCTTGGGCGGGACCTACGGCGGCAACCCACTGGCGTGCGCCGCCGCACTGGCGGTTCTGGACGTCATGGAGGCGGAACAGCTGCCCGCCCGTGCTGCTCGGATGGGCGATCGGATCCGGGCACGGTTCTGCCAGTGGGCCACCCGCCATCCATGCATCGGCGATGTGCGGGGCCTCGGGGCCATGATCGGCATGGAGCTGGTGCAGGATCGCCAGTCCAAGACGCCGGACAAGACGCTGACCAGCCGGCTGCAGGCGGCTGCCCTGGAACGGGGCGTGATCCTGCTGTCCTCGGGCACCTACGGGAACACGGTGCGTGTGCTGGCGCCGCTTTCGACATCCGACGAAATCTTGGATGAGGGACTTGGCGCCATCGAACAGGCGCTGGATGCCGTAGCACCGGCGCTCCCTGCGCTCCCGTGACCGCCGCGCCGAAAGTACAGCCTGTGGTCCAGTTCGCCGGCGTCTCCAAGAGCTTCGGCGAGGTCAAGGCAGTCGACGACATTTCTTTTGACATTCGCCGGGGCGAGTTCTTCTCCATCCTGGGCCCATCCGGGTGCGGAAAGACCACCACCCTTCGGCTGCTCGCGGGCTTCGAAGAGCCGGATGAAGACGGTGGCGAGGTTCGCCTTCTGGGCGAGACCGTGAACAAGAAGCGTCCCTACGAGCGCAAGATCGCTATGGTCTTTCAGAACTATGCGCTCTTCCCCCACCTCACCGTCGCCCGCAACGTCTCCTTCGGCCTGGAACAGCGTAAAACCCCAAAGACCGAAATTGAGGGCCGGGTGCGGCGGGCCCTGGACATGGTGCGGCTCAAGCCGGAGGTGTTTTCCGGCCGGATGCCGGGCCAGCTCTCAGGCGGGCAGCGGCAGCGTGTGGCCCTGGCGCGCGCCCTCGTACTGGAGCCGGCCATCCTGCTGCTGGACGAGCCGCTCGGGGCCATCGATCTCAAGCTGAGAAAGGAAATGCAGCTGGAGCTCAAGGCGCTCAACCAGCAGCTCGGAACCACCTTCGTCTATGTCACGCACGACCAGGAAGAAGCTCTGACGATGTCGGACCGCATCGCCGTCATGGATAGCGGGCGGGTGGCCCAGCTGGGAACGCCGGCCGAGATCTACGAAAATCCCCGCACCGCGTTTGTCGCCCGATTCATCGGTGAGTCCAACTTCTTCGATGGAAGGGTGGACCAGCGGGCGGGCGGACAGTGGGTTGTGGCGCAGCCCGGCGGCGGAACGTTCCAGGTCCCGGACCATCCCAGTGTGACCCAGGCGCAGGACGTTCGGATTGCGGTCCGGCCGGAGTGGATGGACGTGCAGAAGCCCGACTCCATCCCGCCGGGAGAGAATGCGCTGGTAGGCACCATCCGGGACATCATCTACCTGGGCGAGACGATGCATGTCATCGTGACGGTACCCGGTACCGGCGACGTCACCGTGGCGCTGCGCAACGAGGGTCAGCTCATCAAGCCGCTGCTCTGGAAGCGGGGAGATGCGGCGGCAGTCGCCTGGCTCCCGGAGGATTGCCAAATCCTGGAGCAGGAGTAGTGGGCGCGGTACGGGAGCGGGCGCTCGCCTGGTTGTACACCCGGCCGGAGGCCCGCGCGTGGGCGCTTCTGGCCCCGGGCGGCTTCTGGCTGATCGCGTTTTTCCTGGTGCCACTGCTCGTCATGTTCGTCTATAGCCTGATGCCGCGGGGCATCTACGGTGGAGTAGAGCCCGGCTTCACGCTGGAACACTACACCCGGTTTTTCGACCCGCTCTACCTCCAGGTACTGAAGCGGACCTTTGCCTGGTCCGTTGCCTGCACGGTGATCTGTCTCTTCCTGGGCTATCCCGTGGCGTATGTGATCGCCCGCAGTACCCGGTGGCGCACCCTGCTGCTCTTCCTCGTCGTGCTCCCGTTCTGGACCAGTTTTCTGGTGCGGACGTTCGCCATGATCTTCCTCATGCGGGACACCGGGCTCATCAATAGTTGGATGATGAAGGTAGGGCTGATTCAGGAGCCGCTGACCATCCTGTACACGCCGCTGGCCGTGATGGCCGGACTGGTCTACGGATTTCTGCCGTTCATGATTTTGCCGATCTATGCCTCGCTCGAAAAGCTCGATCCGTCGCTGCTGGAGGCGGCCGAGGTGCTTGGCGCGCGGCCGGCCGCGCGGTTTCGCCGCGTGACGCTCCCCCTATCCATGCCCGGCGTGGTGGCCGGCTCGCTGCTGGTCTTCATTCCTGCCCTGGGATCGTTCCTTACTTCCGACCTGTTGGGCGGCGCCAAGCAGGTGATGATCGGAAACCTGGTGCAGAACCAGTTCTCTTCCGCCAGGAACTGGCCCTTCGGGTCCGCGGCCTCGTTCATCGTGATGGCCCTGGTACTGGCGGCGGTCACCTGGTATCTGCGGGTCAGGGATGCCGGCGTCCGCAGGCTCGCGGCCAAATGAATACACCGATTCCGCGCTGGCTCATCGGGTTCACCGCCGTGGTGTACTTCTTCCTTCATTTGCCGGTGCTGGTGCTGGTGGTCTTCTCGTTCAACGACTCCAAGTTCTCAGTCGATTGGCGAGGTTTCACCCTCCAGTGGTATCAGCGGCTGCTCGAGCGGCCCGACATCTTGCGCGGCCTCAAGGCCAGCCTGATTGTGGGTGGGGCTGCGACGCTGATCTCGGCGGTGTTCGGCACCCTGTTGGCGCTCGCCCTGGCACGCCAGCGGTTTCGCGGGCGGCGCGTGTTCGAGGGATTTCTCTATGTGCCGATCGTCACGCCGGAAATCGTCACCGGTATCTCGCTGCTCCTCCTCTTCGCCTTGCTCAAGGTTCCCCTCGGCCTCACCACGATTACGATCGCGCACGTCGCGTTCTGCATCTCCTTCGTCGTCATCGTGGTGCTGGCCCGGCTGGAGGGCATGGATGAGAACCTGGAGGAGGCGGCGATGATTCTCGGAGCCGACGAGATCACCACCTTCTGGAAGGTGACGGTCCCCCAGCTCTGGCCCGGCATCCTGTCGGGAGCCCTGCTCGCCTTTACCATGTCGTTCGACGACTTCGTCATTACCTCGTTCGTTTCCGGGCCCGGATCGTCCACCCTGCCGATCGTGGTCTACGGCATGGTGCGGAAGAATGTTGAGCCCAGCATCAACGCCATCAGCACGATCATCCTGCTTGCCACTGCCATTCTGATTTATCTGGCCGACCGGCTGGCGCGGGCGAAGTAAGTGCTTCTCGAACGGTGCCTGTGGTCCGATCAGATGGCGCTGCCCCGCCGCCCCGCTGCCCCGCCTCCGGCCCGCACCGACGTCGCCATCATCGGCGGTGGCTATACCGGGCTCGCGGCTGCCCGTGAGTTGGCCCGGCGGGGGACCGATGTGACCGTCCTGGAGCGGCACCATCTGGGCTGGGGCGCCAGCGGCCGGAACGGCGGCTTTGTGTTGCAAGGGTATAAGCCCGAGATGGAGGAGCTGGCTCGCATGGTGGGCGCCCCCCGCGCCAGGCATATGTTCCAGCTTACCCTGGACGCCATGCAACTCCTGGAAGGTCTGATCTCGGAGGAGGGGATCGACTGCGATTTCTCCCACTGCGGCGCCCTGACCCTGGCGGCGAAACCGGACCACCTCTCAGCCCTGGAGCAGAGCGGCCGGTTCCTGCGTGAGGAGCTCGGCTACGAAACTCAGCTTCTCGCCCGGGAGGACCTGGGACGGGAGATCGGTTCCAGCCGGTACCATGGCGCACTGCTCGATCCGGGTGGATGTTCTCTCCAGCCGGCCAAATATGTTGCCGGGCTCGCACAGGCGGCTGCGCGGGCAGGTGCCCGGCTGCTGGAAGACACCGAAGTGGTGAGGGTCAGGAAGACGGCGGGCGGTTTCGAGGTCGGAACCCGGCGAGGCGTGGTGTTGGCACGCGAGGTACTGGCGGCAACCAATGGTTATACCCCGCAGGCCCTGGCGGCGCTCCGCCGCCGGGTAATTCCCATCGGGAGCTACATCATCGCCACCGAGCCGTTGGGGGCCGACATGGCCCGCCGGCTTATCCCTCGCGCCCGGGTACTCAGCGACACGAAGAATCTGTTGTATTACTTCCGGCTGTCGCCGGACAACAGAATGGTTTTTGGCGGCCGGGCGTCGTTTACGCCGGCAAGCCCCCGCCGGAGCGCTGCAATCCTCGGCGCCGGCATGCGCGAGGTGTTTCCCCAGCTCTCGGATGCGAAGGTGGAGTTTGCCTGGTCCGGCAAGGTGGCATATCCCATGGATCATCTCCCCCATGCCGGCCGGCTTGGAGGCCTGTACTACTCGATGGGATATTGCGGGCACGGCGTCGCGCTGGCCACATACCTCGGCACCTGCATGGGCAAGGTCATTGCGGGGGCGGGCGAGGTTCCCGATCTCGGTGGCAAGCGGTTCAAGGCTATTCCGTTCTTCAATGGTTTTCCCTGGTTCCTCCCTCTGGTGGGAGGCTATTACCGAACCCGCGACTGGTTGAGCTGAAACACATTGTGGACGATTCCAACCCAGGAGGCAATCCCGTGAGCAAGCGTACGGAAGTCGAACGGCTGGTGGAACAGCTCGAGCGCGGCGGCATTTCACGGCGCGAGTTCGTCTCTCGCAGCCTGGCGCTGGGGCTGAGCATGAGCTCGGTGGGACTGCTGCTGAGCGCCTGCAAGGGCGGCGAGGGAAAGGCCGGCGTTGCGGGGGACAGCACCCGCGCCGCTCCCGCCATGGCCGACCTGGGCCCGATCGAGAAAGAGCTCCACCTGTACAACTGGTCGGACTACATCGCCGAAGACACGGTACCGAACTTCGAGAAGGAGTTCGGGATCAAGGTGTCGTATGACACCTACGAGAGCAACGAGGAGATGGTGGCCAAGCTCCAGGCGGGCGCCAGCGGCTATGACATCGTGGTGCCCAGCGGCTACATCATTCCGGTGCTCGTCGCCACCGACCTGATTACGCCCCTCAACATGAAATACATCACCAACGCGGGCAACGTGTCACCGATTTTCCGGAAGCTTCCGTCCGATCCCGACGACAAGTACACCGTTCCCTGGCAGTGGGGCACCACCGGCATTGCCTACCGAAACGACAAGATCAAGGTTCCCATCGACAGCTGGGATGTGTTCCACGACCGGAAGTACGCCAAGAAACTCACGATGATGGACGATGGCCGTGAAGTGATCGGGGCCGAGCTGCGCCACCGGGGACACTCGCTGAACTCCATCGACCCGAAGGAGCTGGCGCAGGCCAAGGCGGACTGCATCGACGCCAAGAAAAATCTCAAAGCCTACATCTCGGCCCCGGTGAAGGCGCAGCTCATCTCAGGCGATGTGTGGATCTCGCAGCTCTGGAACGGCGATACCACCCAGGCAAAGGCGGAACAGCCGAACCTGGCCTATGTGATCCCCAAGGAAGGCTGCACCATCTGGGGTGACTCCATGTGCATCCCGAAGAGCGCGCCCAACAAGCGGGCGGCCCACGAGTGGATCAACTACGTCCTGCGGCCCGAGGTCGGCGCGGCGCTGTCGGAGGCTACCGGCTACGGAACGCCGAACGCCGCCGCAGCCAAAGTCATGAAGAACCCGGTGCCCTATCCGACCCCGGACGAGCTCAAGCGGCTGGAGTACCAGGTCGATCTGGGCAAGGACACGGCGACGTGGGACCAGATCTGGACTGAAATCAAGTCTGCCTAACGCACAGGGAATGCAGCCCGGGCAGCGGGGCAGATTGCCCCGCTGTCCCGCCGTTCCCGCTGACAAAGGAGCGCCGATTAATTGAGGTTATCGAACGATCAGGCTTTAGAACACACGCGCAGGTATCTCGGTCTCATAGGAGGCGGTGAGCTTTCCACCGCGGAGAAGCAGGCCTTCATCGCCGAAACGGTCGAAAGCTACGAGCGGTATTACAACCGTGGCTTCATCGGCTACCGCAAAGCGGTCACGGAAGCGGGGCAGTTCGCGGCCCTCGAGTGGTCGGGCGAGGGGTCCATGCTGTGCGATCTCCTGGGGCGGGAGTACATCGATTGTCTGGGTGGGTTTGGGATCTTCAGCGCCGGCGTCAATCACCCCAAAATCGTCAAAGCCGTCACCGATCAGATGCAGCGCATGGCGCTCAACAGCCAGGAGCTGCTGGAGCCCTGGCGGGCGGCGCTGGCGCGGGTGCTGGCGGGAATCACCCCCGGGGACCTTCAGAATTCGTTCTTCATCAACAACGGCACCGACGCCATCGAAGGCGCCATCAAGCTCACCCGGCTCTACACCAAACGAAACACCTTCATCTCGGCGATCGGCGGGTTCCACGGAAAGTCCATGGGATCGCTGTCGCTGATGGGCAAGGCGTCGTTTCGCGAGCCGTTTCAATCCGGGCTGCAGGACGTACGGTTCATTCCCTACGGTGACGCGGATGCGCTGGAAACGGAGTTCAGCCGATGCGAGGCCGTGGGGGTCCAGATCGCGGGCGTTGTCCTCGAACCGGTGCAGGGCGAAGCCGGGGGGGTGGTTCCGCCCGCCGACTTCTTTCCCCGCGCCAGAGAGCTGTGCACCCGGTACGGCGCGCTGCTGATTGCCGATGAAATCCAGACCGGTATGGGGCGCACCGGTAAACTGTGGGGCGTGGACCACTGGAACGTGGTGCCGGATATCATGTGCGTCGGAAAGTCGATCGGCGGAGGGGTCATGCCGCTGTCGGCATTCATCTCGACCGCGGCCATCTGGGAAGTGATGGTGCCCAATCCGATCATCCATTCCACCACGTTCGGCGGGAATCCGCTGGCCTGCGCCGCCGGTCTTGCCGCCATCGAGGTGACCCTGGAGGAAGACCTCCCGGGCCAGGCCGCCGTCAAGGGGGAGTTTCTCCTGCGCGAACTGGGCTGTCTCCAGCAGAAGTATCCCAAGGTCCTGAAGGCCGCCCAGGGCAAGGGGCTTCTGATCGGGATGGAGTTTCCGGTGCAGGAGATCGGCTGGAAGGTGGCGTCCGGCCTATTCAAGCGCGGCGTGCTGGTGGCGGGGACCTACTCGAAAGCGCAGGTCATTCGCATCGAGCCCGCGCTCGGTATCCCCATGGAGCTGCTGCAGGAGATGTTGAACCGGCTGGAAGACACCTTCCGCGAGGTCAGCGCCGGATTGTAAGGACGGTTCCGGAAGCGGGCAGCAAAAAGGGCGGCCGATCTGGCCGCCCTTCGCCTGTGCGGTGGCTGCCTACTCGGGCGATGCGGGCGCTTCCGGCTCCTCCTCTTCCTCAGTTTCATTCGACCAGCTGAGCGAGACGCCGCCCCAAAGCTTCGCACCGGTGTCGAGGTTGGACGGCGAGGTGACTTTCGTGGCCTCATCACTGCCGATAACCAGGTGGAGGACCGGGGTGATGGAGAAGACACCCGCCGTGAAGGGAACACCAGCCGAGAGATCCAGGTGAGTGAATCCGTCGCCCGCGAAGTTGAAAGACTCATCTGAGAGCAGGTCATCGGGTTCGCCTTGCCCGGCACTAAATCCCGCTGCCGCGCCCAAATCAATAGAGATCTTCTCGCTAGCCGGCAGCGAGTGACTGACGTTGGCCTCGATGTAGGCCCCTTTGATCTTATCTACATCGTAGTAGACCGAGAGCTCAGGGCTGAGCGGCACATCCAGCCCCACCTTGCCGTAGATCTCGACCGTGTTGGCCTCGCTATCCAGGCCTCCGTTCGGTGCGGCATCGAGATCGTTGGGGTAGATGTACCCAGTCACGCCACCGGTCAGCGTGGTGCGCCCCACCGGAAAGCTGACTTCGGCGTACGGGTCGAATTCCGCGAAGTTGAAGGCCGAGGTCCCGCCGCTCTCGCTGATGTCATCGTTGATGTCGTCGTATTTGCCCAGGTCGATGTTGGCCCACCCACCCACCGTCACCGATGCGTTTCCCGCGGGAAAGCTCACCCACGCCGCTGGCTCGGCCACCGGCTTATTCGTCAAGGACAACCCGCGCCAGACGTAGGAGCTGAAGAGGTCGAGATCTACGCCGAAGGTAGCCTGCGCCTGGGCAGGCACCGCACCGATCAGCGCGCCGACCATGAGAACCGCCGCCCCACCGACTTTCGCTCGCTGCATGATGATCTCCCAAATCTGGGGAAGTGCCACGCAAACAAAAGGCCCGCTTGGATGACCAGCGGGCCGGGAACGGATCAACGACGGACGCTAACCCCCCGGCCTATGTGAAGGCGTCGCAATTTGACAGCCGAATCCAACAGCCAGGGTTGCTTGGGCGCATGCCGCAATGTACGGGCTCACCGCCGACCGTCAAGCCACCGGCCGGCAGCAAAACCCTTCCGCTTACTGATGCAGGGCGAAGTCCTCGATGTGCACATCGAGGTTGTGGTTGACCCGAAGGCCCACGATGCCCTTCGCGCTCAGCTGTTTCGCGTCCATGCGGTGAACCGTCTGCCCGTTGACTTTGAACTCGACTTTGCTCGGGTTCTGTTTGGCGTCGATCTCCAGCAGATTCGAGGCCTTTCCCTGCGCGTCACCTTTCTTCACGGCAGGATGTGCCGTCCAGCCCTTGCTGATGTCGCTGGTGTTGTCGCCATCGCGGCGCTTGATCAGATAGGAACCGTCATCCCGGACCAGGAAGTACGTGTACTTCTGGTCCTTGCCCGCGAGGGCCTGCGCCCCCATAAACAGGCCATAGCCTTCCGAATGCTTGAGTTTCTTCGTCTGATTGAACTTCGCCAGGGTGTGAAAGGGCCCAGTGGCCTTGTCTTTCTCCCGGTAGAGAATGGTGGCGGGTCCGAGGGTCAGGTGATACCCGGGCTCCATCGTTACAAATTTGACGTTGGCCATCTCGCCTTGCCCGTCGGGCCGCGCAGTCCACCCGGCTGGCAGCGAACCGCCGCCCTGCACCGGGTGGTCCGGATCATCCTTGCCGGCGTTCGATTGAGCCGGCGCCGGCGGCGCGTTCAGCAGGGCGAGGGTAACGAAAGCGACGTAACGGCTGGTTTTCATTGTTGTTACCTCTTAGGTGCGGAATCGGGTTGCGGTGATCGATCCGATCTGACTAACCTTACGGCCCGTCGCCGCGGGCATCCTTCACCGGAGATCGTTCCATGTACTGGTTTGGCGTGCTGTTCGGAGCGATAGGCGCAGGGCTCATTCTGGGAGCGCTGACCTACGTATCCATTCTCATCGGGGTACTGGTGAACTTCATGATCATCCTTATGAGCGGCCCGTTAATCGACCGGTTCCTGGAACGCCGGAAACGGCGGTCGGCCTAGGCCGGCGGACTGCCTGCGGCATCGTCTTCGCCGTCCGCGCCCGGCGTGGTGGCCACCCGTAAGGCGGCGTCGTAATTGATCTTCAGTGTCCCCTGCAGCTCCCTCAGTCCGCGCACCTTCATGGGCAATCCTCCGCCGCCGCGGGTGAGCATGCCCATACGGCCCGCCGTATCGGCAAGGCTGCCCAGGCTCAGCGACGCCGCTTTCCCCTTGATGTCGTCCAGCAGCCGGCCCAGCCCACGCACGAGAGACTCGTCCACGCGAGGTCCCGCCATCTGCTCGATGACACTGTATATGCGCTGAAGTTTTTGGGGCAGGAGCTGCAGAAAGGCCACTTGGGCCTGCTGACGGCTCGTCAGTTTAGATGCCATTAGTCTGGGTCCTGAGAGGGGCACAATCTAGCACATAGAGCCGGAACTGTCGCGGGTGAATCTCCGCCCGGGTACTTGCGTAGTGTGCAGGTTCTCGCCCCGTGCCAAACTGAACTCTGAGCGTATCTATGAAGATCTCGGACATGTCCATCCGCCGGCCAGTTCTGGCCAGCATGCTCAGCCTGGCACTGGTGCTCTTCGGAGTCATCGGCTACACCCAGCTGGCCGTTCGGGAGTTCCCCGACGTGGACGCCCCAATCGTCTCGGTCACCACCGTGCTGCCGGGGGCCAACCCGCAGGTGGTCGAGTCGGCCGTGACTGACATCCTGGAAGAGGAGCTGAGCACGGTCGAGGGTCTGCGTACCCTTACGAGCTCCAGCGGAGAAGGAGTCAGTAACATCACCCTGGAGTTCAACCTGGAGCGTGGGGTCGAAACCGCGGCCCAGGACACCCGGGACAAGGTCGCCCGGATCCGGGAGCGCCTGCCCGAGGACGTCGAAGAGCCGGTGGTGGCAAAGCAGGACGCCGATGCCCAGCCGTTCTTCTGGCTGGCTCTGTCCGGCGAGAACTACGACCTGCTCCAGCTGACCGACCTGGGCGATCGGCTGGTCAAGAGCCGGCTGCAGACCCTGCCCGGCGTAGGACAAGCCCGAATCTTCGGGGAACGCCGCTTCTCGATGCGGGTCTGGCTTTCCGCGTCCGAGCTCTCCGCCCGCAACATCACCGTTCAGGATGTCCAGCGTGCCATCCGGAGCCGCAACGTCGAGGTTCCGGCAGGACGGATCGAATCGGAGCGGCGCGAGTTTACGGTGCGCTCCCTCGGTGAGCTCAAGTCGCCGGAAGAATTCGGCAACCTGGCCGTGAGCAACACCGACGGGGTTCTCGTCAAGCTCAAGGACCTGGGCCGGGTCGAGCTAGGCGCCGAGGACGAGCGGAGCGAGCTGCGGTTCAAGGGCACCCCATCGGTAGCAATCGGGATCATCCGCCAGTCGAAGTCCAACATCATCTCCGTGGCCGACGCTATTCGGGAGGAGCTGCCCCGCATTCAGACGTCGCTGCCGCCGGGCGTCACCATCAACGTCGGCTTCGACCAGTCGGTCTTCGTCAAGCGCTCCATTAAGGAAGCGGAGGAAACCCTGCTGATCGCCGCGCTGCTGGTGGTGATCATCATCTTCCTCTTCCTGCGAAATCTGCGGGCGACGATTATCCCCGGCCTGGCAATCCCTACCTCCATCGTGGCCGCGTTTGCCATCATGTACTTCATGGGCTTCTCCATCAACAACTTTACCCTGCTCGCGCTGACGCTTGCGATCGGTATCGTCGTCGATGACGCGATCATCGTGCTGGAGAACGCGTACCGGCACCAGGAGGAGCTGGGCGAGAGTCCGGAGGAAGCAGCCATCAACGGCACCCGGGAGATCGCATTCGCGGTGCTCTCCACCACTATCGCGCTGGTGGCCGTGTTCACCCCGCTGGCGTTCCTGAAAGGCTCCACCGGCCGGCTGTTCAACGAGTTCGGTATCGCGGTGGCGGGATCGGTGATCATCTCCGGGTTCGTGGCGCTCACCCTGACCCCCATGCTGTGCGCCAAGATCCTTCGGGTGCCGCAACGGCATGGCCGCATGTACCGGATTCTGGAGGAAGGCTTCAATCGGCTGGCCTCCGGCTATGCGCGCACCTTATCGCTAGCGCTGCGGCACCGGCTCATCGTGGTAGGCGTGGCGGCCCTGGTCACCGCAAGCGCCGTCCTGATCTTTGGCTCGCTCAAACGGGAATTCGTCCCTCAAGAGGACCGGGGATGGTTCCTGACGTTCATCATCGCCCCCGAGGGTTCCTCGCTGGCCTATACCGACAGTTACCAGCGGCGCGCCGAGGCCATTCTCACCAAGACGAAAGAGGTGAACAGCTTCTTCAGTGTGGTGAACATCGGTGATGGCGTCAGCCGGGGCATCATCTTCACCAATCTGGAGGACTGGTCGGACCGCAGCCGGTCGGTGCAGGAGGTCATCACTGAGGTGCAGGGTCAGTTCTTCGGCATCCCCGGCGTCTTCGCCTTTGCCAACAACCCCCCTGCGTTCGGCTGGGGCAGCCCGGTCAATTTCGTCATTCAGCACTCCGACTTCGAGCTGCTCTCCAAGGGCAACGACACCCTGCTGGCGCGAGCCCGGCAGATTCCCGGCCTGGTCAACGTGGATAGCGACCTCCGGGTCAACAAGCCGCAGCTCACGGTCAGCTTCGATCGCGATCGGGCCGAAGACCTGGGTGTGGCCGTGGCCGACGTGGCCACCACGCTCCAAGTGCTGCTCGGTGGCAGCCAGACTGGCACGTTTACACGGGCCAATAAGCAGTACGACGTAATCGTGCAGCTCGATCCACGCTCGCGCGCAACGCCGAGCGACATGACCGGTCTGTACGTGCGAGGCCGGGCCGACCAGCTGGTCAAGCTCGAAGCCCTGGCTACCGTCCAGGAAGGGGTGGGGCCGCGTGAGCTCAACCACTTCCAGCGGGTTCGTTCCGCAACCGTCACCGCCAGTCTCGCGCCCGGCTACACCCTGGGAGAAGCGCTCGACACGCTCACCAGTATCGCGAGCGAAGTGCTGCCCCGCGGCAGCAGCACCGCACTGGCCGGCGAGTCGCGCGAGCTGGAGGAGAGCGGGGCGGCTCTCTACTTCGCATTCCTGCTGGCACTGGTAGTGGTGTTCATGGTCCTCGCCAGTCAGTTCGAGTCGCTGGTGCACCCCTTTACCGTGTTGCTGGCGGTGCCGCTCGCGGTCACCGGGGCCCTCCTCACGCTGAAGCTGGCCGGCTCCACCCTGAACGTATACAGCCAGATCGGGATGATTCTGCTGATCGGATTGGTGACCAAGAACTCCATTCTTCTGGTGGAATACATCAACCAGTTGAAGGAGCGAGGAATGGATCCGGTGGCGGCGGCCCAGGAGGCCGGCCGCATCCGGCTGCGTCCCATTCTGATGACGTCGGTCGCCACCGTGGCTGGGGCCCTGCCCATCGCGCTGGGGCTGGGAGCCGGCTCACTCAGCCGCCGGCCCCTGGGCTACGCCATCGTGGGCGGCCTGATCTTCTCTACCTTGCTGACCCTGTACGTCGTGCCGGCGGTCTACGTGATGTTCGACGGGCTTTTCCAGCGTCGCAGAGCCCGGGCCGGCGCCACGGCAACGCTGGCGCCGGCGGAGGCAGACTGATGCTGTTGCTTCTGCTGGCGCTCCAGTCCACTCCGGCCGACTCGGTACCGGCTGCTAGCCCCATCCCCAAGATCACGTTGGCCGAGGCGGTTCGGCGCTCGTCCAGGTTCGATCCCGATTACGTGCGGGCGCTAGGACAGATCGACAACGCCGAATGGGGCCGGAAAGCCGCCATGCTGGCGTTTTTCGTGCCCTCAGTCGATCTGGCGCTGGATCAGACCAAATACTCCCAGGGCTTTTTCAACCCGGCGGACCCGTCCAACCCCACCAGCACACTGGTCGTGGGCCGCGCCAGCGCGAGCTACGAGATATTCAGCCTGCGGAAGTTTACCGAGCTCTCCCGCACCAAGGCGGACATCGCAAGCGCTGAAGCGGGCGAGCTGGAACAGAGATTCAATGCGGCACTGGAAACCGAGTCGAGCTACTACGACGTGCTGGTTGCCCAGGAGCTCTCGCGCGTCAATGGAGAGCGTGCCCGGCGGGCGCTGGAAGGATTGGCCGTAGCTCGTGCCCGGGTGGCATCCGGAGCAGCAGTCCAGACCGACTCCCTTCAGCTGGTGCTGGAGCTGGTCCGCTCACGGGTGGACAGTCTGCGGCAGCACAATGCCCTCCGTACCGCCCAGCTGGAGCTGGGCCGGCGGGTGGGTGCCGATGGGCCGGTGGATGCGGTACCCGCCGATACCCAGCCCGCTGCGCCGCTTCCTATGACCCTGCCGGAAGCGGTGCGCCTGGGGCTGGATCAGGGTCCCCAGTACCGCGCCGCCCGAGCCATCGAAAACTCGGCTGCCGCCGCCCTGCGAGCCCAGCGCGGCGAGTATCTCCCCGTGCTCAGCGTGGGGGGTCTGCACCAGCGCTATGACACCAGGCTCTTCCCCAGCGCTTCCAACATCAGCTCGGTCACGTTCAGCCTGTCGTTCCCGCTGTGGAACAACGGCCAACGCGAGATCGAGGTCAGCCGGGCTCGGGTAAACCGGGATGTCGCCCGCGCCATCCGCGAAGATTTGGAGCGTGTGGTCCGGCGAGATGTCACCGGGTCTTACGACGGCTACCAGGTCGCCGCGGCAGCGGTCGAGCTGGCGTTGGTGGGCGTAACTGTGGCGAGCCAGACGTATCGCATGCAGGAGCTGCGCTACAGGTCCGGTGCTACCACGATACTCGATCTGCTCGATTCCCAAGTGGACTTGGCCGAAGCTGAGGCGGGTCTGGTTCAGGCACGATATCTGAACCGGCTGGCACTGGCTCGGCTCGAGGCGATACTCGGCCGCAGACTATTCACGAACAAGGACACCCCGTGAGACCGACGCATGCAACGTTAGTTCTGCTCGCCGCGCTGACCGCGTGTAACAAGGCCGAATCGGCTGGGGACGGCGCTGGTGGCGGCCCCGGCGGCGGTGGTCCGCCCGCCATGCCGGTGGAAGCTGCAACCGCCCGTGCTGACACGGTGGTGGACGCCATTCTGGCAACCGGTCAGATCGAGGCCATGCAGTCGATCGAGCTTCGGCCCGACATCGAAGGCCGGCTGGTTCAGATCCTGGTTCGTGAGGGATCCCCGGTAGGCCGGGGTACGGCGCTGTTCAAGATCGACGACGCCGAGCTTAAGGCCCAGGTCGCCCAGATTGAGGCGGAGCGGGACCTGGCGCGTCAGTCCCTGGCGCGGACCCGGGATCTCCTCACCCAAAAGGCGTCATCTCAGGCGGAGCTGGAGCGGGCCGAAGCCACCATGCGGAGCAACGAGGCCCAGCTCGAGCTCCTGAAGGTACGGCTCGGCCGGACCGTTGTCCGGGCGCCGTTCGCGGGCGTGATGGGCCAACGTTTCGTGAGCCTGGGAGATTATGTAACGACCAGCACCCGGCTCGCTGCCCTACAGACCGTTTCGCCTCAACGGGCCGCCTTTCAGGTACCGGAGCGGTACGCCGAGCAGCTTCAGGCCGGCCAGAACGTCAGCTTCAGAGTGGCCGCGCTGCCGGGCCGGGAGTTTTCCGGCACAGTCGACTTCGTCGATCCCATCGTTCAGCTCCCCGGCCGCACGATCATGGTGAAGGCGCGGGTGCCCAACCCCCGGCGCCAGCTCCAGTCCGGCATGTTCATCGAGGCCCGTCTGGCAACGGCTGTTCGGCCCAACGCGGTGGTCATTCCCGAAGACGCGGTGCTTCCGTTACAAGGCTCGAACTTCGTGTGGGTCGTTGCCGACGGTAAGGCCACCCGGCGCCAGGTGGAACTCGGCGTGCGCACACCCGGCTTCGTGGAAGTGAAGAGCGGCGTCGAGAACGCCGAACAGGTTGTGGTCGGGGGACAGGAACGGTTAGGCGAAGGGGCGCCGGTGCAGGCGACGCTGGTGCAACGGCGGCCGGTGGGCGGGCGGGAAGAGACCGCCGTGGTCGATACTGTGAGTGCTGATAGCAGTGAAGCGAGGAAGCAGGGAAGCAGGTAAGCCCGCCTAGAACAGCCCGCTTTTGGCGGCGGCCCACAGGCGCATCAGACGCTCGAACCCATCCTGTAGCAGCTCCACCTGCTGCGGACTGGGTGACGCCACCACCGCCGTCTCCAGCTCGATTACCAGCCGGCCCATCTCCTGCCGCCCCTGCTTGGCCGCCTCTACTTTGATCTCGGCCAGTAATTCGGCGATCTTCCGTCTTACGCCTTCATCGTTCGGAACCTGCCAGAGATAGGTCGCGCTGTCCCGGCCGGCCACGCACAGCTCTCCCAGCCGGTCCATCAATGGCGGCATAGACTTTCTGGGAGCGGGTTTTTGATCGTCGGGCACTGGGAGCCTCCCCTGAAAAACATCGTGAGCATGCCACTGCGCCACCTGCTGGGCCTGGGAGTATGCGGGCTCCTCGTAGCCGGACGGCCATCCAATCTCGCGGGGCAAGCCGCCGAGGAGTACCGGGCCCAGTCCGGCCCAGACCTGCCGCGGTTCACCCTGCGTCAGATCGTCACCGGCAGCAATGATACCCTGAGCCGGATCCCCGGCCCCTGGCTGCAGGCGGCTCTGGCGGCGCAGCCGGAATCTCTCGCTCTGGCCCGTTACCACAAGGGAGCCCGGCTGAGCGGCGTCGCTCCGCTCGGTCCCGATGCGCTGGGCTCGGAACGCTTCCAACACATGATGGGCTTGTACCGGCGCACCGAGCTGACGCAGGCGGCCCGGCAAACCCTGACCGCGATCCGGGCGAACATTCCGGGCGATACTGCCCGGGTGCGCTTCGACCGCCTGTTTCGACCGCAAGGCGAATGGGTCGTGGATATACATGAAGCCGCACTGGCCTGGGCGCGGGGCCGTGCACCCGCTATTCAATGGAGCTCGGCAGGACCCGCTCTGGCCGCCGTCCGTTGGCTTCATTCCAGCGACAGCATGGCGCCCGAAGCGGTGCCCCGCGCGCTCTACGGACTCAATCTCCTGGCCGTGAACGACTCGGCGGCCGTGGCAGCGGTGAACACCGAGATGGGACGGGCGGACTCGGCCTCGGCGGCGGCGGTGCGCCTGCTGCTCGTGGGGTATACCGCCAGCCAGAAGTGGTATACCGAAGCGCTCAGGTACTTTCTCACCGAGGCGTGGGTGCCCGATGGAGATCGGGGGCGTTCACTCGCTGACTACGTGCGGGAGGACTGGCGCGCTCTGGCCGCCAGTGGAGCCGGCAATCAGCCCCGGGTGCCCGACATTCGTGCCCGGCTGTTCGGCTATCCTCAGGCAGTGCCGCACTACGGAGTTCCGACCGCACTTTTCCAGCATCTCGTCGTTGCCCGGAATCGGACCGCTGAAAGCTGGCTGGAACGTCATGGCGAGTCGGGACTATTGCGCACTCTCCGCTGGCTGCCGGCGGGCGACACCAGCCTGGTGGTGCTTCAGGCCGGTTCGCAGTCGCTCCGCCTCACCACGCTGCCGCGACAGTCGCGCGAAAGCCTGAATGGCTTTCTCGAGCCCAGCGACGTCATTGCGATCGATCCCGGGTACTCTCCGCTGCTTGCCATTGGGGCCGTCGTCCACGAGTGGCAGCATCTTCTCTTCCGCCAGATGCAGCTGGTTCACTTTGCGGAATCGGCGCGGCCAGGAACGCTCGCGCTCGTCGAGCTCCCGGGCCTCGAGCCGTATCTCGCCGAAGGCTTCGCCGAGTGGAGCACCGAGCGCATCCTCGGGCCGCTGCATGCCCGCTGGCCGCTGCTGGCCCTGGGGGAGCTGGAGAAGCGCGCCGGACAGGCGAGCGGGAGCGCGGACGACCAGCATGCGGTGGGGTATGCGCTGGTGGCCACTCTCGCCGCCACACTGCGCGATCCTGCCCGCACCACCCGTCTCCTTCTGCTCAACGCCGAAAACCCCGCGCGGATTGCGAACCACCCCGGGTTGAAGCGGGCCTGGAAAAAGTATGGCCGGGCCGCGGACCACGTCCTGCCTGTGCCGGCCCGGAGAATTCTCATTCCCGAGGTGACGTTTTCGGTCGAAGATGGATTTCCCGACGTCATTGCCAGCCGTATCGTGGTGCCGCCGAGTAGAAAGGTGGAGTGATGAAGCGTAGTGGTTGGCTCCTCGGTATCTCGCTGGCGGCGGGACCACTCGCGGCGCAGACGACGCGTCCGGAACGCACCGCCTTTCGAGAAACTTCTTCCTACCGGGACGTGCTTCGGTTTCTCGATTCCTTGAGTCGAACAACCGGCGACATCAGGCTGGGGACGCTGGCCCTGAGTCCTGAAGGCCGGCGGGTTCCCTACGTGATTGCCGCGAGACCGCTTCCCACCGGACCTGTCGAGGCACACCGGGCAGGCAAGCCGGTGGTGTACCTCCAGGCCAACATCCACGGCGGCGAAGTGGAGGGCAAGGAAGCGGCCCAGATGCTGTTGCGCGACTTGACCCGGGGCCCGCTGCGCTCCCTGCTCGACAGCCTGGTTCTCCTGGTGGTTCCCATCTTCAACACTGACGGCAACGAGCGGCTCGGGCCCGGCGAACAGAACCGCCGGGGGCAGAATGGTCCCGCGGCGGTGGGACAGAACACCAACGGACAGGGGCTCAACCTCAATCGTGACTTCGTGAAGCTGGAAGCCCCCGAATCTCGGGGCGCCGTCAAGCTGATCGGCATGTGGGATCCTGATCTGCTCGTGGACCTGCACACCACCAACGGCAGCTATCACGGCTATGTGCTCACCTACGCTCCTGGGCTCAACCCGAACACCAACCCCGCGGCCGACTACCTGCGCACCCGGTTCCTCCCCACGGTCCGGGATCGCATGGCGCGACGGCACCGGCAGCAGACCTTCTCGTACGGAAACTTCCGCAATCAGAATCCCGATTCCCTATCGCTGGGTTGGGAGACCTACGATGCCCGGCCCCGATTTGGAACCAACTGGATGGGGCTGCGCGGCCGGTTCGGCATCCTGAGCGAGGGCTACAGCAACGCCGACTTCAAGACCCGAATCCTTGCCACCTACAACTTCGTACATGAGGTGCTGAGCCTGGCGGCCGAAGAGAGGGCCGTGATCAAGTCGCTGGTGGCTGCCTCGGACCGGTGGAAACCGGACTCGGTTGCGGTGCGCTCGGCTTTGGCCCCTTCAGTCCGGCAGCCCGTCCTAGCGGAGATCACTCACCCCGCTGACGAGGGCGACGGCGGGTTTGCCAATCGGAAACGCTCCGGGGTCTATCGTGCCATCACCATGCCGGTGTTCGACCGTTTTCAGTCCACCCGGAGCGAGCCGTTGCCGGAAGGGTATCTCATTCCACCCCGGCTCCGAAACATCGTTGACTTGGCCCGGGTTCAAGGCATAGCGGTTGATTCTCTCACCGAGCCATGGAGCGGGTCAGCCGATGCATTCATGGTGGACAGTGTGACGGTGGGACCCCTGTTCGAAGGACATCGTACAGTTCAGGCCGAGGGTCGCTGGAGCCTCCAGCCGCGTGACACGCTCGTGGCAGCCGGGTGGTACCTGGTCCGCACCCGGCAGCCACTCGGTGTATTTGCGGCGTACTTGCTCGAGCCGGCATCGGAGGACGGCGTGGTGGCGTGGAACCTGGTGGACCGCGACCTCCAGCGTGGCGTCGCCTATCCGATCCTCCGGATTCGGTCCCGTGCCGGCGTCCCGGGTGTTGCGGTGCCGTAGGGGACTGGACGGGGTGCTAGATTCCACCGCCGATAATCGGGTTCGATACTCACTCAGAGGATCATTTTCATGACCGCCCTCTCCGCCGCGCAGCCTCGCTCCTTTGTGATGTGGTTCTGGGAATGGGCGAAATCCATCCTCGTGGCTCTGGTGGTCTGGTTTTTCCTCCGGACGTTTCTCGTGGAGGCCTTCAGAATTCCGTCAGGGAGCATGGAGAATACGCTCCTGATCGGTGACTTCCTGTTCGTCAACAAGGCGCTCTACGGGGCCGAGGTGCCCCTCATCGGCGCCCGCCTGCCCGCGGTGCGCGAGCCCCGCCGCAACGATGTGCTCGTCTTCGATTCCGTCGAGGATAAGGGGCTCAAGGTGGTCAAGCGGTTGATCGGCATGCCGGGCGACACGTTGAGCATGGAGAACGGAGAGCTGTTCCGGAATGGCGAGCGGGTCAACGAGCCGTATGCACTGCGGTCCGACCCGACCCACTCGGAGGGCCCCCTTCAGCGGGCGAAGATGCGCGAGTGGCAGCTCCCCCATCTGGTCAACCGCGACCCGACAACGTACCAGCCCGATCTCCAGGACTGGGGTCCGATCGTGGTCCCGCGCAACTCGTTCTTCATGATGGGGGATAACCGGGACAGCTCGTACGACGGGCGCTACTGGGGCTTTCTCCCCCGCGGAAACGTGCGAGGCCGGCCTCTGGTGGTGTATTTCAGTTACGATCCCAACAGCTGGCGGGCGCTTCCATTTCTGACGGCGGTTCGGTGGGGGCGGCTGTTTACGACGCCGGAGTGATTCCCAGTCCCCTTCTCACCTCAATGTGGCCGGGGGGCTTCAGGCAGCGACGAGCGGTTCAATGTGCGGGGAATATAGGCGGCGTTCCTGCTACACCCCGGACAGTGCAGTGTAACCCGGCCACCTTGAGCATCCTCGGCACTCGACCGCTCAGGCACCCGCTCGACCTCGGCTGAGCCGCAGGAGGGACAGACCAGAGGTTTCTGGTCCCGATCAGCCGCGATCAGAATCAGCGCTTCGGGTGCTCGGTACTCCTTAATGCCCCGACGTCCCACGGTCGGCCCTTCCAGTGGGGATAGTGGCACGGATCTGGCTACCCCACTGTCTTCCAACTTATTCGTTTTCGTGTGTTGCGCAAAGGCTCCGGCCGCGCGCTCATCGCTTGGAGGGACATATGCGCAGGACTTTGATGGCCTCTTGGAGCTGTGTCGCACTCCTGGCGGGGCTCGCTACCAGGGCCGAAGCCCAGCGGGTCCATGAGGTCCGGCTCGAGGCCAATCCCGAGAACGAGATCTATCGGTTTGTGCCCGCCACCCTCTCGGCGCGGCCGGGTGACGTCCTGCTCTTCAAGACGGTGAGCGGCACTCCCCACAGCATCGTGTTCGAGGCCGCCGGCCTTTCCGGGCCGGCCCACGAGGCCCTGAACGGCGCCATGAATCGCCGGGCGGGCGATCTGAGCAGTCCCCTCCTCAGCCCCAACGGGGTCGAGTACCGAATGGTGGTTCCGGCACTCAATCCAGGCCGTTATGAGTTTTTCTGCCTGCCACACCGCGCCTATGACATGCGGGGCACCCTCCGAGTCACGAAGTAGCTCGTCATACTACTAGCGTTCGACTGTCTCCAGTGCGAGAATTCCGGCAATAATGCCGGCGGTTAGTGCGGGCCTGGGACAGTCACTTGTGGCATGAGGAGGGCGTGTGGTTTCGGAACTCGGCGGTTCACAGATCTCCACCTTGCTGGAGACCCTTCCCGGTATTGCCAATGTCCTCAGGAGCCCAGTGGCCGATGCGCTGGGCAACGTTATCCGCGCCGCGGCGCGGATCGCCGAATTCAACGTGGCAGATGCAGAGGAGTTGATCCGCTATGCCACGCGCCGGGGGTTGTTGGGGAATGAAGAGGGTGACCGGATCCTGGCCGAGGTCCACACCGCCCAACAGAAACGGCTGGACAAGGCTGCCGACCGCGAGAAGGCACTGAAGGCCAAAGCCCGGGTTAAAGGCAAGGCGGTTAAGCCGGTCAAGGTGAAGTCGGTCAAGAAGGCCGTCAAGGCCAAACGGAAGCGGTAGCCTCTCTCCTCAAGTCCTGAAATCCTGCATCAGCGCGGTAAGCCGGGTGGCGCCTTGAAGCAGGTCCCCCGCCGCGGCGGCCATCTCCTCAGTTGACGCGGTCTGCTCCTGGGCCGCCGCCGTGACCTGTTCGCTGGCCGAAGCGTGCTCGGTGGCCGCCTGACTCACTTCCTGGGTCCGCTCCCCCAGCTGGCTGACGATCCTGCGATTCGCCTCCGCTTCGCGCACCACTTCGCCCGCGGCGGTATGAACCTCCTTCACTGCAATGGCGATATCCTCCAGCGCCCGGGCCGCGGCTACGGCGACGGCTTCGATGCCGTGCACCCTGGCTGACCCGACGTCCATCGTCGCGGAGACGTCGCGCACCTGGTTCTGGATGAACTGTACGGTTTTTCCGACTTCTTCCGCGGCGCTGGCGCTCGAGTCGGCCAGGCGCCGCACTTCCTCGGCCACCACGGCGAACCCCCTCCCGTGCTCTCCCGCGCGCGCCGCCTCGATGGTAGCATTGAGGGCCAGCAGGTTCGTCTGTGAGGAGATCTGGCGGATGAGGTCGATGAAGTCGGTGATGGGCTCCGACAGCCGGGCAAGCTCCTGGACTTGGCGCGCCGATGTGCCCACGACCTCGCGGATGTCCAGCAGCGTCTGACCCGCCGCCGCCACATCGGCCTGATTGCGCGCGGCCAGCTGCTGGATGCGCTCACCCAGCTCCAGCACCCGGGCCGACGCCACCGCATTTGTCTCCGCAATCTGGCGGAGGTTGAGGAGCAGGGCGTCCGCCTTCTCCATCCCCCGCACTTGCTGTTCCGCGCTGGACGCCACTTTCACCATGGCGGTCGAGATCTCGCCGCTGCTCGCGGCCAGCTCCTCGCTCATGGCCGAAAAGTCGGTGGCGCTGTTACCGATCTGGCTGGCCTCACCCACCACGGAAACGACCACCCCGCGCAGCCGTGAGGCCATTCCGTCCATGGCGCGCGCCAGCAGCTCCAGCTCGGTGGGCATCTTGCCCAGCTGCACCCGGCGTAAGTCTCCAGCGCCGAATCGGTCCGCAGCGCTGATCAGGCGCCGGAGTGGCCGGTCCACCATGCGCACGGTGAAGATCGAGATCCCGATGCCGGCGGTCAGGGAAACCATGAAGAGCAGCCAGAGCACCGAACGGCGTTGCCCTGCGTTCCGCCGGAGATCGTTGGCGCGCGCCAGCGAACGGTTGTTTTGTGCCAGGACCAGGGCCCGCACGTCTCCCAGGAGGGTATCGGCGGGCGCTCGGGCCCGATTGGCCTGACGCCGGGCCTCGTCGTTGCGGCCCAAATCGGCCAGGGCGTGCGCGGTGGCGTAGGCCACCTCGATGGTCGCCTGGTTGCCGGCGATCTTGTTGACGATGTACCGGTCGGAGGTGGTCAGGGCGTTCAGCGTCTGGAACCGGCGCTGGTAGACATAGGCGGAGTCCCCGTCCTCGATGAACCGCTGCTTCACCTCACCCGAGCGCAGCAACAGATACTGCTCGGCCGACCGGACCTCGGAGCCTAGAGAAGCAATCAGGCCGTTACTGAGGTTGGTGCTCTCCAGTAGAAGCGAGAGTTCCCGGTCGACCGAATCGTCGAGCGAGCTGATCGAGTTTACCCCCAGCAGCGCAATGGCGAAGACGAGCAGGATCAGCACCGCCATGCCGCCTATTACCCGGCTCCGGAGGCTGTGCAGCATGGCTACTTTCCGCCCGCCAGGCGCACGGCACCCTCGTGCACCACGCCGATGTAGACCGGCTGATTGGGAACGTCTCCCTTGACGTCGAACGCCACCGTGCCGGTAACACCGCGAAAGGGCGCAGAACCCCCTCCCACCCGGGCCAGCTCACGCCGAACGTCCGCCCGCTTGGTTCCTGCCCGGGCAAAGACGTCCCGCAGCAGGTACACCGCATCGTAGGTGGCAGCGGCCGGCTGATTGGGGAGCCCGGCCGATGGGAACTTTCTGCGATAGGCCTGGAGGAAGGCCTTGTTCGCCGGCGTTGCGATGGTTGGGAGATACGCGGAGGAGAGATATACCCCCTCCGCCAGCGCACCAGCCGCTTCGATCCCTTCCAGGCCGTCTCCGCCCAGCACCGGCATCGTAAGCCCGCGTTTCCTAGCCTGACGCAGGATCTCCTCGGCCTCGCCCCGGTTGCCCGCCACAACCAGAAAGTCGGTTCCGCCTAGCTTCGCGAGTCGGTCGAGGTAGGGTCCCACATGCGGAACTTCGCCGAGGTAAGGGTCGATCGACTGGAGCACGCCGCCCCGCCGGACGAAGTCCCGGACGAAGGTTTGCCGCACACCCCGGCCGTACTGATCGTTGAGATAGAGGACGGCGCCCCGTTCCAATCGGAGGGTATCGTGCACCCACTTGGCGAGCGCGACACCATGCGCGAGGTCGCTGGGGCAGATGCGGAAGGTGTAGTCACCGGCGGTGGAGATGTCGGGAGAGGAGGAGGACGGCGACACAGCCGCCACCGGATCGGGCCCGCCGTTATATACGGGAGCCGCCGCGAGCGTCATGCCGGAGAAGATATGTCCCACCACCGCGGAGACGCCGGCCTCATAGAGGTCAGTGGCCACGAAGACCGCAGAGTCCGGATCGGCGTAGTCATCCCGTTGGACCAGCTCGAGCGGCCGGCCGCCGATGCCGCCCCGGGCGTTGATCTCTGCCACCGCCAGTTCAGCTGCCAGCTTCATGGGCACGCCAACCGGATCGCTCAGGGAGCCGGCCAAACCGATCCGGATTGGATCAGTGGAACCACCGCACCCGCAAACGAGCAGAACCGACGCTGCGGCTATAAGGAAATGCGATGCTTGACTGGACCGACCGAACCCCCGATGCAACATTCGATCTCCACGGCCAGAGCGTAACTGAAGCGGCTGCCAACGCTGAGCGATTCCTGCGCGCGCAGGCCAAAGTTCGGCGAGGCGGAATAGTCCGGCTGATCACGGGGCGCGGGCGCAGCGGTGGGGGCGCCCCGATCCGCACGCGTGTCCGGGGGCTTCTTCGCAGCCTCAAGGAGTCCCGGAGTGTTGTTCGGGACTATGTGCTCGAGGATACCGAGGGCAGCTATCTGGTCCGGTTGGCTGACTGACCCGGGGCGTTGCTCCGGCCCCACCCATCGAGCACCCGGCCATCCACCAGGCTGACGGACGCCACCTTCTCACCCCGCTCCAGGCGCCAGGTCAGCCGCAGCATGCGGCCCCGGCGCACCCACTGGAGCATCCACTGCGTGCCCTGGTTGCGAGCACCGACCCGGCCGTACTGGGACTCCAGGATCTCGCGCCAGTGCTCCAGCTGATCCGGCGCCAGGATGCCGGAGAGTGTAATCACGCCGGCCACGCTATCGATCGCCGACACCCACAACTCGCCGGCCCCGCCAACCCGCTGCTCGTCGAGCGCTGCGCGGCATTCGCTCACCCGCACGTCGATTTTCGACCGCCGGCACCGCAGCTTTCCGGCGGACATGCTGCGGAGATGCAGCGCGAGCTCCTCCAGCCGGGCCCCGGCGCGGAAGCCGAGGAACTCCAGCGCCGCCGTATCCGGCGCGCTGGGGGCCGGGTCCAGGCGGTCCAGGACAGGGACCAGCAGCAGACTCGCGAGGGCAAGCCCGCAAACCGGTATCAGCATATGCGCACGACCTCAGATGGATTGCGACGAAGAGGAGTATCGGCCAGCCGGGGAGGGAACTGGAGACACCAAACACCCCCGCCGGCAGAGCGACAGGGGGCTGGCGAAGCGGCTAACTAGACGGGAAGGGCGCTGGGGGTCTCAGACCTTACGGACGTTCGAGGCCTGGAGACCCTTGGGTCCCTCAACTACCTCGAACTCCACACTATCTCCTTCGGAGAGTGAGCGGAAGCCATCGGCGATGATGGCCGTATGGTGGACGAACACATCTTTACCACCGTCTTGTGCGATGAAGCCAAACCCCTTTGCATCGTTGAACCATTTAACCGTGCCCTTCGCCATTGCTACAACCTCTTGAAAAGGGAGCCCGAGGGCCCCGGGGGAAACCCCCGGCCGTTGTGGCCGGGTTGAAAGCCCCAAAAAAGGCCGCCCGGACTCAGCGTCCGGCGGCCCACCCAGCTCAAGAATGAAAGGGAGGAACAGCGTGTTGCATGGCATAAGGTCATGCTTGGGAACGGTTTTGTCAATAAGTGCCGGTCGAGTGGACTTACTTCAACACCACCCCCGCCGCCCGAAGCTCGTGGTCCAGCAGCCAGCGTTTCCGGGCCAGCCCGCCGCCGTATCCCACTAAGGTGCCATCCTTGCCGACCACGCGGTGACAGGGAATCAGGATCGCCAGGTGATTGGCGGCCACCAGCCACCCGATCTGCCGCGGGTGCAACCGGGTTGCCCGGGCAATGTCGTCGTACGACCGGGTCTCGCCCAGCGGAATCTTTCGGAGACTCTTGAAAACGGCGGTCTGTGCCGGAGAGAGATCGAACCAGCGCTTGAGATAGGTCGGGAAGGCAAACGGCGGAGGAGATCCGGTGAAGTACTCGTCCAGCCAGGTGGTGGTGACGCGGCAGCTTCCCTGGGCGATGTGCAGCTCCGGCACGGCGGCGCGGAGCCGCACGGCCCATTTGATGGTCACCGCCCGGTTGGGATATTCGATGACCAACGGGCCGGCTTCGCACTCAACCACCGTGAGGGCGCCTATGGGCGAGCTATACGAGGTCCATTCCACTCGCATGCCAGGTTCCGTGGAGGGAAGACGGCCTTAACATAGCGGTTCCCCCGTCTCACCGCAGGATATACATTCTGCGGCGGTTTCGTCCCCTTTGACCCTGCCCCAGAGGCCTCAGATGGTGCATCTCCTGGCGATGCTCGCCGTCCTGCAACAGCAGCCCGCCGCCAGCCCCGCCCGCCACCCGGCACTGGCCAAGGTGACCATCGAACCGGCGGAAGTTGCAGTACAGGTCGGCGACACGGTACGTCTCCGGGTCACGGCAGCCGACTCTGGCGGGCGGGCCGTCAAGGACGTGACGGTCCGCTGGTTTCAATCCGGCGGATACTTCGAGGGAAGGGTGGACTCGACCGGCCTGGTGACCGGCGGGTCGACCGGCACGGTGGCGGTGAGCGCGGTGGTGTCCCCTCGCAGCGGGGGACACGCGGCTACCGGCTTTGCCCGGGTCACCGTCCTGCCGCAGCCGGCATCGAAACTGGTTTTCGACCGGCCCGTCCCGAGGCTCTATGTGGGGCAGTCGCTCACGGTAAACGCTACGCCGTATGCGGCCAACGACGACCGGCGCTACGATCAGGTCGTGTGGAGCTCGGGTGCCCCGGCAGTCGTCTCGGTCACCTCGCCTGGCCGGCTCACCGCCGGCAAGGCCGGCAAGGCCCGGATCACCGCCCGCGGGGGGCGTGCCACCGCCTCTTTTGAGGTCACGGTTGTTTCCAACCCCGTCACCGCCGTCTCGGTCGAGCCGGCCACCGCCGCCGCCCGCACCGGTGACGTGGTTCGTCTGACGTTCCGGGCCCGCGGCAAAGGTGGGCAGCCGGTGCCCGAGGCCTCGCCCGAGTGGGCCATCAGCCCGGGAAACGCCCAGGTGGACCCCGACGGCTCCTTCGTGGCGGACGTTCCGGGCATCTATCGGGTGTCGGCCACCTTCGCCGGCCGCACGGCCGACGCCAGCATCGACGTGCGCTCCCGGGACGCCCGCCGCCCCACCACACTGGTGGGCCGGCTGCCGCTTCGATTTCCGGCGGCGGAGTTCTGGCTGCATCCCGATGGCCGCCACGGCTACCTCAGCACCATCGGTGACCGGGTCTATGCCATCGACGTGAGCAATCCCGCCGCTCCGGTGATCACCGATTCTGTGGTGGTCGATGCCCGCGCCATCAATGACATCATGACCACCGAGGACGGGAAGTATGGCGTCCTGACCCGGGAAAATTCCTCCACCCGGAAGAACGGCATCGTCATTCTGTCGTTCGAGGATCCGGCCCACCCGAAGCCCATTGCCGATTTTACCGAGACCGTCACCGGCGGCGTCCACAGCACGTTCGTGTATCGCGGATACGTCTATCTCACCGATGATGCCACCGGCTCGCTGAGGGTGGTGGATATCCGTGATCCCTACAAGCCGCGGCAGGTGGCTCGCTGGCAGACTCGGCCCGATGAAGCGGGAAACTTCCTGCACGACATCGACGTCAAGGACGGCCTGGCGTATCTCAGCTACTGGAACCAGGGGCTGGTGATCCTCGACGTCGGGAACGGCATGAAGGGTGGCAGTCCCGAGAACCCCCAGCTGGTCTCCCAGTACAAGTACGACCTGAACTCGCTGTACCGGGACGTGGAGGCGGTCGGGGGGCCGGGCTTCATTCGCGGGACCCATACCGCGTGGCGCGCGGGCAAGTATGTGTTCGTGGGCGATGAAGTCTTCTCGGCGCGGCCGCGCCGCACCGAGGGCGGAGGAGTGGCTGGACTGGGCCGCGCCTACGGCCGGCTTCACGTGATTGACGTGGCAGACCTCGCTCGGCCGCGGGAAGTGGCGTACTACGAGCCGAAGGACGGCGGCAGCCACAACGTCTGGGTGGCCGGCGATACGCTCTACATGGGCGACTACCAGGGCGGGCTACGAGTGCTTGACATCTCCGGCGAGCTGCGAGGCGACCTTCAGCGCCAGGGCCGGGAGATCGCTCACGTTGTCACCGGCGACGCTGACGGCGTGATACCCAACGCCCCCAATGCATGGGGAGCCATCTACCGCAACGGCCTCATTTACGTCCCCGACATCAATTCCGGGCTATGGATCGTTCGGGTAGAGCCAAAGTCGGAGCTGGTTCCGTAGTATATTCTCCTTATGGCCACCCCCCAAACAGTCGTTATCCGCACCTTCACCGATCGGGCGGAGGGTCTCTCACATTTCGTGCTCCGGGCCGGTGAAGCCCCCCGGCTGCTCGCCTTCGACGACGCCCTGGGATGCCCCGTGGAAACCGCGCTGGCGGCTCTGGAATGGACCGGCGCCGTCGGCGTGCTCCAGGACGACGATCTGCTCCACGCCGCCCGGCTGACCAGCGAGACCGCCGCAGCCGTCATCGAGCGAAAGAGCCACAGCGGGCGGCGCTACGTCTACCTGGGTCCCCGGCTCGACGCCCCTCCAATGGATGTGTTCGAGGGCGCCATTCTTTTCGATGAACCCGGCATCAAGGCGGTGGAGTTCACCCAGCGGGCGCATGGGCTGGCGCACTTCCTTCGCGCCACCGCGGGAGCGGGGGCTCTTCTGGCGCTACTGGGACGGCGTGCTCCTGAGATACGCCACCTGCGGCGCTGGCTGGGACCGATCATCCAGGAGCTGGATCTCCCCCGTCCACTGGTTGCGGGGTGGTTTGCGGCCAGCTCCGCCGGCTGCCTCTTTTCCTCTCCCGAGGGGGAGCCTACCTACCGCTACATCGAAGTGGGCACTGAATCATGAAGCGCATGGCCCTTCTCCTCGTGATCACGATATGTCCCGCGGCGCTGGCAGCTCAGGGCACCGTTGTCGTCCCGGAGCCCGCGCTCGACGCCGGCCGCGCCACCCTGCGCGACCAGCTGCTTCGGTTCCGAGACACGCTGAACGGCATCGACGCGGCGGCTGCACGGCTTCAGCGCGACTACCGCGCGGCGTCCGGAGCGGCCTTGAGCTCGCGAGCCCGGGTCATGACCGATGCCTGCGCCCGCTCGGGCCGCAACGTGCTCCCGGCACGCCGAGCCGTCCTGGCGGCTGACGCCTCCGACAGCGGCCGGATCAAAAGCCGCACCCAGCTGCTCCGGGCACTGGATCAGCTGCGGGTCGTGCTGAGCCGGTGTGAAGCCGACTTCGCTGCACTGAGCCGCCCGGGACAGGAGGAGAACGTCCGGGGGTATGGCAATGACCGCGCGGTGCGCGTGCAAGGGGCCCTCCGACGCTACGAGCAGGTGCTGGCCGGCTTTTTCAACGCCATGGGCATCAAAGTGTCGCCTCTGGGAGCCTCAGCCCATCCGGCAGTGGGCTGAATCGTGGTCCTAATGTGGATAGACATTTCCACATTGTGTTGATGGAACCGGTATGGTGCCCCGTTTAAGTGAGTTAGGTTTCCACATCTCTTCCACTTACAAAGCTCGTAAATCAAAGGAACAGAGGCACTTGCGCGATTGTCGCGGGTGCCTATCTTATTGCCACGCACCTCGTCGAAACGTACTGAGACTTTGGGTCGCAGCGGCGGTCGACTGGTGGGTTTGAGCGGCATATCAGGGGAGAGCGCCGACGCAACCAAGGGCTCAGGCTCTCGTCGATCCTGGTGATCACGCCGGCTCCAACAGGTGAAGCCAGTCGCGTGCTTCATCCGCCCCGATCTAGCGCCTCGGGGTGCAGTGCGAACGGTCGGTCCGCGACCCGATCCGACTCGCAGCGCTCGCAGAGACGAACCAGGTGGGATGGCCATCCGGCCTGGGGATCGAAGCCAAGGCTTCACCGCGCCCTCCCGAGCGGCGAATCAGCCAACCGGCGGCAGGTGAAAGAAGAACGGCGGCAGAGATGCCCCGACCTTGGGTAGTCATTGCGGGGAACGGCCGTCTAGCCACGACTAGGCGGCCGTTCCGTTTTTAGGATACTTTGAGGTATGAAGCCGCTACGCGTCTTGATGCTGCTTGCGGATCCGGATCGGCGCCATCAGCTCGAGAATTTGCTGCGTCAGGCTGATTACCACGTGGACGCGGTGCCTGACGCGGCGTCCGCTGCAGAGGCGATGCGCGAGCCCGCGATCGACACCCTCGTGCTCGACTTGCGCGCGCCCGACCTCGACGTGACCGCCTTACGCCAGTCCATGTCCAGAACCGATTCCCTCCCTCCTGACTCTCTCGAGATGGCCGAGCGGCGGCACCTGGCGCAGGCGCTGCGGTTTACGGACGGCAATAAGCGGCAGGCCGCGCTGCTGCTCGGAATATCCCGGTCGACCCTTCTGAATAAGGTGCGGAAGTACGCGTTACTGATTGCCGCCGGTTTGGCGCTCTGGCCTGCGCCGACGTTGTCGGCCCAGACACCGGGCGGCATTCCCAGCGGGCGGGTAACCTCCGGCACGCTCACCTTCGATGGCCACGCCACCCTGGGTGATTTCGTAGGCCGCACCACCACCGTCTCCGGTGAACTCACCGGCGGTGCCGACCTGTCGGCGGTGCGGGGCTGGGTGCAAGCGCCGGTGAAGACCCTGACTACAGAGAATGGCAGGCGAGACAAGGATCTGAACAAGTCGATGGAATCGGACAAGTATCCCAATGTTCGGTTCGAGCTGAGCGGGATAACCCCCAGGGGCGGAAGCAGGGACAGCACTGCCGTGACGCTGCACGGTACCCTGCTCATTCATGGCGTCAGCAGGACCGTGGCCCTGCCGGCAACGGTGCAGCTCCGCGACTCCGCGACGCGGGTTCGTTCCGACTTTCCGCTCAGCCTCAAGGAGTATCGGATTGGCGGATTGAGCAAGATGCTGGGCGCGCTCAAGATGTATGACAACATCGAAGTGCACGTTGACCTTCGCTTTGAATTGTCCGCCCCCTCACCATCGCCCTAGTGCGTTACCCGCACTCTGCCCAAACGTGACACGACTACGGCGCGTGTGGCCGAGCCCCGACTTACTCGCAGCGTGGCATTCGAGAGACCCAGCGAGAATCCTTCCGGCGAGAAGGTGAACGTGCGGCCGGAACCCCGCAGCGACACTCGGCTCTGCGCCGGCCCGTGCTCGGACCAGAGCGGTGCGGGATCACTGCGACTTCGGATGGTGAGTGCAAGCGAGTCTACTGAAAGGACGACGACCTGGCTGCGGGTGATGGCCAGAAGCCTGGCCCGGCTGTGAGCGGCGACGATATGACTGGCGGCAGCCGCAACGTCCACCCGGTCCAGCGCACTCGAAAGTGGGGGAACCGCGATGCCAACAAGAATCGCTAGCAGTGCAAGAACCAGCATCAACTCTGGGAGGGAAAACCCGGATCGCATGCGCTAGGATAGGGTGCCTCAGTATAATGACTGGCACCGTTTTTGTGCCGGTTGGCGCAGCAACACCCGAGCCCGTTCTTCCATTCCTGGCAGGGTCTTGTGTGGGGTGATTTCGCAGACCATACTAACTGCATCCCCCGTCCTCGCTGAGCTTTGTAAAGGAACCGAATTTGTTCACGCCGCAGCGACTGTTCGGCGAGGCATCCTTGTCGTCGAATACGCTCTCATACGAGCCGTTCCTCGAGCGCGCCCGGGCTCAACGGGAACAGGATCGTGACGTATCCGCCCGCTTGGCTCTGGGCGGGTATGTCGTCGCGCGCCTGATAGACAAACTGCTCCTGCTGAGCAACGACGCTGAGATGGCAGACGCGTTCCGCTGGCAGCTGCATGCCGTCCGGCGGCACGTGGGTGAGCTTCCCTCAGATGCGCCGGAGACCGCCCACCTGGCCGGGGTCGTGACGGCAGTCCCCGAGGAGGGCTCCCCCACCTCGAGCCTGTGGCTGAGCCTGACGGCGTACGCCTATTTCCTGGAGCACGAAAGCCGCCTCGAGGAAGCTCTGGAGGTGGTGATGCTGGCGGCCCGCTCGCAGGGGACGAGCACCTCGCCGAAGGACTTTGCCGCCTACGCACTGAGCGCCGGCCGTCTCAACCGCCTGCTGGCGCGCTGGGAGGCGGCTAGCGCCTGCTACAGCTCCGCGGAAGACGCGGGGATCTCGGCGGGAGACCATGTGTGCGCGTTTCGGGCCCGTCTGGGCCGGGGCGCGGTGCAGCGCGGGCTGGGAAATCTGCCCCTGGCGCGCGAGGTGGCCGAAAGCGTGGTCCGCGACGCATCGGCTCTCGATCTGGCCGACGTGCAGGCCATGGCCTACGCCGACATCGGCGCGGTCTGTTGGCTACAGGGCCTCCGCGTCGAGGAGCTGCAGGCGAACTATCATGCCTTCCGCCTGGCATCCGACCCGTCCCTCCGCATGCGCATCCTGGGCGACATCGGCATCGGTCTCCTGGACATCGAAGCCTATGACGCGGCCCGTCTCGCGTTCCAGATCGTCATTGCTTCCAACGCCAAGCTCCTGGATCGCGCCAACGCGGCGTTGGAGCTGATGGACCTGGAGTCTTCCCTCGGGAACCGGGTGGCGTTTGAGCGCTGCCGGAGCGCGGTCAGCGAGTTCCGCGACCGCTTACCGCCCAGTGCGGCCACCGACTACCACTTCAAGCTGGGAACCGGGCTGGCCCGTTTTGGCCAAACAGGCCGGGCGCGCGAAGCCCTGGAGCAAGCGCTCGCGCTGGCCGAGACGCACCGACTGAACACCTGGTATTTCAAAATAGAAAAGGCACTGGAGCAGCTATCACAGCTTCAGAGCAAGGAGACTTACCATCAGGAGGCGGCTGCGCCGAGCAACCCCCCCGTGGTGGAAGAGGTGATGCTAGGCCTGCGGGAGTACGCGGCGGCTACTGAGGGGTAGGCCTCGCCGTTCCTGGGGCCGAGAGCGACCCCAGTAGCGGCAGGATCCCTTCTCAGTTGCCGGAGCCCTGGGTCTCAAAGGACGGCTGTACCTGTTCCGATGGTCCAGTCGCATCGGTTCGGGTGCAGGCAGTGCTCAGAGCGGCCGAAGCCAATAGCGCCAACACAAGAGCGTAGCTCTTCGAGCGTGACATGGGAACTCCTTGCGAGTTGGGTGTGATGCCCCGGTGCGGGGTACACGCCCAATGTGGGGAGTCACCTTCGGCGTTATTAGGGCCCATTTGCGACAAACAGGGGCCGATTTGCGACATTTACTCCTCGCCGCTGTTCCCGCCGACCGCCTTTCGCGACTTCGTGTGCTCGATCCCGACCGTTACCAATGGGTTTCCGGGACCGGTTGGCCCGAGTCCGTCGATGCTATTCGCGCCAAGCCAGTCGAGATGGCCGTCGTCGATCCTCTCCTCGGCGGGGAGGCCCGCGCCCACGGGATTGAGCGCATCCGCCTGCTGTTTCCCTCGCTTCCCCTCCTGATCTACACCGAGCTTGCCCCGGCCACCGCCTCGGTCCTGCTCCAGCTGGGGCGGGCCGGAATCCGGCGGGTCGTGTTCCACCGCTTCGAGGATGCCCCCGCCTCCCTCCGGAGTGCCCTCCAGGCCGAGCTGGAGCAGAGCGCGTCTCAGCAGGTCATGCAGGCGCTGGGCGGGGCCTTGCAGGAGCTGCCCCGGGAGCTGCTACGGGCGCTGGAGGCCATGCTACACGCGGGGGATGAGGCGCCCACCGTCACCGCCCTGGCCGAGCGGGCCCAGTTGACCCGCCGCACCTGTGAGCGTTGGTTTACCAAGGTAGGGCTTCCCTCGCCTCGCATGGTCATGGTGCTCACCCGGCTACTTTATGCCCATCGCCTGCTGCTCGACCCCGGCTATACCGTGGAAGACGTCGCGCTCAAACTGGGCTACAGCAAGACCAAGACGTTGCAGATGCACTTGCGCGCGGTGTTCGGGCTGACGGCCGGCGAGCTGCGCGTTTCGTTGTCTACTGAGGAGGCGCTCCTGACCGTGACCGAGCGCTATCTCACACCCCTGACCCAGGTGGCCTCCTGAACCCGCCCAGGATTCTCATCGTAGACGACGAGCCGTCTCTCCGGAGTACCCTGGAACGGGCCCTCAAGACCTTCCATTACACGGTGGTGTCGGTCGCCGACCCCCACTCGGCGTACCAGATGCTGGACGAGTCCACCTTCGATCTCGTGCTGCTCGATCTCCGCCTGCCCCAGATGGCGGGCGACGCGTTTTTCCTGGCTATTGTCCGCCGCTGGCCCCGGCTGCTGGGCCGTGTCATTCTGATGAGCGGGGCGCCTCCGGAGGAGCGTGCCAACTGGGCGGCTGAACTCGCCGCCTGTCCCATCCTGAATAAACCCTTCGGCCTGACAGCCCTGGGCGAGCTGGTGCAGATGGTGCTTGCCAAAGCCGAGGGCCAGCCGGATCTTCTCAAAGGGAATGGACACGGATGACCACCGGGACGCCGCCTGATCCACTGAGCACTCTGCGGGAGTATCGCGCGCTCGCGCCCTGGGGGCTGCGCGACCTGGCCGCGCTGGCCGGCGGCATACTCGACGCATCCGGTGTGGTTCCGGTCAACGCGGCGGCCCGTGCCCGGCCCAGCGAGCGCACCATCCGTTTCTATGTCGCGCGCGGCCTGGTGAGTCCGCCCGACGGCCGCGGCACCGCGGCGGTTTATTCCTACCGGCACCTCCTGCAGGTCCTCGCCATTAAGCTCCGGCAGATGGAAGGCGCCACCCTCGAGTCGATGGTGAAGGAGTTCGCCGGCCTCACCGGTGATCTCATCGAGCGGCGCGCGGCAAGCGCCCTGGGGCCGGGCCTCCCTCCCCCGGCGCAGCTGCCCCTCCTGCGGACCCCGGGCACCGGCCGCGGGCGCGTTGGGCGCGCGGTGCTGGCCTGGCTGGCCCCGGTGGAGGGCCTCAGCTCGGGGAGCTCCACCTGCCGCCGGATTCCGGTGGCTCCGGGAGTCGAGGTGCTGATCGACGAACAGCATCCGGCCCTGCGGCTGAATGGGGACACCGCCGTCATCGCCGAAGCGCTGCGCCAGGCGCTGACGACGGTGGTAGGGTTGGAACCGGCGGTGACGGTATCGGCCGGCCGGACGGATGGGGAGGCTTGGCGCCCATCGGAACAGGATGCCGCGGTTCTCGAGGACACCACCCTCAGCAGCGAGCGGGGATAATGGCAACGATTGTTCTGTTGGTCGTCA
>Ga0180121_10000043_pt1 | contig 39453 bp, 39 predicted proteins | sample AntDrymUQ5402106_2_FD_129676 | JGI IMG/M metagenome (GOLD analysis project Ga0180121, IMG submission 129676) | Polar desert sand microbial communities from Dry Valleys, Antarctica - metaG UQ540 (21.06) (version 2) (version 2) | ecosystem: Environmental > Terrestrial > Soil > Desert | place...
CGTTGATGCAGTCGGCTGTATCGACCACGCCCCAGTTGCCGTTCAGACGTTGGCGGTAGGCGCGGCCGAACCCCGTGGAGCCGCCGTAGTTGACATCGACGACCGCAAAACCACGGGTGGTCCATAACTGGATCGAGAGGTCGAGGGTGGCGGTCGCCTCACTCGTCGGACCGCCGTGGCTCATCACGATGAGCGGAGGCAGGGCTCCTTCGGGTGCTTCGAACCCAGGGTTGGCCGGCAGATAGACGTGGGCGAACGAGGTGCCTTCGTCGGTCGGGAACTCGATCTGGCGAGGCACCGAGACGAACGCCGCCTCGATCGGGCGGTCGACGCTCTCGCGCAACACCTCGACGGAGCGTGAGCCCAGGTCGAGCCAGACCACCTGCGAGGGAAGATCGGGCGCGCCCGCGATGAACGCGACGGCATCGTCGGAGGCCGCGATCGCCGGCCCCCACTCGAACGACGTGAAGGGAAGATCGAGGTCGAGGAGCTCGCCCGTCTCGGGGTCGAGCAGGCCGAGATGCTGCACCCCGCGGTCTCCGTACCAGCACGCGATCCGTCCGTCGGCGAGGAAGGCGAACGACGCTGCGCCCATCTCCCATTGCGGGTAGCCGAACTCGGCCTGCGCCGGGTGCAACACGACCCGCTCCTCGCCCGCAGTGTGCTGGCCGGCCCGGCCTACACCGGAGATCCGCTCGAGGTTCCACCAACCCGAGCGGTCGCTCGCGAAGACGATGTCGCCGGCAGGACTCCAGGTCGGCTGCCAGATCGATTCCTCGCCGTCGCTTCCCGCGAGGTGCCGCTCGCCCCTCAGCGCACCGTCGGGCAGGAGCTCGGCGCACCACAGCTCGCAACCGTCCCATGGCATCCACGGCAGATCCCATGTCAGCCACGAGCACCGCGAGCCGTCGGGCGAGAGGCGCGGGGTGGAGTAGAAGTCGCGGCCGCCGGCGACGATGTCCGGCTCCGCGGAACCGTCGATCGGCACCACCACGAGCTCGTTCACCACGTCGGCGACCCGGCCCGACTCGGCATGCCGCTCCCGCACCCCGATCCATCGCGCGCCGTCGGCCGTCACGCAGCCGTCGGCGAACCTGTGCAGGCCGCCTGTCTCGGGCGTGATCGGCTCAGGTTCGCCACCCACGTCGAGACGATGGAGGCGGCGGTCATCGTCGTTGCTGAAGACCACAGTTCCCCGATGCACGACCCAGGCGCCGCCCCCGTACTCGTGCACCCGCGATCGCACGTTGGAGCCCTCGGGCGTGACGTCGACCGGCGCCGCCCAAGGTCCGCCGCGCACAACCACCCCCCGTCCATCTTCTGCAGGACGACTCTCGTGCCAGTACACCGCGCCGTCGTCGATCCATGGCTCGGACAACACGACGCTCGATGTTGCAAGCATGCGCGGGCTGATCGGAGACGTCCATGCCCCGTGCGGCGCGACGACGCGCTCGCTCACCGCGGGCGCCTTCCGACGACGACCCGAGTGACCTTGAGCTCGCCGCCCTTCGTGCTCTGCACCTCTCGGAAGCCTCGGCTCGCGTAGATGCGCTTGACCTCCTTGGCCCGGTCTGGGCTGACCTCCGTAAGCAACCATCCGGAGGGCCTGAGCCACCGGGGGGACTCCTCGACGGTGCGCCCGACCAACCCCATGCCATCGGTGCTGTGGTCGGTCAAGGTGTGGGCAGGCTCCCAGTCGCGGATCTCGCTCGGAAGATCGTCGACCTCGCCGGCCGGCACGTAGGGTGGATGCACGGTGATCACGTCGACCGAGCCTCGCAGGCGCTTCGGCACGCCGTCGAAGAGGTCTCCCACTCGGAACGACGCCTGGAGCGACAGCGCCTTGGCGTTCTTCCGGGCGAGCTTCACCGCATCGTCGGCCATGTCGGTTCCCCAGACCTCGACATCGGGCACTTCGCCGGCGACGGCCAACGCGATGGCGCCGGCCCCGGTCGCCAGATCGACGTGCACAGGTCGCTTGCGGCGTCGGAGTCTCCTGACCGCCTGCTCGGCGAGGAACTCCGACGAGTCCCGGGGCACGAAGACGCCGGGCTTCGCGAGCAGCTCGATGCCGCGGAAGTCCGAGTGTCCCTTGATGAACGCGATCGGCTCGCCGGTCGTGCGCCGATCGATCACGACCTGGAACCGGCGGCGATCCTTAGCGGAGATGTCGTCGCCGGGCTCGGGATCGACGCCGAGCACGTGCCCCAGCAGATCCTCGGCCTCGATGCGTTCCCGACCCTTCTGCCAGTGGTCGATCGCCGGCGATGCCTTGAGCTGTTTCACGGCTCGCGCGAGCACCCCCCGGGCTTCCATGGCGAGGCATCGTACCGGGTCACGCTCGCTACACTCCCCCGACATGACCGAGTCCACGACCTCGCCGAAGAAGGCGGTCTCGAAGCAGCCCGTCAAGCGGAAGCCGCGCTCGAAGAAGACCGCGGGCGGCGCTTCGATCCGGCTCACCGGCGATCGTCTGGTCGTTCGCAGTCCCGAGAACGGCGAACGCAAGAGCGCGGGTGGGCTGCTGATCCCCGCGACCGCGGCTCCGGCTCCGAGACGACTCAGCTGGGGCGACGTCGCGCTCGTCGGGCCCGATGTTCGCGTCGCCAAGGAAGGGGATCGGGTGCTGTTCCTTCCTTCATCGGGTCTCGAGGTCGAGCTCGAAGGCGACGACCTGGTGCTGTTGCGAGAGCGCGATGTACAGGCCGTCTCATCTTCGCCCGCCGAGGAACGCCCACCCGGTCAGTACCTGTAACGCAGGCCGACTCGTCTGGCGTCGACGTGGCCGGCACGCGCCGCTCACCCAGCGACGAAGCTGAGCCGCACGGTGCGCAGGTCGTTCTCGCGATTGGGATCGACCAGCACTACCGACTGCCACGTGCCGAGCTGCACGGCACCGGCGACCACCGGCAACACCAAGGAAGACGAGACGAACACCGGCACCAGATGGTCGCCACCATGACCGATAGACCCGTGGCGATGCGTGTAGCGGTCATCCCGCGGGAAGACGCGCTCGAGCAGCTCGTCGAGGTCGGTCTCGGATCCACTCCCCGCCTCGAGCAGCGCGACACCGGCAGTGGCGTGCGGCACGAAGACATGGATCAGCCCGTCCCCGCCGACCCTCCCGGCGAAGCTCACGACCTGTTCGGTGAGGTCATGCACCCGACGACCACTGGTCTCGAGCTGGAAGGTCTCGGTGTGCATGTGATGCCGAGCGTAACCCCGGACCCGGAACGAGGTACGACCCTCGCGTGACGATGGGTTGTAATCATGTAATCTCAATTCATGACGAAATCTCAGGCACGGCACGCGTTCGCTTCCGACGACGAGATCCGGGGCTGGTTCGCTGGCCGGCTCGCAGCCGACTGGTTCACCGGTCCCATCGAGGTCACGACCGACCGAGACGAGATCCTCGTCGTCGGCGCGATCGCTCCCCCTGACCTCGCAGAAAACGAAACACCCGAAGCACGCACGGCTGCCATTGCCTCGCGTATCAGCGGGTTCCGGGAGGACACGCGATCGCGCCGCATGACGATCGCCGACGAGGCGCAGCATCGGTTCGGACGCACCGTGAGCTGGGGGGTGACCTGCGCCGACCAGCGGGTGGCGTTCACGACCCTCAGTGTGCCGGCCATGACCCGCCTCCGACAGCCCGAGCGTCGGGTGCTCGACACCCTGGTGGATGCGGGCGTCGCTCGCAGCAGGAGCCATGCGCTCGCGTGGTGCGTGCGACTCGTCGCAGAACGCCAGGACGACTGGCTGCGCGACCTTCGGGAAGCGCTCACCACGGTGGAACAGGTGAGAGCCGAAGGTCCCACCGACTAGGCCCAGAACCAAGCGCTTCCGATCAGGTGGGCGGTCGGTCGATCGCCACGATCATGTTCGCGGCGGTTCGGACCACGACCTGGTCACCTGCTGCCAAGCCCTCCGGAACGCTCTCGCGGCCAAGCCGGGCGGTCGTCATGGATCGATCCCGATAGGTGAGCGTGACGTCTGCGTAGCCCACCCCGTGCACGTCGAAAGCACGCACGTCGACCACGATCGCCTCTGCCTCACCGAGCATCAGCCGAGCCTACTCCACCGTTCGCACGGCGAGACGATGACGTTCAAGACGGGCGACGAACATGCCGAACGTATCCCTATGCACCGAGGGGGAACACGGCTTCGCCATCGACTGGTGACGTTCGCCGCGATCGGCGCCGTGGCGTTCGCGCTCGTCCCTGGCGGGTCCCACGCCCTCGCTTCCGGCGAGCCCCAGATCGATCGAGCCCTGGGCGAGTGGGGGTCCGGTCCGGGGCCGCTTCCTCTCGAGCTTCCGGAAGTGACTGCGAGAGCCGCCCGGTTCAGATGGAGCGACCTCGATGGATCGGACGCCTGGGCGAAGCGGGCGATCGACTACGTCGGCAAGGCCAACGACTGGATGCGCGACTTCGCTGCCACCCCCGAGGGCTTGGTGCCGTTCAAGCCCGACATGATCGAGACCCGGAGGTACCTTGCACGAGCCGTCGTGAAGGCCTTCGCACCGCAAGCGGTCGTCGACCCGTCGATCACCTTCACCGACCTCGACCCCAGCGAGGCGATGTACGAGTGGGCGAATATCGCGGTGCAGAGAGGCTGGATGAGCCGATCTGCCGACGGCCGGTTCCAGCCGGACCGAGCCGTGACCACGGGGATCTTGCATTCGATCCTCATCGACGTGCTCGGCATGAAGCCCGTCGCACATCAGCTCGACGGGTTGCACACTCGCGACGGGCAACGTTTCCCCACCCCTCCGCGCTTCGGCGCGCTCATGCTCGGGCTGCGACTGGGCTTGCGCTACAACAACAGCGAAGAATCGATGGACGTCGGTCCGCGCACCCCCTTGAGCCGGGCCCAGGTGGCGTATTCGCTCTACCGCGCAGCCACGCTTCCAGATGGGGTCGTGCAGTGGGTGGGCGGCCAGTACGACGGCATCGAGCTCCCCAACATGGGTCCCAGCCGAAGGGAGATCGTGAGCTGGGGCGTGCGATACGTCGGCTTCCCGTACGTCTGGGGCGGTGAGTGGGGGCTCGAGCGCGCCCGTGCGCGCCTCGGCGGCCAGCCGGTGCCCGGGTTCGACTGCTCCGGTTTGGCGTGGTGGGTGCTGCGAGCCAACGACGGCGACGCATGGAAGGTGCATCCTCCGCGCCCGTACCCGGGGTGGTCACTGGCGCAACGGACGTCGGCGGACATGGCACGGTACGGGAAGCTGACGTTCGATCATCTGCAGCCGGGGGACCTGATGTTCTACGACGGTGACGGCGATGGCAGGATCGATCACGTCGACATCTATATCGGCAACGGCTACGCGCTCGATTCGTCGAACACACCGGGTGGCGTGACCATCATGTGGGTCGGAGACGGCTGGTACAGGGAGCATTTCGTCCACGGCCGGCGTGTGGCTTCGAAGTAGATCATCGGATCGACGCGTCGACAGCCCGTTGCAACACCGTCCGCTCGTCGTCGGTGAGCGGACGGCTGGCCGCCTCGTCGGGAGCCCGGGGCACGATCACCGCCTCGGCCTCGGCCGCGACGGTGCCGTCGGTCTTCTCGATCCGTTCCCGCGTTCGGATGCTCGACCGTCCGAAACCGGCGACCTCGCACCGAACGATCACCTCGCCGTCCGCCTGTGTGAGCTCGTTGCGGAAATCGATGCCGACGTGGGCCAACACGAAGTCCCATGTCTCGGTGGTACCGAACAGCTCCTCGACCATGCGGTCGCGGCATTCCTCGAGGTAGTTCAGGTACACGGCGTTGTTGACGTGGCCGTAGTTGTCCATGTCGCGCCAACGGATCGGGATGCGAATCTCGTGCATGAGGAGCAGAGGCTACCCGGCACCGATCCCAGTCCCCTCGATCCCTAGTCGCTCACCCGAACAGTGGCAGCCATCTGATCAACGCTTCCTCCGACTCATGGGCTCTCCAAGGGTCGATTGCACGGAGATGAAGGGGCCGGCGACGACTTGTGGCAGGCACACCGAAACCGCCTCCTCCGCATCCACCCACCGATAACGATCGTGCTCCGGGGACAGCGCTATCTCCGCGTCGTCGACCTCGACCATGAACACAGCCCAACTCGCCGTACCGAAGTTCGTCCGCGTGAGAGGGACATCGAGGCCTGCTTCCTCCGCTAGTTCGCGAGTGGCACACTCCTCCACGGATTCGCCAGGTAGTCGTGCTCCTCCGGGCGGACCCCAGGCCCAGTCGCCCTCATAGTCAGTGCCCAGATGCTGTCTGTGCAGGACCAGGTATTCGACGTGGCTGCCGATCGATCGGTAGACGACGATGCTCGCTCCGTACGGCGGTCCTTTCGCGACCGGAATCCCGTCCCAGGTTGTGCCCTCGGGCGGCGGCCACGTCGCATCCACAGGATCGGACATCGCAGGCCAGCGTAGCGCGACCTTTCGCTTGGCTCGACGCTGGGCGAGGTACTGCACGAGCGTAAGCGGCGTTGTTGACGTGGCCGTAGTTGTCCATATCGCGCCAACGGATTCGGAGCGTGACCTCATGCATGGCCGCATCGTGCCACGCCGATCCGGTCGGTTCGCGTCGCCGCAAGGATCGACCCAGCACATGGAGAAGGCCCCGGGCGGGGGGCCCGAGGCCTTCTCTGTCGGAGAGAGGGGACTCCACCCTTGCTTCGGTTCACCCCGCCCGTCGGTTCGCCAACGTCGTGTTGCGGTTGTGTGACGGCGTGCCCGGCCTCTCGGGGGCTCCGCCGAGCGTCCAACGCGGATCGGTGGTCGCCGGAAACGCCGACGGGGCCCGAGAGGGCCCCGTCGAGGTGCGTTCGTGTTCGTCGAGCTCAGAAGTCCATGTCGCCGCCAGGCATGCCGCCTGCAGGCATGGCCGGCGCCTTCTCGGGCTTCTCGGCGACGATCGCCTGGGTCGTCAGGAACAACGCGGCGATCGAGGCGGCATTCTGCAGCGCCGAACGCGTGACCTTGGTCGGGTCGATCACGCCGAACTTCACCATGTCGCCGTACTCGCCGGTCGCGGCATTCAGCCCGTTGCCCGGGTCGAGGGCACGCACCTTCTCGACGATCACGCCGCCCTCGAGGCCGGCGTTCACGGCGATCTGCTTGATCGGCTCCTCGAGCGCGCGCCGCACGATGTTGGCGCCGGTGAGCTCGTCACCTTCGAGGTCGACCTTGTCGAGCGCGGTCTGCGCGTTCAGCAGCGCCACACCACCGCCTGGAACGATGCCTTCCTCGACCGCTGCCTTGGTCGACTGCACCGCGTCTTCGATGCGGTGCTTCTTCTCCTTGAGCTCGACCTCGGTGGCCGCGCCGACCTTGATGACAGCGACGCCGCCGGACAGCTTCGCCAGCCGCTCCTGGAGCTTCTCGCGGTCATAGTCGGAATCGGTCTTCTCGATCTCACCCTTGATCTGGTTGATGCGGCCCTGGACGTCCTCGTCCTTGCCAGCGCCTTCCACGATCGTGGTCTCGTCCTTGGTGACGATGACCTTGCGGGCGGTGCCGAGCAGGTCGATGGTCGCGTTCTCGAGCTTGAGGCCGACTTCCTCGGAGATCACCGTGCCACCCGCGAGCACCGCGATGTCCTGCAGCATGGCCTTGCGGCGATCGCCGAAGCCTGGGGCCTTCACCGCAGCGCTGCGGAACGTGCCGCGGATCTTGTTGACCACCAGCGTCGCGAGTGCCTCGCCCTCGACGTCCTCGGCGAGGATCAGCACCGGCTTGCCCGCCTGCATGACCTTCTCGAGCACCGGCAGCAGGTCCTTCACGGCCGAGATCTTCGAGTTGGCGATGAGGATGTACGGGTCCTCGAGCACGGCTTCCATGCGCTCGGGGTCGGTGACGAAGTACGGCGAGATGTACCCCTTGTCGAACCGCATGCCCTCGACGAAGTCGAGCTCCATGCCGAAGGTGTTCGACTCCTCGACGGTGATGACGCCGTCCTTGCCGACCTTGTCGACCGCCTCGGCGATCGTCGATCCGATCTCGGGGTCGGCCGCGGAGATGGCGCCGACGTTGGCGATCTGCTCCTTGTCGTCGACCTCCTTGGACTGGTTCTTGATCGCCTCGACGGCGAGCTCGGTCGCGCGCTCGATGCCGCGCTTCAGGCTCATCGGGTTGGCGCCGGCGGCGACGTTGCGCAGCCCTTCCTTGATGATGGCTTGCGCGAGCACGGTCGCGGTCGTCGTGCCATCACCCGCGACGTCGTCGGTCTTCTTGGCGACCTCCTTGACCAGCTCGGCGCCGATCTTCTCCTCGGGGTCGTCGAGCTCGATCTCCTTGGCGATCGAGACACCGTCGTTCGTGATCGTGGGAGCGCCCCACTTCTTCTCGAGGACCACGTTGCGGCCCTTGGGACCGAGCGTGATCTTCACAGCGTTGGCGAGCTGGTCCATTCCTCGCTCGAGCGAACGCCGCGCTTCTTCGTCGAAAGAGATGATCTTCGCTGCCATCCCCTCTCCTTCCCGGCTCGTGGCCTGTCTGGTTGCGATGGTCCGTGGCGTTGTCAGCCTCGGCTTCCGTCCGTTAGCACTCGGGGGTGCCGAGTGCTAACGATTGTAGCCGCAAACCCACGGCCCGTGACAACGACCTGGCCGGGGCGGGTCCCCAGCGCAGACTCCAAGAGTAGTCTCGCGGACATGAAGACCGAGCGAGAGCCGTGAGCACGAGCTCCGCCGACTGGAGACGACGACTGACCATGCCGACGGTCGGTGGTGTCAGGTGGAGCCCGCGGCTTCCCGACCGCCTGGCCGTCGTCTCGACCGAGAGCGGAACATCCCAGGCCTGGTCATGGGATCTCGCAACGGGTGAGCGGCGGCAGGCCTCAGTCGGGGGGGTCGGCGCAGAGGAAGCACACATCCTGCCCGACGGCTCGGCCATCGTGTGGTGGCTGGACCTCCAGGGAGACGAGCGCGGCCGGTGGATGGCGACGCCGTTCGGAGAGGGCGATGCGGCGCCCTTGCTGGCGGGGCTCCCCGACATGTGGATGTCGGGACTCTCGCTCGCCGGAGACTGCGTCGCGGCCGGGTTCTTCGACGACGAGGAATCCTCGATCGTCGTGCGAGACGCCTCATCGCCGATCCGCGAGCTGTACCGCCACGAGCAGCCCGCGGGAGTGGGTCAAGACTGGCCCCAGGGGCCGGGTGGCCTCTGCGCCGATGCGTCGCTGATCGCGATCTGGCACACCGAGGAGTCGACCGTCGAGAACCCTGCCGTGAGGATCCTCGACGTCAGCACCGGCGGGGCGACCGGCGAGATCGCCGACGAAGGCATGGCGGTCGTCGCGGCCGGCTGGTCGCCGATGCCCGGCGACGACCGGCTGATCGTGCACCGGGAGGTCGACGGATTCCCGCGGCCTTGGATGTGGTCACCTCGCGACGGCGACCCGACACCGCTCCAGGTCGATCTGCCCGGTGCGTTGACGCTCGCGGACTGGTTCCCCGATGGAGGGGCTGTGCTGCTCCACCATGACCATGAGGCGACGCATGGCCTCGTGCGCATCGACCTCGCCGACGGCAGTTTGACCTGGGTGGTCGAACCCGCAGGCACGATCGAAGGCGCGGGGGTGCGGCCCGACGGCGCCGTGTGGTTCCGTCACGAGAGCGGCGCTCAGCCGCCAGCGTGGCGCGATGCAACGACGAGCACGCAGGTCCTGCACATCAACGGGAGTCCGCCCGTCGGCCGTCCCTGGGAGCCGGTGTGGTTCGAGAACCCGTCGGGCATGCGCATCCAGGGGTGGTTCCTGCAACCCGACGGTGAAGCGCCGTTCCCCACCGTGCTGTCGGTGCATGGGGGTCCGGGCTACCACAACACCGACGCGTTCGAGCCCCGGAGCCAAGCGTTCGCCGACGAGGGGTACGCGGTGCTGCTCGTGAACTACCGAGGGTCCACAGGCTACGGACGTGCGTTCCGCCAGGCGCTCCAGGGCGACGTCGGGTTCCCCGAGTCCGAGGACATCAACGCGGGTCTCGACCACGTGATCGAATCGGGGCTCGTGGACCCGAGCCGGGTCTACCTCGAGGGTTGGTCCTGGGGCGGCTACCTCGCGACGCTCAACGCGGGCCGCCGCCCCGAACGGTGGCGCGGTGTGATCGCCGGCATCCCCGTCGGGGACTCGGTCGCGGCGCACTACGAGAGCGCGCCGTCACTGCAGGCGTGGGATGTCGCGGTGATGGGCGGCACCCCGATGGACGTGCCCGATCTCTTCCACGAACGCAACCCGATGACCTACGTCGATCAGGTGACCGCGCCGATGCTGATCATCGCCGGAGAGCACGACAGCCGATGCCCTCTCGGCCAGGTCATGACATACGCACACGCGTTGCGCGTGCGCGGCCGGGAGGTCGACGTGCATCTGTACCCCGGTGGTCATCACGCGAACGACGTCGAAGAACGGGTCCGCCACATCGAGCTGATACTGGAGTTCATGCGCCGTCACGATTGAGGCTCAGCCGTCGAACCCCCAGCTCACGACCCGATCGGCCCGCACCTCGACGATCACCGACGACCCTTCCTCGATCGGCGACGACGCCGCGTACTGCGGAAACTTCTCGTACAGCAGGGTTCGGTCGCGTTCGAACTCGAAACCCGAGTCGAGCATGTACGCCTCGCCGTGCACGATGACCTGCACGAGCTGCGACCAGTCCTCGTGGTACTCGTCGAAGCAGATCGCGACGTTCGGGTCTGCGTCGATGTTGCGGACCTTCTGGGTATCGGTCTCTGTCGCGAACACGAGGCGATCGAGGTCCAACACCGTTGAGATGGGCACGACGTGGGGACGGCCATCGGGGTAGGTCGTCGCGAGCGCGGCGGTGCGAGCCTGGGCGACGAACGCGGCTTCGGCACCGTTGAAAAGATGCTCGTCGATCGTCATCGCAGCCGGTCGCTCACTCGTCGCCGGCCGTGGCCTGATCGCGGATCTGGTCGACGATCTCGGCGTTCGCGAGCGTCGTCACGTCGCCGAGGGTGTTGCCTCGCGCGACGTCGCGAAGCAGCCGTCGCATGATCTTGCCCGAGCGCGTCTTGGGCAGATCGGGCGTGAAGATGATCTCGTCGGGCTTCGCGATCGGTCCGATCACCTTCGAGACGTGCTCGCGGAGCTGTGCGAGCATCGACGCGTCACCCTCGTAGCCGCTCTTCAGCGTAACGAACGCCACGATGCCCTCGCCCTTGATGTCGTGCGGCTTGGACACCACCTCCGCCTCGGCGACCTTCTCGTCGTCGACGAGCGCGGACTCGATCTCGAACGTCGACAACCGGTGCCCAGCCACGTTCATCACGTCGTCGATGCGGCCGAGCAGCCACAGGTATCCCTCTTCGTCACGGCGTGCCCCGTCACCGGCGACGTACACCTCGGCGCCGTAGCGCGAGAAGTAGGTCTGCACATACCGATCGGGGTCGCCGTAGATCGTCCGAGCGATCGCCGGCCATGGGTGCCGCAGCACGAGGTAGCCGCCCCCGCCCACCCCCACGCTCGAGCCCGCTTCGTCGACCACATCAGCCTCGATCCCCGGGAACGGGAACGTCGCCGATCCTGGCTTGAGCTTCGTGATGCCCGGGAGTGGCGTGATCATGATCGCCCCGGTCTCGGTCTGCCACCACGTGTCGACGACCGGGCACCGCTCGGTGCCGATGAACTTCCAGTACCAGACCCACGCCTCGGGATTGATCGGCTCACCGACAGAACCCAACAGTCGCAGCGACGAGAGGTCGTGTCCTTCGGGATACTCCGTGCCCCACCGCATGAACGCCCGGATGGCGGTCGGCGCGGTATACAAGATCGTCACGCCGTACCGCTCGACGATGCTCCACCATCGATCCTTGTCGGGCCAGTCAGGCGCGCCCTCGTACATGACGCCTGTCGTGTGGTTCGCGAGCGGCCCATACACGATGTAGGAATGGCCCGTCACCCAGCCGCAGTCGGCTGCGCACCAGTACACATCGTCCTCGTGGATGTCGAAGACCATGCGGTGCGTCGCAGCCACTTGGGTCATGTAGCCCCCTGTGGTGTGCGCGATGCCCTTGGGCTTGCCCGTGGTGCCGCTCGTGTACAGCAGGTAGAGCAGGTCCTCCGCGCCCATCGGCTCGGATTCGCACTCCGTTGGCTGCTCGGCCACCAGCTCGTGGTACCAGAGGTCGCGACCCTCGGTGAACGAGTGGTCGTTCTCACACCGGCGCACAGTGATGACATGCTCGATCGACGGACACTCACGAACGGCCTCGTCGGCGTTGTCCTTCAACGGCACGATCGTGCCGCGCCGCCACGCCCCGTCTGCCGTGATCAGCACCTTGGCCTCGGCGTCGTTGATGCGGTCGCGCAGCGACTCGGCGCTGAACCCTCCGAAGACCACCGAATGGGGGGCCCCGATCCGCGCGCACGCCAACATGGCGATCGGCAGCTCGGGCACCATACCCAGGTAGATGTTGACCCGGTCGCCCTTGCCGACGCCGATCGCCTTCAGGCCGTTCGCGAGCCGGCTCACATCGTCGAGCAGATCGGCGTAGGTGATCGTGCGGGTGTCACCGGGCTCGCCCTCCCAGTGGAACGCGACCTTGTCACCACCGCCGGCCTCGACGTGGCGGTCGAGGCAGTTGTATGACGCGTTTAGCTGGCCACCCTCGAACCATCTCACCCATGGCGGGTTCCATTCCATGACGGTGTCCCACCGCTTGAACCAGGTGAGACGGTCGGCTTGCTCAGCCCAGAATGCCTCGTGGTCGGCGTTCGCGCGCTCGTAGATCGATCCGTCGGAGACGATGGAACGTTCTACGAACGCTTCGGACGGTTCGAACACGCGCAGCTCGGACAGGAGCGCCTCTATGTTCTGCTCGGTGTCGCTCATCGATCCTCCAGGTTGACGACCAGATCTCCGGGAACGGGATGCTTCGGGGGGAGCCAGCATCGTACGTGCGCGGCCGGGCGGGCGCGCACCCAGGATGTGCTTGCACCGAGCGGTTCTCAGGGCCACCATCGGGCGGCGAGGTTGCCCACTGGCCCTCGATCGAAAGGAGGCAGGCGATGGCCGACGAAGGCTATTGCATGAAGTGCCGGGCCAAGCGCGAGTTCGAGGGTGAGGTTGTGACCCTGAAGAACGGACGCCCAGCTGCCCAAGGCACGTGCTCGGTCTGCAGCACGAAGCTCACGAAGATCCTCGGCATGGACGCGGCGAAGGCCCGCGGCTGGTCCGCGCCGTCGCTTTAGCCCCGCGCAGGCGTATTCAGTCGAGAGAGCAGCTGCTGGGGAGCGATCAGCGTCGGTCCTGAGACGACACCCTGGTGGCGGGCCGCGAGGTCCGCCACCGTCGTCTCCTGGAAGACCTGCTGCACGGCGTGGGCCACATCTGCCCAGAACCCTTGCAGTCCACACCGTGAGTCCTGGAAACAGGTGTGGTCGCTCGGCTCTAGGCAGAACATCGGGAAGATCTGCCCTTCGATCGCGTCGGCGATCTCGCCGACCGTGATGCGCTCCGGATCACGAGCGAGCCGGCAGCCCCCACCCGCGCCACGGAAGCTCTCGACGAGCTTCGCCTTCGACAGAGCCCCGAGCTGTTGCTCGAGGAACCGGACCGGGATCTGCTGACGTTCGGCGATCTCACGCGCCGGCACGAGCACCCCCTCGTCCCGTCGCTGCGCGAGCTCGATCATCGCGCGCATCGCATACTCGAGCTTCTGGGAGACCTTGAGCACGGCCAGCCTTCCTGTGATCGGCCTTCTATCAGCGCATGTCGGACCGGGGTCGCCAACCCAGCGTAGGAGGGCGCCTGCACCCCGTCAACGAGCAAGCGCAGCCAGCACGAAACCCTGATTCCCCGTGTTTCGGGTATGCACATGAGGAAACGGCGTCCGATATCCGATGTAGGGGATCTAGACGACACCCGTGAGGAGGACTCGAAGAACCATGCGTCGCGTGCTGATCATCGACGACGAGGTCGACGTCAGGTTGCTCTACCGAGTGAATCTGCACCACGCGGGTTACGAGGTCCTGGAAGCTGATGGTGGAGAGCGGGGTATCGCGGTCGCCCTCGAGGAGACGCCCGATGCCGTGGTGCTCGACCTGATGATGCCGCGTGTCGACGGCTTCGAGGTGCTGCGAGCCTTGCGTGCCGAGCCTGCGACCGTGGAGGTGCCGGTGCTCGTGCTGACCGCCGATAGCCTGGTCGACGATCACCGGATCTGCTTCGAGCTCGGCGCCGACGCCGTGATCACGAAGCCGTTCATGCCCGAGCTGTTGACCGAAAGCATCGCCCGGCTGCTGGCGATGAGCCTCGAGGATCGCCTCCAGAGCAGGCGAGACGGCGCGGAGACGGCCCGGTCTGCGTTCGGCTGATCGGCCTGCCCTCAGGCGACCGGGTGCGCGTCGGCGTAGTCCTCGCCGAGCACCACGATCAGGTCGACCTTCGACGGGATGCCTGGGACGAGGGTGTCGTTCAGCGCCTTCACCGACGCCTCGACGTCCTTGAGGTACTTCGTCGCGAGGCGCTCCGCATCGACCCTGTTCTGGTCCGCGGCGTCGCCGGTGCGGAAGTAGACGGTCGTGCCGGCAACTGGCTTGTTCTCGTAGTCGGCCGGCGCGACGCCCTGCACGTAGCCCTTGCCGGTGAGCAAGATGTCGACCTGGCTGGCGAGCCCCGTTGCCTCGGTGCCGTTCAAGACCTGGATGACGACGCCCTCGACCTGCGGTTCGGGAGAGGGCGGCGGAGTGGTCGATGTCGACCCCCCATCGGTCGGCCCTGGGGTCTCGCTCGCTGAGGATCCGGCGCTCTCGGTCGGCGCGGCGGCGGTAGTGCCGCCATCACCGAAGCCGTTCATCATGACCGCGATACCGCCCACGACGAGAGCCACGAGCACGACGAGACGTCCGGGGCTGAGGTTCACGAGGCCAATCGTACCCCAGGATCTCGACCCGACGATCTCGGCCCGCGGATCTCAGCGAGCGGGACCTCGGGCCGCGCCTGTCTCAGACGCGAACGCCAAGCTCGCGGGCGACCCGGCGCTGTCGCCGGGATTCACGTACCCGCTGCAGTCGACGAACGAGCATCGGATCGTATGCGAGGGCGGCCGGCTCCTCGATCACGCGGTTGAGCAGCTGGTGGTACCGGGTGGAGGAGAACCCGAACCGCTGTCGGATCGCGCGCTCCTTAGGGACTCGAAGCTTCCAGCTCTCGCGTTCGAAGTCGAGCAGGTCTCGAGAGCGCTGATCGAGCTCTGCGGCGGTCGTGACGTCCACGGATGGCAGCGTATCGGCCGACACCGACGGCGCAAGCACATCGCGCAGTTGGGGTGTGGATCGCCATACAGACGGCGCGTGGGAGAGCCGAGAACCAGAGCACGGAGTTTCCTCGATGCCGCAGGTTGCTTCCGCGTGCGGTGCGAGGATGAGACCCACAGGAGGCTCGGTGGTTGACCAGACGGATATCGAACGGGCCGGCGCGGCGCCTGGCGACGAGGTGGACCGCTTCCGCTCGATCGCGCAGCTCAACATGCTGCATAGCCTCGCGGCGAAGCTGAACGCGCTCGGAAGCGTCGAGGCGATCGGCGAAGCCATCACCGCCGAGCTCCGCCCCATCGTGGAGTACCACAACTGCCGCGTCTACCTGCTGCAGCCCGACGGCCGCACCCTGCTGCCGATCGCGTTCCGGGGCGAGTACTTCGCCGAGTACGAGGAGGAGACACTCGAAGAGCTCGTGACGACGGTGGGTAAGGGCATGACCGGCTGGGTCGCCGAGACGGGCCGATCCCTGCTCACGCCGAACGCCCAGGAGGTCGAGTTCGCGGTGCAGATCGAAGGCACGGACGACATCGTCGAGTCGATGCTGCTGGTGCCGACGAAGCTGGGCGACCGGGTGAACGGCGTGATCGTGCTCTCGAGCATCGGATACGGCAGGTTCGACGAGCAGGATCTTCAGGTCGTGGAAGTGCTCGCTCCGCACGCGGCGGCCGCGTTCGACAACGCCACGCTGCTCTCGGCCGAGCGCGAAGCCGCCCGCACGTCGGCGGCCCTGCTCGCGCTCTCGCAGGCCCTGGTCGGGCGTCACAGCGTGGGCGACATCTTCCAGGAGGCGATCGACGCGATCCCAGGCCTGATGCCGAGCGCTGCCGTCGCGGCCTACGCGCGAGACGAGGAGACCGGGAACTTCCGCCTGGCTCGCCTTCACGTCGTCGAACCCGAGCTCGTCCGCCCTCGGTCCGAGATCGCCGATGTGCCGGCCGCGGTGGCGGAGTCGCTGATCACGGCAGACCTCGAGCCCTTCGCGCTCGATGCAGATGCGGTGGAAGCGATACCCAACGAGATCAGGATCACGCGGGAAGCACGTTCGGTGCTGGCCGTGCCCCTGCGCTGGGACCCGGACGGCTTGGGGGCGATCGCGATCATCGCGCACGAGCGCGACACGCGTTTCGACGACCGCGCGATCGGACTCGCGAAGGGCATCGCGAACATCGCTTCGCTGGCCCTCGGCAACGCGAGCAGGATCTCGGCGCTCGAGCGATTCCACGAGCTGGTCGCGAGCCTCGACGCCGTCTTCTGGGAAGCCGACGCAACGTCGCTTGGCTTCTCGTTCATCGGCGGTCGCGTCGACGAGATGCTCGGCGCCGGCGCGTCGGCGTGGCCTGACGAAGGGTTCCGCTGGGGTGATCACATCATCGAGGACGATCGCGCAGACACGCTCGAGGCGTGCCGCGCCGCGATCGCGAGTGGCGAGGATCGTTCGCTCGAGTACCGCGTCATCGCCCCCGATGGCCGCACGGCCTGGGTACGAGACGTGGTGCACGTCGTGGGAGGGGCGCAAGGTACCCGCGAGCTGCGCGGTCTCATCGTCGACATCACGGAGCGCCGACGAGCGGAACAGGCCTTGCGCAGGAGCGAGCAGGGCTACTCCGAGGCCTTGCGGCGCGAGCGCGAGGCAACGCAACGCCTTCGCAACCTCGACGAGATGAAGAACACGTTCCTCGAGGCGGTCTCGCACGACCTCCGCACACCGCTGACCTCGATCCTCGGATTCGCGCTCACGCTCGAGAGCTCACGGCTCGACCTGCCTTCCGACGAAGCCCTCGACCTGGTCGCGCGCATCGCGGCGAACGCTCGCAAGCTCGAACGCCTGCTCGGCGACCTGCTCGACCTCGATCGTCTGCAACGCGGCATCATCGCTCCCCAGAGGCGGCCGACCGACCTCGCGGGGCTGGTCGCTCGGGCCGTCGGTGAGATCGACCACGAGAACGGCCATGTGATCGCCACCGAGATCGCCGAGGGGTCCTTCTCGCTCGATGCCGCCAAGGTGGAACGGATCGTGGAGAACCTGGTGTCCAACGCCGTCCGCCACACCCCGCCGGGAACACTGATCTGGATCCGCGCCAAGCCCACCGAGGGCGGAATCTCGATCAGCGTGGAAGACGCAGGCCCCGGCCTGCCGGAGGAGCTTCACGACGCCGTGTTCGAGCCGTTCCGCCAGGCTCCCGGCTCCTCATCCGGGCACTCTCCGGGCGTGGGCATCGGTCTGTCGCTCGTACGCCGTTTCGCCGAGCTCCATGGCGGGCGTGCGTGGCTCGAAGCGCGCCAAGGTGGCGGCGCGTCGTTCCGCGTCTTCCTCGCGGAAGCGTAGGCGCCGGCGCACGCGGGCTCGCCGGGGTCGCCGCGGATAGCCTGACGCTCGTGTTTGACCTCTGGATCGCGCACGCGATCGTCGTCGACGGCACGGGCGCCCCCGCGTATCGGGCATCGGTGGGGATCGAGCGGGGTCGCGTGGCGCTCATCGCGCGCGGCACGAGCGACCACCACGAGCCGGTCGCGGCGACGACCGTCATCGAGGCCGATGAGCTGGCCCTCACCCCCGGCTTCGTCGACGTGCACACCCACTCCGACATGGCTCCGTTCGTCGTTCCGACGATGCCCTCGACGATCCGCCAGGGCGTCACGACGGTAGTGGTCGGCAACTGTGGCGCCTCGCCCTTCCCCGCGACGAGCGCGGGCGAGCTCGCGTCGTGGGCAGGTGGCGATCGCGAGTGCCTCGACGATCTGCGCTTCGACTCGTTCGCCGGATTCCTCGCGCGCATCGAGGCTGCGCGCCCGGCCGTCAACGTCGCGGCGCTCATCGGCCATGGTTCGGTCCGCGAGCTCACGATGGGGCTCGATCGGCGAGCGCCATCGGGCGATGAGCTCGACTCGATGCGCAGGCTCGTCGCGGACGCGATGGACGCGGGCGCCGTGGGCCTGTCGACCGGTCTCATCTACGTGCCGGGCATGTACTCGGGGACCGACGAGATCGTGGCGCTCGCTCAGGAAGCCGCGCGGACCGGCGGCATCTACGCCTCGCACATCCGGGGCGAGGGCTCACACCTGTTCCGGTCGGTCGACGAGGCCATCGAGATCGGCCGGCGCGCAGCGCTGCCGGTGCACGTGAGCCATCTCAAGTGCGAGTCGTCGAACGCGTGGGGCCGGGCGCACGAGCTCCTGGAACGGGTGCACGGCGCCATCGACGCGACCGGCGACCAGTATCCGTACGCCGCATGGTCGTCGGTCCTAGGGTCACTGCTCCCTGAGTGGGCGCCCGTAAGCGAGCTGGCCGGTCTGCTCCGCGACCACGCCGCCCGAGCTCGACTCATCGCGTCGGTCGAGCACGGCGAGGGAGACGCGTTCCAGTCATCGGTCGACGGAGTGGGCTGGGATCGCATCGTGATCGAGGACACAGCCGACCGATCGTGCAGCGGTCTGTCGATCACCGCCGTCGCTTCCCGTCGTGGACTCGAGCCGGTCGATGCCTTCTTCGAGCTGCTGACCGAGGCGCCCGACACCTCGTGCATCGGACACGCGATGCACGACGACGACGTGCGCACGATCATGGCCGACCTCGACGTCATGGTTGCGTCAGATTCCGCTGCGGTCGCCCCCGACGGACCGATGGCAGACGTGCCGGTCCACCCTCGCACCTACGGCACGTTCCCGCGGGTCGTGGGTCCCGTTGTACGCGAAGGCGTGCTCACCCTGGAAGCCGCGGTGCGCAAGATGACCTCGCTGCCGGCGGATCGGTTCGGCCTCGCGGGGCGCGGACGGATCGTCGAGGGCGCCTTCGCCGACCTCGTGCTGTTCGACCCCGCGACCATCGCAGACCGGGCGACCTTCGGTCACTCGCACGCGTTTCCCGACGGCTTCGAGGCCGTGATCGTGAACGGTGTGATCGCGTGGAGAGCCGGGAACGCCTCGATCGAGCGGGCCGGCAGGGTCCTCCGGCGAGGCGACCCGTGAGCCGAGTCAGTCGAGCCGGCATGCGGCCCAAAGACCGGCGCTCCGGTTTCTGGCCAGATGCTCGGCCGCCCTGAATCGTTCGACGTACCGCACGTTCGGCGGGAAGGTCGCGACCACCGCGTACCCCTCGATCACCAGGCGCTCGTTGAAGAGCTCGTCGTCGAGCCAGACGTAGGCGAGGGTGCGATCGAACCGGTCCGTGAGCTCGATGTCGAGCTCCAGCTCGATCGCACGCCCGGCGAGAGCACCGGTGGTGAAGCGGGACGCCTCCTCGCCGAAGCACTCCTCGCCGGTGTACGGCCCGTCTTCCTCGGGCGTGTCGATGCCGATCAGACGCACGGGCGTCTCCGTGCCTCGCAGGTTGACGCGGATCGTGTCCCCGTCGGTCACCTCGACGACAGAGACGACCGTTCGCGCGCCAGGCGTCGGCGCGCCGGGTGCCCGGTCCGCCGGCGAGGCGCCGCACGATGCAACGACGACCACGAAAGCGCCGAGCACGACGTTGCATCTCGCACGGAACATGGCGCGGACGCTACCGTAGCTTCGTGCCCGTCTCACTCGATCGCTCATCGGAGCCGAGGCCACTCGATCTCGGGTTCGACCCGGGCGACCTGGACTTCGTGGCAGACCCCTACCCGGCGTACGAGCGCCTCCGCGCCCTCGCCCCGATCGTGTACGACGAGGTGACCGACCACTGGCTCGTCACTCGTTTCCATGACGTGAACGTGCTGCTACGCGATCGCCGCCTCGGCCGAACCTATCTCCACCGCTCGATCCACGAGGACATGGGTCGCGAGCCGCCGTCGCCCACACTGGACCCGTTCTGGCACCTGATCACCCACGGCATCCTCGACATGGAGCCTCCCGACCACACCCGAGTGCGCCGCCTCGTGTCGAAGGCGTTCACGCCGCGCATGGTCGAGTCGATGCGCGAGCCGGTGCAACGGCTCACCGATGATCTGGTGGACCAGGTCGCGGGCGCCGGTGAGCTCGATCTGTTGCCAACGATCGCGGAGCCGCTCCCCGTGGCGGTGATCGCCGAGCTGCTCGGAGTGCCGAACACCGACCGGCATCTGCTCCGTCCGTGGTCGGCCGACATCTGTCGCATGTACGAGCTGCACCCGACCGAGCACGATGCCGCGGTAGCCGTCGCCGCGAGCGTGGAGTTCTCCGAGTACCTGCGAGCCCTGTCGCGTCAGCGCCGCGCGGCGCCCACGGGCGATCTGATCAGCGAGATGGCGCTCGTGGTCGACGAAGGCGAGCGTCTCACCGAGGACGAGCTGATCGGCACCTGTGTGCTGCTGTTGAACGCCGGACACGAGGCCACCGTCAACGTCACCGGCAACGGCTGGTGGGCACTGTTCCGCAACCCCGGGGCGCTCGACCAGCTCCGCGCCCACCCCGAGCTGGTGCCGTGCGCGATCGAGGAGCTGATGCGCTGGGACACCCCGCTGCAGCTCTTCGAGCGCTGGGTGCTCGAGGATGTCGAGATCCACGGCGTGCAGGTGCCGCGGGGCGCCGAGCTCGGGCTCGTCTTCGGGTCGGCGAACCGGGACCCCGCGGCGTTCGACGCACCCGACGAGCTCCACCTCGACCGCGAGCCGAATGCGCATCTCACCTTCGGCGCCGGCATCCACTTCTGCCTGGGTGCGCCGCTGGCCCGTCTCGAGCTGCAGACCTCGTTCGCGACCGTGCTCCGCCGGCTTCCGGACCTCGAGCTGGTGGAGGAACCACGCTGGAAGCCGGGGTACATCATCAGAGGTCTGGAGTCGCTCCGCGTACGGGCCTGACGAGCAGACGATCGGACTGCGTGCCTTCGGGAGCCGGCGGTCGGATTCGAACCGACGACCTACCGATTACAAGTCGGTTGCGCTACCGGACTGCGCCACGCCGGCCGTGTGGGCACGGGGATTCTACCCATCGTGTGTTCGGCCATCGTGTGTTCGGCGGAAGGCGTCGGCGTTCTTCACGAGCGCGAACACCACGAAGCCGAAGATGGCGATGGTCACGATGCCGCGCGGAGTGCCGATCGCGGCAACACCACCGACGATGCCGAGTCCCGCCACGACGATGCCGAGCGTGCGTCCGATCGGCGCGCACCGCAGCACGAACAGGCCCGACCCGATCTCGAGGCACGCCAGGGCCAGGGAAGCAGCTACTGCGACGGTCGAGGAGCCGCCACCGACGCCTTCGATCGTGGCACCGTCGCCCGTCATCAATATCAGCGCGCCCGCGAGCGCCGCGAACGCACCCGCGACGATCAGGAGCGTTCCCGCGACGGTGACGACGGCCGGGCGTCGGGGCGCCGCCGGGGCGGGCGCACCGATCACGTGCTCCCATGCTTCCAAGGAACCCTGGCGGGCGGGCGGAGGTGGCATCTGATGGTCCATCACCGAGGTATCGGCCGGTGAGGCCCGCGACGTGAGCCCCGTGCTTGGGCCGGCGCGAGATGCGACCGATGATGACCCCTCAGCGGCGGACCGGCACCACGTACGCGTACAGCACCGCCGCGAGCGAGGCGGCGGCGTTCAGGGAGCCGACCTTGCCGCGCATCGGGAGCGAGACCAGCTGGTCGCATCGCTCGCGAGCGAGCCTCGACATGCCCTCGCCCTCGCTGCCGATCACCACCGCGATCCGCCCGGCAGGGCACGGCTCGTCATACACCGACACATCGCTCCGCTCGTCGAGCCCGACGACCCAGAAGCCGGCTTCCTGCAGGCGTTCGATCGCTCGGGTGACGTTTGCTACCAACGCATGCCGAAGGTGCGCCAGCGCGCCCGCCGACGCACGCATGGCCGCAGGCGTGACCTGGGCGGCACGGCGCGTGCGCGTGACGAGCATGGCTGCTCCCGCAGCCTCAGCAGACCTGGCAGCCGCCCCGAGGTTCTGAGGATCGACGATGCCATCGAGCACGACGACGAGCGCATCGGCGGCGAACGGGAACGTCGCGAGGTCACGCTCGGACAACGTGTCGTTCGCCGGGAAACCGATCCTCGCCACGACACCCCGGTGCTCATCGGCGAGCGAGTCCAACGTGGCCCTCGGCACGGAGCGAACGGGCACGCCCCGGGCTTCCGCCTCCTCGAGCACCGCCTGCAGGCCCTGGGTCGCAGTTGGCGTCGACACGACCAGCACCTCCGTCACACCCCCGCGACGTATCGCCTCGGTCACCGCGCGCCGACCGGCGACCACCTGCTCCGAACGACTCGGGCGACGAGAGGCGCGGCCGCCCTTGCCCTTGCTTCTGTCCCCTTGCCGGCTCACAGGTGCGACGTTCCTCAGCCGAGGAGCACGACGGCCATGCAGCCGACGCCCTCACCCGCGAGGCCCAGACCTTCTGGCCTCGTGGCCTTCACCGACACCGCGGAGGCCGGAGCGCCGAGGACCTCGGCAAGGCTCAAGCGCATCGCGTCGCGGTAGGGCGAGATCGCGGGGCGCTCACAGATCACGGTCAGATCGCACGAGCCGAACGTGAGCCCTTCGCCCTGCACGAGAGCAAGCGCACGACCCAGCAGGATGGCGCCCGCGACGCCTTCGAGCTCCGGGTCGTCGTCGGGGAAATGCTCGCCGACATCGCCGAGAGCGGCGGCGCCCAGCAAGGCATCGGCCAAGGCATGACAGACGGCGTCGCCGTCCGAGTGCCCGCTCAGCCCCCGCTCGCCGCCGAAACGCACGCTTCCCAGCCAGAGCGCACGGTCGTCATCGGCCCACGCGTGTACGTCGAACCCCAGCCCGACCCTTGGCGCGGCCTCAGCCATCGCTGCCTCCCATACGCGCCTCAGCCATCGCTGCCTCCCATACGGGCGTCGGCGCTGGCCAGATCGAACAGGGTCGTGATCTTGACGTTGCTCGGGTCCCCCGCGATCGCGGCGACGGCGACGCCATCGTGCTCGAGAGCCGCCGCGTCATCGGTCAACGCCACGCCCGGCGCGCCCACGTGCCCATGCGCCGCGCGGAGCACACCGACATCGAAGGCCTGGGGCGTCTGGGCCAAGCCGAGATGCTCCCGGTCGAGCGTTCGCACGACGCGTCCGTCGACGATGTGCTTGACGGTGTCGGTGACGGGCGCGATGGGCACCACGCCCGGAGTCTGCTCGCTCACCGCTTCGATCACCGCGGTGAACAGGTCGGGCGGGGCGAACGGCCTGGCCGCGTCGTGGATCGCGACCACCTGCGTTTCAGGCGGCAAGACCTCGAGCGCCGCGAGCACCGACGCAAGGCGAGTCGATCCTCCGGTGACCACCACCACCGGCAGTCCGCAGCCCTCCACGCACTCTCGGGCGCGGTCCTCCCATCCGGCGGGGGCGGTGACCACCACCGAGCTCACCGCCGGCGAGGCGGCTGCCGCCCCCGTCGCCACCGCCAGGATCGGCCGGCCACCGATCAACAGGAACGCCTTCGGTTCCTCGGCGCCCAGCCGGCGCCCGGCGCCAGCCGCAAGGACGATCGCGACGGCGGCCCCGGGGTGCGGTTGCATGCGCGCAAGCATGCCAGACCTCTCACCTCGCCGCGCACCGACCCCGCGGCGGCCTCTCGAGCCGACCGGGACGCTTCAGCCCGAGGCCGAGGCGCTCGTGACGAGCGCCGCGAACACCATGCGCCCCGTGGTGGTCTGGATCACGTTCGTGATCCGGATATCGGGGCTCGAGCCGATCCTGTCCTGTGCCTTCTCGACCACCACCATCGTACCGTCGTCGAGGTAGCCCACCGCCTGACCGTGCTCGCGGCCTTCCTTGACGAGGCGAACGGAGATCTCGTCACCTGCCGTGTAGGGCACTCGGAACTTCGACGCCAGCGCGTTGATCTGTGCGACCGGCACGCGAAGCGCCTCGGCGACCTTCGCGAGGTTGTGGTCGACCGTGATGAGCGAGGCTCCTCGCTCGCGAGCGAGCCGCACGAGGGCGGCGTCGACGTCGTTCACGCCGGCTTCCTCGACGAGCTGGAACTGGATCGTGGGCGCTTTCTGGAGCTCCACCAGCACGTCGAGCCCGCGGCGGCCGCGGCCGCGACGACGCGGGTCGCTGGAATCGCTGATCGCCTGCAGCTCCCGCAGCACGCCGTCGTGCAACAGCACCGTGCCGCTCACGAACCCGGTCGCGACCAGGTCGAGCACGCGTCCGTCGATCAGCGCGCTCGTGTCGAGCACATGCAGATCGCCGCGGGCAGCCACCGACGCTCGTGGCTTCATGCCGACCAAACCGAAGATGTCCTCGTGCTTGTCCTCGCCCACCCGGAACCCGAGCGAGCCGCAGACCAGGTAGACGAACGCGATCGCCGGCCAGGCGGCGTTGGCCGGCACGAGGAGCAAGGGGATCATCACGAGACCAGCCACCACCAAGCCCACGATGAGCCCCACGACCCCGCCAGCGAGCTGCGGCGCCGGCGTGCGGTGCAGCTCGCGTTCCATGCCGCTCACTGCGCGCAGCGTGAGGCGCCCCGCGACGCCGCCGATCACGAACCCGAGCCCGGCGCCCAGGAAGATGAACGCCAGCGCGCGGCTCGTGCTCTCCGCCGCCACGGTGCCGCCCACCAGGAAGCCACCGGTGGCGAGCAGCGCGATGAAGATCAGGCGTACTCCCTCGACGAGGTAGCCGCGCATCGCGCCGCCGCGTGCGTCCTGCTCGCGCTCCCGCACGTGCTCGCTCATGGGCCCCTGCTCCACCTCCTCTTCATGCGTCCGACGGTCACTCGGCCAGCGCGCAGGTTGAACGAAGCTCTGCCGAAAGAGGCATCGGCGGGTGCGGCGGAAGCCTGTAGGAAACGCTGCTCGGGCGCGCCCGGGAAGAACCCCGAGCGGCGACGCCTCAGACGGCGGCGATCTTCGCGCCGTGCGCGTCGTCGAGGACCTCGTCGATCATGACCTCGGCGTCGTCCTCAGACTTGTCCGTGGCGTGTGACAGCTCGGAGATGAGTATCTGCCGCGCCTTCGTGATCATGCGCTTCTCACCGGCCGACAGGCCCTTCTCACGATCGCGGATGGAGAGGTTACGGAGCACCTCGGCCACTTGGTAGGGGTCGCCGGAGTGCAGCTTCTCCATGTTGTTCTTGAAGCGGCGGCTCCAGTTGGCAGCCATCGAGGATTCCTCTTCGGTGAGCACTTTCAGGACCTTCTTGACCTCGCTCTTGCTGACGACCGAGCGGAGTCCGACCTGATCGGTCGAGTCGGTCGGGATCATCAGGGTGAGGTCACCGTAGGCGACGCGCAGCACCAGATACGTGCGTGTCTCCCCCAGGAACTCCTTCTCTCGAAGCTCTTCGATGACTGCTGCTCCGTGCTCCGGATGTACCACGGTATCGCCCTTACGGAACACAGAACCTCCAAGGAGTTGGGAAGACGAGGATTCGCGCTGAATCGCTTAGGGAGGATAACACGAGGGGGTCTTCCGGCGCAACCTAAACCCGCAGGTCAGAGGGCTGATTCCGGGCCTGACATGACTCGTTCGGCCTAGGCTGGATGTCGATTCAGGGCGATGGGGTAGTCATGCGGGCACCGGGATCCAGGCGAGGGCTTCGAGGACGTGACGCACCGGCACCACCTCGATATCGCGGGGTGCGACGTCACCTGCAGGTGCGAACACGGTGGTCACTCCCGCGGCCCTGGCAGCAGCGAACCGCTGAACCATGGCGGGTGCGCTCCGCACGAGGCCGGTGAGCGAGATCTCGCCGACGAAGGCCGCGCCCCTGGGTGGCGCCACGCCGACCGCGGCCGACGCAAGCGCCGCGGCCACGGCCAGGTCACTGGCCGGATCGTCGATCTTGACGCCGCCTGATGACGCTCCGAACAGCTCGGAACGGCTGAGCGAAAGCCCGGCCACCCGGTCGAGCACGGCGGCCACCAGCTGGAAGCGTCGCGCATCGAGCCCGGTGGCCTGCCGTCGTGCCGGGCCGTCGGACGACCCGACGAGCGCCTGCACCTCGACGGCGAGGGCGCGACGGCCCGACTGAGCGAGCGCGGTCGCTGCCCCGGGCACATGCTCGCCACTCACGAGCAGCCCCGTCGGGTCGATCTCGCGCAGTCCGCTCGCGCCCATCTCGAACCAGGCGCTCTCGCCCTCGGCGCCGAAGCGATTCTTGCCACCAGTGAGCACACGCAGTCCCGATCGCGGATCGCCGTCGAACGTGAGGACCACGTCGACGGCATGCTCGAGCGAGCGCGGCCCGGCGAGGTCGCCGTCTTTCGTGACGTGGCCCGTGAGCAGCATCGCGATGCCCTCGGCCTTCGCCAGCCCCACGAGCGCATCGGTGCAGGTACGCACCTGCGAGACACCTCCGGGCATCTGCGTGCCGCTCGTGTCACGGACCGTCTGGATCGAGTCCACCGCCAGCAGGAAGGGCCGCTCGGCGCGAGCGGCCTGCAGCACCTGCTCGAGGTCGCGCCCGGGCGCGAAACGGATCGCATCACCCGGTATGCCGAGCCGGCGGGCTCGCGCTGCGACCTGGGCATGCGACTCCTCGCCGCTGACCAGAAGACAGTCGTTGCCTTGCGAGGCGAGGTGCGCCACCAAGTGCAGGAGCAGGGTCGACTTGCCGATGCCCGGCTCGCCCGCCAGCAGGGCCACCGACGCCGGCACCACCCCTCCGCCGAGCACCCGATCGACCCCCGGGAAGCCCGTCAACACGCGATTATCGCCGGTCACATCATCGCCGCCGACGAGCGGTGCGGGAACGAGCGCGAAGCCCGGGCCGGAGCCCGACCGGGAGCCGGATGACGCCCTGGCTCCCTCCTCGATCGTGCCCCACGCGCTGCAGCCCGGGCACCGCCCCGCCCACTGCGACACCTGCTGCCTGCAGTCACGACAGGTGAACACCACGCGCATCTTCGCCATGGCGCCACCATAGCCACCGTCTCCGACAGGACAAGGTGTTACCCTGGCGCAGCTTCACCGGCTACACGATCGCGCTCACGCGACGCGTGTGGCGCAGGATCAGCATCTGAGCGAAGGGAGGCGATGAGCATGGCGGTGATCTCGGTTCACCCTGCGCGCTCGCCGCGTCCTTTCAGGCTCGCCTCGGTCTAACGCCCACCGCACCGGTCGGCACTCCCCATCGGGCTCCTTCGGGGACGTGGCATCACCTGCCACCACCCACCTGACATTCAGGCTCGGAAGGAGTCCAGCGTTGACCGACGCGAACCAGTTCGAGCACTTCCTCGATGAGGGGCTCATCGAGGCGGTGCTCAGACCGATCAAGAGCGGCAAGGAAGCCTCGGTACACCTCTGCCGCGCCAACCCACGCACGACCGGCGAAACGCTCGTCGCGCTCAAGGCCTTTCATCCGCTGGACCGGCGGGACTTCCGCGACGAGTCGATGTACCGCGACGGCGAGTGGATCAAGGAACGTCGCGTGCGCGTTGCGCTCGAGAAGAAGACGCGCTTCGGGCGGGAGGTGCAAGGCATGATCTGGGTCGACCGCGAATGGGAGACCCTGCGCGCGTTGTCAGCCGGCGGCGCGCCCGTTCCGAGGCCAATCGAGCGCACCGGTGACGCGATCCTCATGACCTACGTCGGCGACGAAGAGTTCGCGGCGCCGCAGCTCCGTTCGTACGACGTCGACGACACAGACGAGGCCGAGGCCTTGGTCGATCAGGTGCTGCGTGCTGTGGAGCGCATGCTGTTCCTCAACGTGGTGCACGGCGACCTCTCGTCCTACAACGTACTAGTATGGAATGGACTAGTGACGGTGATCGACCTTCCGCAGGCGGTCGATCCGCGGAAGAACCGCCATGCGCGGGACTTCCTCGAGCGAGACGTCGAGCGCATCTGCGAGTGGGCGTCGCACCACGGCGTGCACCGTCCGGCCGCACGTTTCGCCGCCGACCTGTGGACCGGCTGGGAGCTCGCCGACCTCGTGCCGGAGGAACTCAGAGGGCTGACGATGTGACGCCGTCCGTCGCCGTCTATTCAGGTGAGCCGGCGAGCTCGACCGGGGGGACGTCGGGCGGCATCATGCCGCCGGTCGTCTCGAAGACGATCTCATCGTCGACCCCGTTGACGATGATCGTCTCGCCGGCGCGGAACTCCTTGTACAGGAGCTTCTCGGCGAGCGGGTCCTCGACCAAGCGCTGGATCGTGCGACGGAGCGGCCTGGCACCGAGCGACTGGTCGTAGCCCTGCTTCGCGAGCAGCACCTTGGCGGATTCCGTGAGCTCGATCTCGAGATCCTTGGCCTTGAGCTGCTCGGTCACCCGCTTCATCATCAGATCGACGATGTTCTTCACGTCTTCCTGGGTGAGCGAGCGGAACACGATGACCTCGTCGATGCGGTTGATGAACTCCGGCCGGAAGCTCTTCTTCAGCTCATCGGTGACCCGGTCCCTCATCTTCTCGTAGGTGAACTCTTCGTTGCCGCTCGCGGCGAACCCGATGCCCGGACCCTTCTGGATATCACGGGTACCGAGGTTCGAGGTCATGATGATGATCGTGTTCTTGAAGTCGACCTTGTGACCCTGCGAGTCGGTCAGGTGCCCGTCTTCGAGGATCTGGAGCAGCGTGTTGAACACGTCGGGGTGCGCCTTCTCGATCTCGTCGAAGAGCACGACCGAGAAGGGCTTGCGGCGCACGGCCTCGGTGAGCTGCCCGCCTTCCTCGTACCCGACGTAGCCGGGAGGCGAGCCGATCAGGCGGCTGACCGTGTGCTTCTCCATGTACTCCGACATGTCGAGCTGGATCAGGGCGTCCTCGTCGCCGAACAAGAACTCGGCGAGCGCCTTCGAGAGCTCGGTCTTGCCGACCCCCGATGGTCCGAGGAAGATGAACGACCCGGCGGGACGGCGTGGATCCTTCAGACCGCTTCGGGTGCGGCGCATGGCGCGGGAGACGGCCGAGATCGCTTCGTTCTGGGTGACGATGCGCTTGTGGAGCTCGTCCTCCATGCGGAGCAGCTTCTCAGTCTCCTCTTCGGTGAGCTTGAACACGGGGATGCCCGTCCAGATGCTCAGGACCTCGGCGATCTCTTCCTCGTCGACCTCGCTCAGGATGTCCATCTCGCCCGACTTCCAGGCCTGCTCACGGCGGAGGCGCTCTTCTTGGAGCTGGCGCTCCTCGTCGCGGAGCGATGCGGCCTTCTCGAAATCCTGGCCGTCGATCGCGCTCTCCTTGCGCAGGCGCACGTCGGCGATCTTCTCGTCGACCTCACGCACGTCGGGCGGCGCGGTCATGCGACGGATGCGCATGCGCGAGCCCGCCTCGTCGATCAGGTCGATCGCCTTGTCGGGCAGGAACCGGTCACTGATGTAGCGATCGGCGAGGTTCGCGGCCGCGACCAGCGCCTCGTCGGTGAAGTTCACGCGATGGTGCGCCTCGTAGCGATCGCGTAGACCCTTGAGGATCTCGATCGTGTGGGCGACGTTGGGCTCCTTCACCTCGATCGGCTGGAAGCGGCGCTCGAGCGCCGCGTCCTTCTCGAGGTGCTTGCGGTACTCGTCGCGGGTGGTCGCGCCGATCGTCTGGAGCTCACCACGGGCGAGCATCGGCTTCAGGATGCTCGCGGCATCGATGGCGCCTTCGGCGGCGCCGGCGCCGACGAGCGTGTGCAACTCGTCGATGAACAGCACGATGTCGCCGCGCGTCTTGATCTCCTTGAGCACCTTCTTGAGGCGCTCCTCGAAGTCGCCGCGGTAGCGGGACCCGGCCACGAGCGCGCCGAGGTCGAGCGTGTAGATCTGCTTGTCCTTGAGCGTCTCGGGCACCTCACCGCGGATGATGTCCTGGCTGAGTCCCTCGACCACGGCGGTCTTGCCGACGCCGGGCTCGCCGATCAGCACCGGGTTGTTCTTGGTGCGGCGGCTGAGCACCTGCATCACGCGCTCGATCTCCTTCTCGCGCCCGATCACCGGGTCGAGCTTGCCGTCGCGCGCGAGCTGCGTGAGGTTGCGGCCGAACTGGTCGAGCACCATCGAGCCGCCCTGCTGGCCCTCGCCCTGTGGGCCGCCGGGCGTGGTCTCGCCCTTGCCACCGGTGTAGCCCGACAACAGCTGGATCACGGTCTGGCGCACACGGTTGAGGTCTGCGCCGAGCTTCTGCAGCACCTGCGCGGCGACGCCTTCACCTTCACGGATCAATCCGAGGAGGATGTGCTCGGTGCCGATGTAGTTGTGGCCGAGCTGTAGGGCCTCGCGGAGCGAGAGCTCCAGCACCTTCTTGGCGCGCGGGGTGAAGGGGATGTGTCCGGTGGGAGCGGCTTGGCCCTGACCGATGATCTCCTCGACCTGCTGGCGCACCGCTTCGAGGGAGATGTTCAGCGACTCGAGAGCTTTGGCCGCGACGCCCTCACCCTCGTGGATCAACCCGAGCAGGATGTGCTCGGTGCCGATGTAGTTGTGGTTGAGCATTCTGGCTTCTTCTTGGGCCAGGACCACGACTCGTCTCGCTCTATCGGTGAACCGTTCGAACATGTCAGCGTCCTCCGGGCCACGACCCGCAAGTTCCAGCTTCCGCTCGGGGATCAACGGACCCCGTCCTACCCCCGAGGCGCCTCGGGCGTCGCCCCCCGAACCGGGTCGCGACGCCCACTGAGGAGAAGTATACCCGTGCCCCTCCGTTCGCCCTGATGTGCACCGATCATCTCCTCTCGAAGTTTTCCTATCGTGGTGTTCGGACGTTTGGGGCCTGAGGATGAGGTGCCTTTCGACGGAGGCCGCCATCCTCCGTTCGGACCATGCAATGTCGTCCTTGTGGCCCGTTGTGTGGGGAGGACGGTGGGTGCCAGGATGGGCGAGCCTCATGTCGGCAGATGGAAACCGGCGACGCGACCAGGGGATCCACGTGCAGAACGCCCAGATGCTTGAAGGAGAGATGCGCGTGCGAGTGCTCGTCGTCGATGACCACCCGGCGTTCCGCAAGGCCTTGACGTCGGCTCTGCGCCTGGTGAGCAACATCGAGGTCGCGGGCGAGGCGGGCGGTGGCGTCGCCGCGTGCGATCAAGCCGAGGCGCTGGAGCCCGACGTGGTGCTCATGGATCTCTCGATGCCCGACCTCTCCGGCATCGACGCCATGAAAAAGATCCACGAGTCGCGGCCCGGGTTGCCGGTGGTCATCCTCACCGCGCACGCCGATGCGGGGGTCGAGCGCGAGGCCCGAGAGGCGGGGGCTCGAGGCTTCCTTGCCAAGGGCACTGGCCTGCACGATCTCGTGATCACGCTGCACGAGGCCGTGGGCGACGAGCCCGTGGTCTGACCCTCAGCCGCTGGATGCCGCGTCGCCCGTCGGACGAACGATCCACAACCCACCGTTGATGTCGCTCGCGTAGATGAGTCCGCTGTGGGGATCGATGGCCACACCCCACGTGTCCGGGGCGCCACCGGGCACGAACTGGCCGACGAGCTGGGGAGCGGTCGGATCGGTGATGTCGAGCGCCACGATGCCGTGGCTGTACCAGGAGACGTAGGCTCGATCGCCCAGCACCTCGGTGTTGTGGATCGACCAGGTGCCGCTGCGAGGCGGGTTCGGGTCGCCCACCACGTGCGGCAGGCCGGTGAAGGACCCGACCTGTTCGAACTCTGGCACGCCGTCGCCGTCGGTGTCGGCCGCCATCGACTCATCGAAGATGCGCATGTATCCCACGGCAGGTTTGGTGGGGCGCAGCGTGATCGTTGCCGGCCCGCCGTCGTTGCGGATCGCCTGCGCCAGCCCGTCGGCGTCGGCCACCTGGAACACGACCATGTCCTCGTCATCAGCGATGCCGTTCGGCCTGCGGAACGGCCAGTCCCAGGGATCGTCCCGGCTGATGAAGTTCGAGATGAGCGCCGTTCCACCGGCCCGGGCGGCGAGCTTCGTTTGCTTGACGAGGCGGCAGGGTGCCTCCGGCCAGCCGTCGATCAGGTCCGTGTAGAAGAAGTCGATCGTGTCGGCCACCACGATCTTCCCGTCGGCACCGGCATAGTCTGCGCCCTCACACCCATCGCCGGCGTCGATCACATCGCCGGTGATCTCCCCCGTGTCGGCCAGGGACTGCGGCATCCAGGACATGTCGTGGCCGTTCACCCATCTCGCGGTCACTGATGACTTGGCGCGCGGCGGTGAGCTCGGCGCGTAGTCTTCATCGTTCTGCAGGATGTAGCGGGTCCCACCCACGTCGAGCGGGAACATGGAGTGGGCGTCCCCGTCGTCCCCAGCGCGATACTGCGTGCGCCCGATGACCGTGGGGTCGGCCGGGTCGCTGATGTCGAGCTTGATCACGCCACCGTCCCAGTACGAGACGTAGACGGAATCCCCCTCGTCGGCGGCCCGCACGCTGTGCGCGTAGACGGCCGCGAACCCTCCGGCTCCCTGGAACGAGCTCACGAGCGGGTCGCGTCCGACCGATGCGAGGTCGCTGTCCTCGAAGATGCTCCACGAGCTCAGGCGCTTCGGATCGCGGGGATCGGTGATGTCGACGATCTCCACCTCGCCGCTGCGGGGTGATCCGAAGTACAGCCAGCCGAAGTCGGCGAACGGGGTCGAGCCGAGTGCGAGCGCGGTGCCGTCAGGGCGGACGACGAGGTCGAGCTCGTGCACGCCGGCCGGGGTGGGCATCTTGGACAGGAACACGGGGTGTCGCGGTTTCGTGACGTCGAAGAACGCGAACGCGTTGCGCCCGCGGCGCTGGCACGCCTGCAGCCCGACGCCCATGACCGCGCGGTCACCGATCGGCACGATATCCATGTCCTCGCTGGAGAAGTCGTCCCCGGGCGCCTTGGCGACGGCGACGACAGAGGGATGGCGCGCCTCCGTGACGTCGACGATCTTCACCCCGTCGTTCCTGCATCGATCGCGCCACGATCCGATGTAGGCGAACAGGCCCTTACTGCCGTGGTCGTACAGCGCGATGTCGGCATCGGACGCACGACCGGGGAGCTCCAGATGACTCAGCACCTCGAAGTCGTCGGTGACCGGTGCCGACGACGACGCCCTCGCCGTCGCATGCTGGTGGTGGTGGCCCGGCTCGTACTCGTGCGGGATGCGGCCCTCGGGAAGGTCACCGACCGACCATTCGTTGCCCGGATGCGCGATGGCAACGGGAGCCGTCAACACCGCGACGAGCATGAAAGAGAGACACCCAACGAACCGTCGACGCCACATCCGCAGCCCCCTTGGTCGCGTCGGATGCGGGCCGACCGACACCCGGACCCTAGACGAGGGTTCCGCGTCGGGTCAATACCCAGGTTCGCCCGACGCTACCGGTCGTCGCGGAGCTGACGGATGCGTTCGGACATCACCACGAGCAGCGCCCGCATCATGTCTGGGTTCTCGTCGAGGAGGCGGTTGAAGTTCCAGGCGGGGATCGCCAGCGTGCGCAGCTCACCCTTGGCCACGACCGATGCGGACCGAGCCTTGCCGTCGATCAACGACATCTCACCGAAATAGTCACCCGGCCCCATGGTGTTCACGACCGTGCCGCCCTGGGTCGCGTCCGCCTGCCCGCTCAGGATCAGGTGGAACCCCACGGCGGATCGGTCCTGCTCGACCACCGCCTTGCCGTCGCGGTGCGTGACCTCCTTCGAGATCTCGGCCACACGCTTCAAGGCGCGATCGGACATGCCTCGGAACAGCGGCACCTTCCGCAACGTCTCGATGTGCTCGTCCGACATCGTGTCCCCCTGTGGTGAGCGTGTCGTTCGAGCGGCCAGCATATCGCCGTCGTCAGGCTGCCGCGAGAGCGGCACCGGCTGCCACGGCTGCGATGGCGGCCCACCCGAGCACACCCGGACGCTCACGCACGAGCAACACCGCGAGCACCACCGAGACCTCCCGCAGCGTCGCGACCCGTGACACCGGCGCGAGCCGGAACGCGAACAACACCAGCGCGTACGCGCCGACGCTTCCGATCGCGATCGCGATCCCCGGTTTGATGGAGGCTCGCAGCCGGGCCACGTCGAAGCGGGTGGTTGCAGACCAGCCCCCACAGCCCGCTCGGCGGCGCCAGCAGGAGGAACGGCAGCAGCACGATGCCCGAGACGATGCCCGACATCGCCATCGCGGCGACACGATCGTCGGCGCCGTGCAGGCGGACGTTCCACAGCGCGTGCAGCACCCCGGCCGCGAGCACGAGCGCGACCGCCGCGGAGGGCATCGAACGGCTACTCGGGCCGCTGCGACGGGAACATGATCAGATCGCGGAGACTTGGCGCGTCGGTGAGGAGCAACAGCAGGCGGTCCACACCCATGCCCAACCCGCCGACGGGCGGCATACCGTGCTCCAACGCCCGCAGGAAGTCCTCGTCGAACGGATGCACCTCATCGCCGAGCGTCGCCTTCATCTGCTGCTGCAGCTCGAACTTCGCGCGCTGCTCGATCGGGTCCGTGAGCTCGCTGTACGCCGTGACGAGCTCGACGCCGCCCGCGACCAGGTCGAAGTGCTCCGTAAGCGCCGGGTCGTCGCGATGCGGCCGCGCGAGCGGCGACACCTCGCGAGGGAAGTCGCAAACGAACGTCGGCCGCTCGATCGATCCCTCGACGAGCTTCTCGAAGAGCTCCTGCACGATCTTGCCGGGTCCCCAGGCCGGCTCGACATGCACGCCGTGGCGGGCCGCGGCGCCATGCAGATCGGCGTGGTCGAGCGCGATCGGTTCCCCGACGGCTTCGCTCACCGATCCGAGGATGGTGATCCGCGCGAACGGAGGCGAGAGGTCGATCTCGCGTCCACGGACCGTGAGCGCGAGGTCGTCGGGGTCACGCCCCATGATCGGGTTCACCGCCCGGGCGCATCCCACGATCAGGGTCTCGCTGAGCTCCATCATCGTGTGGTAGTCGCCGTACGCCTGATAGGCCTCGAGCATGGTGAACTCGGGATTGTGGTCGCGGTCGATGCCTTCATTGCGGAAGTTGCGCCCCAGCTCGTACACGCGCTCGACGCCCCCGACGAGCATGCGCTTGAGATACAGCTCGAGCGAGATCCGCAGTTTCATCGGAAGGTCGAGCGCGAGATGATGCGTGGAGAATGGGCGCGCGTTCGCCCCTCCCGCCACCGTCTGCAACATCGGCCCCTCGAACTCCACGAACCCGTGCTCGTCGAGCACGCGGCGCATGGTCTTCAACACGGCGGCTCGCGCGAGGAGATGCCGGCGCGGGGCCTCATCGGCGATGAGGTGCAGGTATCGCCTGCGCTGCTGCAGGTCGGGGTCCTGCAGGCCGTGCCACTTCTCGGGAAGCGGCCTGAGCGACTTCGTGAGCATCGCCCATCGGTCGGCGAACACGCTCAACTCGCCCCTGCGGGTGGTGCCCACGCGCCCCGTGACACCGACGATGTCGCCGAGATCGACCTCGTCCAGCAGCGAGAAGAGCTCTTCGGCGAGGTCGGCCTTGGTCGCGACGACCTGCAGATCACCCGTTCGGTCGCGCACCACCAGGAACTGCAGCTTCCCGATGTCGCGCTTGAGGACGACGCGGCCCGCGATCGTCACCACGTCGTCGGTCACCGAATCGGTGTCGAGCCCTGCGTGGACCGCACGGATGTCAGCCGCCGGGGTCGGTTCCGCGACCCCCAGCGCCAGCTCGAGGGTCAGCGCGAACGGAGGCATACCCGCCTTCTCCAGGCGCGACATCGACTCGCGACGTCCGGCCAGGATCTCGCTTTCCCGCGACCCGTCAGCCATCGGCCGGCGCCACGTTGCGTTCGTAGACGAGCCGAAGACCCTCGAGTGTGAGCCACGGCTCGTGGCGGTCGATGCTTGAACAGTGCGGGATCACGACATGCGCGAGCCCGCCGGTCGCGATCGTGGTGGCGTCTGGCAGGACTTGCCTGATGCGTTGGACGATGCCGTCGATCGCACCCGCGGTGCCGAAGATCAGCCCGGACTGGATCGACTCGACCGTGCTCGTGCCGACCACGCTGAGCGGCGCCGAGAGCTCGACACGTGTGAGCCGCGCGGTGCGCGAGAACAGGCTCGCGGCGCTCGCTTGCAGACCGGGCGCGATCACGCCGCCCATGAACTCCCCCTTGTCGCTCACGACGTCGAAGTTGGTGGCGGTGCCGAAGTCCACGACGATCGCCGGCCCGCCCACGAGCGTGAACGCAGCGAGCGCGTTGACCACTCGATCGGCGCCGACCTCGCGGGGGTTGTCGGTGAGGATCGGCACGCCGGTCTTCACTCCCGGGCCTACGATCACCGGGGCGAAGGCGAACGTGCGCGCGGCCATCTCGCGGATCGTCGCGGTCACGTCGGGCACGACGCTCGCGACCACCAGCCCGCTGACCTGCGACTCGAACGACATGCCGCGGTGCTCGAGGAATCCCGACAGGGCGAGCGCTAGCTCGTCGGACGTGCGCTCGGGCTGCGTCGAGAGTCGCCAGGTGTGCTCCAGATCTGAGCCGCGGAACGCCCCGAGCACGATCTCGGTGTTGCCGACGTCAGCAGCCAGCAGCATCGCTCGCGGTCCCCCTTCCCGTCGACTCAGGCCTGCAACGACGGACCATCGTGGCCCACCGGGTCCTGCCTCGACAACCGGCGTTCATGCGGGCTGCGGAAGCGACAGGTTGTCACTCAGGCGCGCCGAGGGGAGCTCGGCCGCGACGAGGGCTCGCGCGGGCACGGCCGGGCCGAGCCGATCGAGCGGCAGGAAGTCCCGATCATCCACCACGGCGGCATAGTCGAGGCGTACGAGCGGGGTCGCGCCGACCTCCCGCGCCATCGCCGCGACCAGCACCCTGGGGTCGCGCTCGCCGCGCCGCGAGAGCGCCGCAGCCTCGCTCAGGGCAAGGAAGAGGCATGACGCCTGTTCCAGCTCGTCGGGAGCAAGGCGAGCGTTCCTCGACGAGAGCGCCAGGCCGTCGGGTGAGCGCACGGTCGGACAGGCGACGATCTCGACGGACATCGCCTCCGCGGCGACCATGCGGCTGATCAGGAAGAGCTGTTGGGCGTCCTTCTCGCCGAAGTACGCGCTGCATCGGCCCGTCACGGCGAACAGACGATGCACCGCGGCGAGCACGCCCTCGAAGTGGCCGGGACGAGAGGCGCCCTCGAACATGCGACCGACCGGGCCGGGGTCCGGGTGCGCCGGCTCGGCCCCAGGCGGGTACACCTGTTCCACGGGCGGCGCCCACACCAGGTCGACCCCAGACTCCTCACACAGGGCGAGATCGCGTGCCTCATCTCGCGGATACCGCTGCAGATCGGAGGGGTCGGCGAACTGCCGGGGGTTCACGAAGATCGACACCACGACGGTCGCACGTTCCTCGCGAGCCCGACGGATCAAGGACAGGTGGCCCTCGTGCAGTGCGCCCATCGTGGGCACGAGACCGACGTCGCCGTTCGTGGCCCGCGCCGCATCGGTGCGCGCGCCGAGATCGCCGGCGTCGCGGATCAGGTCCATCGAGCGAGCACCTCGTCGACACCGGCGCGCCCGTCATCAGACAGCTTTCCCGAACGTACCGACATGTCGAGGGCGACCCGCGCCATCTCGACGTAGGCGTCGACGGCCCACGGAGCCATGGCTGCGAGCGCGGCGAGGTGCTGTTCGATCGTGCCGGCGTCGCCGCGCACCGCCGGCCCGGTCAGCGCATCGAGCGGTCCGGTGGTAGCCACGTTCGCGAGCGTCGCCTGTTGCAGTGACGCGAGCGCGCCGGTCGGATCGGGAACGCCCGCGATGGCGAGCAGCTCCTCTGCGACCCAGGTTGCGGCCACCAGATAGTTCGAGGCGAAGACCGCAGCCGCGTGATAGGCCGCGCGGTTCTCGTCGGGAAGCCTGAACGGCCGGCCTTCCAGGTCCTCGGCCAATCGCTCGACGACGAAGAAGCCTTCCTCGTCGTCGGCGCCGACTGCCACCGTGCACCCCGGGATGCGCTCGAGGGCGGCATCGACGTCGGGGAACGTCTGCAGCGGATGCAGCCCGAGGCGGCGCCCCCCGGCCTCGCGCGCGGCATCGAGCGCCGACAAGGGCGTGGCGCCCGACAGGTGCGCGACCCACCTTCCTTCGACGATGGCACCGGCGCCGGCCAGCTCCTGCACGGTCGAGGCGATGAGGTCGTCGGGAACACCCGCCACCACGAGCTCGGCATCGCGCGCGGCGTCGGCCGCGTCGAGGATCGGCACTCCGGGAAGATGCCGGGCCGCGCGCTCGACGGTGGCCTCGCGGCCCGAGATCGCGACGATGCGGTGGCCGGCGAGTCGCCACAGGACCGCCAGCGCCGTGCCGGCCCGCCCCGCACCGATGATCGCGATGTCCATGAGGCGAGTATCGCAACTCGACGGCGGCCGGCCTCAGGACAGGCGGAGCGGAGGCGCGAACACCCGGACGCCGCCGGCCGCGTCGGGTCCGAGACGCACGTCGACCAGGCGGGTGCCGTCGGGCAGCACGGGGTCGGGCTCGAGCTCGAGCAGCGGCATCAGCACGAACGCCCGCTCGTGCAGGCGCGGGTGCGGGACCACGAGCTCGGGCTCATCGATCGATCGGTCGGCGATCAGCAGCACATCGATGTCGACGGTGCGCGGCCCCCACCGAACCTCGCGCACACGGCCGAGCGCGGCTTCCACACGCTGGCATGCGGCGAGCAGGTCCAGCGGCAACAGGTCGACTTGTGCCCGCACCACCACGTTCAGGAAGTCGGGCTGCGGCGGACCACCGACCGGGTCGGTCTCCCACACCCGGGAACATCGGGTGAGCGTGATGCCCGCCTCGTCGCCGAGCAGATCGACCGCGCGCTGCAGCGAGTCGAGGCGATCGCCCAGGTTCGAACCGAGGCCGAGGTAGGCGATCTCGGTCACGGACGGTCGGGATCGGTCACGGGCGGTCGGGAGCGGGCACCGTCACGGCGGCGGCCACGCCGTCGATCTCCAGGCGCAGCGCGGCGTTCGGCTTGTGCACGATCGCGGTCACGCGGATCACGTGGTCGAACACGGCAACGCGCTCGGCGACGTCGTGAGCCATCACCTCGATCAGATCGTATGAACCCCCCGTGATCACATCGCGCACCGCGTCGCTGACACCGCGGTAGTCGGCGGTCGCCTCGATCGAATCACTACCGACTTCGACCTCGAGGTCCAGATCGACCACGAATCCCTGGGCCTCGTCCTTCTCACCCTCACGCGCGCCGTGATGCCCGCTCGCCTTGATGCCCGACAGGAACAGCCGCGCGGTAGTCACGGGTTCGATCCCTGCTGCTGATCGCCGGCATGCCGTTCCTCAGGCGTGCCATCGGGCACATCTGGGTCGAACCAGTCGTCGCGTTCGTATTCCTCGAGATCGACCCAGGGCGGGCGTCGCTCGAGCTGCAGCATCACGATGCCTGAACCCTGATCGTCGTGGC
>Ga0180121_10000045_pt1 | contig 39359 bp, 35 predicted proteins | sample AntDrymUQ5402106_2_FD_129676 | JGI IMG/M metagenome (GOLD analysis project Ga0180121, IMG submission 129676) | Polar desert sand microbial communities from Dry Valleys, Antarctica - metaG UQ540 (21.06) (version 2) (version 2) | ecosystem: Environmental > Terrestrial > Soil > Desert | place...
CAGAGTCTCGTCGCTACAGGTGAAGGGCGCGTGGATGCCCACCAGACCGCGCCCTCCTTCGGCCAGGAATCGCCGGTTCTCCTCTAGCCCTCTGCGGGCCTCATCGCGGCCGTTGCGGTCGCTGACCCCATAGCTCGCGACCACGCGAACACCGATCTCGGCACACGCCTCGGTTATCACGGTCAACGAGCCCTCAATCGCATTGGGGCTTTCGTTGTGATCGATGATGGCGGTGGTTCCGGCTTCAAGCGCCTCAACCGCCCCGAGCTTCGCCGACCATTCGATCATTTCGAGGTCGAGCGCCTGATCAAGCCGCCACCAAACCTGTTCGAGTATCTGCCCAAAGCTCGTGGGCGCCGACGCGGGTGCGGGCATCCCCCGCGCCAACGCTGAGTAGAGATGGTGATGCGCGCAGACGAGACCGGGAGTGACTGAAGACACGGGACTTCGCATTCTGTACAGTCGGTCGATGGAAAGCGCTCCTCCACCGCGGATTCAAGAATGGATCGACCGGTCACGCGAGGAGCGGCTCACCCGTCTCAGCAGGACTCCCGATGAGTTGGAAGCGGTCATCGCGGATAAGACACCTGAACAGTTGGCCGAGCGGCCGGGCGATGAGGAATGGTCGCCAGTGGAAGTGATCTGCCACTTGCGGGACGTGGAGGACCTGAGCCTCCTTCGTTTCCGGATGATGATCCAAATGGACGAGCCCATGGTTCCCTCCGCTACTGCTCCCACCGATCGCGAGCGTTGGGGTTTGTTGGAGGATGGGGCAGCGCTCTTCGACCAGGTGCGCCTGGTTGAGCAGCGCCAATACGCCCGCAACGACCCCCGCCTCGCCCTCGCCGCTTTCGCTCAAAACCGCCGCCAGATCCTCGGCTTTCTCGCCGCTCTCACCGATGCGCAATGGGTTCGGGGCGCGATCCATCCGGCATTTGGCCGGGTGGATTTCGACGGCTTCACCGGAATTCTCGCCAGCCACGACGAGAGCCACATCGCTCAGCTCCAAGTCGGGATCTAGCTCGACCAAGCCTCTTGACAATCAATAGCGTCCTGGCATATAGTGAACTAGATGGTTCAGTATTCACCTCCTCTCGATGCAACCTTCGGGGCATTGGCCGACCCGAGTCGTCGGGCCATTGTCGAACGGTTGGGGCGAGGAGCAGCGACGATCAGCGAGCTGGCGGAGCTGTTGGACATCACCCTCACCGGGACCAAGAAGCACGTGCAGGTCCTGGAAGCGGCGGGTCTGGTGACGACTGACAAGGTGGGAAGAACTCGTTTCTGCCGGCTTGGCCCCCGGCGTCTCGAGGACGAGCTCGCCTGGATCGAGAACTACCGACAACTACTCGATCAACGCCTCGATCGTCTGGGCGAGCTGATCGACAGGAGAAAAGGAAACAATAAATGACCACCACGACCACCGTCACCCCCGTGGGCGACAAGGAAATTCACACCGAGCGGATCTTCAACGCACCTCGGCAGTTGGTTTGGGACACGTTCATTGACCCGAAGCTGATCCCCGAATGGTGGGGGCTCCAGTCGAACACGACCCGGGTTGACGCGATGGACGTGCGGCCGGGCGGCGCCTGGCGGTTCGTCCAGATCGACGCCGAAGGGACCGAAAACGGGTTCTCCGGGGAGTTTCGTGAGATCAACCCGCCCGACTCCGTCGTCCAGACCTTTGAATGGGACGGGATGCCCGGCCATGTCATAGTCGAAACGGCCTCCTTCGAGGTGATCGACGAGAACACCACCCGCCTCCGGGGAGTGTCGCGCTTCGACGCCGCCGAGGACCGAGACGGGATGCTCCAGATGGGAATGGAGGGCGGGCTCAACGAGAGCCACGACCGCTTCGACGAGCTCCTGGCCCGGATCTCGGCCTGACCACCAACCGAACCTAAGGTTTGCGTGGTGGCATAGCCACCACGCAAACCTTAGGTTCAGGGAGTGGGCGTTGATGGGGTCCGGGCGAGCGCCGGGTCCTGCACTTTGTCTTTGATCTCGGCCGCTCTCGTCTCCACTCGGTCCTGCGCCCCGGCCAGTTCCTCACGAGCTCTCGGCAGCTCCTCATCCAGCCGGTCAAGCGCACGGGCCCAACGCTCGCGCATCGGTTGGATTCCTCCACCACCCACCGCGATAACCAGGATCCCGACGAGAATTGCCAACAGCGCATAGAAAACCCCGTTGACGATCGCAGGGGCAATCTCTAGCTGGCTGAGGGCAGCAAAGATGCCGACGATCAAGATTGCGGCGCCGGCGACATTTGAAAGCACCCGGCCATAGCTGAGGTTGCCCAAAGCGGCGTCGGTGAGTTCTCGGACGGCCGCCGCCACCGCCGAAGCGATGACGATGATCAGGATCGCTACAAGGACCTTGGGCAGGTACGCGATGATCCCTTCGATGAGATCGCTCACCGGATTCGGTCCGAAGACTCCAAACGCGAGCTGTAGGACGAAGAGAAAGAGCACGTAAAACACGAGCTTGCCGACGAGGTCGCTGGCGTCGAACTTGCTCCGCGCTAAGGCTCTTTTCACCCCGCCGCGTTCGACGGCGCGATCGAAACCTACGCGCTCGAGCACCTTGTCGATGGCGGTTCCTATTGCCTTAGCAATGAAGTAACCGATGATCAGGATGAGCAAGAAGCCCAAAAGCTTTGGCAGAAACACTGCCACGCTGGACCATGCGTTCTCCAGACCCTCTCTAAAACCAGTCAAATGACTCCTCCTTCGTTATCGCGCAACGAATTACCCAAACGAGGTCCCCCTAAACCAGGAGGGCTAGAGAGCGAGGGGTTGGTGCTTGTTGATTGGGAGCCGGTTGCGCCAGACCCCGTCGAGGGAGTGGTAGGCGGAAGCGACCGCACCGGCGGTGGGGACGAGACCGATCTCCCCGACCCCTTTGATCCCGTAAGGAGCGTTGGGTTGAGGCGATTCGATCAGGATCACCTCGACGGGCGGCATGTCCTTGGGCCGGATGATCTCGAGAGATCGCAGAGTCATGTTGGTGGGTCGGCCGTCGGCGTCGCAGGGGAAGTCCTCTGACAACGCATAGCCCAGACCCATATGCACCGACCCTTCGATCTGACCCTCGCAGAGGATCGGATTGACGGCCCGGCCGACATCGTGAGCCGCGACCACCTTTTCAATCAATCCCGTTTCCCGATTGGCGATGACCAATTGAGCGGCGTATGAGAACGTCGAATGGATAACTGGGTTCTCGAGACCTTCTGACAGGCTGTTGGTCCAATCGACTCGATACTCGCCCATGTAGTCGATCCCTACCTGGCAGCCGTCCTCCTTGGCCACCCGGCAAGCATCCGCCACGGCTCCCGCTCCCATCAGTGTCCCCCGGGAACCGGTCGTTTGACCAGTTCCTAGCTCGCGGGACGTGTCGACTGCGACCTTTACCTGGTTGGGATCGATCCCGAGTTCTTCGACCGCGACCTGGAGGGCGACGGTGTGGATGCCCTGTCCCATCTCGGTCCAACAGTGGCGGACTTCGACTGTGCCGTCGGCTTCGAAACGCACGACGGCTTTCGCCCACTCCTTGAAGCCATTCCCCAGTCCCGCGTTCTTGAGACCGAGACCAAGGCCGACCGCTTTTCCGTCGGCGAGCGCCTGGTCGTAATGAGGTTTGACGGCTTCGAGGCAAAGACCGGCGCCAAGGCAGCCGTCGTCCATGATCTGGCCGGGGCCCCAGATCGACCCGGGGACAACGACGTTGCGCCGGCGCATCTCCCAGGGATCGATCCCCGCCTTCTCCCCAAGACGGTCGATCACCCCCTCCATCGCAAACTGCGCCTGGTTGGCGCCAAAGCCGCGGAAGGCCCCGCCAACAGAGTTGTTGGTCCGCACCGCGATCGACTCGACGTCGACCGCCGGCACCTGATAGGGACCGCTGGCATGACCAGCCGCTCGTTCCAAAACCTTCATCCCGACTGACGCATAGGGTCCCGAGTCGCCAATCATCCTCGCCTTGAAGGCGGTCAGCCTGCCTTCGGTGTCGCAGCCGGCCCAGATCTCCATGCGTATCGGATGACGCTTGGCATGGAGATGCAACGATTGCTCGCGGGTGAGTGTGCATTTGACCGGCCGGTCGAGCAACAAGGCAGCGAGGGCGGTCTGCGCTTGATTGGAGAGGTCCTCCTTGCCGCCGAAGGCTCCACCGTTGGACACCAGCTCGACGGTGACCCGAGCCTTATCGACCCCGAGCACGGCAGCGATCTGATCGCGGTCGTCCCAGACCCCTTGGCCGCCTGAGTAGACGTGGAGCTCTGAGTCGCCGTAGGGGATCGCCAGGGTCGACTCCGGTTCGAGAAAGGCGTGCTCGACTCGTTGGGTTTCGAAGACCTCGTGCAGCGTGAAAGCGGAGGCTGCGAACGCGCCTTCGAAATCACCTCTTCGATAGGCGCTGGTGGAGAGGCGGTTGCCCGTCAGCCCCCAGACCGCATCGTCCTCCGACTCTAAGGCCACAACCGGATCGGTGATCGCCGGCAAGACGTTGTAGCCCACTTTGACTAAAGCCGCCGCCTTCTGCGCGATACGAACGTCCTCAGCTACGACCATCGCCAGAACATCACCCGTATAAGAGGTGCGGCCCCCGACCGGGATGAAAACCGGCCAATCCTTGTGGATCAGCCCCACCTTCAACTCACCAGGGACGTCCCGCGCGGTGAAGACGGCAACGACGCCCGGCACGGCGAGGGCTTCGGTCGGGTCGATGTCGAGCACGTCGGCTCGGGCGTGATCGGTCAGCCGAAGAGCCCCGTGCAGCAATCCGTCGATGAAGAAGTCGTCAATGAAGGCCCGGTCGCCGAGCGCGAGCTTGATCCCTTCATACTTGGCCCCGCCCTTGCCGATTCCCCCAGGGAGGGTCGCCTCCGGAATCGGCTGACCGCTGGCCAGGAGCTCGACCGCCTCGACAATCTTCGTGTAACCGGTGCAACGGCAAAGATGGGCGCCGAGCCGGCTTTGGATAGTCGCCCGATCGAGATCGTTTCCTTTTTGGGCGAGCAGCGATTTGGTCCTAACGACAATGCCAGGGGTGCAGAAGCCGCATTGCAGCGCCCCCGTCGATGCAAACGCGCGGGAGAATCGATCACGCTCGGCCGGATCGAAACCCTCCAGAGTTATCACTTCGCGACCCGCCGCCTTCGCCATCGACATCTGACAAGAGATCGTCGCCCTGCCGTCGACAAGCACCGTGCAGCAACCGCATTGACCCGAAGGGGCACAGCCGTCCTTGGCCGAGGCGATACCTAGCTCCTCGCGCAGCGCCGCCAGCAGATGGGGGTGCTCAGCCGAAGCGGAGACTTCGGTTCCATTGAGCCGAAAGGCGACGCCACGAGCGACAGTTGTCATGGGGGTGGCACCGCGCCGCGGCGTTCGGTAATCAGCCGGTAGGCCTCGGGGACCCGATAGCGATCAAAGTCAAACAGGGTCTTCTTGTAGAGGTCGCAGAAGTCGAGGTCGATCTTGGCCAAGACCACTTCGTCGCCAGTGGTGATGCTCTGGGCGATGATCTGGCCGGAGGGGGCCACGATCACCGATTGGGCCAACGAATCGACGCCCTCCTCAACACCGCCTTTGGCAACTCCGACGACGAATGCTCCGTTCTGATAGGCGCCGGACTGCATCACCAGATGGTTGTGAAAACCGGCCAAGGCGTTCTGCTGCGGATCAGGCGCGTAGTAAAGCGGCGTGTTGTATCCGATCAGGATCAGCTCGGCGCCCTGCAGGCCCAGCACCCGATAGGTTTCGGGCCAGCGGCGATCGTTGCAAATCGCCATGCCGACTATGCCGCCGAACGCCCGCCACACGGGAAACTCCCGGCCCGGCTCGAAGAAATGCCGCTCCGCGTGCTGGAACGGCCGCCACTCCTCGTTCTGTTCGTGGCCGGGAATGTGCACCTTCCGGTATTTGCCGACCACTGCTCCGTCCCCTGCCACGAGGATTTGGGTATTGAATCGATGAGACTCTCCGCCTTCGTCCACTGACTTCTCGGCAAAACCCAGTGAGAAGCCAATACCGAGACGCGCCGCCTCCTCGAAAAGCGGCTTTGTGGCCGGCCCCGGCATCTCGGTTTCGAACCAGGCGTCGATTTCGACCTCGTCGTCGAGAAACCAGCGCGGGAAGAACGTGGTGAGCGCGAGCTCGGGGAACACCACCAATTCCGCCCCGCGCTCGCGGGCCTCGCGCAACAAGGGCAACAGACGATCGACGACAGCTTCGCGGCGTTCTTCTCGACCGACGGGACCCATCTGCGCGGCCGCAACGGTGAGGAACCGGCTCATTCCTGGTGCATTCTGCCATCCCGCCTAGCCTGCTCCGCCTGTGGCTCCGGGAAAATCGCTAACGATCCTGGTGGCAAGCACCCAACGACGCGGCGCCGAAGTCTTTTGCGAGCTGTTGAGCGATGCCCTGCGCCACGAAGAGTGGGACACGGAGCTGGTCGCCCTTGCTCAGGCAGATGGTGCCTCAGTTCGAGCCCAGCCCCTCTCCGCTGGCCGCGCGCTTGGAAAGCTCGACCTGCCGACGGTGCGGGCGTTGCGCACCCATCTCCGGCGGCGAAGACCGTCGGTGCTCCTCGCCTTTGGCTCGTCGACCCTGAAATACGGGGTGCTGGCAACTCGCCTTCTCCAACCACGTCCGCGTTTGGCCTACGCCAGCATCGGTGAGCCGCTCTATTGGGCTCGCCGAGCTCATCAGCGGGCCAGCTATCGGGCGCTTTTGACCCAAGTGGACCTGGTCCTCTCGGTGTCGGCGCGGACGAGCAGCCAATTGGGCCAAGCCCTCGGTGTCCCGGCTCGGAAGCTGAGAGTCACTCCGACCGGGGTGCCGGCTTCGTTGCTCGAAATTCCCCCGATGGATCAGCAGCATGAGTTTCGGGTCCTATTTATCGGGAGCCTTTCGACCGAAAAAGACCCGATGACCGCACTCCGGGCCTTCGCCAAGCTGAGCTCGAACGCTCGTCTGCGAATACTCGGCGCCGGTCCGTTGGAGAGCTCGTTGCGAACCGAGATCGCCGCCCTAGGGCTCAAGCCTCGCGTCGAGCTGGCTGGCTCGGTCGACCGGATCGAGCCGCATCTCGAATGGTCCAACGCCCTCCTCTTGACGTCGCAAACCGAGGGGCTGCCGGCTGTGGTCTTGGAAGCGGCGGCCGCCTCACGCCCGGTGGTCGCGTACGATGTCGGCGGGGTGGGAGAAGCCGTTATCAACGAAATTACTGGGCGTCTGATCGCGCCAGGCGATGCTGAGGGGTTGGTCGCGGCCCTTGCTCGATACTCGGAATACCCGGCCGAAGCCCGGCGAGCCGGAGCCGCCGGACGGGAGATGGTTGCCGCTCGTTTCACCATCGAAGCCGCGGCCCGCACATTTGACGCGGCCCTGACGAGCCTGACATCCCCGCCATGAAGGTCGCGCACCTCACCACGGTCGACTTGAGCCTGCGCTATCTCGTGTTTCCGCAGATGCTGGCCGTGCTCGACGCCGGTGGGGAGGCGCTTGGCATCAGCTCCCCGGGCCCATGGGTAGACGAGATCGAGGCCGCCGGTATTCGACACATCCCGCTCCACTCGTCGACCCGAGGAATGGCGCTCACCGACGACCTCAGGGCGGCGGTCGAGCTTTGGCGGGTCCTGCGGCGCGAGAAGCCCGACATCCTCCATACTCACAATCCCAAACCAGGGTTCTACGGGCGAATCATCGGCCGTCTCTCCGGCACCCCGGTTGTGATCAACACCGTCCATGGTCTCTACGCCTCTCCCGATTCCCCGGCCGGCAAACGCGCGCTGGTCTACCTCCTCGAGGCCCTGGCCGCACGGTTCTCCGATGCCGAACTGGTGCAAAGCTCGGAAGACCTGGCCTTGATCAAGAAATGGCGCATCGCCCCTCGATCGCGAGTCGATCTCCTGGGAAACGGCATCGACTTGAGCAAATTCCGTCCCCCGGTCGAAGATGCCGAAAGAGAGCAGATCAGGGCAGGCCTCGGTCTGGATCCGAATCAGATCGCGGTCGGCGCGGTCGGCCGCCTCGTGGCCGAAAAGGGTTTTCCCGAGCTATTCGAGGCCGTCCCACAGCTTCCCGAAAACTACGTCATATTTGCCATAGGTCCCGACGACGCCGACAAGGCCGATGCCCTGGGCCCGGCCCTGATCGAGCAAGCACGTGCTGGCGGAGTGCGCTTTCTCGGAATGAGGACCGACATCGATCTCATCTATCGGGCCCTCGACCTCTTCGTCCTCCCGTCACACCGCGAGGGTTTCCCGCGAGCAGCCATGGAAGCCGCCGCCAGCGGCCTGCCAGTGGTTGCGACCGACATTCGCGGTTGCCGGGAGGTGGTTGAGGCCGACGTGAACGGGATTTTGGTCCCGGTGCGCAATCCTCAGCGGCTAGCTGAAGCAATCGAGCGACTGGGATCAGATCCGGAGTTGAGGCACAAGATGGGCGCAGCCGGCATTGATCGCGCCCGTCTTCTCTTCGACGAGACGGTTGTCGTTGCCAGGGTCTTATCCACGTATCGAGAAGTGGCCGTCCGCAAGGGGCTCGGGGAACTGGCAAGCTCGCTAGGCGACCGGGGTGCCCCTACCCTGCGTCCGGCCTTGCCTCACGAAACGAGGCTCATCGCTCAGATGCACAGTGACAGCATTGCGACCGGCTTCCTCTCGACATTGGGCGTGGGCTTCATCGATCTCATCTACCAGTCGCTTATCGCCTGGCCGGACGCGGTGGTGCTCATGGCCGAAGCTGGGTCGGTCCCGGTTGGGTTCGTCGCCGGCGTCAAGGACACCGCCGAGTTCTACAAGCACTTTCTCCGCCGGCGCGGGCTTTCGGCCGGATGGGCCGCTCTGCCCCGGCTATGGCGTCCGTCGCAGGCTCGCAAAGCCTGGGAGACTCTCAAATACAACGACGAGGAGGAAGGCGTCGACACCCCCTCAGCGGAGTTGCTGGCAATGGCCGTCCGCCCCGAATTTCGCGGTCAGGGGCTTGGCACCGACCTAGGCGTGGCTTTGCTCAAGGAGATGGAGGCTCCCGTCAAAGTGGTGGTGGGGTCGGATAATTTAGGCGCCATTCGCGCCTACGAACGCATGGGGTTCAAGCGATTCTCGACAATCGAAGTCCACCGCGGAGCGACATCGGCGGTCCTCACTTGGGATCCAGTCCGTTAGCGGCCATAGACCCATAGGAGCGGAAGAGGGCTCCTAGTAGCGTTGCTATCGAAACCGGGACGAGGGGCGGAGGATGGCACTCAAGCTTGATGATAAAACTGGTGCCGAGGAGACCCTCGAGCACCTGGAGGGGCCTAACGGCTTGCTCTATGCATGGAGTGCCCGCCGTCCCGAAACGACCTCCGGGATATTGATTTGCAGCTCGGTTCTGGGAGAGTTTGCCTCCAACTACCACCGGGAGCGAAACTTTTCCCTGGAGCTGTTGTCCCGTGGCTTGGGCGTCGTCCGTTTTCACTATGCCGGCGAGGGGAACAGCTTCGGCGACCGCAGGCATGTGTCTTTTGAGTCAATGTGCGACGACGCCGCAGTAGCACTCCAAAAGGCGGTTTCCCTGGGCTTCGAAACGGTCGCCATCATGGGCACCCAACTCGGAGCCTTGGTGGCAGCCGCAATCGCAGCCAGAACCCCTAGCGCCCCTTTGGTCCTCTGGGAGCCAGCCGTCGAACCGCTGAGCTTCGTCAACGATGCTCGCTTGGCGAGCAAGATCACCTTTCTCGAGCGCTCGGGCACTGCCGATCTCTCCCAGTGGCGGGCCGACCTCGACCGCGATGGGCGAATCGACCTCCTCGGACACGACTTGTGGACGCCTCTGGTCCAAAGCCTTGAAAATCTCGACATATCGGGGCTCCTCGGCGACGAAGTGCGGCCGGTGTTGATTGCCGGCTTGGGAAGCCGCCGGACCAAGCTCGACTCCCTCGCCGAGGACTTGAGGGCACGCGGCAACGACGTGAGCATCAGCCACTTCCAAAAGCCTGAGTCGTCGTGGCTCGGGAGCGGTTCAATGCTCAACGTGGCCGACCTCATCGCGGTCACCGCTGACTGGCTTGTCGGAAGATTGGAAAAGCGATGAACCAGATCGACCCGACGCTTCGAGAAGAGCTCGTCTTCTTCCCCTTTGGCGAGAACACCCTCGCGGGGGTCTTGACTATCCCGTCCAACCCGATCGGGAGAACCGCGATCGTGGCGTGGGGAGCAGGCGTGTTTCCCTCATCTGCCCGTAATCAATTCCGGACTCGATTGGCCAGAGAGATCGCTCAACTCGGCTATCACTCGTTCCGGTTCGACTATCCCGGAGTTGGAGAAGCCGACGGCCACTATCGCACTCCGGTGTTGGAACAGCCTTTCTCTAAGGAGATCGTCGCCGTTTACGAATGGCTCTCATCCCAGGGTTTGGTCCGACCGGTGATCATCGCCAACTGCTTCGGCGCCTGGTCGACTCTGCACGCCCTCAATCAGCTGCCAGACCTGGCGGGATTGGTCGCCTACAACTGCCCGATCCGCCGCGACCACAAGGAGATTCGAGCCGAGGAAGCCGGATGGAGGTGGTGGACTGATCGCCTGCGACACCTGACCTGGCGAAGACTGATGAATCGCAATCGCCGCCAGAGGTACGCCAAGCTCGCAAAAGCCAGAGCCTCGGCGATTACCGGAGTGGGGGGCACCAATGCCAACTTCTTCGCCCGCAAGGTCGAGTCCCTGGTCAAAGCAGGCGTTCCGATGCTTTTTTGCTACGGAGACGATGGGTTTCGAGGCGACTACGAGGAGGCGCTCGACAAGGGACTTCGGGCGATTCTCGAGTCGGCCGGGCCAGGGACGGGTTCGCTGCTCCTCCCCAAACGCATTGAAGGTTTCCCGACGATCTCGGTCCAAAACGAGCTCACCGAAGGAACGGTGGCTTGGCTTCGGAACTCGATCACCGATCAAGTTCTCGGCGCCGCCGGCCAGTCCTAACGATCGGATCGGCTAAGAAAGGCAACTCCAGCTCGACCGCGCGGTAATTTGTCCTGTGGCGAAACCTCAAAACGTAATTCGTCCTCACAAGCACGAGCACGACACGCTATGGGACAAATTACGAGAATCGGCTTCCTGTGACGACAAATTATGTTGACCTCCCGGCAAGGCCCTCAACCCGGCCCGGGAGCCCCGCCGAACCGACCCGTCGCCAGTTCGCTCGCCCTTTGTTGATTCGTGTGATCGAGACTGGGAGCCGCGAAGGTCGAAACCCTGCGGCGCTGCCGGCCAGCCCTAACGACGACTCTCCCTAACCGAGCGCCCGATGGAGGAACGCGGCCATTTGCTCGCGAAGCACCGTGGCCGTCGGGCAGAAAAGGCTCGGCTCACAGCCCAGAGTGATCTCGGCCAGGGCCAGCGAGTTGTTGTCCGCTTCGTGAATCGAGCCGGCGTCATCAGTGAAGTAATCGAGCGTCGCCGCAGGAAGGTCGAGCGCCCGAACAAGGAAGGAGGCCATCTCCTGGCGTGAGACGGGACTCTTCGGACAGTAGTTGGTCCCGCCGCAACCTTGGGTGATCCCCGCCGCCGCGAGGGCATTGATGTCGGCCTGATGGAGCGACCCGTCGTCATCGGTAAAGGCGTCGGTAGTTGAGAACGGAAGGTCGAGCGCCCGGACGAGGAACGAGGCCATTTGCTCTCGTGTCACCGGCGCCTTGGGACAGAAGAGATCAACCGCGCAGCCGAAGGTAATCCCCTGCTCGAAGAGCCATTCGATGTCGGCTTCGAAAATACTTCCGTCGTCATCGGCAAAGGTGCCGAGGCCGACGCGAACGTAGAAGGCGTCTTCTACGGCGTTGGTGTCGGTTGCCACCAGATTCGTGGCCAGGCTCGAAAAGGCGACATAGATCCCGTCGTCGGAGATCGAAGGAATAAGGACGTCTCCATCGGGACTCGCCCCCGTCGAGGAATGCGGTAGCTCGGTCAACGTCTCGGTGTCGCGGTCAAAGACCTCGAACGTGAAAGTCGCCGCATCGGCAACCGCGTAATGGCGAAGGTCCGCGGAGAAGGACTGCGGCACGGCTTGCGTCCAATCGACATTGTCTGGGAGAAGGGTGAGCTGTCCCGTGGCCACCTCGTACTCGGAAGGAGCGGTTCCGGTGCCGCTGGCGATAATGGCAAAACCGCCGCCCGGCGCGACCGCCAGGAAAGTCGAACGGGCCCCCACCAAACCTTCAACGACCGTCTCGACGCCGCTCTCCAAGAGGCGAATGACCTGGCGGGTCACCCCCAGCTCGGGTGTCTGCACGCTGAAAGCGGCATCGGCCGAGGACCCCGACCCGGAGATCACAACCTCGAGGCCAAAGCTGGGGCCGGGCACGCCCCCTGGTTCGGACGACAAGAGCGTCGTCACCCCGATTACCCGGTCGCGGAGAAATGTGTCCGGCTGGGAGTCTTCGGTATCGCCCGCGACCAGGTTGGTGGCTACCGAGTTGTACGCCACCCAGCGACCGTCACCGGAGATGGCCAGGGTTTCCCGGCCATTGAGCCGGTCTTCCCCGATCTTGTTCGAGCCGTCCGGCGCCCGCGATACTCGCTCCACCACCCCTGTGAGCATGTCTTTGAAAATGACGTCAGCGGTGCGGAGCGGGTCGGCGGTGTCAAAAGAGGCGTCGCTCCAAAAGGCAACGAACCGGCCGTCGTCTGACATCTCGGCCGATGAATGCACAGCTTCGACAAATAGGCCCGAGGCGGTGACCGAAACGGGATGGACCTGGCCAGTGAAGCGATCGAAGCGGAAAAAGTCGCTCCGTCCATTGGTGTCCCCCGTCACCAGATTCGAGGCGCTGGACGCGAAAAGCACATACCGTCCGTCGCCCGATATCTCCGCGGCACTGGAGAAGCCATTGGCCTGCACCCCGCTCGACGAGACGCTGACTCGCACCAGCTCGCCTTGGGACGCCAGAGCAACGGTCGCCGGAAGGACCGTGGTGATGAGGGCCGCGACAGTTCCGAGAACCACCACTGACCGCCGCGGTCTCCAATTTAGGATCCATCCAGTCATGCGCTCCCTCCCTCTCAGTCCACGCCCGCGGCAAGCATAGCCACACCCGGATTTCGCGCCTTTGTGATTGGCCTCGACGCTCGGGATTTGATCAGCATCGGAGTGGCGGGGGTGACGGCCGCGCTTTTGGGCGCGCTCATGATCCGGTTGGGACCGAGGCTGGGCTGGGTCGATGAGCCCGACGACGAAGCGCTGAAAGCCCATCGCATTGCCGCGGTGCCTCTCGGTGGGATCGGCGTCTGGCTCGGGGTGAATCTCGCCACCTTTGTCGCCGGCATTTCCGAGCCCGCCCTTCTCGTGGGATCGTCGATGCTGCTCGGGGTCGGCCTCGTCGATGATCGCCGCCCGGTTCCACCCACGGCTCGCCTCGGAGTCGAAGCCGCCGCCGGCCTGGTGCTCGGCTTCGCCCGCGGAAAAGGATGGGGCGATGCGCTGCTAGTGGCGGCGCTGGTCGTGGTGGCGGTCAACGCAGTCAACTTGCTCGACGGTCTCGACGGTCTCGCCGGTCTCTCGGGTTTGGCGGTTGCGATCGGGATCGGCGCCCTGGCTGTCGTGCGGGGAGCCGATCCGACCTTCGCCTTGCTGGTGGCTGCGGCCCTAGTCGGATTCCTCGTCTGGAACTGGCACCCCGCCCGGCTTTTTCTCGGTGACAACGGCGCCTACGTCCTTGCGCTTTTCCTGGTCTATGGATTCGGCGACGTAAGCGTTGACCGGGGAGGGATTGTGGTGGCCGCGGCTTTGCTTGGTGTGTTCCTCATCGACATGGCGGCGACGTTGCTGCGACGGATGCTCGGCCGCCAACCCCTCTTTTCGCGCGATCGCCTCCATCTCTACGACCGGCTCGCCGATCGCGGCACTCCGATCCGCACCATCGCCCTCGCCAGCGGCGCCCTCGAGCTCGCCTTCGTCACCGCGGTGCTGATCGCCGATCGAATCCTGCCTCAACCCCTGGCTCTGGTCGCGCTACTTCTGCTCGGCGGTGGCATTGCCCTGCTGCTGGTCAAGGGGCTCGGCGCCACCCGACCCGGCTATTGGGCGAATCAGTAGCTAGAGCAACTCGATGTCGCCCAGACTCAGGTCCCAATTCTGCCAGCCGAGATCGACGTCGAGGTGACGGAGCGGACGAGCGATCACGGTCAAGGCGACTTTTCGAGGCACCGGCAGCAATCCGCCTCGAAAAGCCGAGCTCCGTTCTGGGGTTCCCGCCGAGAACCAGCCGACGGTGTAATCGGGGCCCGCCGCCCTGCGAAGCGTGCGGATCGCGGCCGGCGAGCCCCCGAGCTCGGAGAGGACCAGCTCCCGGCGACCCTGGCGGCGGTTGGCCCGACCGATCGCGACCCCGTCGGCGACGCCGCTGATTAGGTAGCGGGCCGTGGGATGAGAGGCGAACCGCCAGCGCAAATACTCCGGCGTCCGCGGGGTGCGCCATCCTCGAGGAGGTCGATGGAGCCACTCGCCGGCGGCCGCAAGCGATTCGGAGGTAGGCGCCGACCCGCCGGGCTCCCACTCGCCCTCGTTGGGGCGGAGGAGCCCGGCGCCAGGCCGGACCATCACCCCGACCGGCCCGACCTCGTTCCACCCCATCGTCAAATACCCGGCCCCCGACTTCTCGTTGGGAGTGTTGAAGACGAGGTCGATGCCCGACGACGCCGCGAGGTCAAGCCCGGCCAGAGTGAGCTGACGGAAGACTCCGCGCCTTTGAAAGTCGGGATGAGTAGCGGTATCGACCGCCCGAACGCATCGGAGATAGCCCCCATCGGGACCGGCGAGGTCCCAACGCATGAACGCTCGAATGCCCGCCAGGCGACCGCCCTCCTCGGCCACCAGGAGCAGTGAACGACCAAATGGATTATTGAAATGCTTCCAGGCGAAGAGCTGCTCGGTGCGTGTCAGCCCCGGAGGCTCACCGAGAGAAATCCGCAAGACCTCGAGCACAGCTGGGAGGTCCTCATCGACAAAGGGCCGGACCGCGATCGCCTCAGCCATTGGAAATCGAGCCGGCGAGTACTCGCAGGTAAAGCTCCTCGAAGGATCGGACCATTGGCGCCAGCCCATAGCGGGCCTCGACCAGACGCCGTCCCGATTCGCCAAGGTCGCTGGCGAGTCGGCGATCGCCCAACAGCCTGACAACGGCGGCGCCAAGGGCGGCCGGATCGCCGGGAGGGACGAGCAAGCCGGAGACTTCGGTCTCGATCAGCCCCGGCACTCCTCCAACCGCCGTCGCCACCGTCGGGCGGGCCAGGGCCATTGCCTCGAGCAGGGAAACCGGGAGGCCTTCGAAGTCCGAGGGGTTCACGACCACATCGGCGGCGGCGAGAAAGGCCCTCGCTTCGGTGCGGCGGCCGAGGAAGCGCAGGGTCCCTTCCACCCCCGCCTCGCGGGCCAGGTCGCGGACTCGATCGAGGTCACCCGGATACTTTTCGCCTCCAACCGATACCAACAAAGCGTCCTCCCCTCGATCTGCCAGCCAGCGGGCGGCGGCCACAAGGTTGCCGTGGCCTTTGTGGGGGCGAATGTTGCCGACATGGATCACCAGCGGCTGGCCTGGTTGCATGCCCAACTCGTCACGGACGGCGGCGACTTCCTCGTCGCCAACGACCACCGAGACACCGTTATCGATCACCTCCACCTTCGGGCCCCGGTAACCCGAAACCGCCTCTCCGACTTCGGGAGATACCGCAGTCGTGGCGCGGTTTCGGAAATACGTGAGTCGGTTGAGCTCTCGTGTCAGCCGGCGGTAGGAGGCAACCAGATTGTGCTCGGTGTAAACCACCGGGACGGGCGAGAAGACCCGCGCCAGGATCCCCGCCGATGGAAGATGGGCGTGGACCAAGTCGACCTTCTCGTCGCGAATGAAGCGGCGGAGACGGAGACCCGACAACGGGTCGGAGCCACGTTTCCCGCCGAGCATCGTCACCCGGACGCCGGCCCGTTCCAGATCTCCGACGAGCTGGTCCTTCCAAGGCAGCAGATAGCCGACTCGGTAGTCGAAACGGTCGCGATCCCAGAAACGGGCCGCCTCGCTGATCAGGCGTTCGGCGCCCCCGATTCCCAGACCCTTGACAAAAACCAGGACGACTGGGCGCGAGCCGCTCGCCCTCGGCCCCATCAGGCTGGGTCGGGCAGTGACTCGATCAAAGAATCGATGCCGTCCTCGAAGGACACTTCGGCCCGCCAGCCCAGTAGCTGCTCGATCCGACGCGAGGAGACCAACGCGGGCGCGACGTCGCCAGGGCGGGCTGGTCCGAACACCAAATCGGTCGGGAACCGCGCGATCACCGACTCCGCCAATTGCTTGACCGAGATCGGCTCTTCGGCCACGGTGTTGAGCACAAGCCCGCGGAGATCGGACCGGCAGGCAAGTGAGAATGCCCGGGCGATGTCGTCGGCGTGAGTGAACTGGCGCGACTGCGAGCCGTCGCCCTGGATGGTGATCGGCTCACGCTTTCTGGCCTTATCGAAGAAGATACGGAACACCGAGTTGGGACGAAGCCCCGATCCATACGCAGTGCCGAGGCGGAGCGCGAGCGACGGCACCCCCTGGAGATGGTCTGCGGCGAGCAGCATGCGCTCGCCGGCGAGCTTGGTGATGTTGTAGGGGTGATCAGGCGTGCAGGGGTGATCCTCGTCCATCGGCTCATACTGCGGGGCGCCATAGACCTCCCAGGTCGACGCGTAGACGACCCGGGCCCCGGCTTTGCGCGCCGCCTGGGCGACGTTGGTGGTCCCTAAGACGTTCACCGAGGCTGCAAGGGCCGGATCGGAGGCAGCGAGGTAGACGTCACCGATCGCGCCGATGTGGCAGACAACGTCGCGCCCCGCCACCGCATTATCCATGGACGTCGCGTCGGTGAGATCCCCGATCACGGTTTCGAGCTCGGCGCCACCGGGGTTTTGGTCAAAGCCGGTGACCTCAAATCCGTCGGCCAGCAACCGCGCCGCGACATGGCGTCCCAGAAATCCCGACGCACCGGTCAAAAGAACTTTCATCCCTACCTCCCGGCCCGACAACGTAACAGAAGGATTCCGTCCGACAAGAGGGAACTGTCCTTTGGCGGCCTCATCATGACCAAGCTACGCCAGCTGCCAGCCGAAATCCCGCCCCAAGAGCTCTTCGACGCGACGGCAGTGCGGCTCGAGCCGTTGGCCCAGACGATCGGCCGTGTCCGGTCCGAGCTTGGGGGCCTTCTCATCGAGGGTGACCGGGGTCGCTCGGCGCAAGCTGTAGTTCCGAAACTCGCTTGGCTGAAATGGGGGGAGGCCCAAGAAATCGACCACCTCGTTGTACACCCCCTCAGGCGACACGAAGAAGTCCTCCGAGCGCACCACGTGAATTCGCTCCCGGGGGTAATGCTCCAGCCAAGGAAGCAGGTGGACGTCGTACTTGCCCCGCTCCATGTATCCATGGCGCCTGAGGCTGATGGCCTTGAATGCCGCGTCTACGCGGCATTTCTCCAGCTCCCCCGCGATCCTCGTCCCTTCCGCCTCGAGTGCCTCGGGGAAGGAGAGATCTTCATGCCCAAGGCGGAGGTTGTGCAGATACTGGGAAAAGGCTCGGGAGACCGGGTCGCGCAGCATCACGACGATCCGGGCGTCTGGAATCAGCTCCGCAGCCCGCTTCGCGGCCAACGGATGCAACAGGTAGTCGGGCGTCGCCTCGAAAGTGAGGCAACGCCTCCGCCGGACCGGGAAGTGCGACTTGTACCAATCAATGCCCTCGGAGTAGCGAATTGAGAAAAACTCAACTTCCTTCCTGATCGACGGCGTGATCGACGGGTGCTGACCCAGGTAGCGATAGAGCGAACTCGTCCCGCACCGTTGCGCCCCCACGATCAAGAAGTCCGGCAGGTCGCGCAGAAAACTGGTTGGCCGGCGAGCGGTTACCCACCAGCGAGCCAAGCGCCGGCGAGCCGGCATCGGGATTCGTTCTCGCACCAGGTCCAGGACCCGTGTGGTTTCGAATCTACGACGCTGAGGCAGAACTCTCCTCGACCTTTTCGTGAGCATCGACGACTTGATCGGCGTCTTCGTGAGGCGCGCCCTGGCCGTTTGAGGAGACCGGCGTCGCAGACGTCCGCTTGCTCGTCTTGGCCGCCCCAAGTCGGGCCCCCTGCCGTCGCTGCCCAAAAAGACTTCGCAGCAACTGACGCAGAGTTCTCCGAGTCGGACGAACGATGAGAACCGATCCCAGAACGGGATATCCGATGGCAACTAGCCGATCCATGAGCTTCTCGGCGCTGCGCAGCCGGGTCTTCCCGCTGCGTCCGACGATCACCACGGCATCGAGCTTGCGCACGAATGCATCCGACAGGGCGGTTCCGCGATCGGCGACCGAAACGGCCGTCAACGCATACGACCTTCGAGCGGTCTCGACGAGCTGGCCAACAACCGGCGTCATCGCCCCCTCGACTGAGTAGAGCGAGCCCGCGCCGGATGGCAGTGCGGACAGTCCCGGCCACAGCCTGCGTGCTCCAGCCACAGCCCGTTCGACCCGATCCTCATTGCGGCCATTTCCATTTTGCCACGGGTTCAGCAGGTCTCCGAGGTTCGGCCCTTCCCAGGGAACAGCTTCGGGATCCGGCTTCTTCTGATGGTTCTCGAGCCCGGTCGTGTCGACGACGAGGCTCGACCGGCCGGAGGTCACGATGGTTCCTGCCAAGTCGGTTGTCAGTCCTCTGATGGCGCGGGGCTTGACGCCCACCCCGAGGAGCCCAACGGCAGCGGGGCCAGCTTCGAGCAACGGCAACAGGTTCACGGCTACTTTCTGCACCGCTTCCTTCCGCGGGCTCGGTCCCGTCGTCCAATACCAGGTTTCCAAGCCACCGCTCCGGCGGTCGGGGACCTCGGCCAGCGGCAGCTTCATATCGTTCTCGGTCCACCAACGCGGCCGCAAGCGGTCGAAGAGGATGATCGCACTGAGGGCGATCAAAAGGCCCAATGCCAGGCCGATGCCTCCGCCAAGCAAGGCCGCCACCGGCTCGCCGGTCGTGTTGAGGGCTTCGACCTCGGGGAGCGTCTCCACCTCGCCGTTCACGCTTCGGATATAGAGGGCTTGGAACTCGGCCAAGAGATCTGAGTAGAGCGATTCAAGGCTCTCGATCTGGAAGCGATCGTCGACCGGAACATCATCGGTCGGGACCGCGGGGTCCGTTCGACCGGGGTCCTCCGCGGTTGGATCGGTCTCGCCGCGGCCGGTCCCTGTGGACCCATCGGCGGGCGGCGGAAGTGCACTCAGCTCCGCGGTCAGCCCTACGATCTGTGCCTCGATCGCATCGATGTCGGCTTGGATGTCCTCTTGGTCGCCGTCGGTGTCGGCCAGAACAAGGTCAACTCCCAATCGAGCGCTCTCGGACGTGAGGGACTGGATTTGTTCGTTCAGCAGCTGCCGTTGGGTTTCAACCGCCGGATCATTCACGACGACGGGCACCTCCGGCGACAACAACTCGAGCTGTCGTTGCACGAAGTCGGCCTGGGCGAGCACGGACTCCATTCGCTCCTCGATGGGCGGAGGCGCGACCGCCACCAGATACCGGTTCCGCAGGTCCGAAGCTTCCGTCGTTGCCACCTCCGCAGTCCGGGCGATGGCGATGAATTCGAGATTGTTGTTCGCCGGGTCCGTCCGCACCAGGTGGTTCTCGTCCAAGAATCCCTCGTTGGCTTCACGAGCCGTGTCTTGGGCCTCGCTCAGGCTGGCCGAAGGCTCGGTCGCCGTCCTCCCCGAGCCCGACGTGCTTTGCCCGTCGTCGAGGCTCACGATCGCGGTGGCCTCAATTGTCCGCTTGAGCTGGTCGTTGAAATAGTCGGTCGCGAACACTGCCCCTGCCGTGACCGCAATTACGATGACCGCCAGGAGCAGCCAGCGCTGTCGCAGGAGCCTGCCTATGCGGCTCAGCACGGCGAAGACTCCCGCGCCGCGAGCGGATCGCCCGCCCAAATGCGTTCGACTACAGATCGATCAATCATTGGCCTAGCCCTTTCCCCGTACCCTTCGTAGCTCCCTATGAAAGAGACAGGATACTCAGGCTCATTGACAAGGGGTAGAGGGATTTTGCGAATCTTCTAACCAGCGGATTAGGCACAACTACCCCTTTATCGAAAGGGTCTGTCCGTGGTAACTTCGCCGGCGGGCGGGAACCCGAGGAGTCGCGATTGTTAGTTCGAGGAATTACCCCATGAACGCTTGGAATGAGTTGGCCGCGCCTCTGGCGTCGACGGTCACTGAGGCTCCGAGCGCAGGTGGCTCGCTTTGGGGCACGACGATTGTTGCTCTGTTCTTCTTCGTGGTCGTCGCGCTCATTGGATGGGCCATGGCCTCGCCGAAAGACCGCAAGTGGCTCCCGGTCCTCGTGATGGTCGCGTTCATGGCCAAGCTCGTCGGGTCGACCGCCCGCTATTTGGTCTTGGTGCTCATCTATCACGGCAGGGGCGACGCCACGGGCTACCACGGGGCGGGACTCAGAATTTCGGAGAGCTGGCGGTCATTTGAGGTGCCGACGACCGTGCAGCGCATCGGCACCGATGTGGTCGAGGCCATCACCGGGCTTCTGTACGTGCCCTACCAGCCCTCGATGCTGGGCGGGTTTTTCATCTTTGCCTCGCTGGCGTTCTTCGGTCAACTCCTCTTGTACGCCGCTTTCAGGCACGCGCTTCCGGCGCGCCACCTCAAGTGGTACGCGGCTGCGATCTTCTTCTCGCCGACCATCGTCTATTGGCCGTCGAGCATCGGCAAGGAGGCGCTGATGCTGCTTTGGATCGGGATCGCCTCGTATGGGGCCGCTCGGCTCCTATCGAACTACAACCCGGCCTGGGCGGGAGTGATCCTGATCGGCCTCGCCGGGTCCGGGATCATCAGGTTGCACATGACGCTGCTTCTCTCCGCAGGGATGGTGCTGGCGTTGCTCCTGGCGAGAGCTCCCAGAGTCACAGCTCCCCAGGCCCGCCGGCTGCTCCTATTGGGAGCGGCCAGTGTCGCCCTGGTCCTCGTCGTCCTGCTCACCGCGCAGGACTTTGGAGTCGACCTCGCCGCCGCGGCTTCCGCGGATTCGGCGACCGACGAGGTCGGAGATGTCTTCGCACAGGTGGAGGGGCAGACCGACAGGGGCGGGTCCGCGGTTTCCGGAGGCGCCGTCACGAGTCCAGCCGACGTGCCGGAGGCAATCCTGCGAGTTATCTTCCGGCCGCTCCCCAACGAGGCGGACACCGCTCCTCTGCTGGTTGCCAGCCTCGAGGGAACCCTTCTCCTGCTGATCTTCGTAGTACGTCTGCCATGGATCATTGGCAACCTGCGCCATCTACGGCGCTACCCCTATCTCATGTACGCCTTCTTCTACTCCGGGGGGTTCATCCTCGCCTTCAGCGCGATCCTCAACCTGGGAATCCTCGCTCGCCAGCGGTCACAAGTGATGCCATTTTTCCTCGCGCTTATGATCGTCCTGGGGCGCAAGCATGTCGAGGAGGCGGTGGAGCCCGCACCCGCACCAGAACCGGTGCCGGCGCCCAGGCCACTCGAATTGGTTAGGGGGTAAAGGGAAAATGGCGCGATTCAAACAAAGCGGGACCCGGGCGGCGCGGGGTGTCAAGCGGGCGCACGATCCGGAGAAGATTGCCCGCGCCAACGCAATCTTGCGGGCCGCGGCGGCCAAAAAGCCGAAGCAGCCGGCGCCTACCCTGCCCAGTGACGCCTTGGTCGTCACCGACAGGGTGTCGAAGGTCTATGTGCCCTCGCCTCCCTGGATGAAGGTGCTGCTCAGGTCGTCGATTCGGTTTCCGGTGGTCGCCCTGGAGGATTGCAGCATCGATGTCAAGGCCGGCGAGATCCTGGCGGTGGTTGGTCCCAACGGCGCCGGCAAGTCCACGCTGTTCCGGGTGCTAACCGGTCTCAACACCCCAACGACTGGGCGCGCCTTCGTGTGTGGGCTGGACACCACCACGAAGTCGCACGAAGTTCGGCGGTTGATCGGATTCGCACCTGCCGACGACTCCTCCTTGCTGCTGCGCAACACCTGTCGGGAGAACCTGGTGTTCCACGGCCAGCTCCAAGGCATGCCGCGCAAACACCTCCAGAAGCGAGTCTCAGAGACCCTCGATTTCGTCGGATTGGGCCCGGCCGCGGACCGCGTCGGCATCGCTCTTTCAACAGGGATGAAGGCCCGCTTGCAGCTGGCCCGGGCGCTCCTCCATCGTCCGCGGGTTCTCATCCTCGACGAGCCGACCTCATCGGTGGATCCCATCGCCGCGTACGAGCTGCTGGAGCTCATCAAGCAAGCGGTTACAGAACAAGGTTCCGCCGCCTTGATCAGTTCACATCGACTCGAGGAGATCGAGGCACTGCACAATGACGTCGTGCTCCTCGACGATGGACTGATCAGGTATCGCGGAGACCTCGACAGCCTGCGCCGGATTTGGGATCAGCCGCGAATGGAGATCCGCTTTCATGCCGACGCCGAATGCCAGCGAGCGGCCAAGGTCCTCGATCAGATGCACGACGTCGACGTCGTCGAGGTTGATGGTGATGTGCTCACGGTGGCCACCTCGATCGGCCTCGGCAAAATCTTCAGTCAGGCCAACGGGCAACTAAGCGGAGTTCAGTCCATCCAAGAGGTGCGACTGCCGCTACGCGAGTTGCTCGCCAAGATCCTCATCGAGCGGGCCGAGCAGCCGATCCAGTCCTGATGGCCACCTCCACCCACTCCCACCTGCGAACCCGTCGACGAGAAAATCCGATCTCTCGGTTGATCGCGGCCAACAACGCCTTCATGGTTCTCGGCTGGCGGCAGGCAATTAGCTATCCGCTCGGCTTCGTGATGACCCAGCTCTCAAACTTCGTCCCGATTTTCGTCTTCTACTTCGTCGCCACCCAGGTAAACAATCCCAGCCAGGGGTTTGGCAGCGACTACTTCACCTCGGTCGTCATCGGTTTGCTCGGGATCAAGATCCTCGACACCGGCCTGCGCGGTTTCGGGCTGCAAATGGACATGGCCATCAACCGCGGCTGGCTGGAGATGTTTCTCGTCGAGCCGGTCCGCTGGCGTTACCTGCCGATCGCGATGTCGCAGTGGCCCATCGCTCAGGGTCTGTTCGCGGTTTTGACCACCATCGGCATCACGATTTGGCTGGGAGCGGATTTCCAGACCTCCGGCATCCCATTGGCCCTCCTGATCGGGGCCTTAGGATTGGTTTCCGGATTGGCGATCGGCACGTTGTCTGCGGCTGTCAAAGTGCTCGCCAAGAGCGGCGATCCAATCCTCCATCTCTACACCCTTGCTGCGCAGATCTTTTCCGGCGTCTATTTTCCGATCTCCGACCTCCCCGAGCCTTTGCGCTTACTGTCCTATGCGCTCCCCCAGACCTACGTCATCCAGGGCCTGCGGAGGGTGCTTGCCCCCGGCGACTTCGCCACTGGTCTCTCGACCCCCACGTTGATCTGGACCCTGGTCATCTTCTCGGCTCTCGCCTATCCGCTCGCGATCTGGGTTTGGGGTCGCTCCCTCAACTACGGACGCCAACTCGGCGTACTGAGCGGCTATTGACAGACGTCGACCTGGCCCCGACTTCGGAGCCCTCGTTGCTCCGACTCCCCGACTTTGTGATCGTCGGGGCGATGAAAGGCGGGACCACCGCCCTGACCAGGGGCCTGCGGAACCACCCGGACGTTTTCATCGCTCCCGGCAAAGAGGTGCACTTTTTCGACGAGCATTACGAGCGAGGCATCGACTGGTACGCCGAGAAGTTCTCGCTGGCGGCCGAGGATCAGGTCATTGGTGAGGCAACTCCTCGGTACATGGACGATCAGGCGGTCGCCGGGCGAATGGTCGGAGCTCTCCCGAAGGCTCGATTCGTGGCGATCTTGCGCAACCCGACCGATCGGGCCTACTCCCACTACTGGCATAACCGCTACCGCAATCGAGAAACGAAGGCCTTCGAGGAAGTGATCGGCGATGGCTGTAACACCTCCGAACCCTACGGCTATGTCGAAATGGGCCGATATCTCGACCAACTCCGATACCTCGAAAGACAGGTGGGCGCCGCACGCATTTTGGTTGTGCTGAACGAGGACCTGCGCTTCGACCGCGCCGCCACGCTTGCCAAAGTCTGGACCTATATCGGAACCGATCCCGACAAGGGCGACCCCGACCAAACCCTGCCGAAGTCACTGAAGGGGCGCCTCAAGCAGCGTCGCCGGGACCGCCGCAGTCAGTACCCGCCCCTCCACCCTGACACAAGGAAGTTTTTGACCTCGTTTTACCGCGAGGAGGTCGCCGCCCTTGAGTCGTGGCTCGGCCGCGACCTCTCGGCCTGGCGCACCTAAGGCGGCGAGCCGCCACGCAACGGGTGAAGCCTTTCTCGATCTTCGTCGGCTGCGGTCGTTCGGGAACGACCGTGTTCGGGCTGATCTTCGATTCCCATCCTCAGCTCGCCATCGCCCATGAAGCCCATTTCGTGGCCGCACTCGCCCAAAATCCCAACCTCATCAGGGCGTTCGATCAAGCTCTCTTTCTGAAAGCGCTGGAAGCAAACTCCAACTTCCGCCGCTTGGCCATCCCCCGCTCCGACATCGAGAAGCAACTCCAGGCGAGCGAGGTCACGGATTACGCCAGTGGGGTGCGAGCGGTGTTCGAGGTCTACGCCCGGTTGCGCGGCAAGACCCTCTACGGTGACAAGACCCCGGGGTATGTGAGCCACTTGGGTTTGTTGGGCAGGCTGTTCCCGGAGGCGAAGTTCGTCCACATCATTCGCGACGGCCGCGACGTCACCCTCTCTTACCTCGATCGCCCCGAATGGGGACCGCGCTCGGTCGCCGAGGGCGCTTTCTATTGGAAGGCTCGAGTGCAGCGAGGGCGAAAGGAAGGCGCGCTTCTCGGGCCAAATCGATACTTCGAAGCTCGCTACGAGTCGCTAATCGAGGACCCCGGGCGCACGGTCGCGGCGGTCTGCCAGTTCCTAGGCATTGAATACGTTCCCGAGATGCTCCGCTACCACGAGCGTGCGGTCCCCGTTGAATCGCTGACCAGGGACCCGCAGGCGTATCAGTCATCCTCGGCCCCTCTCACCGTAGGCTTGCGGAACTGGCGGACCCAGCTCTCAACGGCCGACGCCACGCTGTTCGACGCCATCGCCGGTGACCTTTTGAATGAGCTGGGCTACACCCTCTCCGGCCAAAAGACCAAGGCTGGCACGCGCGTGCGAGCCGGAATCGGACTCATTCGCTGGCAAGCGCGCCGGCTCGCCTCCAAATTCGGCAAGTGAATTAGCTCAGAGCATTCCTTATGTGCTTCGATCCAAGTTTCGCGGTGAGGGCGGCGTGCGATAGCTCGCAAGAAGGCGGTCGGCGATGAGATCGGACCGAAACTCCGCGGCGCGTCGCCGTCCTTCACCTCCCATCCGGTCGCGCAGCTCGGGATCCTTGACGAGTTGGCGCACGGCCTTTGACGCGGCGGCGGGATCGCCGACCGGGAACACCAAGCCGGCCGGCGCGGGCGGAGGTTCGAGAAGGTCGCGCAGCGGCTCGAGATCGCTCGCCACCACGGGGATGCCGTTGAGCATCGCCTCCGCGGTGACCATTGAGAACGACTCTTCCCGCGACGGCACCAGGATGAGGTCGCACTGGTCGTATATCCGGCGGACGTCCGAATCGGGTCCGGGGACCGAAACCGAGCCGTCCGTAACGTTGTCGAGCCGGCTCCAGATCGGATTGGCATAGGGGTTGTCGAATCGCTTTGTAAAGAGCCGCCATTCCACGGCAAGGTCGGAAGACTGGGCGATGATCTCAGGCAAGAGGTCGAACCCCTTGCGGTTGGTGCCAGACCCGAGATAACCGACGACTATCCGACTTGGCATGCCCTCGTGGTTCCGCCCGTGTCCGAGCACCGTTTCCGTGTCGACCGGGTTGGGGACGATCTCGACCTCATCCGCCCGGCAGAGGCCGTTTCCGACCACGACCTGTCGCGCCGTGTCCGAGACCGCGAACCAGCGAACCCGTCGGAACGCGAGTCGAAGGACAGGACCAAGCCGGCGCCCCCAGGGAGTCGCCACTGGATCGTGAACCCAAACCGTGATTGGGACGCCTGAGAGGAAGCCGGCCAGAGCCGCCAGGTTGAGGCCGCGAGAAGCATTGGCGTGGATTGCCAGGAGCCGGCGACGATGTCGGAGAACCCAGCGGGCGATCCGGAGAGACGACTCGATTCGGCGCCAGCGGCTGCCGTAGGAAAGCGGAAGGTGCTCCTCGCAAAGGCCTCGCTCGCGAACATGAGCCAGAAAGGCGCCGTCCTTCGGAGAAGCCAGCACCCGACGAAGCCGCGGGCCTAAGGCGGAGAGCACGGTGGCCAGAGAACGGTTGGAACCACCCATTGCCGCCGGCACCACAACGAAGAGGACGCTGTCGGCCTGGTCTCTCCTCACAAATCCATTCTTGCGTAAATCTGCGCCCCAAAATGATCAACTTGGCCCGGGGTCTTTACGCAGGAATGGAAGTAGGATTTGGGCAAGGGATGACACCTCCACCGGAGGGGTCGGGGCAGCAGGAGATCCATTGATGGACAGACGAGCATTTCTCAAGCGGGCTGGGCTATTTGTGGTTGCCACAGCCTGCTCGACACCGTCGGATGAGAGCACCACCACCTCGCCGAGCGCGGAAACAACCGCCGCTCATCACTCCACCACCGCCGCGGCGAACGGCGCCAGCACCACAGTGCCCTTCGCTGAGCGAACGGACATCCTGCGAGTCGAGGGTTCGATCACCATTGACCAGTCGATGCGGGTGCCGGGGATTGTGATCGAGCCGGGAGCGACTCTGACTCTCGCCCCTGAACGCGACATCACTCTGGAAACTTCTGGCAACGTCTTGGTGCTAGGAACCTTGGCTTCCAACCCGGCCGCAGACGTGACTCATACGGTGCGGTTCATCGACATCGACGAGAGCAAAGTGGTCGGTGGCGGCATGGACGTTCTCGATACCGACGTCGGAATCTGGGTGATGGAAAGTGGGCGGCTCGAGCTGAACGGGGTCGCCAAGACTGCCTGGTCGTACGAGCCCGAGCAATCAAGCTGGCAACCCGATGACGAAATCGTGATCACCCCCACCGCGTCCGGCGATTTCGGGGGCTTTATCACGACGACAGCTGCCGCAGTAGCCGGGAAGGTGCCCGCCGAGGTAGGACACGGCTGGAAGGCGGAGCTTCTCAACCTGACTCGCAATCTCAGAGTCGAGGGAAGCCCCGAAGGCCGGGCCCACATTTTCATCCACTCAACCTCACCGCAAACCATCCGCTATGTGTCTCTCACCAACCTGGGAATTTTCGACGTGTTGGGCCGCTACCCGCTGCATTTCCATCACTCCGGTCCGGGAAGCGGTGGGTCGGTCGTCGAGGGCGTTGTCGCCAAACAGTCCGGCCGGCATGCTTTTGTGCCCCATATGTCCGAAGGCATCACCTTCACGGACTGCATTGCCTACGACACCACCGCAGATGCCTTCTGGTGGGATGAGCGAGAGGCCAGCCACGAAATCGTCTGGGATCACTGTGTGGCTGCACTCGTCCGCCGAGACGACAACAAGCCTCACCGCCTGAGCGGGTTCTTCCTCGGCGGGGGAAACAACAACGTCATCAAGGACTCTGTGGCGGTGGGCGTTCTTGGCGGCCCGGAAACGGGAGGCATCAGCTGGCCGGCGTCGGTTCGAGTCGGGGACTGGACGTTCGAAAACAACCTTTCGCACAACAACGAAGCCAACGGGTTCTGGGTGTGGCAGAACCAACGTGCCTCGACCGTGGCGGACTTTGTGGTCTACCACAACGGGCTTTATGGGATCTCCCATGGCGCCTACAACAACAGCTTCATCTATCGCGACGGCATGGTCTACGGGAGTGGCGAGGCCTCCGTCAGGTTCTCGGCGAACGGCGCGACCTACGAGAACCTCACCCTCGACGGAGGCGGGGTCACCGCGGTCGGGATCTTGACCGGACGTCACCCGGCCCAGCCGAAGAGCAACACCCTTTTTCTCAACAGCCAGATCGTGGAGCACACCGGGCCCAAGGTCCTCGTCGAGGAGGGGCGCAGGAGCGTCGATGCCGTGTTTTATGACTTTGTGGAATGCGGAGTCGGGCAAGCCGACGTGATGATCGACGGGGGCCTGGCCGAAGGCACCTTGATGCGGGTTCAGGATGGCGACCAAGCGTTTGCCATCGACGACTCCGGCACCGCCGAAATCATCGAGCCGTTCGTGCCCGACCTCTACACCATCGAGTACTAGGGCTCCGCGGCGAGGTCCGAAGGGCGCCTTCGGCGGGAAAATTGTCCTCCCCGCTGGCGCAGTCGTCGGGTCGCAAGGATGAATTCGCGCCGAAGGGGCCACCATCGGCTCGCGGCGGGCTCGACGATTGGGTAACCGAGGGCGTGCGCGAGTTCCTTGACCTCGGAAGCGGGTTGAAATCCGAATCTCTTGTCCTTGCGCCATGCTCGAACCGAAGCCGGCGAGAAGCTAGAGCCCATGCCTGCCACCACCTCGATACCGACCAAGGTGCAGATTTCTTGCAGGTGGGCGGGCTCGGAAATCAGATCCTCATACCGAACGAGCAACATCCTCTCGCCCACCTGTTCCTGCAGCCAGAGCAGGTTCTGATACGCCCGCACCCAGTCGTGCTGGCTCCTCTCGGGCGGCACCCGCCAGCGGTTCCACATCGAGTAGATCGTGTCCATGGGGTCGCGAACGAGGCCGATGAAGCGAAACGCCAGAACGGGCTGTTGATTCTCTGCTTCAAGGATCAGCGAGAGCGCGGCCCGATAGTGCAGGTGGTGAGGGGACTTTTCCAAGAAGACCGGTCCGTGGGCCGTGGCGAGCGCTCGCCAGCCCTCGAAAACCAGGGCTCGATCGTCGGCAGGCACCATAAAGCCGGGGGCGTTGTCGGTAACGAGCGACTCGAGCGCTCGTCGGGCGGTCGAAGCCGCCATTGGCAGGACGTTGGAGTGGGCAATCTGCTCTTGGCGAAGGCCCAACAACGCGACCGCTTTGTTCCAGAAGAGGGTTTCTCCCTCCTGGTGGGGTGTTTTGGCCAGGGCGCGCACCGAGGGATGTTTGAGCAGCTCGGTCTGCAGGATGCTCGACCCGGACGATTTGTCGGAGAGGATGAGGGCGCAGGTCGCGCCCTTAACCCCGTCCATCAGACGACTTCCAACTCCCGGAAGATTCGGTAGGCCTGCTCGGCGATCGGCATCATCCCCTCGACGGGGAAGTGAACGAAGTCGACCTGCTCGCGAACGCCCACATGCTTCAACGCCCGGTCCACGTCAATGACGTGAAAGTCCAAGTTCCGTGAGAGCTCGGCTAGGGCGAGGTGGAATTCACGCCGCCGGCGGCTGTGGGTGTTGTTCAGCAACTGATAGTTATGAACCGGTTTCGACGGGTCGATGACGAGTGAGTTGAGGACGACGACATGGGCCTTGGTGCGGTCGCGAAGGGTCGTGATGAGCCTGCCCATGTTCGTGTAGAAGTCCTCAACGCTGATCCTGCCGACGCTCTCGAAGTTCTTCTTGAACCAGTTGAGCGTGTCGGTGTCCTGGATGGCCTTCTCTAACGACTGAAAAAGCCACCATCCGCCAATATCGACCAGGTAGCCGTGCTCCTTGTGGCGATGGAGGGTCCTCGTGAGGTCCGAACCATTGGACAGCACGATCACGTCCTTTGGAAAGCTACCGAGCTCAGGCATCCGATGGATCGAAAACGGAGCCGGTTCGAAGATATGCGGCTCGAACACCCGGGAGCCAAGCTTGAGCCGCCGACGGGCTTCATCAAGGTGCTCGGCGGGGATGCCGTCGAGCGTCTGGAGCATTTGGCGGGTGCTGCTGGCCCCGGCCTGGCCCCCGTATTGATCCTTATAGATCGCCAAGGTGCCTTTCAAGTGATGGCGGAGCATCGGCGCCGACACGAAGATCGAGGGCAAGTCGCAGCCGCCGCGGAGCACGATCCCGGTCCGGGAACCGTCGTCCTTGGTCGATTTCATCACTACGAAGTTCCCACCGCTTTGCTGCACCCAGCCAGGACCGCTTTCCTTGGTGACCTTGACGCGCTGGCGGTGCAGGTATTTGTCGCGTACGAGTCGCTCGAGCTTCCCGTTCGAGCCGACCACCCTCCGGACAACCTTGACCCCGGCTTTCAAGGCCTTTTCAACCACGGTCATCCTGTTTCTTCCTTTACATCTAAGGAGGTCGCCACCACTTGCAGATTGGGGGCGTCGGATGGATTCGCCGGCAGTGATTCCTCGGGCTCGGTGCTGAACCAGGCCATCAAGTCTTCGACAACCACCGTGTGACCCAAAGGGGCGATGATCTCGCGGAGATATCCGCTTTCGGAGGCGACAATCCTCATGACGAGTATGTCCTCGCCTTGGCGGACTTCGAACTGATTGCGGGTCTTCGCCTTGGGATCGAAACGAACCAGCTTGCGAGCCCTTTTGGTTTTGCGCAGCGCCATCCAGGAGCTCACCGAGATATCACAGATGCGATCTCCAAACTCCACCGCGTCCCCCACGCCGATGTGCCAATCGACAACCCGGGCCTCACGGGCGAAGGTCTCCATGTGAGGCACCCGCAATTGGAGGATCATCGCTGCTTCGCCCCGGCCTGGGCCAAAAGTGGCCGCTCTTCGAAAAAGCCGTAGTCCGCCATGATCCGATAGATCTCGTCGCGAATCACCCCGGAGGCTTCAACCGAGTAGCGGCCGAAGCCTTCCACATGTCCGTGGGCGCCGATCTCAGCGAGCAGACGATCGGAATCGATGACCGAGATGCCCAGCTCGTTCGAAAGGTCGAGAATGGTCGACGCCACCTTGTGAGCGCGCAGGCTCGGCGAGTCGCCCGACGATCCGAAGTAGTTGGTCATGGTGTCCGCCCGGTCGAACGTCGACACGTTGGCGATCAAAACATACGAACCTGCCTCTTTGAGGAAGGCGCACAAGGCTCGCAACGATGCTCGAAACGACTCCACGTCTAGCCGGCCTTCGCCAACGATGTCGGGCAGCAGCGAGAGGATGACAACATCGGGAGGATCAGCCTGCAAGCCGGCAAGATCGTCGATCAACTCGGCAGCACTCGCCCCCGGCCGAAATTCGAGCTCGACCTTGTACTTGCCGTCGAAATCGTCAGCCACCTTCTCGGCCAGGCCCTTCGTCAGCTTGGTGCCGCCATCCTGCTGGGACGCCAACAAGTCAATCAATTCGGCATCGCCGACCGCCAACACCCGCAATTGGGGTTGTCCCCCCAATCGAGTTGTCACGAGGCGAGGCGCTTGCCGGAGACGAGCTCAGCCATGGCCGAAACGGACTCGAAGTTGTCGAGTGTCACCTCCTCGGGGTCGACTTCGACTCCAAAACGCTCTTGAAGGAAGTTGACCAGAAGAAAGATGCCAAGCGAGTCGATGACCTCGGTGTCAATCAGTCGAGTCTCATCGGAAATGTCGGTGCTCGCATTGAACTCAGAGATTATGTGCTCTCTGATCTGATCCTCTATTGATGCCACTCGGTCACCCTCCTTGTCTGAAATCGAGGCGGGAGGTTAAACAACGACCCGGGAAACGAATGAATCGAAACCCCGGCAGCTCGTATAAATGACCCCATCGGATCAGTTGCACGAACCTAGTTTTCCCACCCCACCAGCAGTTTGCTAAGACCGGAACTCTACCAGCGGCCCCTTCTGTGTCCACGAGGTTTCCGACCCATTTCGACCCTTTAGAGTGAACGAGTGAGGTTCTCGCGTATCCCGTCGACGCTCCTGGCCCTCGTGGTCGGGCTGGTCAGCTGGACCGTCCCGGCCGACACCGCCCAAGCCGCAATCTGCTCCAACGGCTACATCTCGGGGCTTACGGCTCTTCCGGACCTCGGCGTCGGCTCGTACCAAGGGCTGCAAGGAGGGCTCTACCCGGGCGGTTCCAACTCGATCCCGGCTGGCCATGCGGCTTTGGGGCTCGGCCTGGCGAGCCAGGTGCAACCTCTCGACGCGGCCGGGAATCCCGATCCCGCCGGCCAGATTGCCCTCGTGTCCATTGGAGTCTCCAACACGGCCCAGGACTTCGGTGCATTCGTCTCCTTGGCCTCGGGCGACTCGCGAGTCTCGCCCTCCGTCGTCCTGGTCAACGGCGGCATCGGTGGCGAGCCGATCGACTTTTGGTTGGACCCCGCCGCTCCAACCTGGGCCGAGGTCGAGAGCCGAGTTGGCACCGCCGGCGCCACACTTGCGCAGGTCCAAGTTGCCTGGGTCTTGCTCCCTGACCGCAATCCGTTCCCGCTGTCATTCCCGACGGAACAATGGAGCTATCGCGACAAGCTCGAGATCGTGCTCCGCAACTTGAAATCGCAGTTTCCGAATGTGCGACTCGCGTATCTCACGAGCCTCTACTACACGGGCTATGGAGTCGACCATCCCGATATCGAGCCGATCGCTTTCGAAGAGGGCTTCGGCGTCAAGTGGACCATCGAGGATCAGATCGAAGGCGCTGGCAATCTCAATGCAAACGCTGGGACCGGTCCGGTGGTGGCGCCGTGGCTCGCCTGGGGTCCGTACGTGTGGGCAAACGGCCTTGGCCCCGACGAAGCGCCGGGAGGACAGGCAGGGCGCGCCGACGGCCTGGAGTGGCTCTGTGCCGACTATGAGGATGACGGCATCCATCCGTCGACGAGCGGCGAGGCCAAGAACGCCGCCATGCTCCTCGCCCACTTCACCTCGGCCCCGACGGCCTGTCCCTGGTTCTTGGCCGCTGGAGTTGCCTGCGGCAGCGGACCCATCACAACCGGCTTTGTTGACATCGCCTTCTCGCCGTTTGCGGCCGACATCATCTGGCTCGCCGACCAGGGCATCACCAACGGATGCAAGCCAGCTCCCAATGCGCTGTTTTGTCCCGAGGGCCTGGTCACCCGCGGCGAGATGGCCGCGTTCCTCTCTCGGGCGCTGAACCTCGTCAACAACGGCGGCGGGGACCTCTTCACCGACGACGACAACTCGATCTTCGAGAACGACATCGACAAGATCGCCACCGCCGGCATCACCACCGGTTGCCAACCACCTCCGAACGCGCTCTTCTGTCCGGAGGGGCTTGTCACCCGGGGCGAGATGGCTGCGTTCCTCTCCCGGGCGCTCAACCTCATGAACGACGGTGGAGGCGACCTCTTCACCGATGACCACGGGTCGGTGTTCGAGACAGATATCGACAGGATCGCCGCCGCCGGCATCACCTTCGGCTGCGCCCCACCACCCAACGCTCGTTTCTGTCCCACCGAGTTTGTGACCCGTGGCCAGATGGCAGCGTTCTTGCACCGCGCTTTCGGCTAGTAGGCGGACTGCGCTGCGGGCCAGGTCATATGGCTCACTACGCGACCATGAGGTTGGGGAAACTCGCCAGGCGACAATTACGTCGTTAGCGGCGAGGACGCTCTTATCCGGTACCAATCTTCCTAGGCAAGACTTGCCAACATTTTCCATAGGACTTGAGAACTATTAAGGGTCTCCTCTAGGGTGCCGAAAGGGAACTCCGGGCTCGGGAGAGCGCAAGTGGAGTGGTACGGAGGAGGGAGAAATATATGAACGCAATACGCGCAGCTGGCGCACTAGTTGTCGTTTCACTGATGATCATGGGAGTCGCCGGCGTTGGGGGATCTCTTGCTCAAACGAAGGAGCAACAATCAGTGGGCGTCACGGTTGCCGGCGCCAGAGTTGAGCAGCTCGACACGAAGAGGATCGATCTCCGCAGACGAAATCGCGATCGACCTCAACCGACAACAACGACCAGACCCAGGAATCAACCTCCGCCCAACACCGTGCCGGAGACGACGCTTCCACCGACCACAACGACTTTGCGGACGACGACCACAGCAAGCACGACGACAGTGGTCACGACGACTACCACCGCACCACCGGCGACGACAACAACTACGCGGCCAGCGGAAACAACCACAACAACGACCGCGCCGCCGACCACCAGCACCTCTCTTCCTCCCCCGGCGTCCGGTGAGAGCTGGACCGTCATGTTGAGAGGCGTGACTGAGAACGGGCCGAACCGTTTCTGGTGGGACGCCAAGTACATGCGCTCGCTGCCGTACGGGCTGGTCACCAGTTGGACCGACGGCGACCGCTCCGGCTACCGCTGCCTCTACGGGTTCCTGACCTTGGACGGAGTGCCGGTGGGTCGCGTTACCTTCATGCGGGTTGAAGGAGCCGCGGACTATGGCATGGTAAATGACTCAAAGATGGAGGAAGGCGCAAGGTATTACGACGGCACCCTCGCTCCGCCCGGCGCCCCGCAAGAGCTCGGTCAGTGCCCGGAGCCAGACGTCGCCTACCAGCCGTATACCGGACCAGACCAGCGCCCCACCATCAATTACTCGACCCCATCCGGCCAACTGCTGGAGGTGAGGAACTACAAGACCCTGTTTGCCGGCCCGGGCATCACCTTCCAACAGACGGAGTCAAGCTCCGGACAGATAACGGTGGTTGCTTACGAATTTGGGAATCCGGTGATCGTGGTCTACTACGAGAGCATCTCGTCCAACGTGGTGATGAGCTCAGATATGTAGCCCTGGCGTTTCGACCAAGAATCTGCGCCCTGCCATTGGCAGGGCGCAGATTCTTTCTGGGGGTTGACCGGAGCCTAGTTGCGCCCGATTTTCGCGAGCCGGTGCAGGAGACGGCGGCCCAATCGGTTCCGCTTCTCGCGATCCTCCGACTTGTTGGCATGAGGAAACGGTTCCGCCGGGATTGGCTTCTCGAGAAAGGCGCAAAGCTTCTCCCAGCTGTAGCCGGCGCCCAGATCTATCACGAGCAGGTCATTGGGCCGGTCCTTGAAGTGGGAGAGGACCTCCCGGTTATGAGTCTCGTATCGCTCGACGTAGCGAGATTCGTTCCCCTCGGGTGCGCCGACGCCGTAGATCCACTTTCTCATCGGGGTCTCGTCGGTGCCGAAGTGCCGCACCTGGCTTCGGATCCAAGCGTCCGTGGGGCGCACGGTCAGGACAAATTTGCTGTGTGGGTACCGGGCGTCGAGGTCCTTGTAAAGGAGAGGCCAAGGATTGTCCTGGAAGGCGTCATATTTCTCCACCAGGGCGTGTGCCATCTGATGAACGTTCTCGGCGATGTTCGGATCATTCACGCCGTTGGGCCCGGTGACCGAGTACCCGAGTTGGCGCAAAGCCAGCGCCAGGCTGGTCGTGCCGGTCTTATGGAACCCGATGCAAAACACCTTGGGACTCGAGCTCATGGACGGGCTACTCCAGGGGGGATTGGCTGGCGGCCCGACTGACCTGCAGCGCGCGCCAGAATCTGCTCCCGGCCACCTGGGTCGAAAGCTTGACCTCCTGCGCTTTGGCCATGGTCAGCTTCGCTATGGGTATCGATTCAAACCTTCGGCTGTAGCCCAATTCGGAGAGCAACCTCCCCGCCACCGCCTCGAAAGCAAGGACGTCGGCATCGCTCATCTGCGTCGTCCAGTCTCTCATGCCGCGCTCGGGGGCTCTCGTCGCCGACTGATGAAAGTCTTCATAGGGGGTTTGCAGGCGCCCGGCCGCGTCCTGGTAAAAATCGAGCATCGATGGGATGAACTCAAGCCCGGCGAAATGACAAATGCCTTTGAGCTCAACCTCGGGATCGGAGACCAAGTCCTCATACCGGAGCTCCATGTAACGCGATGGTCCGAGACGTCGACCAGCCTTGATCCCTGCGCCAACGTCGACCTTCCACTTGCGCGCCACCTCCCAGATGGAGCGCGGCCCCCACGGCACGCTCAGATATGACATGGCCACATTGTGCCCGTCGCGAATGATGTGCACGAACAAGGCCGTTGGGAACAACTCCGCAAGGAGGTTTATTGACCTGACATACACAGGAGTCTTGTCGCCCCAGCGAGTCTTGCCATGCACCAGGGCATAGACCTTGAAAAGGTGGGCAATCGTGTCGGCGAACCCGAGGAGCTTGGCTCCGCCGGCCCGTTCGAATACCAGGTCCGCCGGAATCTCCCACCTCTTGAAATGCGAGGACGCAGTTATCTGCTTCAAGAGCACGTCGCTGTCAAACCGCCCATCGACGGAATAGCGCTGCTGGCGGCGATACTTATTCACAATGAAATGTGATTCGCCAGGAATAGCGAGGTCGGGATGCGAATCCAGCATCAGCCGCAGCATGGTCGTCCCCGAGCGCCCACATCCAACGATGAAGATGGGGGCGGCAGATTCAGTGTTGTGCTCGGGGGGCAATCGGATCGCCTTTTCTAGCGTGCCGGACGGATGGCGAAAGGCTAGCGGGTCGAGGCTTAGACGGCCCAGAACACTTGGATGCCGACCGCGGTGCTGGCTCCGGACCGGCGCTAGCCCTCCGACCCAGCACCGAATCTAGGACTTAGTACCCCTTGGCCGCGACCAGGGTGGCGAGTTAATCTTTGCCGATGGAGTGGGAGACAGGGGTAACGCTGTGTTCGTTCTGAAAAACCACATCGCGGGTTCTTGGAACCGATCAGGTTGGCGCTTCACCCTGGGCTTCTCAAGCACGAGCCGCGTCGGGAACGCGAGCGGATCTAAAAGGCCCGAGTGGACTTCAATCTGAGTGACGAGCAGGAGGCCTTTCGCGCCGCCGTGGTCGAATTTGCAGGCCGCCAGCTCAATGAGGGCGTGGCCGAGCGCGATGCAGCCCATCAGTTCAGCCACGAAGCGTGGAAGAAGTGCGCCGAGTTCGGCATCCAGGGACTTCCCATCCCGGTGGAGTACGGCGGCCAGGGGGCCGACCCGTTGACGATCGTGATTGGCATGGAGGCCCTCGGGTATGGCTGTCGAGACAACGGGCTGATCTTTTCCCTCAACGCCCAGATGTGGTCGTGTGAGGTGCCGATTGCCCGCTTTGGCACCGAAGCGCAAAAGCGTCGCTACCTCCCTGGCCTCAGTGATGGAAGCATCATCGGCATTCAGGGCATGTCAGAGCCCGGGTCGGGGTCCGACGCGTTCAGTCTGAGCACTACCGCCCGCCAGGACGGCGACGAATTCGTCCTCAACGGCTCCAAGACCTTCATAACCAACGCCCCGGTGGCAAACGTCTTCGTGGTTTTCGCCACCGCTGACCGCTCCAAAGGTGCGTTCGGAATCTCGGCCTACCTCATCGACAGCTCGACTCCCGGGATCAGCGTCGGGGCTCCGTTCCACAAAATGGGTCTGCGCACGTCGCCAATGAGCGAGATCACCTTCAATGACTGCCGGGTCCCGGCCTCCTGCCTGCTCGGACGCCTCGGAGCGGGGATGGCCATCTTCAACCACTCCATGGAATGGGAGAGGGGCATCATCCTGGCAGCGGCGGTGGGGTCCATGCAGCGCCAGCTCGAAGCCTCGGTTGCCTACGCCCGGGACCGAAAGCAGTTCGGCCAGCCCATTGGCAAGTTCCAGGCGGTATCCCATCGACTCGCCGATATGAAGGTGCGGCTGGAAGCGGCTCGGTTGCTGGTCTATCACCTGGGATGGGCCATGGGCGAGAAGAAGTCGACCACGCCTTTGGAGTCGGCAATGGTGAAGCTCTTCATCAGCGAGAGCTTCGTCCAGTCGAGTCTCGACACCATCAGAACCCACGGAGGCTTCGGCTTCATGGCCGAGGCAGGCATCGAGCGCGACCTCCGGGATGCCATCGGAGGCGAGATCTACTCGGGAACCTCTGACATCCAACGCAATCTCATCGCCCGCCACCTCGGGCTATGACCGATCGGCTCCATCTTCTCCTCGAAAACTCAGCCGACCAGCACCCGGAGCGAACGGCGGTAGTCGATCGCGAGCGCTCGGTCACCTACCGGGAGTTGGATTCGGGAGCCAACCGAGTCGCGCAGATGCTCAGGTCCAACGGGGTGGAGGCGGGCGATCGGGTGGGGATCTTCCTCGACAAATCGTTGGAGTCGGTCATGGGCATCTACGGCGTCCTCAAGGCCGGTGGGGTCTACGTCCCCCTCGACGCCCGAGCCCCAGTCGCTCGGGTCGCCTATATCGCGTCGGACTGCGGAATCGAGGTGCTGATCTCCTCCGGCAAACAGGCCAAGCAAGCCGTTGAGCTGGCCAAGCTGGGCGCCCCGCTCCGAGTGATCGTCAACATGGCTGGGGAGGCCACCCCGGGCACGATTCCTGGCGTCGACGTTCTCCACTTTGCCTCGAGCGAGGATTCCAGCCGTCTGAACCTCGAAGGCGACGAGAAGGACCTCGCCTACATCCTTTACACCTCAGGCTCGACCGGCGAGCCCAAGGGAGTGATGCTCAGCCATCTCAACGGGCTCGCCTTCGTGCGTTGGGGGATCGCCGAGCTCGGAGTCAGGCCCGAGGATCGCCTTTCGAGCCACGCCCCATTCCATTTCGACCTGTCGATCTTCGATCTTTTCGCTGCCTCGGGGAGCGGGGCGGCGGTTGCCCTGGTCCCGACCGCGACCTCCGTTTTCCCGGTCGAGATCGCCCGCTTCATCCGCGAGAACGAGATCAGCATCTGGTACTCGGTGCCGTCGATCCTGTCGTTCTTGGTTCAGCATGGCGGTCTGGCGGACGGCGACCTGCCGAGCCTGCGAGCCGTGGTCTTTGCGGGCGAGGTCTTCCCCAGCAAGTTCCTGACTCAGTTGATGAAGAAGCTGCCGCATGCGTCGTTCCACAACTGGTATGGGCCAACCGAGACCAACGTCTGCACCGCCTATCCGGTTGACACCGTGCCCGATCCCAGCGGGCCCGACATCCCGATCGGAAAAGCGATCACCGGAGTCGAGACCGTGGTTGTGGACGGAGACGGGAAGTCCACGGCCGCAGGCGCCGAGGGCGAGTTGCTGGTCCGCGGCCCGACCGTTATGGCCGGTTACTGGGGCGACCCGGCCAAGACGGCGGCCAAGTTGGTTGACGACCCGGAGCACCCGGGTTCCAAGCTGTACAAGACCGGCGACCTGGTGGTTGAGGAGCCCGACGGGAACTACCGCTTCCGGGGCCGGCGCGATCATCAGATCAAGAGCCGGGGCTATCGCATTGAGCTAGGCGAAATTGAAACCGCGCTCAACGCCCATCCCGACGTCGTCGAATGCGTCGTCGTGGCGATCCCTGACGAGGTGATCTCGAACCGGATCGAGGCCTTCGTGGTCCTCACCGGTGAGCAGGAGGCGAGCAGGCTGATCAGTTGGTGTGCGGGCAAAGTCCCCCGGTACATGATTCCGGAGACGTTTATGATCGCCACGGGGCTTCCTAAGACCAGCACCGGCAAAATCGACCGCCAAGCGGTTCGAGCAAGCGATCCTAAGGAGTGGGGAAAATGACGAAAAAGATCAAGACCGACGTAGTGGTGATTGGCGGTGGTCCGGCCGGCACCGGGGTTTCTCTTC
>Ga0180121_10000046_pt1 | contig 39173 bp, 37 predicted proteins | sample AntDrymUQ5402106_2_FD_129676 | JGI IMG/M metagenome (GOLD analysis project Ga0180121, IMG submission 129676) | Polar desert sand microbial communities from Dry Valleys, Antarctica - metaG UQ540 (21.06) (version 2) (version 2) | ecosystem: Environmental > Terrestrial > Soil > Desert | place...
GCGGTGACCTGGAAGCGGACCGCGTTGTCGATAAACACCCCCGGCGCCGTGGTACTCTGAAATGTGGTATCCCGCACGACGGTGATGCCGGGGCCCACATCGGTGATCTCGAAGTCGGCGGCAATCTGACTGCCCTGGTTGTCCTGCAGGGAGGCAATCACCGGCTTGGTCTCCCCCACGTCGATGAACACCGTGGTTGGGGTGGCGATGATCACGGACGGATCCCGGAAGTCGCTGGTCGGATCACCCGAGCATGAGACAAATCCGACTGCGATCGCGAGTACGACCGAACCACGCAACAAACGCTTCATAATGGACACCTCAATGCGGAGGTCTGTTAAGGATGCGTCCCTGTGTCTTCAACTCAGAATTGCTGGCGTGCGCCGGTATCGTCCCGCCGGGCCACGCTGAACAGATCTACCCCAAGAAACTCTCCGGCATCGTCAACCGCCTTGCGCCCGATGACGTCGGCCCAGGAAGGCACCCCCGGCTCGCGGAGGTCGTTGGAGTAAATCAACTGGTAGGCTCCGAAGCCGGTGCGGTCGGCAAAGATGTAGTACGACCCCTTGCCCTTGGTGTATTGCCACACCTCGTACGGTGGGGCCCGGCCTTCATTCTGGCGCCGGAGCACGTCGTCCGGCGAACCATACCGGGCAAAGACGCGGCCCCGATCGGAACGCCACCCGGCCACGGCCTTCCGGCCCCCCTCCTTGTACTCCCGGTTCGCGTAGGCGATCGCTTCATAAAACGCTTCCCGGCGCTCATTTTTGACGGTCCCGGGGGTCGGATCGCGCTTCTGCCAGAAGTTGGTCAGGAAGCGCCGTTTGGCCTCGAGACTCAGCTGGGGCTGCCAAGAAGAGAGCTCTCCCGACTCCGCGATGTAGAGTAGGGGGGCTTTGGCCACGTCCAGCTCCTCGCCCGACATGGCGGCAAAGTACCCTTGATCGGTCACCCGCTCGGACTGGCGCATGGCCGAGTCCCGGGCGAGCGTTTCCTGGAGACCGGCCATGGTGATCGGCGCGGAACGCTCGATGCTGCGGTCGCCGAGTGTGAGGCTGGCCACCATGGTGTAGTCACCTTCAGGGAGGCCGGCCAAGTCGAGCTGGCCCTGCAGGACACTCCCGCCCGGTGTGACGGTGACCGAAACCTCCGGCGTCTTGATGCTGGTTTTGCCGGTGGCGTCGGTCATTCCGACGCTCATGGTGCCGCTCTGGCCCGACTCCGAATAGGCCTCGAGCAAGTAAAAAACCTTGGACCGCAACGGCGTGAGCCCGACACGCGCTGCAGCGGTGACCAGGTTGTTTCCGGTACGGAACTCGCCCGGCCGCGGCACGGTATCGTCGGCCGTTGCCAGGCGCATGTCGGGCGCCACCAGAAGATCGGACGCGCCGTCTTTCTCGGAGAGGGCCTCGACATCGATCCCCCCGCTGATCTTTCGGCCCGAGACCGAGTCTTCCACCCCGACCTCCAGCCGGTACTTACCCGGTGCAACGGCGAAATCAACGATCTCCACCGTGTAGGCGTCGCTGCCGGCGCCTTGGGTCCGGGCGCGGTTGCGCCAGGCTTGCTGGTAGAGGGTGAGTCCGGTCGAGTCCACCACCCGCACCGACACGGTGTAATTCAGCTGGCTTGGAGTTCCACTCGAGGCCTGGATCATGGAAAAGGGGATTTGCACCAATCCCTTGACCCGGGTCCGATTCTGGTCCGGCCGGTAGAAGCGAACCGCGCGGAGCACCAGTCCGGAATCGTTCTGCGGCACCATGGTGGCCATGGGGGCGGCCACGCCTACCGCAGCGAGCAACGCTATCGCAATGCTATGCATGAACACCTTTGCTGAGGGCGGCGCGTTGTTTCGCCCGCCCTCCGCATTCAGACTTTACCAGCCCAGAGTGACACTGAAGAAATTGGTCGACCCGAGCACACCAAGATATTTCCAGGCATAGTCGAAGCCGACGTTGAAGTTGCCGGTACCGTAGTTCAGTCCACCACCCAGCGCGAGGCCCTGCAGATTTTCCTCGTCGCTCAGCGCGGTGGTGGCGGGATCCACCGGATCGAGGTTGTTGGCCGCCGCGTAGCTGTAACTACCGCGGAGCGCGAACCCGAAGGGCGAGCCGCCCAGCCGCTGCGACATCCACTCGCCACCCGCCGAGAAACCGGCCGCGTTGTTGTTGGGCTGGTTGAAATCTGACAGCAGGGTCAGACGATTGTTGTCGCCTGCGATCAGATCGTACGCCAGACCCACGCGGAAGATGGTGGGAAGCGGGAAGTCCTTGGTTCGGAACTCAGACGGCTGCGGATTCTGGGGAACCTCGGCCTCACCCGGAATCGAGTCCCGAGGCGCGTCGGTTTCCAGAGCGCTGCCGCTGTACGACAGGCTGGTGCCGAGGTTGGACACCACGAACGAGAACCGGATCGGGTGGCCGCTCAGCTGGGCGTGGAAATTGGTGCCGAAGTCGACCGCAAAGGCCTGACCCGACGCCTCGCCCAGATTATCGAACACGCCCTTCGCGGTGATGCCGGCCGAGAACCGGTCGGAGAAGTTCTGCGCGAAGGTGAGGCCCGCGACGGTCTGACTTACGGAGTAAACCGAGCCGGTTCCTTCCGGCTGTTCCGCGGTGTAGACCGGCTGGTCCTTGAAGCCGAACGTGCCCACCTGGATACCGACCGAGCGGGAGCCGCCCCCGAACGGAAAGGCGATGCCGCCCCAGCTGTAGCGGGTGTCGGCGACATAGTCGTAGGTGCCGACCATGGCCCCGGCCCGCGGCATCAGGGCGATGCCGGCGGGATTGTAGTACAACGCGCTGACGTCGGAGGCGATGGCCGCAAACGCGGTGCCCAGCGCCGTGCCCCGCGCCCCGGCTCCGAAGAGCAGGAACTCGGCCGCCGTGGTGCCATACCCGGTGTTGTCCTGATTGATCTGGTCATCGGTCTGCGCAGCAGACATGGCGGGAATCCCGCCGAGCAGCGCCGCCACGAGGGCCAGGTTTCGTGTAGAGAAATGACTCATAGCTTCCCATCTCCTGGATGCGGAGGGGCAGGCGGGATGCCTGCCCCGTCCCGTGGGGTACTACTGGGCGAAATTGACCACCGTAAACCGGCCGACCCGACGGGCGCCAGCGGCTTCGATGTGATAGAAGTACACCCCGCTCGCCACCACCTGGTTATTGCGGTTGCGGACGTTCCAGTCCTCGCTTCCGCCAAATGTGGACGAGTTGTGCTCCAGCATGGATACCAGTACCCCGCTGGAGGAGTAAATTCGGATGATTGCCTGTGCCGGCAGGTTCACGAACTTGATCACCTTCGAGTCCGTGGTCTGCTCGAAGGCATTGGTGACGTAGTACGGGTCAGGCACCGTATGGACCCGGTTCAGGTCGTTTTCGGTGGCCTCGGCCACGCGGTTCACCACGTCGTAGTCCACCTGCAGCGTCACGCCGGTGGCCGTGAGCGGGCGGGGCCGCGGGGTAAAGGTGTAGGGCCCACGATCACCTGCTCCGCCCTGGCCACCCCGGATGGAGCCGACGTAGCTCCGGAGGGTCCAGACGGCGCCCTGAGCCGGCGCGGGACTCTCAAACACCGTATAGGTGCCGGGGAGGTACAGAACGAACCCGGGACCCGGCTGCGGCGCCTTGGTGGCGGCATTCGCGGTATTGCCGTCGTAGATAGCCACCGGACCCGGCACTGCGGTCTGGCTCAGGGCGTACGGCGTGGCCGCGGTGCAGGCGTAAGTGCCGCCCCCAATGCTGGGGAAGGTATTCCAGGGAGCGACACAGCCCATATCGGCAGCAGTGAGAACGTCGCCCCGCCCATCAATTGACCCGGCAGCAACGCCGGCAGCCTGGTTCAGGACTCCGAAACTGCTTCCAATGGTGGGGGCGAACGGCACCGCCACGTTATGGGTGACGTCAATCACCGAGTCAATCAGGCCCCCGGCACCCCAGTACACGTTGAAGTCCGCCGCCCGCTGGACCCCGCCCAACCCTCCCTCGACGGTCCGGTAAACGTTTTGCTGCGTCTCGTAGGAATGCGGGATGTGTACGGTGGTAGCACCCGTGACGGCACCGGCGTTGTTGTAGTTCCCAGCCGGAATCATGATGTTGTCGGTAAAGTTGATCGGATGGGTGGCCTGCGGGTCGTCCACTGTCTCATTGGCAGTGGGAGAGGGACCGTCAAACCAACGCTGGCCGTTGTATTCGCAGCCGGAGACACCCAGCGTGGTACTGGGAGTAAAGCCTGACGCGCCATTCACGCATCCGCGTCCCCAGTTGTTGGTGTAATAGAGGCCGCGGATATTCATCAGAATCCGCGCGGTCAGCTTGAAATCGTCACTCCCACCAAAGCGCTGAGCCAGCGCGGCGTCAGGCGAGATCGCCGAAAAATAGGTGAAGTTGGATGCCGTAAGGCTGGTCATGTCCTGAGTGATCGGTAGCGAGACCTGTGTCACTGTGGCGCCTGAGGCCCCAGTGAAGTAGTAGACGTTGGGAATACCGTCCCACGCCGACCCCAAGCCGATGCTGTCCAGCGTCAGAGAGAACGATCCCGGCGCTGCCAGCAGGGTTTGCACGAACTCGGCTAACCCGAACTCGAAGTCGTCGGCCGGCGGCATTGGCCCGCTGAACCGGCCGGTTGCGGGATCGAGGGTCGGTACCGGGGCCGTATTATCCAACACAACGCCCCGGCCCTGCAGGCTGACGGTGACCTCCGCGGTGTTCTGATAGTTCGATGCCGCCGCCGACGGGGTGATCGACTTGGTTGTCCGCGGCGATTCCAAACTGGACGGGCCGGACTGGAACGAGTTGATGTCGAACGCCGTGACGGCGTAGAAATACCGCAGGTTGTTCCGCGCGGTCTCGTCGACGTAGACGAAGGGCACGCCGGTGTCGCGCAGATCGCACTCGGCCGCGTTCCCGAAGGACAAGCAGCCGCTCTCCGCGCCCACGACCGCCGTGTCGGCCAGAAGCAGAATAGCGGTACCGGTGGCCAGGGCAGCCCTGCCGCGAGGCGCCAGCAGGCTCTGGACGACCGGTCCTACGAGGGGTACGTCCACGCTCACCGTACGAGGTACACCGGGAGCGACGGTATCGAATGCGGCCGCGCATCCGGTGGTAATCCCTATTTCGGGAGCGCAGGCGTCGGTGGGATTGACCTGGCCCTGGAAGTCGGAGATGACGGTGCCGGCATAGTCATACTGCACCAGGAGCTGGAGCGAGTTCGGCGAGTCCACCCGGCCGCGATAGACCCGGTAGCCCTCGACGTCGGACTGCCGGTAATTCGGGTCGTATAGCGGGTTGGGTGCGCCTTCCGGCGTCAGCGCCGCGTTGGCGATGGCGAAGAACGGGTCGCCGGTGGTTTCGCTGCTCGATGGCCGCCAGAGCACCGAGACCTGGTTATTGCCCGGAATCAGGAAGAACTCGGGCGTCTCGGGCGCGAAGGGGAGCAGGAACCGATTACGGAAGACTTCCTGGGCCACGAGCGCCTTGCCCAGCAGTGAGCCGGGAACCACGGAGATCGAGTCCTGCACCACCGTCCCTTCGGGAGTGGCGCCACGGAAGCCGGTATAACCGGTGACCGAGTCGATGGGGTTGGCGCCGTCCACAAGGCGAGCGGGATCGCTGAGACGGGTGGGATCCCCCGGCTTCAGATCGCAACTGCCTGGTGCCACGCAGGCACCGACTGACACCGGGGCGGCGAAGATATAGGCCACCACGATGGAGCCGAAACCACCGGGCGCCAGCTCCAGCGGACCCGAGGCCTGGAAGAAGCGCATGTCGTCTTCCTGGCCATTGTTGATATAGCAGATCTTGGTGGCCCGGGGGTCGCCCGTATTGCAGGCGGCATCGCCGGCGGCCACGCTGATGTTGTTGGAGAGATAGCGATACAACTGGGTGACGTTCGCCGCGTCGTCGAACGCGCCACCGTTGATCGTGTTGCTGAACAGCGTGAGGCCGACCTCCTGGCCGGTGACCGGGTCGATCGGGCTCTTCAGGTATTTGACCCCCACGAAGCCGGACCCGGCAAAGAACGGTGGGGAAAAGATGCTGGGATCGAAGGTCCAGCCGTCCGCCGGCGCGAACGTGTGCTCGTAGGTATAACCCAGCGAGAACGGCACGTTCACCGAGGCGAAGTTGGCCCCGGCCTCGGCCACGTCCATGTCTGCGCCGAACGCGGCGAAGAAGTTGTTGATGGTGTATCCGGTCTCGGGGATCGAGATGCCGGAGCGCTGCTCGTTGAGATCCTGGAACCGGTTACCCGCCTCGACCAGAATTTCCCGCATGCCGGGCCGCACCGCGGCGTAGGCGGCCGGGTCTCTCGCCGTGACATTATAGAAGGTATAGATGAAGTACAGGATGTCCTCGTTGCCGGACGGGAAGTTGTAGCCCAGGCCGCGCTGCTCGACCAGGATACCGAGCGGGTGCTCGCGCCCGGCGCTGAAAGCCGGGTTTCCCTCCCAGGAGAGGAACCAGACGTCACCCTGCGAGGCCGAGACCCGGCCGCGGAGGAGCGGATCGAACAGCTCCTGGCTGGCGTCGCCGGTCGGAACCAGTGCCGCCTGGGGCCAGTTGGTCACGTCGTCCGGATTGCTGGCGTTGTAAATGGGGCGGAACTCTTCACCCACGTTGTCGCCCCGCGGGCTGAAGAACTGGGCGCCGGTGGTGTCGCCCCGCCACTCCGGGTTGGCGTCCTGGCCGATAAGACCCGCCACCTGGATGCCGGAGTTGAACACGTACTGGTCGGCGGTGCCCTTGGGCCAGTAACCGCCGCCGAGGGTCGACGAGTTGGTGGAGTCCACGCAGATCTCGCCGGAGCTGGAGAGCCCGCAGTAGATCCGGTTGATTACCAGCGCCCCCAAGGGCCGGGCGAAGAGCCGGAATCCCTTATTGGGGTTGCCCGGCCTCGGCTTGGCTTCCGCGGTGCCCGATACCACGGCGCTCAAAGCCAATGCGCAGAAGCCAACCAGCAGCGCGCTTCTCATACGCAAGAAGGAGTGCATTGCGTCCTCTCTCAGAAAGAAAACGAGGGCACGCCAGCCGAACCCGCCAGAGATCCGGGCGCCGGCTGGCGTCCCATGCGGCTAACAGATTAGAAACTCACCTCGAGACCAAGCCGCATGCGGCGGGGATCTCCGGTGAAGTTTTGAACTCCGCGGATGGTGTTGTACAAAGAGTTCGACGCGCGGCGCTGCTCAACCTCGTCGTACATACCGTCGCCGTTGCCGAAGCGCTGCTCGGCCCGGATCAGGGCCACGCAGTTCGGAGCCGCCGCCACACCGTCCTCGGTGACCCAAGTGCCGCAACCCTGCCTGCGGTCCGCGATGCCGCCGAACGTCAGGTCTATCGTTCCATCCTCCGAAACCGGCACGCTGGAGGCGATCGCCTCGTTCTGCACCTCGACCGCATTGGCGGCGAACTCGTTCTCCTCCTCATCCAGATTCCGGACGTCGTTCGTCTGGGTGAACACCTGGATGATGTTGCGGAAATTCAGGATGTTCCGGGCGTCGAGGTACGCCGTCACATCCAGCCCGCCGATCCCGAAGCCCTTGGTGAGCCGCAGGTTCAGGTTCTTGAATGCCGGCAACCGGCTCTGGTTCAAGCCTTCGGGAAACTCCCGATCGCAGTTGTCGCCCGACACCACGTCCTGGTCGGTCGATCCCAGCGAACATGCGGTGTACGGTGTGCCGCTGGAGTACCGGAACGTGGCGTAGGCGCCCACGTTCTCGAAGATCGAGCCCACCGTGGTGCCCTGATTCCAGTCGTTCGGGAAGGTGAGCGATGTGGCCGCGGCCAGCGTGTGCGGCCGATTGAAGTCGGTCGGGAACGCGGCCTGCGGCGGCGGCTGGTTGCCGCCCGAGATGGCGTTCAGCACCCGGGAGCCGAAATCGATGTAACTGTCCGGGTCGGAGCCGGTGTTCTTGGCCTCCTGGAAGCTGTACGACAGGGTGCCGTTGAACAGGTTGCCGAAGCGGCGGTCGAGGCGCACGTCAATGCCCCGGGTGTTGCCGAAGTCGGCGTTGGTCAGCAACCGCACGTTACCGTTGACCCCGGTGGTCGGGTCAGCCAGCGAGACCAGGCGGTTGGCCGCGTTGGAAAGGTTGTCCTTGTTGTACGCAGCCAGGTCCACCACCATGTCGTCGTTGAAGGCGTGCCGCACCCCGAACTCAAAGGTGATGGATTTCCCGAAGTCGACATCGGCGCCGTACACGTTGTTGGTATTGGTGAGGTTGATGTCGCTGTTGATGCCCTGAAGCACCACGCCGAAGTCAGGCGCCTGCACCTGGTGGGCGTACGAGAGCCGGAAGTTGGTCCGCTCGGTGACCGGGAACGAGACCTGGACGTGCGGGCTCAGGTAGCTGTGGCTCTTGTCCTCCCGAAACAGGTCCGGGTTGTTGAAGAAGGCATCCGGATCGCTGGGATCGTAGTCCGGGTGGGTGACGATGACCGGGAAGCCCACCGGCCGCTTGGCCCGGCTGTGATACCAGTCGTACCGCAGACCGCCCACCAGCACCACGTCGCCCAGGTCCAGACGATCCTCGGCAAAGAGGTTATAGCGGAGCGGCTTCTCCAGGAACACGTCGGAGAAGATCTGGTCGTCGAGCTGGTGGGAGTAGTTGCCGAGGTCGTAGCGGGTAATCTCGCCGCCAAACTTGAACCGGTTATAGCGGTCGAACTGCCAGTCGAGGTTGGCCTTACCCACCCAGCGGTTCTCCCGATACATGATGAGCCGGGTGCCGAGGGGTGTACCGATGCCATTGTCATAGAACTGCATGTCGGCCCCGGCGGAGCCCCGGTTATACAGCCCGTACGCGTTGTTGCGATAGACGTCGCTGGTGGCGTACTGCGGCCGGTTCTCCAGATCCAGGGGAGAGCGGCGGCTGCCCGCCTGGTTGGTACGATAGTTGTTCACCAGCTCCTGGTCCAGCGAGAAGTTGCCGAAATCAAAGAGGAAATCCATGGGACCGATCAGGAACCCGCCGAACGGATTGCGGCTGCTGGCCTCCCCCTCGGTCGTCATCGGCCCTGAAAGGGTCCGATCCTGCTGATAGGACAGGTAGGTCTCCAGCGCCAGCGCCCGCTCGGAGGACTTGGACAGGTTCTGGGTCCAGTTGAGCGTGTAGACCCGGCTCCATTGGCGGAAGGCCACCAGCGCCTGAGGGTTGTAGAGGTTCTGGTAGGTCAGGACCCGGCCCGTCAGGTCGCGGTTCTGGCTGAAAGTACGGCCCTGGAACTGGCTGGCCAACGTGGTGAACGCGATTCGGGAGCCGGTGCCGAAGGTGTAGTTCAGCTTCCCGTTGAGCTGGTACGTAGACCGGGCCGAGTACGGGGTGCGGCCGCCCTGGCAGTCCACGCCATAGTTGGCGGCGATCTCGGGGTCGGCGCTGCCGGAGAACTCGTCGCAGTCGCCCCGGTACGCGGCGTAGTTGTATACCGGCACCAGCGTGGTGTCGGACGTGGGGTCGCCCACCGTGCTGGGCACCGCCACCGTGGTATCGATGCCGGCCTGCACGAAGATGGGTGACTTCTGGGCGTCGAAGCCGCTGGAGATGGACCTGTTGCCTTCCAGCGCGCCGGACAGGAAGAAGGTCAGGTTCCGGGTAATGGGGCCGCCGAAGCTTCCCTGAAAGCGGTTGAAGCCCAGGCTGGTGTTCTTGCTGAACGGCTCGTCACTCTCGTAGCCGAAGCTGCCGGTGTACTTGCTCCCGCCGGTCTTGGTCTGGACCGAGATGACGCCGGACTGGGCGTTGCCGAACTCGGCCGAGGATGAGCCCGTGGTTATCGAGGCTTCTTCCATGGCGTTGGTGGCGATTTGGATCTCGGTGCCCGCCGAGCCGAGAACGTTGTCTCCCCGGTAGCCGGGTGAGACCGGCACGCCGTCGATATAGGTGACCGCTTCAGTGGTGCGGCCTCCGCGAATCGAGATCGTGTTGTTCGTCGGGCTGGCCACCACGCCGGGCTGAAGCGCCAGGACGTTGTTCAGCCGGTCCACCGGCAGGTTGCTGGTGAATTCTCCGTCGATGCGCTGCTTGGTGGTGACTTCGTCGCGCGGCACCAGCGGTTGAACGTTCTGAACCACGGTGATCTCCTCGATCTGCACCGCGGTCTGTTCCAGCTGCACGTCCACCGTGCCGGTCTGGCCGGCCAGCACCTTCACGCCGTCCACCTGCGTCGACTTGTAGCCGATGAAGGCGGCGCGGATACTGACGGTGCCGGCTGGCACGTTATTGATGAAGTAGTAGCCCTGCGGATTGGTGAGTGCATTGAACGCGGTGCCCACCAGGAACACCTGCGCGTTGGCGATGGGCGCGCCCGCTTGGTCACGCACCCTGCCTTCGATCTTACCAGTCGAGCCCTGGGCGAGGAGCGAACCGGCTCCGATGCCCAATACGACTGCCGCGAGCGCGAAGCTCCGCGCGGCGCGTGCGAAGGCGCTGACACAGCTTTGCTTCATGGATACGTCCTCCAAAGGCGTGGACCTGCGATTACTGCCAGCTTGGAGCGGGAGACATATACGCCTCCCCTTTCGGCCAAAGGCCTAAATCGGGATGCGACTGCGTGGGATGACAGCCTGCATGATGAGATGGGAACGGAGTAAGACCACCTGCGTGAGCGTCGACCGCGGCCCGGTCGGGTGCCTAATATGAAGTGACTAAAATCTGATGTCAAGGAAAGGTCACGCGTTGATCTCGCTTCTGCGCCGCGGATGTAACTCTCTGAAACCGAGAAGGTTGCCCGATGAAACACCAGCGGCCTCAGCTGCCACCCCTCGGAATGAAACGCGACCGGCGCGGCGTGAAAAAAATGGCTGCGGACCTGCGGCCCTCGTGCTCCGTCTGCTGCGATGTCGCGGGTCGTAACCTGGTTTGCTGGACGCGATGATACTGCGGAAGTGGAACTTTGGTAAGGGGTAGGGCGTAATGGTGGTCGCGGGGCCTCGGGTGCCTAGCCCCCGACTATCAACTCGGTCTGGGGCTGCCGCGGCGTCACCTCGGGCCCCCGCTCACTCCAGAACATGTTCACCTCACTGCGCACGCCGAACTCTCCCGGCAAGTAAATCCCCGGCTCTACCGAGAAGCCGATGCCCGGGATCAGCAGCCGCTCGTCATGGGTCTCGTAGTCGTCGAGATGGGGCCCGGAGCCATGCAGGTCTCGATCAATCGAATGCCCGGTCCGGTGCACGAAAGCATCGCCGAATCCGGCCGCCTCGATCACCCCGCGAGCGGCCCGGTCGGCCTGGTAGCCGGCGATCGGCCGCCGCTCGGCCGCGGCCTGCTGGACCGCGGCGATGGCGGCGTCCCTGGCGTCCCGCACGACGTGCCAGACCCGGGCGACCCGCTCCGGCGGTCGCGCGCCGGCGAACCCGATCCAGGTCTGGTCCGCGAACACGGTGGTGCGGCTTCGTCCGGCCCACAGATCCAGCAGAATGACGTCGCCGGGGCGGAGGGTCCCGTCCTTTCCCGGGTGGGGCTCGTAGTGCGGCTTGGCCGAGTTGGGCCCGAAGGCGACGATCGGCGGACCATCGAAGACCAGGCCGCGCGCCTCGACCGACGAGACCACTCGGGCCTGAAGCGCCGACTCGGTCAGGCCCCGGCCGGCCTCACCGGTGGCCTGCGTCAGGGTGTCGCGCGCCACCGACGCCAGGATCTCCGCCGCCGCCCGATGATCATCGGCCTCGGCCGCACTCCACCGAGCCGCAAAGCGCGACACCAGCGATCCCGACGGCACCACCGTGGCGCCCAGTCGTCGCAGCAACTCGATCACCCCATAGGGTACGCGGTCCAGATAGGGCACGGCATCGTCCGGAGATATCTCCATCGCGAGCCGGCGTCCGGCCACCAGAGGCGTAAGGGCGGCGTGCAGCTCGCTCCATCGGGCATAGGGCACGACTCTGCCAGGAAACCGCTCCAGGCCTTGCAGCTCGATCTTGTGCGCAACGGCGACGGGCTCGCCGTCTCGGGGGAGGAGGACGAACAAGCGGCGGGTATTCATTCCCGTGAGCCCGAGGACCCGGCCTGCCACCGGATTGAGGCCGTGAAAATCGAAGAGGAGCCAGCCATCGACTTTGGCCTCCGACAGGGCGTCGCGGAGTTCCGCGTGGTCGATCACTCGTACACCTCCGCCACCGCGGTGCGCCACCGGCAGGCGTTGCCACCGCGCCCGAGGCAGCTCTCGTGCAACAGCGCGCCTTCGAATCCCGTGAGGCCTCGCAGCAGCTCGAGAAACGCAGAGCCGTAGAAGAGGCAGGCTTCACCCCCCGGCGCGGCGACGATCGAGAGCGGAGATTGCATGTCGACCTCCATCACCCGGTCGCGCTGGCTGACCTCGCCATCGAAAATGGAGCGCGCGAGACGCGACACACTCCGCACGGCAAGCCGGCGCGCCATGCTCTTCGGCGACATGCGGGCCAGTGTTCGCGACGGGCGTCCCCGGCCCTTGCCGGCATAGCGCGCGGCGCGGCGGCCGGCATCGGCAAACACCAGCGCCGCATCGGGCCGCCGGCCCACCAGGCGCAGCACCGACAATACCTCCTCCGTGTCCACGGTTCCCCCACGTTCGGCCGACTGCCGGTAGCGCTGGATCTGGGCCGCCACCGTGGGGCTGAGCCCCAGGCGGCGAACCACGATTTCCTCGGCCAGCTCGTCCATGCCGTCCTCGACAGGGGTGTCCAGGTTGCGGAGGGCCTCGAGCAGGCTGAGCGGGATGAGTGCGGCTACGGTGGGTTTGGGCACGGGCGTTGGCGCGGAACATAGCCCGCCAGGCGCGGCCCAGCCAGTGGGCGACTACATTCATCACTATGGCCGAGCCGTCTGTCGCCGGGCGTTCGTTCGATAATGAGGCCCTGCCCCATCTCGACACGCTCTATCGGGTAGCGTTGCGCCTCACCGCTGACCCGACCCTGGCTGAGGACCTGGTGCAGGACACCATGCTCAAGGCATACCGCTCCTGGAAACAGTACCGGCCAGGAACGAACGCCCGTGGCTGGCTGCTCACCATTCTGCGCAACACGTTCATCAACGACTACCGCCGCCGCAAACACGAGCCCGTCGCCATGGACCTGGAAGCGGTGGAGCCGCACGCGATCTATCGCTCGGTGGAAGACACCGACCCGGAGGGGACCTTCTTCTCCCAGATCGTGGATGCCAAAGTGGTCGAGGCCATCGATGCCCTTCCGACCGAGTTTCGCGAAGTACTCTCGTTGAGCGACATAGAAGGATTGAGCTACGGAGAGATCGCCGAGACGCTCAAGATCCCGGTGGGAACGGTGAAGTCCCGGCTGTTTCGCGCCCGCCGCCAGCTCCAGACCCGCCTCTATGCCCACGCGGTCGAGATGGGATACATCAAGCCCCGGGAGCCGGCCCGATGAATGGGCTGGACTGCCAGGACGCACTCGCCCACCTGCAGGATTATCTGAAGCGGGAGCTCACGCCCGAGCTTCTGGTGGAAGTGCGGACCCATCTGGCCCGGTGTCGCGACTGCGCCGGCTACGCCTGCTTCGAGCAGAGCTTTCTGCAGATGCTGGAGAGTCGAGCTCACAAGGAAACCTGCCCCGACCAGGTGCGCGCCCGAATCGTTGCGGCGTTGCGGGCGGCAGCGGGAGACCCCTGACCATCCCGTTTGCGCTTGCGGCGGCGGTGTCCGCGGCGGCAGCGTTCGCTGCCTGGCGAGCCCGAACTCTCACCGGCGCCGGGGCCATAGCTGCCTGGACAGTGGCGGTCCCGGTGCTGTACGGGACCGGATGGCAAGGCGGCGCGGTGTTGGCCGCCTTCTTCGTGTCCAGCAACCTGATCTCCCGGCTTCTGCCGCACGCGCCGGGCGCCTTGATCGACGCCAAAGCCGACCGGAGGGACCATTGGCAGGTCTATGCGAACGGAGCGGCCGCGGCGGTCGGCGGCGGACTGGGCATCGTCGCCCCCGGGCTCGGACTGTGGCTGGTCACCGCGGCATTGGCCGCGGCGGCGGCGGACACCTGGGCCACGAGCGTGGGCGGGAGAAGCGGCGTCGCGCCCCGGCTCATCTGGTCGAGCAGGGTGGTGCCCCGGGGCAGCAGTGGAGGTGTGACCCGGCTGGGCACGGCCGGAGCGGCCGTCGGCGCGCTGGTCGTCGCCGGCACAGCCGCAATTGCGGCCGGAACTCCGGGCCTACTCCCCGTGGGAACACTGATAGGTTTCCTCGGGATGGTCGCGGATTCCACCCTCGGCGCCCTGGCTCAGGGGCGCTTCTACTGCCCGGCGTGCGGCGTGGCCAGCGAATGGAGAGTCCACCGCTGCGGAGCCGCGACGGTGCGAGAAAGTGGGCTGGTATGGCTGAACAACGATGGGGTCAACTTCCTCGCAACGGCACTGGCGGCCGGCGCTGGCGGGATCGCATGGTACTGGCTGGCTCCCTCCCCCTGAGTTGCAGGTAACGTGTCCCAGTCTCCCTTTCAGCCCTGCGATGTACTGGTGGTGGGGGCCGGCCCCGCCGGTAGCGCCACCGCGACCCTGCTGGCGCGGGCCGGACATTCCGTCCTCCTGGTGGATCGCGCCACGTTCCCGCGTGACAAGGCCTGCTCGGAGTACATGAGCCCGGAGGCGGTTCGGATCCTGGCCCGGCTGGGAGTGTTGGAATCGCTGGAGCGAGCCGGAGCCTTTCCGCTCGAGGGTATGGCGCTGACCGGTCCCCGCGGCGGGCGGGCCCACGGGAAGTTCGCCCTCGCCGGTCATACACCCTTCCGGCCGTGCGGTCTCTCGATCTCGCGGCGTATCCTCGATCATCAGCTGCTTGGCGCCGCTCGTGCGGCTGGGGCACGGGTCCTGGAAAAACACTGCGTCGAGGATCTGTTGTATGATGCGGGATGGGTGGCCGGCGCCGTCCTTCGGAACCCTGCGGGCCAGCGTCATAGCGTCCGAGCCCGGTTGACGGTCGGAGCCGACGGCCTTCGCTCGGTGGTGGCGCGGCTGCTGGGCCGCCGCGTGCATGGTCCCTCGCGCCGCATGGCATTCGTGGCCCACGTCGCGGGAGTGGCCGACATGGGGCCATCGGCGGAGCTGCATTTCCGCGACGACGCGTACATCGGTCTCAACCCGATCGGGCACGATCAGACTAACGTGGCCCTTCTGGTTCCTTCGGGCCGCGCCTCGGAGGCTGGCGCGGGGGTAGAGCAGTTCTTCAGCGACACGCTGCGCGAGTTTCCTGAAGTGGGCGAACGCGTCGCAGCCGGAACGGTGGTACGGCGCATCCTCGCCACCGGCCCGTTCGCCGTCCGGTCGAGCCGGATCGTCGCGCCGGGAGCACTGCTGGTGGGGGACGCGGCGGATTTCTTTGACCCCGCAACTGGAGACGGGATCTACTGCGCCCTGCGCGGAGCCGAGCTGGCGGCGGAAGTCGCCGCTCCCGCGCTGAGCCGCCCCGGGCCCGTCGGGGTCGATCTTCTGGCCCGGTACCGGATCCTGCGCCGACGCGCGTTTTTCACCAAGCGGGTGCTCGACCGGGCGCTGGATTACGCGCTGCGCTTCCCGCGCCTGTTCGACCGCGGGATCTCAGGAATTGGCCGGCATGAGGAAATGGCACACAACGTTATCGGGCTGGCAGGCGGGTTTGTGCCGCTGCGCGCTGTGCTGAATCCGGCCTTTGTCGCCCGGATGATCCTGTGAGCACAGCGGGGATCGACCCCTACGAGTTCCGGCAGCTCCTGGGCCGCTTCGCCACCGGAGTCACCGTTTTGACCGTCGCCACAGCCGACGGCAGGCCGATGGGAATGACGGCCAACAGCCTGTCCTCCGTGTCGCTCCAGCCTCCGCTGATTTCGGTGTGTGTGGACCGTGACGCCGAGCTGCACGACGTGATCGTCAAAGCTCCCGAGTTTGTCGTCAACGTGCTCGGCAGCCCCCAGGAAGCGCTGGCCCGCCGCTTCTCCGACAAACACGAGGACCGGTTCGACGGAGTCGGCTACCACCTGAGCCCGGAGGGCCTGATCCTGCTCGATGGCGCGCTGGCTCACGTGATCTGCGAGCGGTACGCCGAGTACCCTGGCGGCGACCATACCATCGTTCTGGGGCAGGCGGTGGGGGGCGGCACCAGCGACGGCCGCCCATTGCTGTACTACCGCGGCGGCTACGCCGCGCTCGACTGAGCCATGGCTGGACTCACCATCACGTCCATCGGCGCCGAGCTTCTCGACGATCCCGCGGCTGATCCGGCTGCGGTGGCCGAATCGCTCCGCAACATTGCGCGGGCAAACCGCTGGTTCGGTGGTGCGGCGGCGCTCAAGTTCGGTCTACAGCAAACGCTCGGCAGCATACCCCGCGGCGCCACGCTTTCCCTGCTGGATCTGGGGACCGGCCGGGGCGACCTGCCGCAAGCCGCGGTCCGCTGGGGCGCCGCGCGGGGAATCCGGTTCCAGTCTGTGGGCATCGAGCTCAACCGAGTGGCAGCCACGCTGGCGAGCCGAGCCGGGGTGCCGACGGCGCTGGCCTGCGCCGGTGCGCCCCCCATCCGCGACAAGAGCGTCGACGTGGTCCTGGTGAGCCAGGTGGCCCACCACCTGACCGCCAGGTCCGTGGTGCATCTGCTTCGTACCTGCGACCAGCTGGCGCGGATGGCGGTGATTGTCTCCGATCTACGCCGTGACCCTGTGGCAGCGCCGGCGTTCTGGTGTGGGGCTCGCCTGCTGGGCTTCGATAGAGTCACCGTCGCCGACGGCATGACCTCCATCCGGCGCGGCTTTAGCCGGCGGGAGCTGTTGAGCCTGATGTCCCGCGCCGGTGTGAGGGGGCGGGTGACCCGCCGACTCGGCTTTCGGCTGGTAGCTACCTGGGCTCCGGAAAGCGGCTGATGCGGACCATCGACCGGATTCAAGTCCGCGCGCCCCTAGATCGGGTATTCCAAGCCGCAGTGGATGTGGAACGGTGGCCGGCGGTTCTCAGCCATTATCGGTGGGTCCGCATGCTTCGGCGGGAGGCCCAGACCGGCCTGGTGGAAATGGCGGCGTGGCGGCCATTCGGACCTTTGAAGTATCCGACCTGGTGGGTCTCGGAGATGCGCGTGGACCGCGGCGCCTCCGCCGTTCATTACCGGCACGTGCGCGGTGTGACCAGCGGGATGGACGTGGTCTGGAAGCTCGAGCCGGCAGAATCCGGAACCGAGGTCACGATCGTACACGAATGGCGGGGGCCGCAATGGCCGCTCATCGGACCGGCGGCGGCCAGCTGGGTCATAGGCCCGGTTTTCGTACACGGAATCGCGTCCCGGACCCTGGCGGGTCTGGCTCGGCACCTGGAGCAGGGCGGCTAGGGGAGCGGGCAGCGAAACGAAGAATCTCAGACCTGGGTTATATGGAACCACGAAGAGTCGTCATCACCGGTATCGGCGCCGTCACCCCGATCGGCCTGGGGGTGGAAGGGCTGTGGCAGGGACTTCTCCGCCGGGAGTCGGCCGTCCGCTGCATCACGCGTTTCGATCCCTCGATGTTCAAGTCCCGGATCGCCGGCGAAGTCGACGGCTTCCAGGCCTCGGACCACATGGAGGAGCGGCGCAGCCGGCGGCTCGACCGTTTTTCTCAGTTCAGCGTCGCCGCTACCCGCATGGCACTCGCGGACGCCTGCCTGAACCCGTCGCATGAAGACCCCGACCGCGTCGGGGCCATGATGGGGACGGCGCTGGGAGGAGTTGCCCATGGGGAGAGCCAGTACCGGAGCTTCATGCAGTCCGGCCCACGGGGAGTCGATCCCGCCCTCGCGCTCACGGTCTTCGCCGGGGCGGCCAGCTGCAACATCGCCATTGAATTCGGTTTCACCGGACCCAACTCCACCAACGGCATGAGCTGCGCATCCGGGGCCATGGCAATCGGGGAAGGTTTCCGGGCCATCGCGCGCGGCGAGGCCGACGTCATGGTAGCGGGAGGAGCCGAGGCGCCGCTGGCCCCGCTGTGCTTTGGCGCGTTTGCCATCATCCGGGCGATGTCAACCAGGAATGAGGATCCGGCTCGTGCCAGCCGGCCCTTCGACGCAGGGCGGGACGGCTTCGTCATGGCGGAGGGCGCCGCGGTCCTTGTGCTGGAGGAGAGAGGCCGGGCCCTGGCACGGGGCGCGCCCGTGTATGCGGAGGTCTGCGGCTTTGGTTTGACCAACGACGCCTTCCACATGACGGCCCCGCGCCCCGACGGGCGACAGGCCGCCCGGGCCATGCGCAATGCACTGACGGAAGCACGGGTGGCGCCGCACGAGGTGGGGTACATCAATGCGCATGGCTCGTCCACGCCACTGAACGACTCGACCGAAACCGCCTCCGTCAAACAGGTCTTCGGAGACCACGCGTACCGCCTGGCCTTCAGCGGCACAAAAGGCTACTACGGCCACGCCCTCGGAGCGAGCGGCGCCATCGAGGCGGCCATCTGCGCGCTGGCCAGCCGCCGTGCCTGGCTGCCTCCGACGGTGAACCTCGATTCGCCCGATCCGGCCTGCGATCTGGATCATGTTACCGGCGAGGGACGCCATCTCACGCCTGATTACCTCCTCAGCAACTCATTCGGATTCGGCGGCATCAACGCGGCCCTGCTCTTCCGCCGAGCCGAATAAGCACCTAGATTCGCGGCGCCCTCCTCACCAAGGATCTCGCATGCCTTCTCTGGCTCGCCGGTTGGTCGCCGAAGCACTCGGTACGTTTGGGCTGGTGTTCATAGGGGCCGCCGTCGTCGTCGTGAACGGAGGCTTTCCCAATTCCGGCATTGGCCTGCTGGGAATTGCCCTGGCCCACGCGGTGGTGCTCTCCGTCATGATCACGGCAACGATGACCATCTCCGGCGGGCATCTGAACCCCGCGGTGACGATTGGCCTCCTTGCCACCCGGCGCATCGATCCGGTCTCGGCCCTGGCGTACATCGTCACCCAGCTGGCAGCCGCCTGTGCCGGGGCATTCCTGGTCAAGGCGCTGCTCCCACCCGCCGCGGTCCGGGCCGCGCTGCTCGGCGCCCCGGTCATTGCCAGCTCGATAACGCTGGGCCAAGCCATCGGCATCGAGCTGATCCTCACCTTCTTCCTCATGTCGGCGGTCTTCGGCACCGCGGTGTCGCCCGAGTCCCCCCGAGTCGGTGGATTCGGGATCGGGCTGGTGCTGCTCTTCGATATTCTGGTGGGTGGACCTCTCACCGGGGCCGCCATGAATCCGGCGCGGGCGTTTGGGCCGGCGCTGGTGGCGGGGGAGTGGCTGGGTCATGTGGCGTACTGGGTCGGTCCGATCCTCGGGGCGCTGCTGGCGGCGCTGCTGTGGCAATACGTGTTGCTGCCCAGGACCCCGGTGACGGCGCGGCGCAGAAGGACAGATTAACAGCGGGAATGACAACGAGCGGGGACAGACGGCGTAAGCGGGAGGGCTCCCCTCCTTCCCGCCTATGTTCGTTTTTCCCGGCTCACGCTTTTCCGCGACCTCCTCCAAAGCATGCCCCAATAACCGACCAGAATAGTGGAGGCGATCACGTAGGCCGCAACCAGGTACTCCCCGTTCTGGGGCGGATCAACCAGCATCGCGTGCATTCTCCCGTACTTCCTCGATGAGCGCCAGCCCATACCGGGTCGTCACAAAGCCCAGATAGAGTACCGTGAAGACCAGCGTCGACACCAACAGGGTCGTGAGCATCTCCGGCGGCAGTGAGGGCGCGCTGGGCTTGAGGACGATGGGCTGGGGGTGCAGGGTGCGAAACAGGTAGACGCTCAGGTGGATGAAGGGGACCAGCAACATGCCCAGGATCCCCACCACTGCGCTGAAGCGTGCCCGCTCCGCCGCGTCGTGTACCGCGGCCCGCAGGGCCAGATACCCTATAAAGAGAAAGAAGACAAACAGGGTAAGCGTCAGCCGGGCATCCCAGGTCCACCAGGTTCCCCAGATCGGCTTGGCCCAGATAGGGCCGGTCGTGAGCATCACCGCACTGAAGACCACCCCGACCTCCGCGGAGGCCGCCGCGAAGCGGTCCAGCCTTGGCTCCTTGAGCCAGAGGTACAGCGCGCTGGCGATACCCACGAGCGAGAACGCGAGCAACGCGGACCAGGCGGCCGGCACGTGCAGGTAGAAGATCTTCTGGGCCAAACCCTGACGGGCCTCGGTCGGCGTGAAGCTGAGGGCGAGTACCACGACGCCTGCCAGCCCCGCCAACCCGATCCCGCTGAGGAGGAGGCCCCGGCGCACGGTGCGGGTCGCCCGCACGGCTTCGTCGGTCACTCGTCTACCACCGCGCTGAAGACCATCATGCAGAGGGTAATGAATACGATGTCATAGAGGGCGAGTAACCTAAGCCAGCCCCACATCTCGCTCAATGGACGGTCCGCCAGCAGTCGCGAGGTCACCTGTACCGCGGCAATCAGGGGTGGGACCATGAACGGAAGCAGCAGCACCGGGAGCAAGAGCTCGGCAAAGCGGGTGCGAACCGCCATGGCGCTGAAGATCGTGCCCACGGCGACGAACCCTACCGTCGCGAGCGCCGTAACGCCGAGCAGTCCCGGCAGTGCCCGGCCCAGGCTCACATTGAAGAAGAGGACGAAGAGCGGCAGGGTCACCAGCTCCACCGTGCCGACGAACGCCAGATTGGCGAGCAGCTTTCCCGCGAACAGCGCCTCCCGCGGCACCGGCGCCAGTAACAGGCCATCGAGCGCGGCGTTCTCTCGCTCGACAGTAAAGGCGCGGTTCAGCGCCACCATCGCGGCCAGGGCGAAGGTCACCCAGAGCACGCTGGGAGCCAAGTCGGTCGCGGTCAGAACGGTCGGGTCGCGCGAAAAGTTGAAGACCACCAACACCAGAGCCGCAAAGACCAGGGCTGACTGCAGTGCGATCCGGCTGCGGAGCTCGGCGCGAATGTCCTTCCCGGCAATGGCCAGCGCGAGACGAATGGATTCAGGCACTGATGAGCCGATGGTAGCGGGGAAGGAATGCCTCGAGTGGCCCCTGGCGCGGCTCTTCGGCGGCCCAGCGTCCGGCGACCATCACCGCAATGTGTGAGGCGAGCTGCCATACCTCCGCCAGGTGATGGGTAACGATGATGAGACCCAGGCCGTCCGCCAGCCGCTCCCGCAGATGGGACCGCAGCTGTTCGGAAGCCGCGGCGTCCAGCGAAGTGAACGGCTCATCCAGGAGCAGGAGCTTGGGGTGATGCAGCAGGGCTCTGGCAATCGCGGCCCGCTGGAGGAGCCCCCGGCTCAGCCGGCGGGGGAGCTCGGACCTGCGGTCGCCCAGGCCGGCGTTGTCGAGCGCCGCGGCGGCGGCCGTTTCCGGCCGGTCCAGCCCATACAGCCGGCCCGCGAACGTGAGGTTTTCCAGCAGCGTCAAATCGTCGTAGAGGAGCGACTGGTGCGAGAGCAGCCCGATGGCACGGCGGATCGGAGCGGAGCCCTGCGTGAGCGGCTGGCCCAGCACGCGGATCTCCCCCGCGGTGGGACGCATCAGCCCGGCAAGCAACCTCAGGAGGGTGGTTTTACCGGCCCCGTTGGGACCGACGACCGCGAGCGCCTGGCCCGCGCGGAGGGAGAGATTTAGGCCGTGGAGTATGCGGACCCGCCCGAACGAGCGCTGGAGTCCGCGAGCTTCGAGCAGAAGTGTTGGGTCATGAGACGGCATCGATCCGCGCGCCGAGCTCGTCGAGGCGGAATGGTTTGACGATGTAGCCGGAATGGGGGAGATCGAGGACCTTGAGCTGGGGCTCAATGCTCATGTATGCCGTGGTAATGATAACCGGGAGCTCGGGCTGACTCAGCCGAATGCGCCGCAGCAGATCAACGCCGTCGGTGTCCGGGAGCCGCATGTCCAGAACGGCCACATCCGGCTTGTGCTGCGCCAGCTGCTCCATGGCCTCGGCCCCGGTTGAGGCGAACACCAGATCGTATCGTGGGTTGAAGGCCCGCTCGTAACTCAACCGAAGCGCCGGCTCGTCCTCGACGATCAAGACGCGCCGGCGGCGTTTTGCGTTGCTCATTCTTGACACCCCACAGGCGGGCGCATGACGGCCCCGAGTCGGGAGGAATTGGGTCGGGGTACTCTAACCAATTGGGGGGGAGCCGTCCATCCCGAAGTGGCACCGTAGGCGGCTGGGGACGGGGATGCCCGTCCGCCCGTCCATCACGCGAATGCCGAGTCGAGCTGAAACAGGTCATCCAGCTTGGTGAGCACCAGGAGAAACCTGATCTCGTCGCTCACGTTGCGAAGCATCACGGTCTGACGCCGCTCCGCCGCGCGCCGCTGAATCAGCATCAGCGCGCCCAGGCCGGCGGAGTCGACGGTGCGGGTGCGGCTCAGGTCGATGACCAGGCGTCCCACACCCTCAGGCATCTCCTCGAGCAACCCGATCGCTGCCTTGCGGATCTCGACGCGGGTGTCGAGGCCGAGTGTCTCCGGCGCTGCCATGCCACGTTCTGCATCGTGTGCGGACCTCATCTCTCCTCCTTCGGCACCGAGCTATCTCAGCTGGTCGTTCGACCAGCGAGACCTCTAGTTTTGCGGCCCCGAATCACTCCGGGTGTGCTCTTATCGGGCGGATCGACGCTCGACCACAACGTCTTCGCGGCCTCGCCCGCAAAAAGGCGAGACTGGTGCCAACGGCGACAAGCCAGTAATTCTCAATCTGTTGCAACGCTCCTTACTAACAATTGCAGCACTACTTTACGCCGCACTCCGCGGCAGACTACTGCAAAAGTAGCGAGTGCGGGCTCACTCTTACCCCGAATTCCATGAACGAGCAGATCGATACGCTTCTCTCGGAGACTCGCCGATTTCCGCCTCCCGACGCGTTCGCCGCACGAGCCACCGCCACCGCGGCGCTGTACCAGGCTGGTCGAGAGCCACAGGCATTCTGGGAGGAGCAGGCGCGCGCGCTCGACTGGATGTCGCCCTGGACCGCAGTCCTCGATTGGCGGCCGCCCCACGCGCGCTGGTTTGTCGATGGGAAGCTCAATGCGTCGGCAAACTGTCTGGACCGGCATCTCGCCGGCTGGCGTAGGAACAAGGCCGCCATCATCTGGGAAGGAGAGCCCGGAGACCGCCGCGTCCTGACGTACTGGGAGCTGGCCCGCGAGGTGAGCCGTTGCGCCAATGCCCTGAAGTCTCTGGGAATCCGGCAGGGAGACCGGGTTGCCATCTACCTCCCCATGATACCCGAAGCGGCCATCGCGATGCTGGCATGCGCCCGGATCGGCGCGGTGCACTCCGTGGTGTTTGGGGGCTTCTCGGCTGAATCCCTGCGAGACCGCATCAACGACGCCCAGGCGGTCGCCCTGATTACGGCCGATGGCGGCTACCGCCGCGGGCATCTGCTGCCACTCAAGCGCGTTGCCGACGAAGCCATGGCCGGCACACCCTCCATCAAGCACTGCATCGTGGTCCGTCGGGAGCGAGAGTCAGCGGTATCGCTGCAACGCGGCCGGGAGCACTGGTGGCACGAGCTCCTAGAGGCCGCATCGCCAGCGTGCGAACCGCAGGCGATGGATGCGGAAGACCTGCTCTACATTCTCTATACCTCCGGCACCACCGGAAAGCCGAAAGGCATTGTCCACACCACCGGCGGATATCTCACCCAGGTGGCGGCGACGACGAGGTATGTCTTCGACCTGCGGGACGAAGACGTCTTCTGGTGCACCGCCGACGTCGGCTGGGTCACCGGTCACTCGTACGTCGTCTATGGTCCCCTGGCCAACGGAGCGACGGTGGTGATGTACGAGGGCGCCCCTGATTGGCCGGAGCGCGACCGGTTCTGGAGCATCATCGCGCGGTACGGGGTGACGATTCTCTACACCGCGCCCACGGCAATCCGCGCGTTCATGAAGTGGGGGACCGAGTACCCGGCACGGCACGACCTCTCCACGTTACGTCTCCTGGGAACCGTGGGCGAGCCGATCAACCCCGAGGCCTGGATCTGGTACCGGGACCACATCGGTGGGGGGCGCTGCCCCATTGTGGACACCTGGTGGCAGACGGAAACCGGCGGGATCATGATCACCCCCCTGCCCGGCGTCACCACCACCAAGCCCGGATCGGCCACCGTGCCGTTTCCCGGCATTACGGCCGAGCTGGTGGACAACTCCGGCAAGCGCCTGACGGAGGGCGGCGGCTTCCTGACCCTGACCCAGCCCTGGCCCGGTATGCTGCGGACGATCTATGGAGACGACGAGCGGTACCAGCAGACCTACTGGAGCCGGTTTCCCGGACGCTACTTCGCGGGAGACGGCGCCAAGCTCGACGACGAAGGTTACTGGTGGATACTGGGCCGGGTGGACGACGTGCTCAATGTGGCGGGCCACCGGATCGGGACCATGGAGGTGGAGAGTGCGCTGGTCGATCACCCCGCGGTCGCGGAAGCGGCGGTGGTTGGGCGGGCGCACGAGCTCAAGGGGCAGGCTCTCGCGGCGTTCGTCACCCTGAAGGAAGGCAACCAGGCGACTGCCGCCCTCAAGGACGACCTCAAGAACCATGTGGCGAAGAAGATCGGCGCCATTGCCCGGCCGGACGACATCGTCTTCTCGGCCGATCTCCCCAAGACCCGCAGCGGGAAAATCATGCGCCGGTTGCTCAAGGATATTGCCGAGGGCCGCACCCTGGGCGACACCACTACTCTGGCCGACCCCGCGGTGGTGAGTCGACTCAGGGAGATGTATGAGGATAAGGAGGGCTAAAACTGTATCTGCGCGCCCAGCTCAACAACCCGGTTGGGTGGCAGCCCGAAGAACGCCGTGGCTGATTGTGCATTGCGGGTCATGAAGATGAACAGCTTCTTGCGCCAACGTGGCATCACCGGCTCACGAATTGTCGTCTCACCGGCCGGCACCGGCCGGGAAGCAGCCGCACCTTGGCGTCGCCGGTCGACCGGGATCAACGTCTCCCGACCCAAATAGAATGACGTTGCCATGACCTCTACCCGCAGCTCGCGGCCGTCACCAGTCACCAGGCGAACCGCCTGCAGCATGGCGGGTACGTCGGGCGTCTCCATGAATCCGTAGGACGCCACCACCTCGCAAAACCCCTCTCCCAGTTCACGGTACTGGACCCGTTCCCCGTCCGCTACCTGGGGAATCTCCTGGACCATGACTGACAGAAGTATGACCTTCTCGTGCAGGACCTTGTTGTGCTTGAGATGGTGCAGGAGCACCGGCGGTGCACCCCCGCGCACAGACGTGAGAAAGACGGCTATACCCGGAACCCGCACCGGCTTGTGCTTGGCGATGTCGGCCAGGAAAATCTCGATGGGCAGCGTGTTCTCCAGCACGATCTCCGAGAGCCGTGCCCGTCCCTTCTTCCAAGTCGACATGAAGAGATACACGATCAGCGCAGCCAGCACCGGGAACCAGCCGCCGTCGGGAATCTTGAAGAGATTGGTCCCCAAGAAAGCCAGGTCCACGACCAGGAAGATCGTGCCCAGGACGACCACCCGCGGGAGACTCCAGTGCCAGAGCTTTCGCGCCACGACAAGGAGTAGAACGGTTGTGGTGGTCATGGTCCCCGTGACCGCCACGCCATAGGTTGCCGCCAGATTGCTCGACGATTGGAAGGCGAGCACCAGGCCAATACATGCGACCCAGAGGGCGTTGTTCACCTGCGGGATGTAGATCTGCCCAATAGTGCGGCTCGACGTATGGACGATGTTCACCCGCGGGCAGTATCCCAGCTGCACCGCCTGCCGGGTCAGCGAGAACGCCCCGGAAATCAGCGCCTGGGACGCGACGATCGCCGCCCCGGTAGCGATGGCCACCATGGGATAGAGCGCCCAATCGGGAACCAGTGAGTAAAACGGGTTCCGGGCTGCGGCCGGTGATTCGAGAAGTATTGCACCTTGGCCGAAATAGTTGAGTACCAGCGCTGGCAGCACAACTGCATACCAGGCCACCCTGATCGGGCGCTTCCCGTAGTGGCCCATGTCGGCGTAGAGAGCCTCGCCGCCGGTGACCACGAGTACCACCGCAGCCAGGACCATCATCCCGGTAAAGCCCTCTTGCCAGAGGAAGGTTACGGCGTACCATGGGTTAAGAGCGACCAGCACCGAGGGGTGTCGCAGAATCCCCACGACGCCGAGCACCGCGATACAGATGAACCAAACTCCGGTTATCGGGCCGAAAATATTGCCGATGCCTGCGGTGCCCCGCCGCTGGACCGCAAACAGGGCCGAAATGATGACTACGGCGATCGGCACGATCCACGGCGACAGAGCCGGCGTGGCGATGCTGAGGCCCTCGACCGCACCCAGCACCGAAATGGCCGGCGTGATGATGCCATCGCCGTAGAGCAAGGCGGCGCCGAAGAGCCCGGTTCCGATAAGCCAGCGGTACGCGCCGGTGGGCCTGCCCTCGCCATGCGGCCGGACCAGGGCGAGCAGTGCCAGAATGCCGCCCTCGCCCCGGTTGTCGGCTCGCATGACTACGGTCAGGTACTTGAAGGTCACCACGAAGTTGAGCGACCAGAAGATCAGCGAGAGCACGCCCAGGACGTTTCCCTTGGTCACCGGCACGCCGTGGGGCCCGGTGAAGCACTCCTTCAGGGCGTAGAGCGGGCTGGTGCCGATATCGCCGTACACCACCCCCAGCGCACCCAGCGCCAGGACAGCCAGCCGGCGTCCCCCGAGAGCCTCCTTGGGATCGGCGGACATCAGCTGCGGGCCCGCGGCAACCGGCGGAGATCGAGGAGGGCGACGATAAAAATGGCGGCGATCACCACGCCGGACGCGACGCACCAGCGGCAGATGGCGTGTATGACAAAGAGTTCCAGATAGGTGAGGTAGATGGTGAAGAGCACTCCGATGCCGGATAGCAGCGCCAGCGCGCGGGACGGCGCCGGTTGGAAGGACAGTCGCGGCTGCAGCGAGGCGAGGCTCAGCGCCAAAAGGCCCACATACCCCAAAAGGCCGACCAGCGAGACTTCGATGCCGCCGATCCGGCTCCAGGGGCTCCACTGGACCGTTTCGCACCCGCCCGTTCCACAGGCGAGACTGCCGATCTTTCCGATCTTGTAGAGATACAGATACGCTGAGATGAAGAGACCGGCGAGGCTCAGCAGAGCCGCGCTCATCCGATAGATCATCGAGCGGGACGTCGTGTCAGCGAGTCTACCAGTTTCGCGATGGCGTCCGAATCGAAGCGCCCCCGGTGGAGCCGGCCATTCACCAGCAGCGTCGGTGTAGAGCTCACACCGAGCGCGATCCCCGAGTTATAGTCCGCCTGAATCCGGCCGGCATACTTGCTGGACTTCATACAGGCGTCGTAGCGGCCCAGATCTATGCCAGCCGACTGCGCGTACCTCCGAAAGTCAGGGGCGGCATTGCTTGCCGGGGACCATTCGGGTTGACCTTGATAGATCCGGTCGTGCTGCGCCCAGTACTTTCCCTGCTCGTCGGCGCAGGCGGCCGAGTGCGCGGCCAGCCGGGAAAACGGGTGCATCTCAAGCGGAAAATCGCGATACCGCCAGCGCAGCTTGCCGGTGTTGATCAGCCGCTCCTCGATCGTGGGCATCTGCAGGGTGGCGAACGTCTGGCAAAAGGGGCACTGGTAATCGGCGTATTCCGTGATCTCCACCGGCGCGGTCTTCGCGCCCTTGACGTAGCCGGCAAACCCCGAAGTATCGGCCGGCTGGACCGTTACATTGGCCGGAATGCTGACGGTTGACGGTCGGGTCAGGAGGTAGCCCAGCGCGCCGAGACCGATGAGGGCCAACACCGCGAACACGGTATAAAAGCGCTTCATTCCGGCCGGTCTCGCCGCCATGGCTCCTCGTCCTCCGGGTCATCGGGTAAGAAAGAATCCTGGTGCTGCGCCTCTTCCACGATGCGCCGGCTGTCAGCGATTTCAGGCGTATCGTACGTGCTGCGAACTTCGTAGTGAAACAGCTCGCTCCGGGCGTCGCCCATCATACGCAGTAGCTCAGGGCCGCCGCCCAGGAGCTGACCGGCCTGGTCGAGCTCCTGAATCCGGGCGGCCAGCGCCCGCAGCAGGGCAGCCAGCCGCCGGGCCCGCTCCTCCCCATACACTTCGTCGTGCTCTGCCATGGCCACCTCGAGGGCGATTATGGGCCCCCGGACGAGTTCAAGTAAATCCGGCCGGTAAAGATAATTGGTCAGCTCCTGGGCAGTTTGCACCAAATGGTGCAAAGGGTTATCTTTAGCGAGGTCAATACTATACCATTTGTTGCCAAGGGAAGGTGCATGCACAAGAAGAAGACCAGCAGTGGCCCAGAAGGGGCCTCGTTTGCCCAGGCACGGGACGAGCTATTCAGCCATATCCTCCGCTGTGGCGTCATCGATGCCCTGCCGGAGCACCAGAAGGACTGGTTCGACGACACGATGGGCTACATCGCGGAGCGTTACGAGGATCTGAGCACCGACCAGCAGAGCCAGCTTCGCCTGCTTGGCGAGCGCTACTGCCAGCCGGTCCGCCGAGTCGACGCCGTGGAATCCGGCGCGGCCTGAGCCGTTGGACCCCGTGACGAAACGCCTCGGAATCTCTCCGGGGCGTTTTTGCTTATGGCACTGCGGGCGAGCGTAAACGCCTCCAGCGATACCCCAGCGCCAGCCGCACCCCCCCTCCGACCCCGATCTCTGCTGCCCAGCCCGCGCCCGCACCGGGGCGGTCCTCCACACCCAGGGTCAGCACCAGATAGCCTCGACTCACTGGGCCGGCCACGGCCGCCACGCCGCCGGCAAAGTAGAGCCCGGCGCCCTTGAGCTTGTTGGGACTGAGAAGAAAGTGCCCCAGCAGCTCGCCCCGCATGGCCAGCTTTCCGGAGGAGGCGCCGGGGCCGGCCGCCGCAGACAGCCGGGTGCGGGTCGAGGTCCGAACCGCAGCGTACAGGGCTGCAGCCGCCAGCGCCGGATCCGAGGCGGTCCCCATCGCCTGAAGACCGATCTCGCGGGCCTGCTGGGCCGGCAGCGGCGAACCCCAGGCGAGCGCGGCCGCCACCAGCATCAGCTCAGGCGATGGTGACGGCATAGGTGATGGCGATATCGGGCGCGAGAGAGTGGATCACGGAGCAGTATTTCTCGATCGAGAGACTCACCGCCCGCTTTGCCTTGGCGTCATCCAGCCCGGCGCCACCAATTTGGTAGTCGAAGTGGATGGCCGTGAAACGACGGGGCTCCTGCTCCCGACGTTGTCCCACCACCTCGATTCGCAGCTGGCGGAGCTCCACCCGCATCTTCCTGAGGATCAGCACCACATCCGAGCCGCTGCACGAGGCCGCGGCCAGGAGGAGCGAGAGCATCGGTCCCGGAGCGGCTGCGTTGTCCCCATCGATCACCGAGACCGGCCCGCCCGGTGCGCCCCCGGCGAACCGCAGGCCCTCCTCCCACTGCAGCGACACGCGCTTGGTCTCTGGCATCAGCGGCCGACCCGGCGCTGCGCCCGCGGCGCCGCCCGGAGATAATCGATAATGGAGAACACGGCGATGGCGGTCGTGGCCCAGGCGATGGGCCGGAGATACGGAGAGTGCAGAAGAAACGCGACCAGCGTCAGAACCTGGGCCACCGTCACGGCCTTGCCGCTCCAGCGAGCCGGAATCGCCCGGGGCTCCTCCGAAAAAAAAGTGGCAGCGAACGCCAGGGTTGCGACAATGTCCCGAAGCAGCACCCCTGCTATCTCATACGGTTCGAGGCCGCCCGCAAACGCCACCACCCCGACCGCTGCCGCCATGAACACCTTGTCCGCAATGGGATCGAGTATGGCGCCGTATGCCGAGCTGCCGCGCCAGCGGGCGACCGGGCCGTCAAGGATGTCGGTCACGGCCGCCGCCGCCACAATGGCGAGCCGCCAGCCGGTGTGGGTCACCATCACAAACGCGGCCGCCAGGGGGATCCGCAGGAAGCTCAGCACGTCCGCCGCGGTCCAGCGCGCGGCACCTTGCTCGCCTATACGACCGGGACTAGCTTCGGACACGCTGCTCCCTCCCAAACGTGAGCGTGCAAGATACTCGGGTCTGTCCTCCGCCCCCGCCCAGATTGGTGACGCAGGTCCTTCCATGATGATCGATACCGCCGTGGTTCCCTGCGGGGGACTTGGTACCCGGCTGCACCCCATCACGCGCTGGCTGCCGAAGGAAATGCTTCCCGTCGGGCTCAAGCCGGTGTTGTACTGGACGCTCGATGAAGTGGCCGACGCGGGCCTGCTCCGTGCCATCATCATCACCAACCCCCACAAGCCGATGCTGGAAGCGGTGGCTCGCAACTACCAGGGCCCGCTGGAGCTGGAGTTCGTCCCGCAGGATCACCCCCGGGGGCTCGGTGATGCGCTGCTGCGTGCCCGGGACAACCTGGCGGGGTCGCCGTTCATGGCCGTCCTGCCGGACAATCTCTTTCACGGGCCCAACCCGTCGTCCGCGGTACTCTCCACTTTTCGATCTCTCCGTCTGGCGACCGTGCTACTGGCCGAGATCGAGCACAAGGATGCGGGTTCTAAAGGCGCCACCGGCCGAGCGTCGGTCCGGAAGGCACCTGACGGCACCTTCCGGGTGGCGGATATCGCCGATAAGGGCGCCGGCCGCTTCGACACCGCCGGTGACGCCGTGGCGGTTACGCCCATCGGCCGAATGGCTTTTCCGGGCGATCTGCTGCAGGAATTCGATGAGGTCGGGAGGGGCTTGGCCCCGGGAGCGGAGCTCGACGATGTGCCGGTACTCCAGAGGCTGGCTCGGCGGGATGCGCTGGCCGGAGTGATCAGTCCGGCCAGGTTTTTCGACGTGGGGGTACCGGAAGGCTACCGCGACGCGGTCGCCGCGTTCCCCGCTCGAGCGTGAGCCGCCTGGGCCGGCCGTGAGCACGTTCAATCACCAGCTGCTCGAGTTTACCTCGATCGATCCCGACCGGTTGCGGGACACGCACGTCTTGTCCGGACTGGTCGTGGCTGCGGCGGGCGCCGTGGGAATGCCGTCACTCGGGCCTCCTGTGGTGCGGGAGGGAGCCGGGGGCATCGCAGTGGCCCTCCTCTGCCTCGAGGGCCATATCGTGCTGCACTGTGCCCCGTCGGAGGGAGCCTGCCTGGTCGAGATCATTGCCCGCGCCCCGGCCGATGTGTGGAAGGGGATCGACGTAATCAGCCGGCGACTGGGGAGCTGACCCCGCTGCCGCGAACAATGCCCTCGGTACGCTCCGACGGGCGCAGGTACCGAGCCGCCACCCGGAGCACATCTTCCGTTGTCACGATCCTGAAAGCCGCGGCCGGGTCCTCCAGATCGTCTAATCCGTTGCCGATCAGCCATGCCTCCAGAATTTCGCCGGCCAGACCGGCGGCACTCTGGCGGGCCACTTCGGCCTGGCCGGCCAGGTAGCTCGTGGCCTGGTCCAGTTCAACCTGGCTCACCGGCTCGCGGGCGAATCGGTCCAATTCCTCCAGCATGGCGGCACGCGCTTCGTCTTCTCGCTGAGGGGACGTCGCGATATAGGTGAGCAGAGCACCAGCCCTGCCCCTCTGCCAGCTGGAGGCCATGACCGTGTAGGCCAGGGAGCGGCGGTCGCGCAGGGCTTCGAACAGCCGGCCGCCCAGCCCACTGGCCACTCCAGCCCAAACCTCCGCGGCCGCTCGGTCGGGGTCGCGACGGGCCGGCCCGGGGAACGCCATGGCAACGGCCGACTGCTGTTTCTCCCGCTCGACAACCACGGCCGAAGCGTCGTGCAGGCCACCCGCCCAGGAAAGCGGCGATAATACCTGCCCGGCCCGCGCCGCGGCCTTGTCCCCATAAACTCCAGCCAACACCGAGCTGGCTTCCTCGGCGTCCACGTCGCCGACCGCGACGATCATCGGACGAATACCGAGCATCGCCTGGTGCCACCGGCGCGCGTCGGCCGAAGATATCGCCGCCAGCGTATCCGGGAGTCCGCTGACCGGAAGGCCGTAGCCGGTGTTTCCGAATGCGCCGGCAAACGCGAGCTGGAACGGATAACGGAACATGTCGTCCGCCACCTGCTCGGCCTCCGTCACCATGAGATCCCGCTCGGTTTCCACCTCGGCTTCACTTAACCGCGGCTGGGTAAATACCAGGTCGATCAGGGTGGCGGCCTCGGCCAGGTGATCCGCCAACACCGTGGTGGAGAACCCCACCCAGTCGGCCGCGGCGCTGGGACTCAGGGTGCCGCCCAACCGCTCAAAGGCAAAGGCGAGCCCGCCGGCGTCGAAGTCACCGGCGCCTCGCACCGAGCTTCGGACCACCAGGGCTCCCAACCCAGCCTGGGCCGGGGGATCGAGCTCGACCCGCGGGACATACATGCCGAGCGTGACAAGAGGAACTCCGGTTTTGCGGCGCACCAGAAGATCGGCGCCCGGCAGTGCCGTGTGCAGCACCTCGGCCCGCCACCGTCCTGCCGCGCTGGCCGCCGGAGGGGGCGTGGGCCGGACCACGGGCCGCGGAGCCTCTCGTCGAAGGGCAGTCACCGCGAAGGCGCGCTCCAGCATCGGAGCTGTCAAATCGTGGTCCTGGCCCTCCGGCAGGTAGACGACCGCTGAGACATTATCAGGCTGGAGATATCTCGCTGCCGCCGCGCGCACGTCGTCCGCCTCCACCCGGCCGAGTGCCTCGTATTCCCGGTCGAGGAACCCGACGTGCTCGAGCGCTTCGGCCGCGGCCAGCGCAGACGCTTTCCCCTCCATGGACTCCATCTGCCGGGCCCATCGAGCACGGAGCAGCGTTCGGGCCCGTTCGAGATCCTCGGTGGTCGGGCCGAGCATGGTAAGCCGCGACACGTTGTCGGCAACCAGCTCGATGGCGCGCGGCACATTCTGGGGCACCAGATCGGCCCCGATGCTGAAGACCCCCAGTTCCGTGGGACTGTAGTTGTGGGCTGACACCGAAGTCACGACGCCGGTCTCGCGGAGCGCACGGTAAAGCCAACTGCCCCGTCCCAGGGCTAGAATGGCTGCCGCCACGTCCAGGGCGGGCGCATCCTCGTGCAGCGGCGGCACGGCGCGCCAGCCCAGCACCAGCTCAGCGTGGGTGATGTCGCCCCGGAGGGTGCGGGCCCGAACCTCCCGCCGGGGCGGCTCTCCCGGCGATGCATCTACCGCGCCCGGAGCCACCGGCCAGCCGCCGTATGCGGCTCGGGCCAACTCGAGCGCCTGCTCCGGCTCAAACGCCCCGGCAATCGCCACGATGGTACGCTCGGGCACGTAGCGCGACTGATAGTAGGCCCACAGATCGCCCCGGGTGAGCTGCGCGAGCTGCTCCTCCGTTCCAATGCGCCAGCGGCGGATCCGGTGCCGGTCGAACATCAGTTCGTGGAGGGTCTCGTGCGCCACGGCACCGGGGGTATCCCGCTTGCGCCGGGCTTCCTGGATGATGACCTGAAGCTCGCGGGCCAGCTCGCCATCATCGATCACGGAGTTGCGGAGCGCGTCGGACTGAATATCGAGCGCAGCGGCCAGGCCCGACGCTGGAAGCACCGTGAAGTAGGACGTGTGATCATATCCGGTGCCGGCATTGAGGTAGCCGCCGGCGGCCTTGGTCTCTCGGGCGATTGTCCCGACGCCCCGCCGCGCTGTTCCCTTGAAGAACATGTGCTCCAGCACGTGGGAGATGCCGGTCCACCGGTCGGGTTCGTCGAAGAAGCCGGCCTTCACATGGGTCACGACTGCGACAACTGGAGCCGAGGAATCAGGTTTGACGAGAAGGGTCAGGCCGTTGGGCAGGACTTCGCGGATAACGCCCTCGGTCCACGGCGGGAAGCGATGGGCGGTGAGCGGTGAGCGGGAAGTAGATACAGTCATTGCGGTCGGATCCTGATCCTCGAAAGGAAGAAGCGGGGCACCCGAAAACTTAATCGGGCCACCCCGCTTACCGCTCACTGCTCCGCTCTCGCTTTACTGTACGATACGAAGTACCCCCGCTTCGGCGCTGCCGCGAATGAAGGCTTCGGCGTTGGTCGTCGGAATGATGACGCCGGTTTCGGTTTGTCCTCGCCGTGCCAGGCTGGCCATGAAGTCGATCAGCGACCCCTGGGCCCACTCGTGGTCGCCCGCCTTCATTTGCGTGAGAATTTCTTCCCAGGTGCCGCGGATGCTGTTGCCCGCGAGCGTCATGACGAGGTGCTGCTCGCTCTGACCCGGCTTCTTCTGCATAGCGTGCAACTCACTCAGCAGCGTACCGAACAGCTCCAGCTGGTAGGGATCGCGCACGCCGCCGTCGGCTTGCTGAGCCTCCACTTCGGCCAGCAGCAGATCGATGGCATCCGGCTCGCCCACCACCTCTGCCAGCCGCAGTAGCCAGGGGGCCAGTTCGGGATCCTCGTCCGGCAGGCGGTAGATGTTCTTCTTCAGCTCGATGTGGCGCCAGATACCAAGCTCATCGAAGTGGTCCTCGGGCTGAGTGCGCTCGAGGTGATGCAGGGCGGCTTCCGATTCGCCCCGGTCGTACAGCAGGTTGGCGAGGTAGATGCGCGCTTCGCTGTATCCGGCATCGATTTCCAGGGCTCGGCGAAGCCAGTAGAGCGAGCCGGCGTCGTTGCCCAGCCGGTGCGAAGCATAGCCGAGGCATGCCGCGGCGTCGGGGGACTCGGGATGGGCCGCGGCGGCGAGATCGAAAAACCGGTGGGCCGGGGCCACCAGGCCCTCACGAAACAGCGCCCGGCCCACTTGGAGCATCAGCTCGTGGTCGTCCTGGAAGCCGAGCTGGAGGATGCGCTCCACCGCTCGCATGGCGCCGTCCCGATCTCCCAGCTTGAGCAGGGTCTCGCCTAACCCGGCAAGACCGTCTTCATGATCCGGATCGAGGGATAGAGCCTGCTCGAAGCTCCGCCGGGCCCACGCGACTTCTTCGCGGGCGAGGTGGGCATAGGCGGTGCCGATATGAAGCTCGACCGCGTGTGGATAAAGGGTGATGCCTTCCTTCAGGACGGTCAGCGCTTCATCGTAGCGGCCTTCGTTGTAGAGGTGGTGAGCTTGTTCGTCGAAATCGTCGGAGCTGAGAAATGCGTCCGACATCGGCAGGACCTCCGAAGGCAGGTTGGTTAAGACAAAGTATGGAATTCACTCTCGGGTAGCAAGAGAAAAACCACAACTGAAGCTTTCGATTGCGCTCATCCGCGGGCGGTTTTTGGGGGCTCCGGAAAGTCCGCCGACTCACCCAGTGTAGTTGTATCCGTTAGTTTGGAGCCGTGACCTTCCAGCGCAAGCTCCTGCTCGGCTTCTCGATCATGGTCCTCCCCGCCCTGGTGGTCGGGGCCGAGGCGATCCGCAGCAACCTCCTCGAGCGCCGGGCCCTCCAGGCACTGGGCCAGAGCATGGCCCGTACCCGAACATACGCGGAGTTGGAGACCGCGATGTTCGACCAGACCGAGGTCATCTGGCGGTTTTTGAGCGGCATGGACTCCACCGCTAAAAAGGAATTCCAGCTGGGTGGGCAGGTGGTGGAGTACTGGCAGAACCGGTGGGCCGCTGAGCTCCGCCCGGACGAGAAGGCACTCGCCGAAAGTGTCCGCGACATCCAGCTTCAGATTCAGGCAGCCGGCGCCAGAATCTTTGACCTCTATGACGCGGGTAACAGGCAGGCCGCCTACACCATGGCCCAGCAGGAGCTGAAGGGACGGCTCCAGCCGGCCCTCACCCAGCTCAACCGTGACATTTATCGCCGGGCCCGGGAATCGAGCGTCCGGGGTGCGTACACCCGGCTGGAAGAAACTCTGGCGACCCAGGAGCGCATTCTTCTCCTCATTCTGGTGCTCACCTTGGCTGCCGGCCTGCTTGGCTCCTGGCTCATCTCTCGCAGCCTGGCCCGTCCGGTGAGCGACCTGACTCAGGCCATGTCGGTAGTTGGCGCCGGACAGCTGGAGCACCCCATTGCTACGTCCTCCCGCGATGAGATTGGGGACCTCGCCCGCGCGTTCGCCGGCATGACCGACAACCTGCGCCAATCCCGCGCCGACATGCTTCGGCTGAACCGGCAGCTGGAAGCAAAGATCTCCCAGCTCGAGCAAACCCAGGCGCAGTTGGTGCAGTCCGAGAAGCTGGCATCGATCGGGGAGATGGCCGCGGCGGTCGCCCACGGTCTCCGCAATCCGTTGGCCAGCCTGCGCGCCGCCGCGCAGGTGGTCCGCCACCATCCGGCCTCTCCCTCGTCAGCCGAGCACCTCGACGCCATCGTCGAGGAGGTGGACAGACTCGACCGCCGCATCACTCACCTGCTGAGCTTCTCTCGACCGGCCCCGTTTCATCCGCTGAGCGAGAGTGTGCCCCGGCTGGTCGAGGGCCTTCTTCCGGCGGTCTCAGAGCTGATGAAGGAGCGGCGGATTGACCTGGAGCTGGACTTTCCGCCTTCTCTCCCCGACGTGCGGGTAGACCCGATGCAGTTGGAGCAGGCTCTGCTGGAGATCATCTCCAATGCCCTCGACGCCATGCCCGGCGGGGGGCGCCTCCGGGTCAGTGCCACACGGGATGGAGACCACGTAGCCATCGAGGTTGCCGACACCGGCGCAGGCATCCCGGCGCAGGTTCTTCCGTCGGTCTGCGAGCCGTTCTTCACCACCAAAGCGGACGGTACCGGTCTGGGGTTAGCGATAGCCAAACGTTACGTCGAGCAGAATGGAGGCCGGCTCGAGATCGTCAGCCGATCCGGCGGCACCCTGGTCCGGGTCTCGCTGCCGGCGTCGGTCGCCGCCGGTGTGCCCGCATGAGCGGTTCCACCGTGTTGATCGTGGACGATGAGCGTACGCTGGCCCGGGCCATCAAGACCTTCATGGCCGAAGCCGGGTACGAAGCCGAAATCGCCACCGATGCCGAGACGGCCCTCGGCCTCGTCGAAAGCCTGCGGCCTGACGTGGTGTTCGCCGATGTGCGGCTCCCTGGCATGAGCGGTATCGACCTGTTGCGCCGGATTCGAGAATTCGACCCCGCCATTCCTGTGATCATCATGACCGCTCACGGCACCATCGAGGGTGCGGTGGAGGCCGTGAAGCTGGGCGCGTTCGACTACATGAAGAAACCGGTCGACCTGGAGGAGCTGAAGCTGCTGGCCGACCGCGCCCGCGAGAACACCCTCCTCAAGCAGGAGCTGTCCTACTATCGGCGGCGAGCGGGTAGCGAGGCACCTGTTTCCGGCATACTCGGCAACTCGCCGGCCCTGGGTGCGGTGCTGGATCAGGTCCGGCAGATTGCCGCTCTGGACGAGACCCCGCCGGTGCTGATCACGGGCGAGACCGGGACCGGCAAGGGACTGGTGGCTCGCACGCTTCACAACTCGGGCCCCCGCTCGGCCAAGCCGTTCATCGATGTCAACTGCACCGCCCTGCCAGCCAACCTGATCGAGGCCGAGCTCTTCGGCTACGAGCGCGGCGCCTTCACCGACGCCAAGGAGTCCAAGATCGGGTTGTTCGAGGCGGCGGAGGACGGTTTCCTCTTTCTCGATGAGGTCGGCGACCTGGAGCCGTCGCTTCAGGGGAAGCTGTTGCGGGCCATCGAGGAGCGTACCGTTCGGAGAGTGGGTGGAATACGGGATCGAAAGGTCAACGTGCGGATTCTCGCGGCCACCAATCGGGACCTCGAGAAGGAGGTGCAGGCCAACCGCTTCAGAAGCGATTTGTACTTTCGCCTCGCTGTCATTTTGCTGCATTTGCCGCCGCTGCGCGAGCGGGGCGACGACGCCCTGGTGCTGGCGGAGCACTTCATCCGGCGGTTCAGTGCCAAGTACGGGAAGGACGTCAGGCGAATCGACACCCGCGCTCGTGAAGTGCTGCTCTCGTACCCCTGGCCCGGGAACGTGCGCGAGCTCAGCCACGTCATCGAACGGGCCGTTCTCTGGAGCCGGGACGCCACGCTCAACGTCGAGCATCTGTCGGTGGCGGCCCCGATGAAGGCGTTGGCCGAACCGGTAGCAGGTGCAGGTTCCGACATACGTGAGGCAGTCAACGCCACCGCGAAGGGCCCGCTGGACGGCACGGCCGAGGGCACCGACCTGGCGCAGGTCGAGCGCTCCCTGATCGAGCGCGCCATGCGCGACGCGGGCGGGAACCAGACGCGGGCCGCGCAGCGCCTGGGCATTTCCCGCGACACCCTGAGGTATCGCCTCAAGAAGTTCGGCCTTCAGGGTTAACTTGCTCGGAACGCACGATCTGACCTTTGGAGGAGCCCTGCCATCCAAACCGTACGGAGGGCTGGACACTTTGGCCTCTCTTGTGTAAACTGTTGCCTCTCTGAGGATTGAGCTAGAAGGGGTGAAGTATGGTGAGAAGGTTCCTGAACCACAAAGCCGTCCGCCTTGCCGGGAAGGCGATCCGCCACCCTACCCGGGCCGTGCTGCGACTGGTGCTCAGGGCACGTCTCCGCCGCGCCGGAGTAGACGAGGAACGCGGCCGATTGCTCGGCTTGCTGTCTCGCAGGTTCGGAGTAGACGCCCCGGCGCTGCTGGCGGATTACCGCCGGTCGGAGTTTTACCAGTGGTTCCAGGAGCGGCGGGCGGCGCTCGAACGCTTCGAGGGCCCGTACCGGTTCGGCACCACGGGCGCATTCGGCTGCGAAGCCCTGTACTTGCTGGTTCGCGCCACTCGCCCGCGCGTCGTCGTGGACACGGGAGTGCTTTACGGAGCCTCCAGCGCGCATATCCTCGCGGCACTAGCCCAGAACGGCAGCGGCGAACTGCACAGCATCGATATCGGTCGCGACCCCAGCGAGCCCCCGCACGATTATTTCGTCCCCGCCGAGCTTCGGCCGCGCTGGGAGTTGATCATCGGGGACAGCCGCCGCGAGCTTCCTCCTCTGCTCCGCCGTTGCGGCACCATCGACCTGTTCCACCACGACAGCCTGCACACCTGGGAGCACATGACCTGGGAATATGAGACTGCGGTCCCTTACCTGAGCGTCGACGGCGCGCTCTCGTCGGATGACATCCAGAATCCGCCGAGTCTTCCGGGAATTTTCCGGCAGAACGCGTTCCCGGCCTTCTGCGGCGGACGGCGGATCCCGTTTGACACCTTCCACAACCTGGGTGTCGCATTCCCCGGATCGGGCACGGCGGCCGCCTAGACGCTACAGCGTTCCCCGTTGGCTTGCCCAGGCCCCCAGATTGGGCCAGATCGCGCAGTTGGGGGAGATCCCCCACCGGGAGCGGGGGGAGCAAACTCCAGATGACCGTGAGCCCAAACCGTATTTGGTTCGTGTCACTGCATTTGCGTGAGAAAGACTGTTCCGGATTGCGGAGCGGCATGGTGCCTGCATTACCCTTGGCGAGAGCGGGCGAATGCAGGGCCCGCCTGGGTGGCTTCACCCATATCCCTAGAGAGGCCAC
>Ga0180121_10000049_pt1 | contig 37106 bp, 41 predicted proteins | sample AntDrymUQ5402106_2_FD_129676 | JGI IMG/M metagenome (GOLD analysis project Ga0180121, IMG submission 129676) | Polar desert sand microbial communities from Dry Valleys, Antarctica - metaG UQ540 (21.06) (version 2) (version 2) | ecosystem: Environmental > Terrestrial > Soil > Desert | place...
CCTCAGCACACGAGGGGACCATGCCGGGGGGCGGCGGCTCGGGGTAGAGGCAGCGGTAGCAGGGGGCGTCGCCACCGGGGGCCCCGGCCCAGAACACCGACGCCTGGCCGTCGAACCGGTAGATAGAGCCCCAGACGTAGGGCTTGCCCAGCAGCACGGCCGCGTCGTTGACGAGGTAGCGCGTCGCGAAGTTGTCGGTGCCGTCGATGATGAGGTCATAGGGCGCAAAGACGTCCATGACGTTGGACGAGTCGAGTCGCTCCTCGTGCAGCACCACCTCGACGTACGGGTTGATCTCCTGGATCGACTCCTTGGCCGAGACCGCCTTGGGCTTCCCGATGTCGGACTGGCCGTGGATGACCTGGCGCTGCAGGTTGGACTCGTCGACGACGTCGAAGTCGACGATGCCGAGGGTGCCGACACCGGCCGCGGCGAGGTAGAGCAGCGCCGGGGACCCGAGACCGCCGGCGCCCACGACGAGGACCTTGGCGTTCTTCAGCCGCTTCTGCCCGGTCATGCCGATGTCGGGGATGATCAGGTGCCGGGAGTAGCGGCGGACCTCGTCGACGGTGAGCGCGCGGGCGGGCTCGACGAGAGCGGGGAATGACACGGGACGTCCCTCGGGTCGATGGTGCTTGTCGATGGTTGATCGGTCGTGCGCGGAACACCTGGTGAACCCCGTGCGGCCTCCCGCTGATTCCCCGCCTGCCAGCATGTGGGCATGCGCCCGGTGATCGGCATCACGACGTACGTCGAGCAGGCGAGGTGGGGCGTCTGGGACGTCCCCGCCGCCATCCTCCCCTTCCGGTACGTCGAGCGGGTCGAGGCCGCAGGCGGCACCGCGGTCCTGCTCCCGCCGTCCGCGGCGTCGGACGCCGCAGTCCTGGACCGTCTCGACGCCGTGGTGCTCGCGGGCGGGGCGGACCTCGACCCGGCGCTCTACGGCGAGGAGCCGCACGCCGCGACGACGGGCCTGCGCCCCGAGCGGGACGCCGCGGAGGTGCCGCTCGTGCGCGCGGCCCTGGACCGCGACCTGCCCACCCTGGGGATCTGCCGCGGCATGCAGCTGATGTCGGTGGTGTGCGGCGGGTCGCTCGTGCAGCACCTGCCCGACGTCGTGGGCCACGAGGGACACCGGCCGGCCGCCGGCGTCTACGGCCTGCACGACGTCCGGCTGGCCCCGGGCAGCCGCGCCGCCGCCATCCTCGGCGAGCGGGTGAGCGTCCCCTCCTACCACCACCAGGGCCTGGCCTCACCCGGCTCCCTCACCGTGACCGGCTGGGCCGACGACGGGACCCCGGAGGCAGTCGAGCACCCCGACAGGCGGTTCGCCCTCGGCGTGCTGTGGCACCCGGAGGCCGGCGACGACCTGCGGCTGTTCACGGCGCTGGTCGTCGCCGCCACCGCGTCGGCTGCCTCTTAGGGTGGGCCCATGACGAGTGAGGGCTTCGCCGACTTCGAGGGCTCCCAGACGTGGTACCGGGTGGACGGGAAGCTCGCCACCGACGGCCCCGCGCCGCTGGTCGTGCTGCACGGAGGGCCCGGCGCGACGCACGACTACCTGACACCGCTGGCCGGGCTCGCCGACGACGGGCGGGCGGTCGTCCTCTACGACCAGCTCGGCAACGGCAGCTCCACGCACTACCCCGACCGCGGGGCGGACTTCTGGACGGTCGACCTGTTCGTTCGCGAGCTCGCCAACCTGCTCGACCATCTCGGCGTCGCCGAGCGCTACCACGTGCTCGGACAGTCGTGGGGCGGCTTCCTGGCCCAGGAGCACGCGCTCACCCGGCCGGCCGGGCTGCGCTCGCTGGTGCTCTCCAACACCGCAGCCTCGTTCCCCGACTTCGTCGCCGAGGCGAACCGGTTGCGCGCCGACCTCCCGCCCGACGTCGACGCGACGTTGCGCAGGCACGAGGCGGCGGGCACGACCGACGACCCGGAGTACGCCGAGGCGTGCATGGTCTTCTACCGCCGGCACCTCTGCCGCTGCGACCCGTGGCCGCAGGGTGTGGTCGACGGGCTGGCCAGGATCGATGAGGACCCGACCGTCTACCACACGATGAACGGCCCGTCGGAGTTCCACGTCATCGGCTCCATCAAGGACTGGTCGTCCACGTCGCGGCTGGGTGGGATCGGCGTCCCGGCGTACGTCATCTCCGGCGAGCACGACGAGGCCACCCCCGCGCTCCAGGTGCCCCTCGTCGACGGCATCCGGGCCGCCGGCAACGAGGTGGAGCAGACCGTGATGGCCGGCTGCTCGCACCTGCCGATGTGGGAGGCGACCGACGACTACACCGAGCTCGTCGGCGCCTGGCTCGCCCGCCACGACTGAGGTGGCGGGGTGAAGCCGTTCCTCATGCTGCGCGCCGCCGAGCTGGCGGCCGAGCGCCCGACCGGGTCTGTCGAGGACGTGCACTTCACGGAGGCGCTCGCCGCGTCGGTCATCGAGGACACCAGCTCGGCGGGCGACACCGTGCTCGACCCGTTCGCCGGCTACGGCACGACGCTGGCGGTCGCCGCGCGGCTCGGCCGGGTCGCGATCGGCGTCGAGCTGCTCGACGAGCGGGTCGCACTGATCGAGGCGCGTACGGCGGGGCGCGCGACGGTCCTGCACGGCGACGCGCGGGACCTGTCCGGACTGGTCGAGGGAGTGCTCGACCGACCGGTCGGCTCCGTCGATCTCGTGCTGACGTCCCCGCCGTACATGACCGACGTGCACCACCCGGCGAACCCGCTCACCGGGTACACCACCGACGACGGGGTCTACGCGACGTACCTGCAGGAGCTCGAGAACGTCTTCGCACAGGTCGCCTCGCTCCTGCGGGTTGGCGGCCACGCGGTCCTCAACGTGGCCAACCTCGTCACCGGAGACGTCGTCACGCCGCTGGCCTGGGACGTCGGGCGGGTCGTCTCGGCGCACCTCGCGTTCCGCGGCGAGACGTTCCTGTGCTGGGACGAGCACCCTCCCGGTCACGCCGGCGACTACCTGCTGTGGTTCCAGCGCACCTGACGACGGCTTGTCGCGGGCTAGCCTTGATGCCATGTGCCGAAGCATCAAGACCCTGCGCCCGCCCTACGTCGAGAGCGTCGAGGACGCGGACATGGGAGCGGCGGCCCTGCAGTACGTCCGCAAGGTGAGCGGTTTCCGCACGCCGAGCCCGGCCAACGCCGAGGCGTTCGACCGCGCGGTCGCCGAGGTGACTTCGGCCACCCGGGACCTGTTGGCCGACCTGCGGGTCGGTGCCCGCTAGTGCTCACGGGATGAGGAAGCCCTAGCCGTCCTGGTGGACGCGGGCGCTGCGGGGGTCGAACAGGGGTTGCTCGGCGGCCACACCCGTCACCCACTCGCCGAAGAGGTTGACCGACACGCGCGTCCCCGGCTCGGACGCAGCCACGGGCAGGTAGGCGTAGGCGATCGAAGCGGCCACGGTGTAGCCGTAGCCACCTGACGTGACCCGCCCCAGGACCTCGTCGCCGACCCGGACCGGCTCGCTCCCGAGCGCCACGCTGCGCGGGTCGTCGAGGGTAAAGCAGCGCAGCCGCCGCGTGGCCCCCCGCTCCTTGGCCGACCGCAGGGCCTCCTGGCCCTCGAAGCCGCCCTCCTTGTCGAGCTTGACGCAGAACCCCAGCCCGGCCTCGTACGGGTCGGTCTCCGGCGTGATGTCACTGCTCCAGACCCGGTAGCCCTTCTCCAGGCGCAGGCTCTCGATGGCGCGGTAGCCGCCGGCGACCAGCCCGTGGTCGACGCCCGCCTCCCACAGCACGTCCCAGAGTGCCCGGCCGTACTCCGCGGGTGCGTAGAGCTCCCAGCCCAGCTCGCCGGTGAACGTCACCCGCAGGGCACGGACCGGCACGTCCCCCACGGAGATCTCCTGGGCGGTCATGAACGGGAACGCGGCGTTGGCGAGGTCCGCCCCCGTGACCTCACGCAGGATGTCGCGGCTGCGCGGGCCCCACAGCGCGTAGGTCACCAGCTGCCCCGTCACGTCGTCGACGCGAGCATCGGCGCCCCGCCGCCGGGCCTGTCGCCGGAGCCACGACATGTCGTGGCTGCCGAAGGACGTCCCGGTGACGACGAGGAACGCCTCCTCGTCGACCCGGGTGACGGTGAAGTCCGACTCGATGCCGCCGCGGCGGTTGAGCGCCTGCGTGTAGGTGATGTCGCCGATGCCGCGCGCGACCCGGTTGTCGCAGACCCACTCGAGCAGGCTCGCCGCGCCCGGCCCGGTCACCATCATCTTCGCGAAGGACGACTCATCGAAGAGCGCCGCGGCTTCCCGCGTCGCGGCGTGCTCCACGCCGACCGCGGGCGACCAGTGCCGGCCGGCCCAGCCTCGCGGGCGCAAGGACTCGTCCCCACGTGCGGCGTTGCTGTCGTAGTGGTTGACCCGCTCCCAGCCCGACTTCTCCCCGAACGACGCGCCGTGGCCGGCGTGCCAGGGGTAGGCAGGGCTCGTGCGCAGCGGCCGGCCCGCCGCTCGCTCGTGGCCGGGGTGGACGATGTCGTAGTAGGTCTCGTAGGTCTCCAGCGTGCGCGCGAGGGTGTACGACGGGGAGCGGTACTGCCTGCCGAAACGCCGGATGTCCATGTGCCACACGTCCATGCCGGGGTCGCCCGAGACGACCCACTCCGCCATCACCTTGCCGATGCCGCCGGCACCGGCGATGCCGTGGGCGCAGAAGCCGGCGGCGACGAAGAAGCCGTCGACGTCGGTCTCGCCCAGGCAGAACTCGTTGTCCGGGGTGAACGCCTCAGGACCGTTGATGACCTTGCGCAGCCCCACATCGGCCATCGCCGGGACACGGACCTGCGAGTTGGCCGTGATCTCCTCGAACCGCCCCCAGCTCTCCGGCAGCAGTCGGCCGTTGAAGTCCGCGGGGATGGAGTCGTAGGAATGCGCGTCGGCCGTCCACGGCTCGGGGTTGCGCTCGTAGCCGCCCATCACGAGCCCGTCGACCTCCTGGCGGTAGTAGACGAGCAGGTCCGGGTCGCGCAGGGTCGGCAGCGGGCGGTCGTGGCGCTCGAGGAACGCATCGGTGACGACGTACTGGTGTGACATCGGGACCACCGGGATGCGCACGTCGAGCAGGCGGCCGATCTCGGCAGCGAACATGCCACCGCAGTTGACGACCGTCTCGCAGCGGATCGACCCGCGGTCGGTGTGCACGCGCTCGACCCGTCCGGCCGCTGCGTCGATGCCGGTGACCCGCGTGTGCGGGAAGACCTGCACACCCGCGGCCCGCGCCAGGTTGGCCAGGGCGTTGCAGAGCTGGGAGGGGTCGACGTGTCCGTCCGAGGACAGGTAGGCCCCTCCCACGACACCGGCGGGATCCATCAGCGGGAAGAGCTCGACCGCTTCGGCAGCCGAGATCTCCTGCAGCGGCAGGCCGAACGCGGTGGCCCAGCTGATCTGTCGGCGGATCTCCTCCATGCGCTCCTGTGACGACGCGAGCCTGATCCCGCCCGACTCCACCCACCCGGGAGCGTGCTCGGTCTGCTGCAGCCGGCGGTAGAGCTCGACGGAGTACATGTTCATCCGGGTCAGCGTCGGGTCGGCACGCAGCTGTCCGACCAGTCCCGCCGAGTGGAACGTGGAGCCGCTGGTCAGCTCGGCCCGGTCGACCAGCACCACATCGGTCTGGCCGAGCTCAGCGAGGTGGAAGGCGACGCTGGCACCGCCGACCCCCCCACCGATGACGACGACGGCGGCCGACTCCGGCAGTGCACGGGCAGCAGCCACGGCCGCGATCCTAGTGGCGAGCCCGAGTAGGTTTCCCTCCGTGACCGATGCGACGGACGGCGCGGCCTCGACCTCACCACCGCAGACCGTCATGGGACGGTTGCACGAGAGCCTCGAGCACCTGCCGTGCCTCTCGGGTGAGCCGCGCGACGTCGAGGCGCTCGAGGGCGGGCTGACCAACTTCAACTTCAAGGTCTCGACGCCAGAACGCGTCGCCGTGGTCCGCCTGTCGAGCTCCGACGGCGACCTGCTCGCCATCGACCGCGCCGCCGAGCACGCCAACTCGGTGCGCGCCGCGGCGAGCGGGGCCGCCCCGGCCGTCCTCGACCACCTGCCCGACCACCAGGCCCTCGTGGTCGCGTGGGTCGAGGGCCGGACGCTCACGCCCGAGGACCTGCGAGACGAGCACATGCTCGGCCGGGTCGCCGCTGCGTGCCGGATGCTGCATGCGGGGGATCGCTTCGTCGGCGACTTCGACATGTTCGAGGTGCAGCGACGGTACCTTTCGATCGTGCAGGAGCGGGGCTTCCGGCTGCCCGCGCGATACCTCGAGCTGCTTCCCGAGGTGGACCGGATCGCCCGAGCACTCGCCGCACGCCAGGAGGCGACCGTCCCCTGCAACAACGACCTGCTCGCGGCGAACGTCATCGACGACGGGGACCGGCTGTGGCTCATCGACTACGAGTACGCGGGGAACAACGACGCCTGCTTCGAGCTGGGCAACATCTGGAGCGAGTCGAACCTGTCCCTCGAGCACCTGGAGTGGCTCGTCGACAGCTACTACGGCGCTCATCTGAGGCACAAGGTGGCGCGGGCACGACTGCTCGGGCTCATGTCTAACTACGGCTGGACGCTGTGGGCGTCCATCCAGGCCGCCGTGAGCCCGATCGACTTCGACTTCTGGACCTGGGGCATGGAGAAGTACGAGCGCGCCGTCGAGGAGTTCGACGGTCCCCACCTCGACCGACTCCTCGACGAGGCGCGCCGCACCGATTGAACAGGCTGACGCAGGCTAGGTCAGTCTGAGCTAGTCCTTGAATGCGTCCACGACGGCCTGGTCGATCGTGTGCCGGGGCCCGGTGAACCACTTCTTCGCCGAGACGCTCCACCAGATCGAGAGCAGGATCAGGGCCCCTCCGGTGAGGAGCGGGGCGTAGTTGACGAACTTCCAGGAGAAGTCATCGGTGAACGGCACCGCGGCGGGGGTGAACGGCAGGACGAAGTAGACCGAGATGATCGCGATCTCGGCCACGGCGACCAGGTTCATCCACTTGTACTTCTCGCCGTTGTTCCAGCGACCGGGGACGAACGCGGCGCCGGCCTTCCACCGCAGCCAGATCGGGATCGCAAAGGCCAGGTAGAGACCGATGACAGCCACCGAGACGACCGCGTAGAACGCCACGGGGATGATCAGCGGCTCCTCGGCCGTACCGAGGTTGACCTCGACCAGAGCCGGAAGGGTGATGAGCGCGCTCACCACTCCGACCAGCGCCACGGCGTTGGCGGGGACCCTGACCGCTGACACCTTGGCCCAGAACCGCGAGCCCGGGATGGCACCGTCTCGAGCAAAGGCGAAGGTCATCCGCGAGGCGCTGGTCATGCAGGCCGTCGTGCAGAAGAACTGTCCGGCTGCGGAGATGAACAGGACGAAAGCCGCCCACTTGGTGCCCAGCGCACCGACGAAGATCGCAGCGACACCGCCACCGGCGACGCTGTCGATGTCGACATCCTGGATAGCGAAGAGGACAGCCAGGAGCAGGATCCATCCGCCGACGGCGGAGTAGAAGATCGAGCGCCAGATGCCCTTGGCGGCGGCGTCGGAGGCCGCCGTGGTCTCCTCCGACAGGTGCGCCGAGGCGTCGTAGCCGGTAATCGTGTACTGCGTGAGGAGTAGGCCCAGCGGCAGGACGAGGAACCAGTACTTGCCGTCGGAGTATCCGGAGTTGTTGAGGCGCTCGGTGAACACGAAGCTCATGCTCTGGTGGGTGTCGGGCAGGAAGACCAGCAGCAGGACTATCGCTGCCACACCAACCACGTGCCACCACACCGACACGTTATTCATGATCGCCATCAGGTGGCCGCTGAAGATGTTCAGGACCGAGGCCAGGATGAGGATGACCAGGAAGGTGACGAAGACCCGGCTCAGTGAGTAGCCACCGGCGTAGGACTCGGAGAAGGTGCTCAGGGTCAGGTCGGTGAACGTGGCACATCCGTAGGCGACCGACGCCGTGACAGCCACGAGGCCGATCAGGTTGAGCCAGCCGGCGAAGAAGCCAGCCTTGGGCCCGCCGAGCTTCGAGGCCCACCAGTAGATGCCGCCGGACGTCGGGTAGGCCGACACCAGCTCGGACATGGTGAACCCGATCAGCAGGATGAACGCCGCGATGATCGGCCAGCCCCAGGAGATGGCGACGGGACCGCCGTTGTTCCACGCCTGGCCGAACGTCGTGAAGCAGCCGGCGAGGATCGAGATGATGGAGAACGAGATCGCAAAGTTGGAGAATCCGGACCAGTTGCGGTTCAGTTCCTGCTTGTAGCCGAGCTCGGCGAGCCGGCGCTCGTCATCATTGAGCTGACTGATATCAGCCACGTTCAACCTCCACTGGGAGAGATCCGGCCCCGCTTCCGGACACAGCTGTGGCGAACGGCTCGCCGCGAGACAGTGGGATGTCTACACCCGTCTGCGGTCGACCCGCAGCAGAATCGCCGCGCGGGTCGCTAGTGTCCGACCGACACCTCGCGAAGGACAGGGGCCATCGGATGACGCAGGGCAAGCCCGCGATGACGGTCGAACAGCTCCGCGACCGGATCGGCGACCGCACCATCGACACCGTCGTGGTCGCCTTCCCGGACATGCAGGGCCGACTGCAGGGCAAGCGGATCCACGCGCAGTTCTTCCTCGACACGGTGCTGGAGCACGGCACCGAGGGATGCAACTACCTGCTCGCCGTCGACGTCGACATGAACACGGTCGACGGCTACGCCATCAGCTCGTGGGAGCGCGGCTACGGTGACATGGAGTTCGTCCTGGACCTGTCGACCCTGCACCCGGTGCCGTGGCTCCCGGGGACCGCGATGGTGCTCTGCGACCTGGGCTGGCTCGACGACGACCACACTGCTGTTGCCGAGAGCCCGCGGCAGGTCCTGCGCGCGCAGGTGGAGCGAGCCACGGCCGCCGGCCTGGTGGCGCTGGCCGGGACCGAGCTGGAGTTCATCGTCTTCAACGACACCTATGAGCAGGCGTGGGACAAGGGCTACCGCGGGCTGGTGCCGGCGAACCAGTACAACGTCGACTACTCGCTCCTGGGCACCAGCCGGGTGGAGCCGCTGCTGCGGGACATCCGCAACGGCATGTTCGCCGCCGGGCTGGTGGTCGAGTCGGCCAAGGGCGAGTGCAACCTCGGCCAGCACGAGATCGCCTTCAAGTACGACGAGGTGGTGCGCTCGGCCGACAACCACTCGATCTACAAGAACGGCGCCAAGGAGATCGCTGCCCTGCACGGCAAGGCGCTCACCTTCATGGCCAAGTTCGACCAGCGGGAGGGCAACTCCTGCCACATCCACATGAGCCTGCGCGGCGATGACGGCGGGATCGTGTTCGACCAGGGCAACGGGCCTACGCCGATGTTCGAGCACTTCGTCGCCGGCATCCAGGCCACGATGTGCGAGCTCACGCTGCTCTACGCACCCAACGTCAACTCGTACAAGCGCTTCCAGCCGGGCAGCTTCGCCCCCACCTCGACAGCGTGGGGGCACGACAACCGCACCTGCTCGCTGCGGGTCGTCGGCCACGGCGCCGGTCTGCGGCTGGAGAACCGGCTGCCCGGCGGCGACGTCAACCCCTACCTCGCGCTGGCGGGGATGCTGGCCAGCGGCCTGCGCGGCATCGAGCTCGAACTGCCCCTCGAGCCCGCGTTCGCCGGGAACGCCTATGCGTCCGACCACCCGAAGGTGCCGGCGTCGCTGCACGCCGCGAGGGAGCTGTTCGCGGGCTCCCCCGTAGCCCGGGAGATGCTCGGTGACGCGGTCGTCGACCACTACACGAACTGTGCCGACGTCGAGCTGGCCGCCTACGGCGCCGCGGTCACCGACTGGGAGCGGTTCCGCGGGTTCGAGAGGATGTGACGGTGCCACAGACCCACCTCGTCATCGACCCGTCCACCGAGGAGGAGGTCGCCTCGGTCGAGCTGACCTCCGCAGAGGGCACCGATGACGCCATCGAGGGATCACAGCGGGCCTTCGAGCAGTGGCGTCGGGTCGCACCCGCCGACCGCGGGCGGCTGCTGCGCCGGTTCGCCGCGGCCGTCGACGCCGCGCGGGAGGAGCTCGCCCTCCTGGAGGTGCGCAACTCCGGGCACACGATCACCAATGCCCGCTGGGAGGCCGAGAACGTCCGTGACGTCCTGGACTACTACTCGGCCGCGCCCGAGCGCCTGTTCGGACGCCAGATCCCGGTGGCCGGTGGCCTCGACGTCACGTTCAAGGAGCCGCTCGGGGTCGTCGCGGTCATCGTCCCGTGGAACTTCCCGATGCCGATCGCGGGCTGGGGCTTCGCACCCGCCATCGCCGCCGGGAACACCGTGGTCCTCAAGCCGGCCGAGCTCACCCCGATGTCGGCCGTGCGGCTCGGCGAGCTGGCGCTGGAGGCAGGCTTGCCCGAGGGCGTCCTCACGGTGCTGCCCGGGAAGGGCTCGGTGGTCGGGGACCGGTTCGTCACCTCACCCGTCGTCCGCAAGATCTGCTTCACGGGCTCGACCGAGGTCGGGACGCGCATCATGGCGCGCGCGGCCGAGCAGGTGAAGCGGGTGACCCTCGAGCTCGGCGGGAAGAGTGCGAACGTCGTCTTCGCCGACGCCGACGTGGAGAAGGCCGCCGCCACCGCGCCGTACGGCGTGTTCGACAACGCCGGCCAGGACTGCTGCGCACGCAGCCGGATCCTCGTACAGGCAAGTGTCTACGAACGGTTTCTCGAGCTGCTGGAGCCGGCCGTCGCCGGCGTCAGGGTGGCCGCCCCGGACCTCGACGACTCCGAGATGGGCCCACTCATCAGCGCCGACCAGCGCGACCATGTGGCGGCGTACGTCGACGACGCGACCGACGTCGCCTTCCGCGGCAGCGCACCCGATGGGCCGGGCTACTGGTACCCACCCACGGTCGTGCTCCCCCGGTCCCCCGCCGACGCGGTGTGGCGCGAGGAGGTGTTCGGCCCGGTGGTCGCCGTCCTCCCGTTCGAGAACGAGGCCGACGCGGTCCGGATGGCCAACGACACGGTGTACGGCCTCTCCGGATCGATCTGGACCCGGGACGTGGGGCGTGCAGTGCGGGTGGCACGTGGCATCGAGGCCGGCAACCTCTCGGTCAACTCCCACTCCTCCGTGCGTTACTCGACCCCCTTCGGGGGGTTCAAGCAGTCGGGCCTCGGGCGTGAGCTCGGACCCGACGCGCTCGACTCGTTCACCGACGTCAAGAACGTCTTCATCAGCACGGAGGACTGAGCACATGGCACAGCGGCTCGAAGGCCGGACAGCAATCATCACCGGCGGCAGCGGCGGCATCGGTCTGGCGACCGCGCGCCGGTTCACCGAGGAGGGCGCGCGTGTCGTGCTCGTGGACGTCGACGACGACAACGGTCGTCGTGCAGCCAAAGGCCTCGGCGCCCACTACGTGCACTGCGACGTAACCGACGCCGACGAGGTCGAGGGCATGGTGGCCGAGGCGAACGCCACATTCGGCAGTGTCGACGTCGCCTTCAACAACGCCGGCATCTCCCCGCCCGACGACGACTCGATCCTCGACACCGGTCTCGACGCGTGGCGGCGGGTCCAGGAGGTCAACCTCACCAGCGTGTTCCTGTGCTGCAAGGCGGTTCTGCCCTACATGCGGGCGCAGGGCCGCGGCTCGATCATCAACACGGCGTCGTTCGTCGCAGTCATGGGTGCGGCGACCTCGCAGATCTCCTACACCGCCAGCAAGGGAGGCGTCCTCGCGATGAGCCGCGAGCTCGGCGTGCAGTTCGCGAGGGAGGGCATCCGCGTCAACGCGCTGTGTCCTGGCCCGGTGGACACCCCGCTGTTGCGCGAGCTCTTCGCCAAGGACCCGGAGCGTGCGGCTCGACGGTTGGTCCACATCCCGATGGGTCGCTTTGCGGAAGTGTCGGAGATCGCCAACGCGGTGCTATTCCTCGCGAGCGACGAGTCGAGCTTCATCACCGCCTCGACCTTCCTCGTCGACGGCGGTATCAGCGGGGCGTACGTCACGCCCGAGTAGGACGCGGCGCAGGGCGTTCGGCAGGCCGCTCGGCGAGGAACTTCCGGACGGCGGTGGCGACCACGGCGGGATGCTCCATCTGGGACACGTGCCCGCTGTCAGGGAGCAGGAGCAGCCGGGAGTCGGGGATGGTCCGCGCTGCGCGGGCCGACGTACGCGGGTCGACCAGCCGGTCCTTGAGCCCGTAGACCAGCAGCGTGGGCGCCTGCACGAGAGCGGCGAGTCGCCACAGCGGCCACCGATCCGGACGCACGTAGGCCGACATGAGGCTGCGCAGCGAGCCGAGCATCGCCTCGCCGTCGTGCTCGAGCCGGGCCCGCCGCTCGGCCTCGGTCATCGCCTGCTCGATGCGATCCGCCGGGACGCGTGAGGGGTCGGCCCAGCACAGGGCCAGCGTCGCCCGGACCCGCTGCTCGACGGGAAACCGCCCGAGGCGGCGGGCCAGCCGCTGACCGGCCCACGGCGCGGCGAGCGCCGGGAGGTGCACGTTGCTCAGCCGTGGCCGGAGGACCGGCAGGGCGGGCGATACCAGCGTGAGGGTGCGCACGAGATGTGGACGGGTGGCGGCGAGGACCATCGCCACGGTGCCACCGAGGGAGTTGCCGAGCAGGTGCACCGGACCCTTGCGTCCTCCCTCCTTCCCGACGAGCTCGACCAGCTCGGCGAGGGCACGGACGTGGGCCCGCAGCGAGTAGTCGCCGGCGGTGGGTGGCGGCGACCAGCCGAAGCCCGGCAGGTCCGGGGCGAAGGACTCCAGCCGGTCGCGCGCCAGGCCCATGAAGTCGGTCCAGTTCGTCGCCGCACCTCCGAGGCCGTGCACGAGCACGGCCCGCTCCGCCCGGTCGGACGTGGCGGCGGCGACCCGCACGTGCAGGCGCCCTGAGGGCAGGTCCACCTCGTGCCCCGGCCAGTGCTGGATCGGGGCCTGCCTGCTCAGCCGGCCACCTCGCCCAGCATCGGCTCGACCCGCCGGTTCACCGCCGCCAGCACCGCCCGGATAATGGCCTGGCGGACGTCCTCCCGCACCACAGAGGCACCGGAGAGCCGCTGGGTGGCGCGGTCGGTGACCATCGTGACGACGACGAGCGCGGTGCGGTCCGGCCCCGTGACGGCGATCTCGACGTGCTCGACGTCGAAGCGCATCGACCCGTCGACGACCGCCTCGACCGCGCGCAGGGTTGCCCCGGCCACCGAGCGGTGCAGGCTCCCCGGCGTCGAGGTTCCCTCGGCGTTGCCCTCGAACGTGCGCCCGTCGAGACCCAGCGAGACCGAGACGTAGGTGCCCAGCCCGGCGGACACGAGGGCGACCCGCTCGATGACCAGCCGGCCGGGCCGGGCCATCGTGACGTCGGGAAGGGCGGGTGCCTCGGCCCGCTCGGCATCGGCCTGCTCGACATCGGTCTGCTCAACCTCGGTCTGCTCGAGGGCGGCAGCCGGGCTCCCGTCACCCTCGACGCCGGGGGCCGCATCCTCCGGAGGTACGTCGGGCTGGTCGTCCACCACGCGCACCCGGTCAGCGTCGACCGCCAGGCCGAAACGGCTGCGCAGCAGACGGTTGACCTCACCGGCGACCCCCACCTCGTCGGCGCCGGGCTCCAGCTGGAGCCGGAGCATCCCCGGGCCCTCGTCGGTGGGCTCGACGGCGGCAGCAGCCACCCCGCTGACAGCAAGAAGCGCGGCAACCAGCTCGGGGTGGTCGGTGACGGTCACCACGGCAGTCTCGCAGCCCGGCCGGGCCAGGTCCGGCAGGTCAGCTGCCTGTGTCGGAGCTGGCTGGCACCCGGCGGCTCACACTGGCCGGCCAGGGCCAACGCATAGGATCGCCGGGCGAGCCGGTGCACCGCGACACATCGACCGAAGGAGGCTTCGTGCCCGCAGCGGCGGACCCCCGCGCCCGCAGCGTTCGGCTGCCCAGGTCGGCGCGGCGGCGCCAGCTCCTCGGCGCGGCCCAGGAGGTGTTCGTCGCCCAGGGCTACCACGCGGCCGCGATGGACGAGATCGCCGACCGGGCCGGGGTCAGCAAGCCGGTCCTCTACCAGCACTTCCCGGGCAAGCTCGACCTCTACGTCGCGCTGCTCGAGGAGCACGCCGACGCCATGGTGGCCGCCGTCCGCGCGGCGCTGGCGTCCACGTCGGACAACAAGGCGCGCGTGGCGGCCACCATCGAGGCGTACTTCCGGTTCGTCGACGAGGACGGGGGGGCCTTCCGGCTGCTCTTCGAGTCCGACCTCACCAGCCAGCCGGCAGTCCGGGAGCGGGTCGAGGGGACGACACTGGCGTGCGCCGAGGCGATCAGCGGGGTCATCAGCGACGACACCGGGCTGCCGCCCGAGCAGGCGCGGCTGCTGGCGGTCGGACTCGTGGGGATGGCCCAGGTGGCCGCCCGCTTCTGGCTCTCCGAGGAGAGCTCGATCCCGCGCGATGCGGCGGCCCGGTTGCTGGCCGGGCTGTCGTGGCGCGGCATCGGTGGGTTCCCCCGGAGCGGCGACGTCCGGAGCGAAGGATGAGCGGAGGCGGAGCGCGACCAGAATGCCCGCAGGGGCGAAGGAACCAGCACGCACTAGCCTGACCGAGGCAACAGTCCGTCCAGCGCACGTCAGCCCGGAGGTTCTCTTGGAGGTCAGGATCGGTGTCCAGCACGCCACCCGCGAGCTGGTGATCGAGAGCACGGAGTCCTCCGACACGATCATCGAGGCGGTGTCGGCAGCCCTGTCCGGGACCAGCGAGGTCCTCACGCTGGAGGACGAGCGCGGTCGCCGCGTGGTCGTTCCCGCGGACAAGCTGGCCTACGTCGAGATCGGCGAGCCGGAGAGCAGGCGGGTCGGCTTCGGGGCGTAGCGCGGCCGTCCTCAGGCCGAGAGGCCGAGCGCGGCCATCCGTCGGGTGTGGTTGTCCGTGAGCCGCGCGAACATCCGACCCACCTCAGCCAGGTCGGCACCGCGGTGCGCGACCCCACCCACCAGCAACGCCGCCAGCGCATCACGCTCTGCCGCGACCCGCTGGGCCTGGCTCAGCGCCTCGCCCACGATCCGGCGCCCCCACAGCGCGAGGCGCCCGGCCTGTCGGGGCTCGGCTGCTATGGCGGCGCGCACCCGGTCGACGGCGAACGCGGAGTGGCCGGTGTCCTCGAGGACCGCCAGCACCAGGTCACGGGTCGAGTCGTCGAGGTAGGCGGAGACCTCGCGGTAGAAGTCGGTGGCGATGCCGTCGCCCACATAGGCCTTCACCAGCCCCTCGAGCCAGCCAGAGGGCGCGGTGCGCTCGTGAAAGGCCTCCAACGCCGCCGTGAACGGCTCCATCGCGTCCTCGGCCACGGCCCCCAGGATCTCCAGTCGCGCTCGCAGGAGCGCGAAGTGGTTGTACTCGGCCACCGCCATCGCGGCCAGCGCGGCCTTGTCGGCGATCGTCGGGGCGAACGCGGCGTCCTCGGCCAGCCGTTCGAAGGCCGTCAGCTCGCCGTAGGCGAGGGCGCCGAGGAGGTCGATGACCGCCGAGCGGTAGGCGTCGTCTGCCATCGGATCGGCCGGTCCCTCTGTCGACGTCACGCCGCGCAGCGTATCGACGCTAGGATGAGCGTCATAGAACGGATGCCCGGTCGCAGCCACTGACACGAGACCCGATCGGCTCCTACCGAGAGGGCTCGACCCGAGTGGCCCGCCACCGCGTCCGCGTGGCGCGCGGCCTACGGACGTACGAGCCCGGACACAGAAGGGCACCGTCCTGAACACCCCATCCTTCGCCGACCTCGGCGTGCTGCCGGCCACGGTCGAGGCGCTCGAGGCCGTCGGCATCACCTCGCCCTTCCCGATCCAGGCGCTCACGCTGCCCGTCGCGCTGCACGGGCACGACATCATCGGCCAGGCCAAGACCGGCACCGGCAAGACGCTGGGCTTCGGCATCCCGCTGCTGCAGCGCGTCGTGGTCGACGGCGAGATCGACACCGAGACAACGCTGGCACCGGTCGTCCCCGGCAAGCCGCAGGCCCTGGTCGTCGTCCCGACCCGCGAGCTGTGCGTCCAGGTGACCAGCGACCTGGTGAAGGCCGCCGCGCGCCGCTCGATCTCCGTCCTCTCGATCTACGGCGGCCGCGCCTACGAGCCGCAGGTCGAGGCGCTGCGCAAGGGCGTCGAGGTCGTCGTCGGTACGCCGGGCCGACTCATCGACCTCGCGCAGCAGGGCCATCTGGACCTGGGTCACGTCCGCACCCTCGTCCTCGACGAGGCCGACGAGATGCTCGACCTCGGCTTTCTCCCCGACGTCGAGAGGATCGTGCGGCTGATCCCGGCCGGCCGCCAGACGATGCTGTTCTCGGCCACCATGCCCGGCGCGATCATCACCCTCGCCCGGGCGTACATGCACCACCCCACGCACATCCGCGCCGTCGATCCCGACGACGACGGACTGACCGTCAAGGCCGTGCAGCAGCACGCCTTCCGGGCCCATGCCATGGACAAGGTGGAGATGCTGGCGCGCATCCTGCAGTCCGACGGACGCGGCCTGACCCTGGTGTTCTGCCGCACCAAGCGCACCGCGGCGAAGGTGGCCGACGACCTCGCCGAGCGGGGGTTCGCCTCGGGCGCGGTGCACGGCGACCTCGGTCAGGGTGCCCGCGAGCAGGCGCTGCGCGCGTTCCGCAACGGAAAGGTCGACGTCCTCGTCGCGACCGACGTGGCGGCACGCGGCATCGACGTGCAGGACATCACCCATGTCGTGAACTACCAGTGCCCCGAGGACGAAAAGACCTACCTGCACCGGATCGGGCGCACCGCGCGTGCGGGCGCCTCGGGCACGGCCATCACCTTCGTCGACTGGGACGACATGCCTCGCTGGTCGCTGATCGACAAGGCGCTGGACCTGGGATTCGGCGAGCCGGAGGAGACGTACTCGAACTCCGACCACCTCTACGAGGCGCTCGACATACCGCGCCATGTCACCGGCAGGCTCCCGCGTTCCCAGCGGACTCGCGAGGGGCTGGGGGCCGAGGTGCTCGAGGACCTCGGCGAGACGGGCCGGGCCAGCGGTCGCGGCGCTCCCAAGTCTTCCGGCGGCGGTGGCCGCAGCCGGGACACCAGCCGCTCGACGGAGAGGCGCTCAGACCGCGCGGAGACATCGGACAAGGCGGAGCGGCCCCGGCGTGCCCGCTCCCGACAGCGCACGCGCAGCGGCGGGGCGGCGGCGGACGGCGCGCCCGCTGCCGCGCAGGACTCCACGGACGGCTCGCGACCACCGCGCGAGCGCCCGCGCCGGCGCTCGCGCGGCGGTCGCGGCGGCGGGGAGGGCGAGCCGGCTAGCTGAGCGCGTGGTCGCGCAGGTACTGCGTTATCGCGGCGAGTCGCAGCGTCGGGCGGGCGTAGAGGTAGCCCTGGGCGAGCCGGCAGCCCATCTCCTGCAGGACGGTGGCCTGCTCGACGGTCTCGACGCCCTCCGCGACCACCTCCAGCTCGAGGTCGCGCCCGAGACCCAGGACGGCGCGTACGACCTTGGTGCCGCTCTCGCAGTCCAGTGCCGCGACGAACGAGCGGTCCAGCTTGATGAACGTCAGCGGCAGCAGGGCCACCAGGGACAGCGTGGACCAGCCGGTGCCGAAGTCGTCGAGGCCCACCGAGCAGCCGAGGTCGCGCAGCGCACTCAGCACCACGGCGGCCGCCGCGACGTCGTGCACCGCGGAGGTCTCAGTGAGCTCGAGGCAGAGCACGGAGCCGGGCAGGCTGGTGCGTGCCAGCTCCACGGCCACGTGCTCCACGAGAGTCGGGTCGCCCAGCTGACGGGCCGACACGTTCACCGAAACGGGCACCTGCCAGCCCGCGGCTGCGGCCAGCTCGACAGCCACGTCGAGCGCCTCCGAGAGGACCCACCGCCCGATCGGCACGATGAGCCCCGACTGCTCGGCAGCGGGCACGAACTCGTCCGGGCCCGGCCCGTCCGGCCAGCGCAGCAGGATCTCGACGCCGTGCAGTGCGCCACCGGGCATCGTGACGATGGGCTGCACGGCAAGCCGCAGCTGACCGTGCTCGAACGCCTCGGCGAGCGCGGCTGCCATCGCCGGCCCGCCGTCGCCCCTGACGGGGACGGCGGCCATCGATCGGTGGCGCGGCCGCAGGACGCGGACGGCCTGGTCAGCCATCAGAGCCCGGTCTCGACCCGTGCTCGTCCCGGGCCGAGCCGAGGGTGATGACGGGACTGGAGTAGCTGACGTCGGGCGCCGCGCGCACACCGGCGTCGGTGAGGGCCTGCTGGTAGGCAAGGGTCGCGTCCTCCAGCAGCCCGAGCTCGGCGAAAGCGTCGGCGAGCTCGCGCCAGGCCGAGGCCGCGTGCCGGGACAGCTCCAGGCCGCTCAGCGTCGAGGCCGCCTCTCGGTAGGCGACGACCGCATCGTCGCGGCGGCCGAGCGCGAGCAGGGCCCGAGCCCGGACCAGGGTGGTGTGCGCGCGCTCCGGGCGGGGCTCGGAGCCCAGGCGGGTCAGGGCCGAGTCGGCGAGGGACAGCGCGTAGCCGGGGCGACCGAGCAGGAGCTCGCAGCGGCCGAGCTCGGTGTCGCAGTAGGCCACGTCGACCTCGGTTCCCAGGTCGACCAGGGCCTCCCGGCTGGTGTTCAGCTCGCGGCGGGCGTCCTCGGGGCGCGCCGGCAGGCAGCGCAGCAGCAGCCAGCCGTAGGCGACCCGCAGCCGGGCGAGCGCGCGGGCGTCCTCGCCCTCGGCGTAGACCGCCAGCGCCCGCTCCGCCAGCATCAGCGCCGCCGGGAGGTCGTCGCGCTGCTCGGCCAGCAGGCTCGCGTTCCAGTAGACCGCCGCCCGCGCCTGCGGCGAGCCGGCCTCGCCCACGACGCCGAGGACCTCGGTGGCCATCAGCTGCGCGCGCACGATGTCGCCCCGGTAGTAGTAGGCCCCCAGCACGCTCGACGCCAACTCGGCGTGCGTGTCGGTGCCCTCGAGCCCCCGGCTGCGGACGGTCGCCAGGGCGGCCTCGCCCACGTCGAGCGCGTAGCCGACGTCACCGGCCTCCTGGTAGCAACGCACGGCGTCGACGGTGAGGCGCAGGTGCTCGTCATGGCGCCGGGCCTCCTGGGCGAGGGTTCGCAGGTCCTCGATCTCGCGCAGGGCCTCCTCGAGCTCGCCGAGACCCTCCAGGGCCCGAGCCCGCAGCCGGCGCACGCGCAGGAGGTCCTCCGCGGGCAGGTCTGGGTGGGCATCGGTCAACGCCGCCAGCTGGTCGAGGGCGTCGCGCGCCTCGCCGTTGCGCAGCGCGAGGTCGGCATAGCTCACGGCCAGGCGCAGCCGGTCGGCCTGCTCCGCGTCCTGGCCGTTGGCGAGGTAGTCGGCGGTGCAGCCCAGGCGGGCGGCGAGGACGGCGAGTGTCGTGGGACTGGCGTTCCGGCGGCCCGACTCCAGCAGGGAGACGTAGCTCGCGGAGAGGTCGGCGCCCGCGAGCTCACTCTGGGACAGGCCGGCCGTGCGCCGCGCCGCCCGCAGTCGGGCGGCGACGCCGTCCGTCGAGGTCCTGCCGGTTGAGTCGGGCATGCCCTACCTCCGCTGTCGATCCTGCATCTGCTCCCACACAGGTCATCGGCGCGGTCACGACAATACCTGACACCACGTGACACAGAAGTTGACGCGCACCCGGAAAGCGCCTTCACTCAGCCGTGTCATGTTCCTTGACACCCTCTGACATATGGAGTCATCATGCGCCGTGTCGCCGTCGCCATCGCAGTCCCCGCGCTCGTCCTCTCGGTCCTGATGGGTGGCGCTGCCCCCGCCTCCGCGACGTCCGGTGGCCCGAGCGTGTCCAAGGTCCTCAACCCACCCCGGTGCTGCTGACGGGCGCGCCCGACCGAGCGGTCGAGGGGCCGGGCTCCACGGGGGAGATCCCGGCCCCTCGACCGCACTCAGAGCCGGAGACCGAGCCGGACCCAGGTCCGGCGGCGGCACGACGGGCAGCGCATCCACGACGGGTGGCCGGGTCGCAGCACGGGCAGGTGCAGCGACGGGAACGCCAGCCCGACGAGGGCGCGGGGTGTGACGACCGACGTCACGCCGCAGGCGGAGCAGTCGACGGTCACCGCTCCGAGGGCAGGGGACTGCTCGGCCACGCTGTAGAGCGCCCGCCGGCCGAGCGGGTCGGCCGGGGCTGTCTCGCCCGGGGCCGGCCGGCGTCGGCGCAGCCGGTCGAAACCGCCGTCCCGGTGGTCAAGAGGGCCGGTCATCCGAACAGCCCCGCAGCGACGGCACGGTAGGCGTCGGCGCCCAGGGAGCGTCGTCCCCCGGACGGGATCGACAGGACCGACCGGCCCGCGGCCGGCGCCTCGGCGAACCGGATCGACTTGGGGATCGGCGGCTCGAGGACCTCGAGGCCGTAGCGCGCCGACACGTCGGCCAGCACGGCGCGCGCATGGTTGGTGCGCCCGTCGAACATCGTCGGCAGCACCCCGAGGACGCGCAGTCCCGGGTTGAGGATCCGCTGCACGTCGTGGACGGTGTCGAGCAGCTGCCCCACGCCGCGGTGGGAGAGCATCTCGCACTGCAGCGGGATGAGGACCTCGTCGGCGGCTGTGAGGGCGTTGAGCGTCAGGACCCCCAACGACGGTGAGCAGTCGAGCAGCACCACGTCGTATGCAGCGGACACCTCTTCGAGTGCTGTGCGCAGCACGTACTCGCGGCCGGGCCGGCTCAGCAGCTGGGCCTCGGTGCCCGAGAGCTCGATGGTCGCCGGGATCAGGTCGACCCCGTCATCGGTCACGGCGATGGCCATGGCGGCGCCGACGCGACCCAGGAGCACGTCGTGGATGCTGAGCTCGACGAGCTCGGGGTCGAGCCCGAGGGAGAAGGTGAGACAGGACTGGGCGTCGAGGTCCACCAGGAGCACCTTGCGTCCCTGCTCGGCCAGAGCAGCACCGAGGGAGGCGACGGTCGTGGTCTTGGCGACCCCGCCCTTCTGGTTCGCGACGGCGATGGTCCTGGTCACGCCGCCATTGTGCCCGTCCTCCCCCCCTTCCTGTCACCAGCAGGCGGGTAGCGTTCTGCTTCGTGAGCACCCCGCCCTTCCTGGACCTGCCGCCCGGTGCCGAGCCGGTGAGCATGCCTGCCGTGCGGGGACACCTGGCTGCCCTGGCCGCAGAGCCCTCGCAGCGACGCGGGCGGCCCGGCGGGGCCCCCGTGCTCCTCGTGCCCGGCTTCACCGGGTCGAAGGAGGACTTCATCGCCGTCCTCGCTCCGATCGCCGACGCGGGCCACCGGGTGGTGGCCCTCGACCTGCGCGGGCAATACGAGTCGTCCGGTGACGGCGACCCCTCGTCGTACGACGTGAAAGCCCTCGCCGAGGACGTGCTCGCGGTGGCGCGCCACGTCGGGGAGCCGGTCCACCTGGTCGGGCACTCCTTCGGCGGCCTCGTCGCCCGGGCCGCCGCGCTGGGCGACCCGGGCGCCCTCCGGTCGCTGACCATGCTCAGCTCCGGTCCGGCGGCCGTGCCACACCCGTCGGCGAGCAACCTCGAGCTCATCGCGCGGGCCCTGCCGGTGATGGACCTGGAGTCCATCTGGACGGCGAAGCGCCAGATGGAAGCCCATCACGAGACCGACCTGCCGCCGCCGGACATCGAGGACTTCCTGCACCGCCGGTTCGTGGCCAGCTCGCCCGTCGGGCTCCTGCGCCTGGCCGAGCAGCTGCTCACAGAGGAGGACCGCGTCGACGAGCTGGCCATGGTCGACCTGCCGGTTCTCGTCGCCTACGGGCCGGGCGACGACGCCTGGCCGCCGGCCCTGCAGGCGGAGATGGCCCGCCGGCTCGGTGCCCGCGTCGCCGTCATCGACGGTGCGGGCCACTCCCCCGCCGCGGAGCAGCCGGCGGCAACGGTCGCCGCCCTGGTCGAGTTCTGGTCCTCAGTCACCTGACCCCAGCGCTGCCCACGGCTCGGCGGGGGCGTATACCGCGGAGCCCTCAGGACAGGCACGCAGGAAGTCGCACCAGCGGCACGACGGCGTCACCTGTGCCGGGAAGCGTTCCCGTGCCGCGTCGGCGTCCATGCCCGCCTTGAACGCTGTGTCGGCAGCGCCGGCGTCCGCACCGACCGACTCGGCACGGTCCACGTGACGCTGCAACGTCTCGGGTGTGTGCTCGTGGGCGACGACGTCACCCGTCGGTAGATGGTGCAGCTCGACCCGCAGGCAGGGGCGGCGGAACATCCGGGTGACCGCCAGCGCGTAGAGCGCCAGGGCGAGCGAGCTGCGCACGTCGTACGCCGTGAGCAGCCGCCGTCCGGTCTTGTAGTAGACCACCACCAGGGCCTCGGTCCCCTCGACGACCCGCAGGTCGAGCCGGTCGACGCGGCCCGAGACGGCGAGCACCCCGGTGCGTGCGGCCACCGTGCGCTCGATGCCCAGTGGCTCGTCGTCGGGGTCGAGTGTGCTGGCGTAACGGGTCACCATCTCCCGGGCGCGGTCGCGCCAGTGCGCGGACTGCTCGTCGGTGCGGAAGCCCTCGTGCATCCAGACCTGGTCGAGCAGCCGTGCGGCCGCCTGCGACGTGCGGGCGGGCGGGTCGAGGCGGTACCAGCCGGCGAGCGCGAGGTGCACGGCGGAGCCGAGGCTGTTGTGCGCCCATGGCGGCCCCTTCGGTGGCTGGGGCCGGTCGAGGTAGGTGAAGCGGTAGCGCCGAGGACAGTCGAGCCACGTGGTCAGCCGCGTGGGCGTACAAGCGAACAGCCTCCTCGGCAGGCCGTCCAGGGCGAGCTCGCCCTGCACAGCCACGGCTAGGCCTCCTGCACGAACGCGGTGACGGCGTCGGCGACGAGCTGCACCGCGATCGCGGACAGCAGGAGGCCGGCGATGCGCGTGATCAGGGTGACGCCGCTGTCCCGGATGACTCGGATGATGACCACGGAGTAGCGCATGAACAGCCACAGGACGACATGGACCGCGACGATGCCGGCTGCCAGCGCTGCCACCTCCCACGCATCGTCGACGCGCCGGACGAAGACGATGGTGGCGACGATCGCACCCGGGCCGGCGAGCAGCGGCGTCCCCAGCGGCACGAGCGCGACGTTGACGTTCGTCGTCTCGACGGGCTCGTCGGCCTTCCCCGTCAGCAGCTCCAGGGCCACCAGCAGCAGCAGCAGCCCACCAGCGGCCTGCATCGCCGGAAGGGTGATGCCCAGGTAGCTGAGGATCGACTGGCCGAACAGCGCGAACACGGTGATGACGAAGAACGCGACCAGCACGGCCTGGCCGGCGAGCCGACGGCGCATCGCGGCGGTGCGGCCGCTGGTGAGGCTGAGGAACAACGGGATGGTTCCTGGCGGGTCCATGATGACGAACAGCGTGACGAAGACCTCGACGAAGAGCTTCGCGTCCGAGGCGGTCATCGCGCCTGCGACGTCATGCGCCGACGACCTCGCCGCCGGTGGCCTGCGCGAGAAGCTGGTCGAGAACGTCCGGGTCGGTGGTGTTCTCGCCGAGCCGGTTGAGCTTGCCGCTGCCGTGGTAGTCGCTGGCGCCCGTGACGAGCAGGCCGTGCTCGGCGGCCAGCCCTCGAAGGCGCTCCCGCGCCTCCGGCGGGTTGTCCCGGTGGTCGACCTCGAGAGCAGCCAGCCCCGCACCGGCCATCTCGGCGATGACAGTGTCGGCGACGGTGCGCCCGCGGGAGGACGCGGCCGGGTGGGCGAAGACCGGCACGCCACCCGCCTCCCGCACGAGCTGCACCGCCCGCACCGGGTCCACCGCGTAGTGGTCGACGAAGAACGGGCTGCCGTTGTGGAGCAGGTCGTCGAAGGCGGCCGCGCGGTCGCGGACGACACCCGCAGCCACGAGGGCATCGGCGATGTGCGGCCGGCCGACCGTGGCACCCGGCTCGAGCTGGTCGAGGACGTGCTCCCAAGTGATGGGGTGCCCGGCCGCCGCCAGCTTCTCCACGATGCCCTTGGCCCGCGGGACCCGGTCGTCGAAGGCCATCGCCATCTCCTCGGCCAGCCCCTCGTGCGCAGGATCGAAGAGGTAGGCGAGCAGGTGCAGGTTCACACCCTGGTGGGCGCAGGAGATCTCGGTACCCAGCACCAGGCGCAGGCCTGGCGGCAGCGCCTCGGCGGCGTCCGACCAGCCGGCCGTGGTGTCGTGGTCGGTGAGCGCGACGACGTCGAGCCCTGCGGCGGCCGCCGCGAGGACGAGGTCACCCGGGGTCTCCGTGCCGTCGGAGGCCGAGCTGTGGGTGTGGAGGTCGATGGGCACGCGCTACAGGGTAGGGGCGCGGGCCGACCCGCAGAGTCAGCCGGCCAGACGTGGGGAAAGAGCGCCGCAGGGGACATCGAGGCCGGACGGGGCATCGCGCAGGTCGTTGAGCACGAAGTCGTCGATCAGCAGGAATCCCGCGGTCTCGGGCCACAGGACGGCCCAGACCCAGCAGCCCAGCGCCTCCCCCACGTAGACCGCCCGGTCCGGAGCCGCCTCCAGCGCCCACATCGCCGTGGGGTGACCCGCGGCCGAGATCTTGGCGTCCGCGGCCCGCAGGTCCGACACGCTGCCGGGGTCAGGGCCCTCGATCCCGGCGAACCGGGCGCCCATCCCCACGCCCGGCTCCTCGGCCACCAGCACGAGGTCGCCCACCCCGCCCATCGGTGACGGCCCCGAGCACGCCACTGCGGTTGCCCGGGCACCGGTCCGCTCGTCACCCGCAGAGGCGAGACCGGTGAGCAGCCACCCGCGCGGCAATGGCCACGGCAGCCAGACCGGCACGCCGGAGTGCGTCGACAGGCTGTGCAGCTGCTCGCCGGTGGGCTGCACGATCGGCTGCATGGGGTGCACGGACCCGTGGCTGTCACAGCGCCACGAGCTCGACCACAGCCCGGGCGCGTGCAAGGCACCCGCGCACCGCGGGCAGCTGGGCTCGGCCCTCATGCCGGACAACGCTCCCGCCGCGGAGCGGCTCCGTCAACCCCCCGCGTCCCAAGATCGACTGAAACGTTTCGCATGATCAACAGGCGGAACGTCCTGCGGAGCGTTTCACTCGAGCTTGGTTGGGCCGTGCTCTCCCGGTGCCTAGGCTGGCCGGCGTGTTCCCGGGCTCGGTTGCGCCGAAACAGCGGGTCCCCTGTGTGGGCGCGCTCGTGCACGACGACGCGGGTCGCCTGCTCGTCGTACGCCGGGGTCGGGCACCCGGTGCCGGGAAGTGGTCGGTGCCCGGCGGGCGCGTCGAGGCGGGCGAGTCCGACGAGTCGGCCGTACGCCGGGAGGTGCTGGAGGAGACGGGCCTGCACGTGACGGTCGGGCTGCGCGTGGGGACGGTGCAGCGCCCGGGCCCCGAGGGCCAGGAGTACGACATCCGCGACTACGCGTGCGGGCTGGCGGTCGCCACCACCCCGGTGGCCGGCGACGACGCCGCCGAGGTGCAGTGGGCCGACCGGTCCCGGCTCACGGGCCTCGACCTCGTCGACGGCCTCTGGGACTCCCTCGCCGCGTGGGGCATGCTCCCGCACTGAGCGGTGGCGCGCAGGAGTGGGACGGCGTCCACTCGCTGTCAAGACTTCGCTGTTCGCACCCGAGACACAAGTGTGGCGACCTACGGTGCAGACATGTCCTCCTCGTCCGGCTCGCGGCCGCTCCGGCTGCGGCTCACCTGGAGCCAACGACGCGCGTTCGTGCTGACCGTGCTGGCCTTCCAGGCACTCGTGTGGGGGGACACCCTGCTCAACGATGGCCGGCTCGGCGGCAGCCGGGCGACCGCGCTCGCCGGGCTGGGGCTGATGGTCATGGCCGCCGCCACCTGGTGGGTCGGCACGTCACTGACCCACCGCGGGGTCGTCATCCATGCCGTCCCGTGGATGGTCATCCCGTGGGACGAGGTGCACGAGATCGAGGTGGAGAGCCAGCTCGGGATCTCCACCGTCGTCGTCCACCACGGCAAGGGCACCGCGCGGCGGACCCGCCTGGCGGCGCCGACCACCGGCCCGCTCGGCCACGACGGCGAGTTCCAGGACAAGGTGCGGATCATGCGCAGCTTCTGGGCGGCGCACCGCGACCGGATCGCCGAGGCGTCAGCCGCCTGAACGGCTGGTAACCCTCAGGGAGCGGGCAGCGGTCGCCCGGGCTGCTCGCCGCCCCGCGCCTCGCCGTAGGATCGTTTGGGCACCATGACCGTACGCCGGAACACGCACACGACCGTGCCGTCCTGCTTGTAGCCGCGCGTCTCCACGTGCACCACGCCACGGTCGTCCTTGGACCGCGACTCGGTCTTGTCCAGCACCGTCGTCTCGCCGTAGATCGTGTCGCCGTGGAAGGTCGGCGCGACGTGCCGCAGCGACTCGACCTCCAGGTTGGCGATCGCCTTGCCCGAGACATCAGGGACCGACATTCCGAGCAGGAGGGAGTAGACGTAGTTGCCGACCACGACGTTCCTGCCGAAGTCGGTGCTCGTCTGCGCGTAGTTGCTGTCCAGGTGCAACGGGTGGTGGTTCATGGTCAGCAGGCAGAACAGGTGGTCGTCGTACTCCGTGACGGTCTTGCCCGGCCAGTGCTTGTAGGTCGCGCCGACCTCGAACTCCTCGAAGTAGCGGCCGAACTGCATCAGCGACCTTCTGCCGCCAGGCCGGCGAGGACCTCGCGAGCCTTGTCGGCCTCTGCCCATACGCACCGGATCTCGTAGGCGCTGGCCACGATCTTGTTGCGCGAGGTGAAGTCCCGCTTCCCCTTGGACAGCGCGTGGCTGACGAAGCCGAAGATCGACCCGAAGACCGCACCGTAGAGCACGGCGGACACGATCAGCGCGAACGCGTTGACGCCCGCGTCGGCGAAGAGCGAGAGAAGCACCCCGACGAACAGGCCGAACCACGCGCCGCTGGCCGCACCGGCGAGCGCCGCCCGGCCACGGGTGAGCCGGCCGAGGACGTTCTCGACCATCCGCAGGTCCGAGCCGACGATGCTTACGTGCTGCACGGGGAACTGCTGGTCGGAGAGGTAGTCGACCGCCCGCTGCGCCTCGACGTAGGTGTCGTAGGAGCCGATGACCTGGCCCCGGGGGATGTCGGAGTACTGCTCGTGGGCTGACATGCGAGCCATTCTCCCCCAGCCCGCCCCGTGCCTGGTCCACGGTGCCTACTCCCAGGTGGTCGGGACGCCGTGGGGCGGCGCGCTGCCGAGGGCACGCTCCTCGCCGCCGGGCCAGGTGCGCAGCACGACGAGGACCTCGATGTCCGAGGACGGCGTACGCCGGCGGGGCTCGAGCTGCAGGTGCGCCAGGGCCGACCCGTCGCGCGACTGCTCCCCGAGCTCGTCGATCCGGGCCAGGACGTCCGAGCGCTCGCCGTCGTCGAGGTACTGCCACATGACCGAGTGCCAGATCACGGTGGTCGTGCCGGGCACCAGCTCGACGCGCCGCACCAGGTCGCGGGCGCTCTCCCGGGTGACGACCGCCGGCACCTGCGCCGCGACCGTCAGGGCGCCCCGGAGGCGTTCCATTCGGGCACGCTGGTCGGGCCACACGTAGGACGTCAGGGCCAACCGGCCCTCCTCCGTCGTCGGGTCGACCGGTGACGTGTCGCACCCGTTCCGCTCCACGACCTCGAGCTCATCGCCGGTGACGCCGTCGAGCGGGGGCAGCGCCCCCCGCCAGGGGTCGTCCAGCACGACCGGCGAGTCGGCCGGGCCCACCCCGCGGCCCCCCGGCAGGGCGACGCGGAACCGGTCGGCGCGCAGGTTCAGGCCGGCGCTCGCGCCGATCTCGACCAGCCGCACCGGACCGGGCCGCCGGGCGACGAGATGGCAGAGGCCACCGACGAGGGCGGCTGCCCGCCCCACCTCGTTGGTCTGCGGCGGCTGGTCCAGTCGGGAGCGCAGACCGTCGCGGTGCACAGCGAGGACGTCGCGCAACGGAGGCCACGCGCCGGCCGCCATGCCGGTTCCGCCGACGGACGGGTAGAACAGGGCCAGGCCCGGGGCGCGCCGCTCCAGCACGAGCCGGTGCACGGCGCCCATCAGCCGGAGGGCGAGCGCGCTGGGTCCGGGGTCGCTCTCGTGCCCGGCGAGCACCTCGGCCGCCGGTCCCCCGGCGAGCACGTCGTCGGCCACGTGGTGGAGCAGTCGCTCGTACAGCGGGGAACCCAGCTCGCGGCAGGCCTCGGCCTGCCACCGGATGCGCGCGACCATCCGCGCGGCGTCGGTCACCCCTCCTCCGGCGGCGACACGGGACTGCGGGAGGCCCGGCGAGGCGTCGGGGAGGTGGAGGCAAGCACGGCGGCGGTCATCAGGTCGACCGCCTCCCCGTCGCGCAGCCCGCCCAGCAGGCAGAGCGACTCCCAGGTCCGCACGTGCAGGGCATGCGCGAGAGCGGTCCTGAGCCTGTGCGCTGCGCGGCCCCGCGCCCGGAATCCTTTCGCCAGGACCGCCACGCGGGCACGCTCGTCCCGGGCGAGGAACTCGGCGACGAAAGCGGGCATCGCGTCGAGGTCCCGGTAGATCTTCGTCATCATCGGCGCCGCTGGGCGGGCCCATTCGTAGGTCTCCGCCAGCGCTGTTCGTAGACGCCGCTCAGGGTCGACGATGCGCGACCAGCCGGACACGTCAGGACGGGGGTGGAGTGTCCGCCAGTGGCCGGAGCACGCGATGACTAGTGCCTCGTCGTCGGGGAAGTGCCGGTAGACCGTGAGGCGGGTGACCCCGGCTTCATCCGCGATCGCCGACACCGTGGTGTCCGCCGGACCGACACGTTCGTGCAGTCGCATCGTCGCCTCGGTGATGCGCAGGCCGGTCTGCTCGACGTTCTCCTGACGCGCTCGCATGGTGTAGCCGCGCGCTTTCGGTGATTGCCGTCGTTCATTCAACCTTGACGCCTCCCTGTCTCAGGGAGTATAGCTGTTTCCGATGTACAAGACCGTTCACTCGATTGTGCGAGCGACGACAGGAAGAGGCACCATGTCCATCACCACGGTCCCGGCCACCACCTTGGAGCAGGCGACAGCTCTGGGGCGCGCACTCCCACTCACGGTGCTCACCCCGGGCGCCGCCCCGGACCGGTCCATCGGCGCGATCGGGGTCGGCTTCCGCATCGGCGGAGAGGACACCGGCGGTCAGGTCGCCATCGTCGAGCACCCGTTCCCACCGGGTGCCCTCGTGCCGCCGCACGTGCACACGCGCGAGGACGAGTTCTCCATCGTCACGGCCGGCGCCATCGGCTTCCGGTCCGGGTCAGACGAGGTGGTCCTCGAAGCCGGGGGCTACATCAGCAAGCCGCGCGGCGAGCTGCACACGATGTGGAACGCCGGCCCGGAGGAGGCCCGAATGATCGAAGTCATCACGCCGGCCGGCCTCGAACGGTTCTTCCACGAGCTGGCCGAGTTGTTCCAGGCCGGCCCGCCCGATCCGGCGGCGCTCGAGCCGCTCGCGGCCAGCTACGGGCTGTTCCTCGACCCGACCTGGGTGCCCGAGCTGATGGAGAAGTACGGCCTGAACTCACCGTTCGGATGAACCGCCTCAGCCACGCAGCGGGTACTCCTCGAGCAAGCGACGACCGATGATCATCTTCTGGATGTCTGACGTACCTTCTCCGATGAGCAGCATCGGCGCCTCGCGGTAGAGCCGCTCGATCTCGTACTCCTTGGAGTAGCCGTAGCCGCCATGGATGCGGAAGGAGTCCTCGACCACCTCCTTGCAGTACTCGCTCGCGAGGTACTTGGCCATCCCGGCCTCGACGTCGTTGCGCTCGCCGGCGTCCTTCTTGCGGGCCGCCATCACCATCATCGCGTGGGCCGCCTCGACCTTGGTCGCCATCTCGGCCAGCCGGAACTGGACGGCCTGGTGCTGGGCGATCGGCTTGCCGAACGTCTCACGCTGCTGGGCGTAACGGATCGCGATCTCGAACGCCCGCAGCGCCACCCCGCACCCGCGGGCAGCGACGTTCACCCGGCCCACCTCGACGCCGTCCATCATCTGGTAGAAGCCCTTGCCGGTCTCGCCGCCGAGGACGCGGGTGGCCGGCACGCGGTGCCCGTCGAACACCGCCTCGGTCGAGTCGACCCCCTTGTAGCCCATCTTCTCGATCTTTCCGGGGATGGTCAGCCCGGGCATCGTCTCGCCGAACCCCGGCTCCTTCTCCACCAGGAACGTCGTCATGTTGCGGTACGCCGTGGGGGCGCCCTCGTCGGTCTTGACCAGGACCGCGAGGAGGTTGGAGGTCCCGCCGTTGGTGATCCACATCTTCTGGCCGGTGATGAGGTAGTCGTCGCCGTCGCGCACGGCCCTGGTCGAGATGGCGCTGACGTCGGAGCCCAGCGCCGGCTCGGACATGGAGAACGATCCCCGCACCTCACCTGTCGCCATCCTTGGCAGGAACGCCTTCTTCTGCTCGTCGGTCCCGTGCTGCTGGATCAGGTAGGCGACGATGAAGTGGGTGTTGATGATGCCCGAGACGCTCATCCAGCCGCGGGCGATCTCCTCGACGACCAGGGCGTAGGTCAGCAGCGACTCACCGAGCCCGCCGTGCTCCTCGGGGATCATCAGGCCGAACAGGCCCATGTCCTTCATACCGTCCACGATCTTCCGCGGGTACTCGTCGTCGCGCTCGAGCTGGGCGACGTGCGGAAGGATCTCCTTGTCCACGAACCCCCGGACCGTCGCCAGGATCTCGGTCTGGATGTCGGTCAGACCCTCGGTCTGCGCAAGACGCCCCACGTCTCAGCCCTCCGGAGGCTCGAAGGTCGACGTGCGACTCAGTCCCGCGGCCCGCCCCTTGGCGGCGACCACCAACGCCATCTTGCGCGACGCCTCGTCGATCATCTCCTCGCCGAGCATCACCGCCCCGCGCATCCCGCCGGCCTCGGACGTGTGCCACTCGTAGGCGTCGAGGATCAGCTGGGCATGGTCGTAGTCGTCCTGGGCGGGTGAGTAGACCTCGTTGGCCGCCTCGATCTGGCCGGGGTGCAGGACCCACTTGCCGTCGAACCCCAGCGCCGCCGAGCGGCCCGCGACGCGGCGGAAGCCGTCGAGGTCCTTGATCTGGAGGTACGGGCCGTCGATCGCCTGCAGGTCGTAGGTGCGCGCGGCCATCAGGATCCGCATCAGGATGTAGTGGTAGGCGTCGCCGACGTCGTAGCCGGGCGGCTGCTCCCCCACGACGAGGGACCGCATGTTGATCGAGGCCATGAAGTCGGCGGGGCCGAAGATCAGGGTCTGCGTACGCCGGGAGGCGGCGGCGATCGCGTCGACCTCTACGAGCCCCCGGGCGTTCTCGATCTGCGCCTCGATGCCGATGCGGCCGACCTCCAGACCCAGCGACTTCTCCAGCTGCGTGAGCAGCAGGTCCAGCGCCACCACGTGCTGCGCGGACTGCACCTTCGGCAGCATCACCGCATCGAGGTCGGCACCGGCCCCCTCGACGACCTCGATGACGTCGCCGTAGGTCCACTGCGTCGTCCAGTCGTTCACCCGCACGACGCGGGTCTTGCCGCCCCAGTCGCCCTCACGCAGGGCGGCCACGACGTTTGCGCGGGCGCCGACCTTCGCCAGCGGCGACACCGAGTCCTCGAGGTCGAGGAACACCTGGTCCGCCGGCAGGCCCTGGGCCTTCCCCAGCATCTTGGGGTTGCTGCCCGGCACCGCGAGGCAGGAGCGGCGGGCACGCAGCGGTGCGTCGGTGCGGGGGCTCTCGCTCATGACCGGTCAGGCTATCGACGCATCACTCCGCAGGTATCGCCGGCTCCACGTCCCCCGGCCGGGCCGAGACCACGATGCCGAGGCCGCCGAGGAGCAGCAGCGCAGCCGGCACTGCAGCCAGCGGCGGCACCTGCCCGAGCGACGCGGCGGCGATCAGTGCGGCGCCGGGCACCTCGAGCAGCAGGAACAGCGAGACGACCGTCGGGCTCGTGGTGCGCAGGACCTGGTTGAACAGCGTGTGCCCGAGCAGCTGGGCGCCGAGGGTGAGTGCGAGCAGCTGGAGCCAGGTCGTCCCGTCGTACCCCCACAGGTCGACCCCGCCCGCCAGGCACGCGGCGAGCAGCACCACCGCGGCTGTGGAATAGCAGATAGTGGTGTACGACGTTGTGCTCACGGTCCGGCGGACCTCCGCGCCGGCCACGGTGTACAGCGCGGCGAACACGCCGCCGAGAAGCGCGAGCAGGTCACCGACCAGCGCCCGCGGCTCGAGCGAGACGTCCACCCCGGTGAGCAGGACCACGCCGAGGACCGAGATCCCCATCCCCACCCAGGTCCGCCGGGGGATGGCGTGCCCCGTCGCCCGTGCGATCAGCGCCACCCAGACCGGCTGCGTGCATACGATCGCGGTCGCGGAGGCCACGGAGGTGAACCGCAGGCTGGGCACCCAGGTCGCGAAGTGCGCCGCCAGCAGCACCCCGGAGGTCAGCGCCCACCTGCGTTCGCGGGTGGTCATGTCGCGCAGCTCGTGGCGGCGGGTGGCCACCGCGTACGGGGCGATGACAGCCACCGCCAGCACGTTGCGCCAGAGGGCGACCGCCAGGGCCGGCGCGGCGATGGCCGCCATGAGCGGACCGGACGTGGAGACGGCGGCCAGCCCGACGGTCATCAGCAGCACGTCCGCGCGCGGCGGTCGGTCCACCACGCCCGGCCGGGCCGGACGACCCTGGGTGCCCTCGGAGGCGGACATCGCGCCACTGTGTCACCCGCCACCCGTGTCACCCGCCACCCGTGTCACCCGCTGTGCCACTCTTCGGACATGACCTCGGACCACGACGTGGCGCTGGCCCGGGCGCTGGTCGAGGAGGCCTGCCGCAAGTCGGCGCTCGTCTGGCTGCGCCCACTGGGAGCCCGGCACGCGGTGCCGGCCTGGCACGTCTTCACCGACGGCGCGGTCCATGTCGTCGGTGGCGGCATCGAGCAGGAGCTGCCCGACCTTGCCGAGGGAGCGGAGCTCGAGGTCACGGTCCGCAGCAAGGACACCGGGGGGCGGCTGCTGACGTTCCGGGCCAGGGCGGTGCGGGTCCGCCCGGACGACGAGGCCTGGGCCACCGTCGTGCCCGAGCTGCACGCCAAGCGCCTCAACCCGCCCGACGGTGAGCAGCAGCCGCACCGATGGGCTCGCGAGTCGACGGTCCTGCGCCTGCAGGCCACCGGCCGCCTCGTCGAGTCGCCCGGCCACCCCTCGCACCGCTCGCACGCGGCCGAGCCACCCGGCTCGCCCGCCACGACGCGCGGGCCGCTCCCGTTCGTGGTGGGCCGTCGAGCGCGCCGACGCCGCTAGCCTGGCTCCTTGTGAGCGGCGCGCCGACGAGGGTCTTCATCGCGCGCCTGGCCGGCACCCCGCTGTTCGACCCGATCGGCGACCAGGTCGGCCGGGTGCGCGACGTCGTGGTGACCCTGCGCGTGGACCGTGAGGAGCCGCGGGTACTCGGCCTCGTCGTCGAGGTGCCCGGCCGGCGGCGCATCTTCGTCCCGATGACGCGGGTCACCGCTGTCGACGCGGGCCAGGTGATCACGACCGGCCTGGTGAACATGCGCCGCTTCCAGCAGCGCCCCACGGAGACCCTCGTCCTCGGGGAGATGCTCGACCGGACCGTGGCGTTGACTGAGGACGACTCCCCTGCCGTGGTCGAGGACGTCGCCATGGAGCAGCAACGGACCCGGGACTGGACGGTCACCCGGGTCTTCGTCCGCCGCCCCGGCAAGGGGCTGCGTCGCCGTGGCGAGACGCTGACCGTCGAGTGGCGGGACGTGACGGGCTTCTCGATCGACGAGCACGGCCAGGGGGCCGCGAACCTGCTGGCGACGTTCGAGAAGCTCAACGCGGCCGACCTAGCGACGGTGCTGCACGAGCTGTCCGCCAAGCGCCGGGTGGAGGTGGCCGCCGCTCTCGACGACGAGAAGCTCGCCGATGTCCTCGAGGAGCTCCCCGACGACGACCAGGTCGAGATCCTCTCGATGCTCGAGGAGGAGCGCGCGGCCGACGTGCTCGAGGCGATGCAGCCCGACGACGCCGCCGACCTGCTCTCCGAGCTGCCCCACCACGAGGCCGAGAAGCTGCTCAAGCTGATGGAGCCGGACGAGGCCGCGCCGCTGCGCCGCCTGCTCGCCTACTCCGACGACACGGCGGGTGGGCTCATGACCACCGAGCCGGTCGTCCTGCCGCCGGACGCGACCGTGGCCGATGCGCTGGCCCGGGTCCGCCAGCCGGAGCTGTCCCCCGCGCTGGCCGCCCAGGTCTACGTCTGCCGGCCGCCCATGGAGACCCCCACCGGGCGCTACATCGGCGTCGCCCACATCCAGCGGCTGCTGCGGGAGCCGCCCTCGGCACTGGTCAGCGGCGTCGTCGACACCGGCATCGAGGCCCTGCGACCCGACGTCTCCCTGGCCGAGATCACCCACCACCTCGCCACCTACAACCTGGTGGCCGTCCCCGTCGTGGACGAGAACGATCACCTGCTGGGGGCCGTGACCGTCGATGACGTCCTGGACCACCTGCTGCCCGAGGACTGGCGGGCCAGGCGCGACCGCGCGGCCACCGCCGCACCGGAGGCGACCCGTGGCGCGTGAGCGTCGGCGCCCCGAGCGCCTCGACCAGCCTCGAGAGGTACGCCGGGCGCTCGTGCCGACACGGTCGTACGACCCCGACGCGTTCGGGCGGCTGAGCGAGCGGATCGCCCGGTTCATCGGCACCGGCAGGTTCCTCGTCTACATGACGGTCTTCGTCATCGTCTGGGTCATCTTCAACGTCCTCGCCGAGAAGCTGATCTTCGACGACTACCCGTTCATCCTGCTGACGCTGATGCTGTCCCTCCAGGCGTCCTACGCCGCTCCGTTGATCCTGCTCGCGCAGAACCGGCAGGCCGACCGGGACCGGGTGCAGTACGAGCAGGACCGGGCCCGCGCCGAGCGCAACATCGCCGACACCGACTACCTCACCCGTGAGCTCGCGTCGTTGCGCATGGCGGTGGGTGACGTGGCAACCCGCGACTTCCTGCGTTCCGAGATGCGTCAGCTGCTCGACGACCTCGAGGAACGCCGGGGCGAGAGAGAACGGGACGAGACGTAGCATCGACTCATGGCCATCCCCAGCATCGAGGCGGTCCAGGTTGCCCTGGCCACCGTCGAGGACCCCGAGATCCACAAGCCGATCACGGATCTGGGCATGGTCAAGTCCGTCGAGGTCGCGCCCTCCGGCCAGGTCTCCGTCGGGGTCTACCTGACGGTTGCCGGCTGCCCGATGAAGGACACCATCACCTCCCGGGTCACGGCCGCCGTGGCGGCCCTGGAGGGGGTCACGGGGGTGCAGGTCGAGCTCGACGTCATGTCGGCCACCCAGCGCCAGGAGATGCAGGCCCGGCTGCGGGCGGAGTCCGGCGTCAGCGAGCGCGAGATCCCCTTCGCCAAACCCGGCTCGCTGACCCGGGTCTACGCGGTCGCCTCCGGCAAGGGCGGGGTGGGCAAGTCGTCGGTGACGGTCAATCTCGCCGCGGCCATGGCACGTTCCGGGCTGGCGGTGGGTGTGGTCGACGCCGACATCTACGGCCACTCGATCCCGCGCATGCTCGGCGTCGAGGGCCGGCCCACGCAGGTCGAGGACATGATCATGCCGCCGAGCGCCCACGACGTGAGGGTCATCTCGATCGGCATGTTCGTGGCCGACAACGCCCCGGTCGTGTGGCGCGGGCCGATGCTGCACCGCGCCCTGCAGCAGTTCCTGGGCGACGTCTTCTGGGGCGACCTCGACGTGCTGCTGATGGACCTGCCCCCCGGCACCGGTGACATCGCCATCTCGGTCGCCCAGCTCGTCCCGTCCGCCGAGCTGCTGGTCGTCACCACACCGCAGCTGGCCGCCGCCGAGGTTGCCGAGCGCGCCGGGACGGTCGCGCTGCAGACCCACCAGCAGGTCGCGGGTGTCATCGAGAACATGTCCTACCTGCCGTGCCCGCACTGCGCCGAGCGCGTCGAGGTGTTCGGCAGCGGCGGCGGTCAGGCCGTGGCCGACGGCCTCACCCGGGCCATGGGCGTCCCCGTCCCGCTGCTCGGGCAGGTGCCCCTGGACCTGCGCCTGAGAGAGGGAGGCGACCGCGGAAGGCCGCTGGTGCTCGACGACCCCGACGCGCCCGCGGCCGCGGTGCTGATGGAGATCGCCGACCGCCTGGGGTCCCGCGCCCGCGGCCTCGTGGGCCGGTCGCTGGGCCTCAGCCCCGCGGGTCGCTGAGCGCCCTCAGGTGGTGTCGGGGTCGTAGGGCGCCGGGCCCTTCGGCGGCACCGGCGGGTCTCCCGGGCCGCGCCGGGCTGCCGGCTTCTCCCCCATGACGTCGAGCGAGTCCAGGTCGATGGGGTCGAGCAGGTGCTTGCGCACCAGCGAGCGGGGGTTGAGGTCCTGCAACGAGATGTCCTCGAACTCCGGGCCGAGCTCGCGCCGCACGTCGGCACGGGCGGCGCCGGCCATCCCTCGCAGCCGCTGCAGCATCCGGGCGGCCTCGGCCGCGTAGCGCGGGAGCTTCTCCGGGCCGAGCACGAGCAGCGCGACGACCGCCAGCGCGATGAACTCACCCGCGCCGATGTCGAACACGTCGGGATCCTCTCACCCCTCGGTGGCGCCGAGGGTCACCTGATAGGACCGCTGCGAGCCGTCGCGGCGCACCGTCAGGTCGATGGTGTCCCCCGGGCTCCTGCTCCGGATCGCGACGATCAGCTCGGCGCTGCCGTCGACCGGCTCGCCGTCCAGCTCGAGGATCACGTCGCCGGGCTCGAGCCCGGCCGCCTCCGCAGGACCACCGGCCACGATCGGCGGCGTGCCGTTGCTCGAGTCGCTGCTCGCGATGCGGGCACCCTCCCCGTCGTACGTGCCGTCGAGGCTCGCGCCGATGATCGGGAACTGCGCCTCGCCGGTGTCGATGATCTGCTCCACGGTGCGACGGACCTGGTTGATCGGGATCGCGAAGCCGACCCCGATGTTGCCCCGATCCCCCCCGAGCGAGCCGCCGACGGTCGCGATCGCGGAGTTGACCCCGATCACCTCGCCGTCGAGGTTGACCAGCTGCCCGCCGGAGTTGCCGTGGTTGATCGCGGCGTCGGTCTGGATCGCGTTGATGTACGCGCTGTCGTCGCCACCCTGGGCGCCTGCCGTGACCGGACGGTCCTTGGCGCTGACGATGCCGCTCGTGACGGTGCCGGACAGGCCGAG
>Ga0180121_10000050_pt1 | contig 36923 bp, 41 predicted proteins | sample AntDrymUQ5402106_2_FD_129676 | JGI IMG/M metagenome (GOLD analysis project Ga0180121, IMG submission 129676) | Polar desert sand microbial communities from Dry Valleys, Antarctica - metaG UQ540 (21.06) (version 2) (version 2) | ecosystem: Environmental > Terrestrial > Soil > Desert | place...
CCTCGGTCGTCGCGATCACGCCCGCGTCCTCCGCGCCGGCGACGATGTGACGGATGTCCTCCTCGGTGTGGGCGAGCACGCCTGCGGGAGCAGGGCTGACGCCGAAGAGGCGCGTCACCGCGTTGGCCGACACCTGCAGGAGCCAGTTGAACGGCCGCACGATCGCCTGGAGCACCTCGAGCGGGAGCGCGAGCAGCTTGGCGATCGTCTCCGCCCGCTGCAGCGCGAGCGCCTTCGGCACGAGCTCGCCGAGCGCGACGCTGAGATAGGTGAGGATCAGGAATGCGAGGACGTACGCGATCCCGTGCGAGACGACGGGGTCGAAGTAGCCCGAGAGCAGCGGCTGGCCGACGGCGCCGAGCGCGATCCCGAAGACGGTGATCCCGATCTGCACGGTGCCGATGAACTTGACCGGGTGGTCCATTAGGTCCAGAGCGGCGCGCGCGCGACGGCTGCCGGCTTCCGCCTCGGGCTCCAGGCGCGTCCGCCGCGCCGTCACGAGCGCGTATTCGGCCGCGACAAAGACCGCGTTCCCCAGCACTAGCAGGAGGATCGCGAGGAGGCGGATGGCGTCGCTCATGCCTCAACCCTCGCGGGCGAGGCGTGCGTACTAGAGGGCTCGTCGTCCAAGCTGGCGCGCAGTATAGGCAACCATCCCGACGTCCTCACGCCGTTCGGCACGCTCCTCGAGGACGAGCCGCTCGAGGTGGGACAGCGTCTCCGCGACGGCGAAGCGCCTGGATGCGGGCTTCAGCTCGGTGCCGAAGAGATCGAATGAGAGCTCGTAGCCCGTACGCGGCTGCTCGGTCAGGGCGGCCTCGGCGACACCGAGCCGCTCCCGGTGATGCTCGATCAGCTCGTAAGCGCGACCGACAGGGTCCGCGATCGGGTCGCCATGCCCCGGCAGCGCGATCTCGGGCGCCAGCTCGATCGTCCGCCTCAGCGCTTCGATGAAGTCTCCGAGCGGATCGGGGCGGCTCTCGGGCCAGAGGCCGACCGTCGGTGAGATCCGCCCGAGCAGGTGGTCGGCCGAGACGAGCACACGGTCCTTGACGAGGCAGAGCTGGCCGTCGGCGTGCCCGGCCGCGGCCACGAGCTCCCAACCGTCGATCCGGTCGCCCTCGCCGACGAGCTGCGGGTTGGGCTGATAGCGGATGAATGGCCGGTAGACATCTCCGGAGCCGATCAGCTCCTCGGTGATCTCGCTCGGCACGCCGTGCGTGGCAAACCATTCGGCGATCCGACGCGGCCACTCCGGGTTGCCCCACACGAGCTCGCACTGCGAATAGTCCAGCTCGCCCTGGCTGACCGGCGCTCCCGTCAGCTCGGCGACGTCGGCGGCGCCGCCGACGTGGTCGGGGTGAAAGTGGGTGACGAAGATCCGTGCGACCTCAGCGCCGTCGAGTGTGGTGGCCCAGACCTTCTTCGCGTCTGGCAGCCCGATGCCCGTGTCGACGAGTGTCCAGCCATCCGCACCGGGCAGCAGATACGAATGAACGTGGCCCGGGCGGGTCGGCAACGGCGTCGTGATCCGGCGGATGCCGAGCGGTAGCTCCATCCGCATATCCAACAGCATCGACCACGGGCGAACATATGTTCTATGATGAGGCCATGCGGACGGTATACCGCGAAGAGGCTTGTCGGAGCGCGCTGAATCGGGTCAAGGGAATGCCGTTCGCGTGGTCCCTGAACCCCTATACCGGTTGCGTGCACCGGTGCACGTTCTGCTACGTCCGCGCCTTCGAGCTGCGGGCGGACCGGCCGCCCGACGACCGCTACGGCCGCTCGATCCGCGTCAAGGTGAACGTCGCCGACGTGCTGGCGCGCGAACTCGCGCGCCCCTCATGGCGTGCCGAGCTGGTCGCAATCGGCGCCGCGACCGACCCCTACCAGCCCGCCGAGGGCCGCTACCGGCTGACGCGTGCGTGCATCGAGGCGCTCGGGCGGGCGAAGTCGCCGTTCTCGATCATCACGCGCGGACCGCTGATCGTGCGAGACGTCGACGTCCTGCAGGAGGCCGCGAAGAGAACGGACGTCTCGGTGATGTTCTCGGTGCCGACGCTCGACCCGGTGGTGTGGCGGACGACCGAGCCCGGCACGGCACCCCCGCGGCAGCGGCTGCGGGCGCTCTCGATGCTCGTCGACGCCGGAATCAAGGCCAGCGTCGGCATGGCGCCGATCCTTCCCGGCCTCTCCGACCGCCCGGAGCAGCTCGTCGAGGTGGTCAAAGCTGTAAGAGCAGCGGGCGCGACGAGCGTGTGGGCGAACCTGCTCTACCTCAAGCCCGGGACGAAGGAGCATTTCCTCGAAGCGCTCGCGCGGGACTGGCCCGAGGAGCTCGAGCGGTACGAGCAGCTCTACGCGCGGCGCGCATATCTTCCGCGCGAGGAGGTCGCTCCGGTACGAGACCGGGTGCGCTCGCTGTCCCGGGAGCACGGCGTCCGCGACCGGCGGAAGCGGCCGCTCGCGCCTCCGCCCGAACCCGTTCAGCTGACGCTTGGCGTCTAGGCGGCTCTGAGCGCCGGTTCCCCCAATACACTTGTGCGGCGATGCCCGATGAGATCACCTGCCTGATCGTCGACGACCACGAAGTCGTGCGCGAAGGTTTGCGTCTCTCGCTCTCGCGCGCTCCTCATGTGCGCGTGATCGGCGAGGCCTCCGACGGCGCCGGCGCGGTCGCCCTCGTCGAGCGGCGCCGCCCCCAGGTCGTGATCATGGACGTCCGCATGCCCGGCATGGACGGGCTCGAGGCGACCAAGCAGATCAAGGAGAAGGTCCCGGAGACCGCCGTGCTGATCTTCACCGCCTACAGCGAGCGCTCCCTCCTCGGACGCGGGCTCGAGTCGGGCGCCAAGGGCTACATCCTCAAGGAAGCGCCGCATGCGACGCTCCTGCGCGCGATCGAGAAGGTCGCCGGCGGCGAGAGCTTCGTCGACCCCGCCCTGATGCCGACGTTCCTGACCGGCAAAGAGCAGAACGAGATGCTCACCGCGCGCGAGCGCGAGATCCTGCAGCTGCTCGCCGACGGGATGTCGAACGCGGACGTGGCGGCACGACTGTTCATCAGCCAGGAGACGGTCAAGAGCCACGTCCGGCACATCCTCGCGAAGCTCGAGGCCGACACGCGCACGCATGCGGTCGCGATCGCGCTGCGCGACGCCATCATCGATTGATGGCGGATCAGGTGCCCGACGACGAGCGCGAGCGGCTCGTCGAGCGGATCATCACCGCCGAGCAGGACGAGCGGCGCCGCCTCGCGCTCTTCCTCCACGACGGGCCCGTGCAGAACCTCGCCGGCATCGCGCTCATGCTCGACGCAGCCGTGCAGGCGATCGACGACGGTCGGCCGGAGGCGGCGCGCGGGATCATGGCGTCCGCGCTGCAGCGTCACCGCGAGACGATCCGCTCGCTCCGCGACCTCTCCTTCAACATCGAGCCGGTCGTCCTGCGCGATCAAGGCTTCGGGGCGGCCGTGGACGAACTCGCGAATCAACTCGGAATGGAGCACAAGGTGCGGATCGAGGTCGATGTGGCACGGGCTGAGAGCCTCGGCGAGAAGGAGCAGGTCGGGCTCTACCAGATCGTGCGCGAGTCCCTGAACCAGGCGGTGCGCCGCGGGCCGCCGTCGAAGATCTCGGTCGTGATCCAGAACACCGCCCAGGGCGAGATCGAAACGATCGTGGCCGACAACGGCTCCGGCGAGCGGCGCACGGCCGCCCTCGAAGCGATCGGCGAGCGCGCCTCGACCCTCAACGGCCGCTTCTCGGTCGAGCAGGGAGCGGACGGGGGCACCGAGATCCACGTCTTCCTTCCGGCCTACTCCGACAATCCCTAGAATCGCGGCCGAGATGGAAGAGAACGGCCACGACGGGCACGCCGAGTACCTCCTCTTCGTCTGGTCACCGGCCGGTTGGACGCTGCGGCAGCGCGAGGGCGACCCACCCGCAGTCGGCTCGACAGTCGAGGAGGGCGAGACGCTGCTGCGCGTGACCAAGCTCGGCCCATCGCCGCTGCCGGGCGACCGCCGCCGCTGCGCTTATACGCAGCTCGCGTAATTTGTCGGCGCAAGCTGAACCCTGAAGGGGCCACTTCGCGGCCCAAGAGCGCCCCATTCCCGACTTGCTAGCGCAACGCCGTCTCGGCGGCGATGCGGCCGAAGACGAGCGCCGCGGCGAGCCCGCTGCCGTAGCCGCCGGTGAAGATGCCGCCGGCGTCTGCACCCGCTGCGTGCAGGCCCGGTACGGGGCGGCCGTCTCCATCGATCACCCGGGCGTGCTCGTCGATGCGAAGGCCCCCGATCGTGTGCGTCACGGCCGCGCGGACGCGGACGGCGACGAACGGCGGTTCGACCAGCTTGGTTGACTCCGGCAACACGAATGGAAGCTCCGCCGCTGGCATGACTTCGCCTCCCACCTCTCGCGCGACCGCCACCAGGTCGGCGACCGTGTGCTCTCGTACGGGCCGACGCAGCGTGCGCGCATCGACGACGTACCAGGCCCGACCCCCGGGCAGCCGCTGGACGAGATCGCTCTCGTGCCAGTCAGCCTCCCCGAGGTCACGGCCTTCGTCGTCGAGCACGAGCGCGTGGCGCGCGTACAACTGCGCGGCGGCGACGTAATCGCGCTCGTCGACCACGCCGGGCAGTGCGCGGCCGTAGAACTCGTCCAGGCCGGCGGTCAGGCTCCCGCCGCGCGCGATCCCGTAGTCGAGCCCGTCGCCTTCGCTCCATTCGTTGGCTCGCAGCAACAGACCGCGCTCACGGGCCAGCCGGGCGCCGAAGCCGCCTGTGGCCAGGATGTGCGCCTCGCGGAAGGGCTCGTCCAGCCGAACGTCGCCGGCGGCCCGGGCGAGCACGTCCGTCAGTGCATGCGTGTCGAAGCGCCGGCCCACTGTGACCGGGTTGCCCGTCTTACGAGTCACCGGCTCGACGCCGAGCGATTCCAGCCAGTCGAGCGCGTCGTCGAGCTCCTCGACGATCCGTCGCTGCAAGGCAGGGTCGCCGCCCGGACACTCTGCGTTGAAGTCCTCCAGGCTGTGGTGGCGCCAGACAACGCCGCTCGAGAGCAGCATCGAGCCTCCCGGGCGGTGGCCCTTCTCGAGCACAACCGGGTTCGCGCCGAGCTCGCGCGCGCGGGCCGCGGCGACGAGGCCGGCCATGCCGGCGCCGGCAACGACTAGGTCAGACTGAATGACGGCTTGTGCTCGACGTACTCGAGCTTCACGCGGTCGGGACCCCAGACGAAAAGCGCGAGCGTGTTCGGCGCGTCGACCACGTCGTCGATCTCGATGCCGAGCTCCTCGGCCTCGATCTGATGCTGCTCGACCGAGTCGACGAGGACGCCGATGTGGTTGAGCAGCGGCCGCTCGGGCTCGCCGGGGTCGCCCTGCCGCAGCTCGAGCCAGGCGCCGCCGACCTCCAGCCTGCCGTCGGCGTCGGGTGCAAAGCCGAGGCCCTGCCACCGCACGGCGGCAGCGACGGGATCGGCGGAGACGAGCACGATGTGGTCGAGGTCGAGCTCGGAGTCGGTCGCGGCCTCGACCAGCACCAGCTCGAGCCCTTCGCCGAGGTCGATGACCGGGTCGCGGCCGTCGAGAGTGGAGACGCGCAGGCCGATCCGCTCGAGGGCGCCGCGCTCGCGCGGGCCCTCGGCGTCGAAGAGCGTCAGCTTCCCGCGGCGCGCGTCGGCGCCGAGCAGTGTGAACCGCTCCGTCTGCTCGATCACGCGAAGCCCGATGCGGCCGGCAGCCTCGGCCATCCGCCCGCGGTCTGCGACCCAAAGCGCAACGTGATCGAGCGTACGGGGCTGCACCTGCCGAGGATAGCCGCGCGGCTACCGCTTCTTCCCGTCTACCGCGCGCCTGAGCTGCTCCTTGTTCATCGTCGAGCGGCCCTCACGTTCATGCTCTTGGCCTCTTCGTAGAGCTGGTCGCGCGTGCGGCCCTTCGCACGGCCCGTGCCGGAGCGAAGCCCGCCCCGCCGCCCCGACGAGATGTCCTCGCGGGACAACCGCGAGGAGGTTTTCGCCTCACCCGCCTGCGCCCGCTCCTTGTTGACGGTGCGGGCGGGGATCTCCTTTGCCTTGCCTTTGGACGTGCCTCGGTCTTCGAGGCTGTCCTTGATGTGCTCATACTGGCGCTCGCGCTTGGCGTTCCATGCCTTCGGCGGCATCACGGCTCCCTTCGGACGTGGACGGGACCCGACCTTCCCGTTCCTCGGAGGGTTATGCGGTCTCGAGCGGCGGATTCTGGACGTTGTGCTCGGTTGCGTACGCGTCGACAAGCGGGTCGATCGCCTCGGCGCCCCCGCTGTACGCGTAGTTGATCTTCACGAACGGCTCCCACTTGTCGGGGAGCGCGTCCTCCGGAAAGATCGCCTCGACCGGGCACTCCGGCTCACAGGCGCCGCAGTCGATGCACTCCTCCGGATCGATGATCAGCATCCGGCCGAACTCATGGATGCAATCGACCGGACAGACGTCGACGCACGACTTATCTTTGATGTCGATGCACGGCTCGGCGATGATGTACGTCACGCGGCGAGTCTAGCGAGGAGTATCAGACGATAGGCGCGGTCAGCTCGGCGACGAGTTCCGGGACGCGTTCGACCAGAGCCGACTTGACGAGCACCTGGTCGAAGCCCGCCGTATGCGCGCGCTGCAGGCCGGTCTTGTCGGTGTGATTCGTGAAGCCGACGATCGGGATGTCCGGCCACGAGTCAACGACCTCGTCAGGATCGACACGCGCAATGTCGACGATCACGAGGTCAGGCGAATCGACGCTGTCGGTCGTGATCAGATGGTGCCCTTCGAGCAGGGCCTCGAGCTTCCCCCGAAAGAAGAGGTCGACTCCTGCGAGCAGGATCGTCGCCACAGGCGCTATCTATAGCGCAAGATCGGAATCTGCGGAAGCAGATTCCGATCGCGCGAAGACCCCTGAAGTGTCGCTTCGCTCCGACCGCCAGAAAGTTCTAGCCGAAGCCCAACGCGTCGAAGAGGCGGTTCAGGTAGACGCGCAGGCGCCAGAACTCGCCGGCGAAGAGGAGCGCGCCGAGCGAGACGAGGATCAGGCCGCTCACGAACTGAATCGCCGCGTAGTGGTCGCGCACCCGGCGGAAGAGGCCCATGGCCGGCGCGAAGACCGCGGCGGCGATCAGGAACGGGACTGCAAGGCCGAGGGCGTAGACCGCAAGCAGGAGCGACCCCTCGAGCACAGTTTCGGAGTCGCCCGCGAGTACCAGAATCGATCCCAGCACCGGGCCGATGCATGGCGCAGCGCACACGGCGAATGCGCCGCCGAGCAGGAAGCCGGAGCCTCGCCGGCGCGCACCCTGGACGAGGCCGACGCCCACGAGCCGCTGAGGCCAGGGGAGGAGGCCCATGAAGACGAAGCCGAAGACGATCAGGACGAAGCCGGCGACCTGCTCGAGCAGAAACTGGTTGCGCGTGAAGGAGAGCCCGACGGCAGCTGCGCCCGCGCCGAGCAACACGAAGACGCTGACGAGGCCCGCTACAAAGGGGAGGCTGGAGACGACGACCCGGCGTGACGCTCCCCGCTCGCCGAGCCGCTCCGCTTCGACGGAGGACACCGCCGACAGATAGCCGGGAACGAGCGGCAACACGCAGGGAGCGAGAAACGAGACGAACCCGGCGCCGAAGGACACGGCGATCGACGCGCCGCTCACTCGTAGCGCTCGAGCTCGTCGTCGAGGCGCTGCTCGAGCACCGGATCGAGCGGCTCGCGTGCGCCGCCGGCCGGCGGCACGTCGCCGCGCACACGGCTCCAGCGCCACACGAGCGCGCCGACGGCAACGACGCCGACCCCCAGCCCGGCGAGCGGGAGGATCCAGGCGACGAGGTCGAACCCCTTGCGAGGCGGGACAGCGAGGACGGCCGTCCCGAACTGGTCGACGAACTCCGACTTGATCTCGCTCTTCGTCGCCCCCGCAGCAATCTGCTCACGGATGCGGGCCTTCATCCGCCGAGCGACAGGTGCGTCCGAGGTGTCAAGCGTCGTCTCACACACGGGGCACACGAGCTCGGACTCGAGCTCCGCGGGCGTCGGCCTCAGCTCGCTCCCCGCGGCGGGCGCCGCGAACGCGAGCGCGAGCAGCGCCACGACAACGCGCCTCACGGAGCTGCCTGGAACGCCCGCTCGATCCCCTCGTCGAGGTCGGCGGCTTCGTCGACCGGTCCGGCAATCCGCCAGCGAATCCTGCCTGCCGGGTCGACGAAGTACGTCTCGGGAACGCCGGTCGCTCCGTAACGCCCGACGGTCGAGCTCTTGCCGTCGTAGACATTCGCGTAGGTGACGCCGAAGCGCTCGAGGAACGAGCGCGCGTCGCTGCGGAGATCGTCGATGTCGATCCCGACGAAGACGACGTTCCGGTCTTTCCATCGCTCCGACCCCTGCTGGAGCAGCGGCATCTCGTCCCGGCACGGGCCGCACCAGGACGCCCAGAAGTTGAGGACGACCGTCTTCCCGCGCAACGACTCGATTGCGAGGTCTCCTTTCCCGTCCAGCCGCTCGAGCGTGAAGAGGGGCGCCTCGGGAGTCCCTCCGCGAGCAAGTTCCTCGACCACCGGGCTATCGCCCTGCGCCACCTTCCAGATCAAGAGGCCGAGCAGCGCGGCAACCACGGCCACGGCGATTGCCTGCGCGCCGAGCCGCAGGCGAGCGACGTTCACCTGAGGATGTAGACCGGCGTGCCGACGTTGACCTGGTTGAAGAGCCACTCGACCTCGGGGATCCGCATGCGGATGCACCCGTGCGAAACCGAGTAGCCGATCGAGGCCGGATCGGGAGTGCCGTGAATGCCGACCGCCGGCGAGGAGATCCCCAACCAGCGTGTCCCGAGCGGATTCCCCGGGCCTGGCGGAATCGGCTCCGCGTCCTTCGCCCAGTCGGACGCCGGCGGATACCACCACGGGTTCCGCCACTTGACGATGATCTCGTAGCGGCCGAGCGGCGTCGGATACCTGGACTCCCCGGTGGCGACGCCGAACGTGCGCCGGTGGTTCATGCCGTCGTAGAGGGAGAGCCTGTTCAGGCCGCGGCGGATCACGATCACATCGCCGACCGACCTGCGCGTCGTCGTCGGCCGTACCGTCTCGGGCCGCAGCACGAGCGGCGCGCGAAGATGCGTCTTCAGGCTCCGGAAGAGGTGCCGCACGCCGAGCGCCTGCGGCAGCCTCCGGCCGGCCTTCTCCTTTGTCACGAACGGCTTCGAGTTGCGCAGCAAGAGCTTGGAGTCGACCGGCTCGCGGTCGAACCGCTTCGCGAGCGTGCGCACGTACCACTCGAGGTGACGGCGGGGTGCCGCGACTTTCAAGGGGACGTTGGCGCCCGGGAACGCGACCCGCGCACGACGAATTGCGTCGCCGACGTAGGCGGACGCGCCAAGTTGCCTCGGGGTCGCGCGGAGCGCGACCTTGCCCACCTTCAACGTCAGCGGCCGCGCGAAGAACGCCTTCACCTCGGCGGTCGCCTCGGCCGGGGACAGGCCGCCGACGAGCACCTCGCCGCCGACGGTGACGCCCGCGGCGATCGTCGTCGGGCGCGGGACGGTCGGTGTGGTCGTGGTCGTCGGCGTGGTGGTGGTGGGAAGCGGCGGCGGGGACGTCGTCGTGCCCGTCGTCGTCGTCCCCGTGCCCGTATCGGCGATCGCGGACGGGGTCGCGGCCAACAGCACCGCGGATAGCACTCCAGCGGCCGCGCATACGACGAGCAGGGAAAATGCGAGTCCTCGCCTCACGCGGGCAGTGTAGCCACGCCCAGGAAGCGCTCGCTCTTAAGCCGCGAAGCGGCCCCTCAGGGGTCTTCGCGCGGAACGGGATCCGCTTCTGCGGATCTCGTTCCCTGCGGAAACAGTCGAGGATCGTTCGTGATGACGGCATCGACGCCGGCGGCGTCGAGTCGAGCGAGTTCGATCGGGTCGTCCACCGTCCATGCCCAGACGGCAGCCCCGGCCCCATGCGCGCGCCGGACGGCCGGCGCGGACACGACGGCGTGGTGGAGCATTAGGGCGGCGGCTCCGGCGCGCTCGATCATGGCCGGGATGCGCGCGACGAGGGCGCGGCGAAGCGCCAGCGTGCCGAGCCGGATCACCGGCTGGAGCGCACGCCGCCGCGACACGCCGTACCTGTCCTCCGGATACGTGAAGCCGAGCGGGAGCGAGGGCGCGTGGGTGGCGATCGCCTTCAGGCTCGGCAGGTGGAACGAGCTCACGACCGTGCGTTCCGTAAGCCCCCTCCGTGCCAGGGCAGCGGCGACCTCGTCGAGACGAGTCGTCAGCTTCAGATCGACGTGGGCCGCGACGTCGTGGCCGGCCAGGAACTCGAGCGCGTCGTCGAGCGCCGGCGCGTCGGGGCCGACCTCCGCGAGCGAGTGTCCGAGCACGAGCGGCCCCGCGTCGCGGTTGACCACGTCGAACTCGATTGCGTCGACGCCGCACGCCAGCGCGGCCTCGAACGAGCGCAGCGTGTTTTCCGGCGCGAGCGCCGCTGCGCCGCGATGCCCGACGCGCAACAACGCGCCGTCTCCCCTCAAGAGCTTCACGGGGCGGTGGGCAGAAAGTCCTCGTCGAGCTCGCCGCCCCGCGCGGCGTACTCGACGATCATCCGGTCCGTCACCCATTCGACCGGGGCGCGATCGTCCGTCCAGGGGCGCTTCGCCTTCGCGGTGACCGGCTGCAGCTGCCGGAGCATGAGCTCGCGAAGCGACCTCAGCTCCGCCGGACCGTTCGCAACGACCTCCTCTGAGGGCTCCGCGCGAGGATCGTCGAAGCCGAGCAGGATCTTGTTGAAACGCAGCGCCGGCCAGACCGCCACCGAGTCGAACTCGTGCGTGAGGGTGCCGGAGATGCCGTCGAGAAGACTCTCATCACCGGGCACCGACGCCACGTTGAGCGCGAGAATCCCACCCGGCTCGAGCCGCTCCCGCGCCAGCCGGAAGAACTCCCGCGTCGCGAGATAGAACGGCACGTACGGCTGGTGGTACGCGTCGACGACGATCAGGTCGTACCGCTCGTCCGTGCGGCGCAGGAACGGTCGCGCATCGGCGTCGTGCACGGTCAGGCGCGGGTTGTCCCCCAGCCCGAAGAAGCGGCGGCCAACCCGGCTGACCGCTGGATCGAGTTCGACGCCGTCGATCCGGGCGGCGGGGTAGAAGACACCGAGCGCGCGGGCGGTCGTGCCTGCCGCGTTGCCGAGGATCGCGACCGAGCGCAGCGGCCGGCCGAGGAGCGGCGGCAGCGCCAGGAACGCGTCCCAGACGCCGCCGGTGAGCACCGTTTCGGAGCGCCAGACGGAGTGGACGGCCACCCCCTCGTTCAGGCGCAGCAGCCGCCTGCCGTCGGGGCGCTCGACGACCTGGATGAACTGGTAGAGCGAGTCCTCCTCGTGCAGCAACCCGCGCTCCGCCTTGACCGCGCCGGGCGGCACCGCGACGAGCGCGGCGAGCGCGGCCGCCAGCACGAGTACCTTTCGCCCGAGCAGGAACGAGGCGGAGAGCGCGAGCAGCGCTGCCGTGCCGAGCAGGGTGCGTTGGGTCCCCGCGAGCGGGATCGCGACCAGCGCCGGCACGAACGTGCCGAGCAGCGAGCCCGCAGTCGAGAGAGCATAGAAGCGGCCCGCCACCGCCCCGGCCGTCTCCACGTCGGAAATCGCGAGCCGGATCGCGAATGGCGAGACCATCCCGAGCAGCACGACGGCGGGCGCGAACAGGAGCAGGACGGCGAAGAAGGAGCCGATCACCGCGCCCGCCGAGGCGTCGTCGAGGTTGCCGACCGCAGCGTCGAGGAACGGCCGTGCCACGAACGGGGTAATCGCGACCCAAACCGCCGCCGCCAGCACGATCAGGCCGAGCAGCCGGGGCTGTGGCCGCCGGTCGGCGATGCGGCCGCCGAGCCAATACCCGAGAGCGAGCCCGGCGAGCACGATCCCGATCAGATTCGCCCAGACGATCGTGGAGGAACCGAAGTAGGGGGCCAGCAGACGCGAGGCGGCGATCTCGGTCGCGAGCGAGCCGGTGCCGGCGCCGAACACCAACGCCGCAAGAGCGCGCGGATGCTTCACGCGGAGCGCTTGATCACGACCACGGCGAAGTCGTCGGTCAGCTCGCCCTCGCTCCAGTCTCGGCACGCCGCCAGCGCGGCCTCGGCGATCTCCCGCGGCGGCAGCGAACGCAGCTCCGACAGGAGGGCGTCCAGCCGCTCGAGCCCGTACTGCTCGCCGCCGCGGCGCGCCTCGACGACGCCGTCCGTGTACGCGACGACGATCGCGCCCGGCGCAAACTCCGCCGTCACCGTCTCGTACGCCTGGGGTGCGTCGATCCCGAGCGCGAGGCCGCGCGCGAGGATCCCCTCGACGGCGCCGTCCGGCTGCACCAGCCGCGGGGCGGGATGGCCGCCGCTCGCGCACGCGACCTCGCCCTTCGCGGCGTCGATCACGAGCTCGACCATCGTGATGAACCGGCCCGGCGCGATCTCAGAGGCGACGACCTCGTTCGCCGCGGCGAGGAACTCCCCCGGGTCGACGTGCTCGCGGGCGAGAGAGCGGAAGATGTACTTCGCCATCGCCATGTCCGCGGTCGCATCGACGCCGTGGCCGGTGACGTCTCCAAGAACGACGGCGAGGCGGCCATCCCCGAGCGTGAGGTAGTCGTAGACGTCGCCACCCACCTCGACGCGGGCAGCAGACTCGTAGACATCGCCGAGCTCGAGCCCCGGCAGCTCGGGCGCCTCTCGGGGCAGGAGCGAGCGCTGCATCGTCTCGGCGAAGGCCTTCTGCTGGCCGTAGAGCCGGGCGTTGTCGATCGCGAGTGCGGCTTGGCCGGCGATCGAGAGCGCGGTCTCAGCGATCTCGCCCGCAACCGGACGGCCGGGGTGCAACGAGACGATGGTCAGCGTCGCAAGCAGCTCTGCCGGCGTCGCGATCGGCACGATGGCGGCGCTCGAGCCCTTGCGCAGGAACGGTGCAAGCAGAGCGATGGCGCCGCCGAGCGCTTCCGCGCGGTCGGCGTCGAGCAGGAGCGGCTCGTTGCGCTCGAGCAGGGAGAGCAGGTCTCGGCGCGGTAGCTGCTGCGGCCGCGAGAGCAATGCGCGCGCGGCTGCGTCGATGCGCTCGTCGTTCACATGCACCGCACGCGCGACCAGCTCGACCCCACGGTCGCCGGGCATCCGAATCACGGCGGCGTCGACATCGAGCAGCGTCACGATCGACTCCGCGAGCACGTCGAGCGTCGTGTCGAGGGGGAGGCCGAGCGCGAACGAGCGCGAGATCTCGTAGAGCGCGTTGAGCCGCTTGGCCGCCTCGCGCTCCGAAGCGAGCGCCTCCTCGCGCTCGCTGCTCAGCTCCTTCGCGCGCTCGTGCAACCTCGCGTTCTCAACGAGCACCGCGAGCTGCGCTGCCAGTGCGACGAGCAGCGCGCTCTCGTTCGCGCTCAACGGCCTCGGCAGCCGCGGATAGACGGCTAACACTCCGATCGGCTCGTCTCCGACCACGAGCGGTAGCGCCAGCGCGGAGTCGACACCCGACTCGGCCACCTGGGCGTGCACGGGCTCCAGGCGCTCGTCCGTCGCTGCATCGTCGACCTCGATGATCGTTCCCCCCTGCCGCGACCGCAGCGCTGCGGTGAGCAGCGCATCGGCGATCGGCTCGTGCGGTCCCTCGACGCCTCGGCTCGCCGCAACGACGGTCCGGCCCTCCTCGCGCAGATAGACAGCGACACGGTCGGCGCCGAGCAGCTCCGCGACGCGTTCGATCGCGGTGTCGAGCGTGTGTGAGAGAGACAGCCGCGCGATCGCCTCGCCGACGACCGACAGCAGCGCGCGGCTGCGCTCGAGCTCGAAGCCGTTCTCGCGCGCGCGCTCGGACGAACGGAGTGCATGCGCGGCGCGGACGCCGAAGCTGGCGAGTTGGGCTCGCACATGCTCGTCGGGGGAGCGTCCGGTGGGAAAGCGGACCTGGAGCGCGCCGAACGGCGGCTGGCCGAGCTGAAGCGTGACCGTCTCCCCGTCACGCAAGCCGTCGTGTGCGGGCAGCGTTCCCTGCTCCTCGATGGCCGATCGCGCAGCGTTCTCCAGCTGGGCGTCCGGCTCGATCGGCCCGTGGATTCCTTCGACCTCCAGCGCTCCGGCGCGAAGGCGCCACACGAGCGCGGCTTCCGCTCCGACGGCGAGAGTGGTCAGACGGGCCACGCGCCCGGCCGCACCATCGTCGTCCGCGGCGGCGGCGAGCGCGTCGCCGGCGACGTCCAGCGCGGCCGCGCCTTCCCGGCGCGAAGCCGGTCCGTCCTCGCGGAGGCGGACGGTGAGCGCAGCAAGATCGGCCGCGAGCGTTGCGACGAGCATCGCCTCGCCGTCGAACGGCCCGCCACGGCGCGCGAGCTCCAGCACCCCGGTCGAACCGCCGGCGTCGAGCGGAACGTTGAGCGTTGCGATCTCGCCCTCGAAGCGCGCGCTCACGAGCGTGGCGGCCGTTTCGACCGACTCCGTCCGTCGGCCCTCGAGCTCGGCGGCGAGTGAGCCGGAAGAGGCCCAGACCGCGCGCGCCACCAGCGTGCCGCCGCGCGCGGGCAGCCAGAGCGCCGCGATCTCCGCGCCGGCGCCGTGGGCGGCCGCCTGAACCAGGTCGCTCAGGATCGGCTCGAGCGCGGCGCCTCCGGCCAGCGCGCGTCCCGCCCGCGAGAACGCGGACAGCGCCTCCGACAGGTCGGCGCGGGTCTCGATCACAAGGCGTTCACCTCTTAGAGCCCGAAGAGCCGCTCGACCTCGCGCCAGATCGTCAGCGTGAGCAGCACGCTCACCGCGATCAGAACCAAGAGGACGAGCCAGAAGCGCAACCCCGCCCGGCGACGGGCGCGACTACGATCGACGCGCGCCCTCCGCCGGGCGCGCTCCTGCAGATAGGCGCGGTCGACCGCAACCGGATCAAAGGGAACCGTGTCGTGCGGCGCCGCGTCCCGGTCGCCTGCCGGAGAGTGCGTCGCAGGCTCGGCCATGGCGGGAAGTGTAGTGCGAGAGAGAGCTGGACAAGCCAGCTTTTGTGTTGTTCTACACAAAGCTGGCACTACGGCGTGACTTTCATTGGCGGATGTGCAGATACTTCGCTCCGTGGAAACGCCAGAGCCGCTGATCGAGCCGAGTTACACCCCTGACCAGGAGCCCCCGGCTGCGCCTAGCCGGACAGCGCCGTCGCTCTGGGGCCTGGGCGAACGGGCGACGTGGATTTCCGGACTGGTCCTCGCACTGTCGGCCTGGACAGGGTGGTACACGGGCTCCGGCGAAGGGGTGGACGTGGCTGTGCTCGGCTGGCACACGGGCCTGCTCGGGAAGCTCGTCCTCGCGATCGGGCTGGCAGCGATCCTCGTCGTAGCACTCAGACAGTGGGGAATCGACCTTCCGGCCGCGGTGCCGGAAAGCTTGATCGTCATCGCGCTCGGCGCGCTGTCGACGATCTTCGTGCTCGTGCGCGCGATCTCGATTCCGGACGAGTTCTTCTTCGCCCACCGCGGCATCGGGCTCTGGATCAGCCTCGTCGCATCCGTGGCTCTGATCGGCGCAGGGCTACTGCAAGCATCCGAAGAGCTATAGCGATCCCGACGCCGAGCGCGGCGCCAGCGAGCACGTCGAAGGGGTAGTGGACGCCGACGTAAACGCGTGAGATTGCGATCAGCCCCGCGAGAGCGTAGAGCGGAACGCGGAGTCGGGGCACGGCGAAGGCTAGCACGGTCGCGCACGCAAAGCTGACGGTCGCGTGCCCCGACGGGAAGGAGTAGGTCGCCGGTAGGTCGACAAGTGGCTCCGGCTCGGGGTTCGAGAGCGGAGGGCGGTCGCGGTCGGCCCAGTTCTTCATCGCGCCCGAGGCGCTTTCCGCAACGAGGATCGCGACGCCGACCCGCGTCCACAACCACGGCCGACGCCACGAGAAGCCCGAGATCCCCAGGGCGATTCCGAGCCAGACGAATCCAAACGAGCCGGCGTACGAGAGCGCCGCGAAGAACGGGTCGAGCACGCCGAGCCGGTGGTCCACGACCCAGCTCTGGAGAGACTCGTCGAGCCCGGTCAGACCGGAAGGAGCTGCTTCGTCGATTCGATCAGAGATCTAGGGTCGAACGGCTTGCCGATGAAGCTCTGCGCGCCGCGGGACTCGGCTTCGGCGGCGGAACGCTCGTCGACCTTGCCGGAGAACATGATGACCGGGATCGCCCCGACGCCGGTGTGCTCGTGGATCTGCTGCAGCATCTCCCAGCCGTCCACCTGAGGCATCATCACGTCCAGCAGGATCAGGTCCGGCGACTGCTCGCCCAACGCCGCGAGGCCCTCTGCAGCGCTCGCCGCCTCACGGACGACGTAGCCCTCCGCCTCGAGGTTGACGCGGACGTACTCGCGTAGCCGATCGTCGTCGTCGACGATCAGGACGAGAGGCCCCGCGCGGCTCGTGCTGGCACCGCCAGGTGGGGAAGCGGAACGGTCGAGAAACTGGTCGAGGTCGGAACGGCGGTAGCGCCGGTGGCCGCCGGGCGTGTAGAAGGCCGACACGCGCCCGAGGTCGGACCACTTGCGCATCGTGCTCTGGGCGACCCCGAGGTACTTGGCGGCCTGGCCTAGCGTCAGCCAGTCGGGCTGCCCCGTCGGCGTGCGTCTGCTTCCCCGATCGGCCATCGCAGGGACAAACCTACCCAAAGCTAAAGTTACCTTAAACCCTCGTTCAGCCCGACGTTGTGGTGACAGTGACGGTGACCGTAGACGCCGCGGGCGGAAGCGGCTGTGGCTTCAGGGTCCTGATGCTCGTCTGCGTGCCGCCCGGCGACGGACCGTCCTCGAGCGCACGACCGACCGAAACGCCAAGGAGGAGCGCAGCCACGAGACCGAGCATCGCCAAGAGTGGCCGCCAGAGCAGATTCCGCTTCGGGTGTTGCGGGCGCCGCTGGGACGTCACGGCGCGTAGTCCTGCGCCCCGCGCGCGTACAGGTGGAAGGCGGCCGCCTCCACGAGCGAAAGCGTCCGCGGCCAGCCCGGTGCCGGAGCCTGCTCCGAGACGACCGCGCGGCTCCACGCCTCGGAGCGGACGTACGCCGCCGCGAGTTCCCGGAGTGTGAAGACGCCTCCGATGCGCCGCCGCAGCTCCGCCGCAACGGCGTCGACCTGGGCCAACAACCGGTCGCCCGTGGCCGCGTCCCGCGCCTGCTCAAGCAGGCGGCGATGCCCCTCCTCCCACTCGCGGCGCGCGCTCTCTACCTCAGCCTCCGTGACCACGTCGCGATCCTAGCCGGGCCGCGAAGCGGCCCCTTAGCGGCCTTCGCGCGACTAGGCAGCGCTGCAACAGTTCTGCGGGGGCCAGAGCGGGTCGATCTCGGCGAGCACTCGCGCGCCCAGCCGGTAACCCGGGTTGGCGAGCGCGTAGGCGGCATGGGCGTGCAGGCACTTGAGCCGGCGCGGATTGGCGCTGCCAGCAATTCCGAGCTCGAGCGAGGAGCCGTCGTCGCGGCCGGTTTGCCCGGCCGCCAGCTCCCGCCGGACCTGCCGCTGCTCGTCGGTGGCACGTTCGAGATCGGCGGCCAGGCCGGAATCCCGCTCCAGCTCCGCGCTCCAGCGCTCGACGCCGCCCACGGCCTCCAGCCGCGCGATCGCCGCCACGAGCTGCGGGCACGTGACCCAGTACGTGGTTGGAAACGGGTCTTCCGCATCGTCGTACGGCGCCTGCTCCGTGACCGCCGGCGCCCCGAACGGGCAGCGCGCCGCTACGCGAAGGAACGCGCGCGGCGGGCGGCCGAGCTGGCGCTCCACGAGCGCGCGGTCATCCATCCGGCCTGATCGTAGCCGGACTGACGGGCCCGGCCTTTGGGCCGCGGAGCGGCCCCTTCAGGGGCCTCATCTTGCGCTAGAGGAATGCGCGCGCCGCCACTCCTGGACGCCCTTGACGATGAAAAGCCGCTCGCCGGGGCGCACGAGGCTCATCCGCCGCGCCTCACGGGAGAGCGCCTGGACCGTCGCCGAGTGCTCGAGCCGCACCTGCAGTCGACTTCGCTCCTGGCGCAGCAGCTGCACCTCCGCCGTGCGCTCATTCAGCGTCGCCCGCGTTTCGAGGTAGCTCGAAAGCGGCTGGTAGTAGAGAAACGCGACGAAACCGGCAGCGGCGACCACGCTCCAGCGCAGCAACACCGCCGTCCGCTGAGAGCGTGTGCGGCGCTTGGGCGCCCGCTTGCCGCGCGCGGGGACCGCCTGCGTGGGATGCGCATCGGAACGAGACGTTTGCCGGGCCACAACACACGATTCAGCGGCCGGGCGCAGCTTCCTCCCAGCCCGGAGCTAGGCGGTGTCGACCTTGATCACGTTCGTGGAGCCGGGGATGTTGACGGCAGTGCCCGCGGTCAAGACGACGCGGTCTCCGGACTCGACGATCCCGGTGCTGCGCGCGGCCTCGAGCGAGGTCGCCCAGAGCTCCTCGACGTCAGCGCACTCGGGCACGTGCACCGGGGTCACCCCCCATTCGAGCGCCATGTGGTACAGGGAGTAGAGATGGTGGGTCAGCCCGATGATCGGCCGGCGCGGGCGCAGGCGCGCGACGGCGGATGCGGTCCGCCCCGTAAAAGTCGGCACGAGCAGAGCCTTTGCCTCGAGCGCCTCCGCGATGTCGCAGGCAGCGTTCGACATCGCCTGCCCGATCGTCGGCTGCTCCTCGGCCTGCGGAATCTCGTGCCGATACCCCAGGCTGGGCTCGACTGCACGTGCAATCCGGTCCATGAAAGCAACCGCCTCGACCGGAAACTCACCGATCGCTGTCTCACCGGAGAGCATGATCGCGCTCGTGCCGTCCAAGACGGCGTTCGCGACGTCCGAGGCTTCCGCGCGGGTCGGCTCGGGAGCGTGGATCATCGACTCGAGCATCTGCGTGGCCGTGATCACCGGCTTCCCCCGCTCCAGTGCGCGCAGGATGATCCGCTTCTGCAGCAACGGCACTTCAGCCGCGCCGATCTCGACTCCGAGATCGCCGCGCGCGACCATGACCGCATCGGCGTCGCGGAGGATGTCGTCGAGCACAGCGACGGCCTCCGCCTTCTCGATCTTCGCGATCACGTGCGCGGTCGAGCCCGCCGCCTCGATCAGCGTCTTCAGCGCCTGGACATCCGAGGCGGTGCGCACGAACGAGAGGGCGACGAAATCGCACCCGAGCTCGAGCGCGAAACCGAGGTCGTCGATGTCCTTCTTCGTCAAAGACGGGATCGGAAGCGGCACGCCGGGCAGGTTGACGCCCTTGTGGGAGCTGACGGTACCGGGGACGATCACTTCGCAGACGGCCCGTCCACGCTCGACCCTGCCGACACGTAGCCGAACCGCTCCGTCGTCGATCAGGACGTCGAAGCCGGGCTGGAGCACCGAGCCGAGCACAGCTGGAGCGATCGGCAGGTCGCCGTCGCGCGCCGTGTCCTCGCCGGCGATCGTCACCTCCTCGCCGCGCATCAAGTACCGCGGCTCCGGAAGCTCTGCGATCCGAAGCTTGGGCCCTTGTAGGTCTGCGATCAGCGCGACCGGCCGGCCTGTCTCCTGCTGCACGGCGCGGATCGCCTCCGCGCGCGCGGCGTGTTCCTCGAGGGTGCCGTGCGAGAAGTTGAGGCGGGCGCCGTCGATCACGTGCAGCAGCGGCTCGAGCACCTCCGGCTCCGTCGAAGCCGGCCCGATCGTGGCGACGATCTTCGTGCGGCGTGGGACGAGAGCCATCTGCGACAAGTTAGATGATCGTCTAGCGGCGGGCCCGCGGGAAAGCTTCCCAGCCCGAGTACCGGGCGCGGCTACCCAACTCCTCCTCGATCCGGAGCAGCTGGTTGTACTTGGCGGCGCGGTCTGAGCGTGCGGGAGCGCCCGTCTTGATCTGGCCGGCGCCGAGCGCGACGGCGAGGTCGGCGATCGTGGAGTCCTCGGTCTCGCCCGAGCGGTGCGACATGACCACCGTGTAGCCGTTCGCCTGGGCGAGCCGGACCGCCTCGGACGTTTCGGACAGCGTCCCGATCTGGTTCACCTTGACGAGGATCGAGTTCGCAACGCCGCGCTCGATCCCCTGACGTAGCCGTTCGGGGCTCGTCACGAAGAGGTCGTCTCCGACGAGCTGGACCCGGTCTCCGAGCTCGGTCGTCAGGCGGCCCCAGGCGTCCCAGTCGTCCTCGGCGAGGCCGTCTTCGATCGAGACGATCGGGTAGCGCTCGACGAGGTCCGCCCAGAATCCGGGCATCTCCGCGCTCGAGCGCTCGCGGCCCTCGAATCGGTAGACGCCGTCGGTGAAGATCTCGCTCGCGGCCGGGTCGAGCGCGATCACGACCGAGTCGCGGTGGCCGGCCCGCTCGGCAGCCTCGAGGATCACCTCGATCGCGGCCTCGCTCGACTCGAGGTCCGGGGCGAAGCCGCCCTCGTCGCCGACGAGCGTCGAGAGCCCGCGCTCGGAGAGCACCTTCTTCAAGGCGTGGTAGACCTCGGCCCCGATCCGCAGCCCTTCCGCGAAGGTCGGCGCCTCGACCGGGACGACCATGAACTCCTGCAGCTCGATCGAGTTGTCCGCGTGCGCACCGCCGTTGATTACGTTCAGCATCGGCACCGGCAACGTCGTGGCGGACTCGCCACCGAGGTAGCGGTAGAGAGGTTGACCCGCCTCAGCCGATGCCGCCTTCGCGACCGCGAGCGAAACGCCGAGGATGGCGTTGGCGCCGAGCCGGCCCTTGTTCGGCGAGCCGTCGAGCTCGATCAGCCTCCGGTCGAGGGTCTCCTGATCCCGGGCATCGAGTCCGCGCACCGCCGCCGCGATCTCGTCGTTGACACTCGCAACAGCCTTCGTCACTCCCTTGCCGCCCCACTCCGGGCCGCCGTCGCGCAGCTCGACCGCCTCGTGCACCCCGGTCGATGCTCCGGAGGGAATGGCGGCGCGGCCGAAGGCGCCGGACTCGAGCTCGACGTCCACCTCGACCGTTGGGTTGCCCCGCGAGTCGAGGATCCAGCGTCCCCGCACGTCCTTGATCGAGCTCATCGGCCGTACTTTGGCCGACGAGCGGGGAGGGGGTGTGGGGGAACCGGGAGGTTCGCCCACGCAAATCGAAAGAAGGGGGCTCGTGGGGGAAACATGGTTTCCCCCACGGGAGCGAGCCGAAGGCGAGCGACGCTCACCCTGTCTCCTCCTTGGCCTGGTCGTAGTACCGGTCCTGCTCCTCGAGCGGCAGCTCGCTCCAGCGCTCGCCCTGCGCGGCGGCGAGCTCCTCCGCCCGCTCGACTCGGGAGACGAACCGCGCATTCGTCGAGCGCAGCGCCAGCTCCGGATCGACGTTCAGCTTGCGGGCGAGGTTGACGACCGTGAAGAGGAGGTCACCGAGCTCGTGCGCGACGCTCGCGTCGGGCTCGGTCTCGGGGCTCGGCTCCCCGGTGCGCGCGACCTCCGCCTCGAGCTCGCCGAGCTCCTCGCGCACCTTCGCGAGCGGCCCGTCGAGATCGGGCCAGTCGAATCCGGCGGCGACCGCACGACGCTGGAGCTTCCGGGCCTGCAGGAGCCCCGGCAGCGACGCCGGCACGTCGTGGAAGATCCCAGCGCGGCCCTCCTGCTCGGTCTTCACCTCGTCCCACCGCTCGCGGACGCGGCCTGCGGTATCGGCCTCGACCTCACCGAAGACGTGCGGATGCCGCCGGACGAGCTTGGCGTGCACGGCGCGCGCCACCTGCTCGAGGCCACCGTCGCCTTCCTCCTCCAGCAGCAAGGCCAGGAAGTAGACCTGGAAGAGCAGGTCGCCGAGCTCGTCGAGCAGCTTCTCGGGATCGCCCAAGCCGGCAGCGTCGGCGACCTCGTAGGCCTCCTCGACCGTGTGCGGCACGATCGTGCGTGCGGTCTGTTCGCGGTCCCAGGGGCAGTCGCGGCGCAACCGCCGCGTCAGTTCCTGCAACTCTTCGAGCGCCTCGCCTAGAGGCACTCGGCTAACCGGTCTCGGCGGTGGTCGTCGTGCCGGTGGTGGCGGCGGGCGGCGGGGTGAAGCCACGCCCGTACGAGATTTTGTCCTCGTAGTCCTTCTTCAGGTCGTCGACCCACTTGGTCATCGCCTCGTTCTTCTCGGTCTGCGCGAGCTGCTGGCGGATGGAGTCCTCGACCTCCTTGAGCGGGGTCACCTTGGCCTCCTTGACGTCGCCGATCGGCTGGATGATGTGGAAGCCGAACTCGGTCTTCACCGGCTTCGAGATCTCGTTCTTCTTCAGCGCGAACGCTTCCTTGTCGAACGGCGCCACCGTCTGGCCCTTCGAGATCGTCAGCTTGCCGCCATTCGCCTTCGAGCCGGTGTCCTCCGAGAACTTCTTCGCCAGGCCGGAGAAGTCGGCGCCGGCCTTCAGCTGGTCGGAGAGATCGTCGGCCTGCGCGCGGGTCTTCACGAGGATGTGGCGCACCTCGCGGCTCTGCGGCTGGCTGTACTGCGCCTTGTTCTTGTCGTAGTAGTCCGCGATCTGCTTGTCGGTCACTTTCACCTTCTGCGTGACCTCCGTGAAGATCTTCTCCGAGATGATCTGTGCACGGATGTCGTTGCGGACCTGCTTCTCCGAGAGGCCCTGTTCGGCCAGCTGCTTCTCGTACTTCTTCTTGTCGCCGCCGAAATACTGCTTCTGGATCTGCGCGAGCCGCGCGTCGACCTGCTTGTCGGTGATCTCAACGTCGAGCGCCGACGCCTCCTGCTCGAATTGCTCGCGCTGGACGAGAAACTGCACGGCCTGGTTCTTGAGGGTCTGGAACTCCTGTGAGCCCGCCTTTGGGAACTCCCGCTTCTGGTTCTTGTAGCTCTTCTTCGCCTGGCCGATCAGCGCGTCGTAATCGCTCTTCGCGATCTCCTCGCCGTCGACGACGGCTACGGCGTCTGCAGGCACCTTGCCGCCGCCACCACCGCAGCCGGCCAGAACAAGAGTGGCCAGGGCGAAGGTGAGCGTGAGCGCACGGAGAGGAAGCGGAAGGCGAGAGATCTTCATTGTTAGAAAGCTCCAGATAGTCGCGGGGGGCGCCGATCAGGCCGCCTGACGGGCTACCACGATAGCATCGACCAGGCCAATCGCCCCCTCCAGAGCTTCGGTGCGCTGCGAGACTTCGCGTTTAGCGCTCGTGTAGACGGCCGTGTCGGAGACGTCTCGTAGGGCTCGCAGCTCGGCCGAGCCGAGCACGAGCGGGCCGACCGTCGCGCGTCCGCCGCGATAGATGAGGTAGTCGGCGCCGAGCCGCGCCAGCTTCAGCTTCGCCTCCTGGATCGCGAACAGGTGCTCGACCGGTTCCGGCACGGGCCCGTAGCGGTCCTCGAGCGCCGCGTGCAGCTCGCGCAACTCATCATCCGACTCTGCGAGGGCGAGTCGCCGGTGGATGTCGATCTTCAGCGCCTCCGAGGAGACGTAGCTCGCCGGCACGTACGCATCCACCCGGGCGTCCACCCGCACGGGCCGCGTCGCCAGCCGCCGCTGACCCTGGAGCTCTGCGACCGCCTCGGCGAGCATCTCGACGTAGAGCTCGAACCCGAGCGCCGCCACGTGCCCCGACTGCTCGGCGCCGAGCAAATCGCCGGCGCCGCGGATCTCGAGATCCCGCATCGCGATCTGGAAGCCGGCGCCGAGCTCGGTGTGGTCGGCAAGCGTCGAGAGCCGCGCGCGCGCCTCTTGCGACAGCTCCATCGCGTCCGGGTAGAGCAGGTAGGCATGTGCGGTCACGTCCGAGCGGCCGACGCGGCCGCGGATCTGGTAGAGCTGGGAGAGGCCGAGGGCGTCCGCGCGCTCCACGATCAGCGTATTCGCCTGCGGAATGTCGATGCCCGACTCGATGATCGTCGTCGAGACGAGCACGTCCCCGTCGCCGCGCAGGAACGCGTGCATCTTGTCCTCAAGCTCGCGCTCCCTCATCTGCCCGTGGGCGACGATGAAGCGGAGCTTCGGGCACAGCTGCCGCAACTTCTCGGCCGCCTCCTCGATCGTGTCGACCCGGTTGTGCAGGTAGAACGCCTGCCCCCCGCGCTCGGACTCGCGCTCTAGCGCAGTCCGGACGAGCTCCTCGTCGTACTCGCCCACCGTCGTACGGATCGGGCGCCTTCCCTCGGGCGGAGTCTCGATGATCGAGATGTCACGTAACCCCGAGAGCGACATGTGCAGGGTGCGCGGAATGGGTGTGGCGGACAGGGCAAGCACGTCCATCTCGAGCCGGAGGCTGCGGAGCAGCTCCTTCTGCGCGACTCCGAACCGCTGCTCCTCGTCGAGGATCACGAGCCCGAGATCCTTGGCGATCACGTCGCGACTGAGGACGCGGTGCGTGCCGACGAGCACCTCGATCTTCCCTTCTGCGAAGTCCTTGAGAATCTTCTTCGTCTCGGCCGGCTTGCGGAAGCGCGAGACCATCTCGACGCGGACCGGGAAGTCGAGGTAACGCGCCTTGAACGTGTTCCAGTGCTGCTCCGCGAGGATCGTCGTCGGGCAGAGGACGAGCGTCTGCTTGCCGTTGACCGCGGCAGCAAAAGCCGCTCGCACGGCGACTTCGGTCTTCCCGAAGCCGACGTCGCCACACACGAGCCGGTCCATCGGCCGCGGCGCCTCGAGGTCCTCCTTGACCGCCTCGATCGCGCGCGCCTGATCCTCGGTCTCGCGGTAGGGGAACTCGGCTTCGAGCCGCTCCAGCCATTCGTGGCCGAGGTCGTACGGCGTACCCGGCGCCTGCTGCCGCTGCGCATAGAGCGCGATCAACTCGGTCGCGAGCTCCCGCACCGCCGCGCGGGCACGTGCCTTCAGGTTCTGCCACGCCTTGCCGCCGAGCTTGGAGAGCGCCGGCGAGCTGGCGTCTGCGCCGATGTACTTCGAGACCTTGCCGAGCTGCTCGTGCGGGACGTAGAGGCGGTCGTTGCCTCGGAAGGCGAGGAAGAGGTAGTCACGGGTGACGCCCGCCACCTCCTTCGTCTCGAAGCCGAGCAGCTTGCCGACGCCGTGGTCCTCGTGGACGATGAAGTCGCCGCTGCGCAGGTCGGCGAACGAGGCCAACGCGCGGCCGAGCCGACGGTCGGCGCGCGGTGGGCGCTTGCGGAAAACCTGCGTGTCGGGCAGCAGCACGAGGCCGAGCTCCCGCCAGACGAAGCCGCGGCGTGCAGGGGCGACAGCGAAGAGGAGCTCCGGCTGCTCCGGGAGATCCTGGCCCGCTGCGACGACGCGGGCGTCGGCGCGCTTGAGCAGGTTCTGGGTGCGGAGCGCCTCGCCCGCATGCGGAAACGCCACGACAATCCGATTGCCACCGCGGACGAAGCCGCTCAGCTCGGTTTCTGCCTCGGCGAGCCCGCGCGCGGCGATGGCGGGCCGCTGAGCTTCGAAGGAGAAGGCCTGCGACTGCGGAAACGGGTCGAGCTCCGAGGTGCCCGTGAGCCGGATCTCTGCGAGACCCTCCTCGGCCCAGACGCGGCGCACCTCGTCGGGCTGCCAGACGAAGTCCGGCGGGCGCGCGAGCACCGGGACGAGGTCGTGCGGGACCTCCGGCGCAGCCGGCTCCGGCTCCTCGTCGTCGGCGAGCGTTGGCTCGCTCAAATCTGCCTTCCGCTCGGCCGCCGGGTAGACGACCGCGTCGTCGACCGTGTGCAGCGCCCGCTGGGTAAACGGCGAGAAGGCGCGCACCTGCTCGATCTCGTCGCCGTAGAGCTCCACCCGGAGCGGCTCGCGCCCCGTTGCAGGGAAGACGTCGACGATGCCGCCGCGGACTGCGAACTGGCCGCGCTCCTCGGCTCGCTCGACCCGCTCGTACCCGGCGAGCGCGAGCGACTCAGCCAGGCCGTCGAGTCCGGGCTCGGTGCCGACCTCGAGCCACACCGGCGCCGGGCGCTCCGACACGGGCGGCATCCCCTCCGCGAGCGCCGCCGCAGACGCGCAGACAAACCCGCCCTGGGAGAGCACGTCGAGGGCACGGGCCCGCTCGCCGACGAGGTGCGGCGGCGCCTCGAGGCCGGAGCCCCAGCGCACGCCGCGGCCCGGCAGCAAGGCAACGCGGTCGGCGCCGATGAACCAGCCCGCCGCCTCGGCCGCATCGCGCGCGTCGGCGTCCTCGGGCAGCAGGCAGACAAGTCCACGTTCGAGCTGCTCGTGCAGCGTCGCGAGGAGGAGCGGCAACACCGGTTCCGAGACTCTCGCGCGCGCCGGCAGGGCAGCCGCGAACGCCTGCAGGCGGTCGAGCGCAAGCAGCTCCCTGACGAACGCGTGGAGTACCGGGCGGTCCATGACGAAAGGCGGAAACCGGGTTTCCGCGGAGGGCATGGTACTAGCGACCTCCATGCCAGGACTCCCAGAGCGCCGCGTATGAGCCGTCCTGCTCGACGAGCTCGTCGTGCGTGCCGAGCTCGGCGAGCTTGCCGTCCTCGACGACCGCGACGCGGTCGGCATCGTGGGCGGTCTGGAGGCGATGCGCGATCGCGACGACCGTCCGCCCGTCGAGCACGGACGCCAGCGAGCGCTCGAGATGGCGAGCGGCCCGTGGGTCGAGGAGCGACGTCGCCTCGTCGAGGACGAGCGTGTGCGGGTCGGCGAGCACAAGCCGCGCGAGCGCGACCTGCTGCTGTTGCGGCGGTGTCAGCGGGAAGCCGCCGGCGCCGACGACCGTCTCGAGTCCATCGGGCAGTGATTCGGTCCACGGCAGCGCGTCTACCGCCTCGAGCGCCGCCAGCAGCTCCTCGTCCGTCGCCTCAACCCGCGCAAGCCGGAGGTTGTCGGCCAGCGTGCCGACGAAGACGTGCTGCTCCTGCGTGACGAGCGCAACCTCGCGCCGCAGCGACTCGAGGTTGAGGTCGACCAGGCGCACGTCCCCCACCTCGACCCGTCCGGTTCGCGGCGGATGGATGCCGGCGAGCAACCGGCCCAGCGTCGACTTTCCGGCACCGGAAGGCCCGACCACGGCGATGCGCTCGCCCGGCTGCAGGTCGAGGTCGAGCCCGTGCAACACGTCGCGCCCGTCGACATAGGCGTAACGCACGTCCGATGCCCGCAGCCGCTCGTGCTCGGGCTCTTCCCCCGTCGCCTCGCGGTCTTCCGGGACCTTGGCCACGCCCATCAGCCGGGCGAACGACGTTGCACCGACCTGGATCTCGTCCAGCCACGAGATCAGGCGGTCGACAGGATCGGCGAGCAGCTGGACATAGAGGGCGACCGCCGTCACGTCGCCGAGTGAGGCCCGGCCGGAGGAGACGAGCCAGCCGCCCCACACGAGCGCAGTCGCGACCGGCAGCACGTAGGCGATCTCGACCGTGGGAAACCAGACGGTGCGCAGGTAGAGCGTACGCCGCTCGGCCCGGTAAGCGTCGGCGAGGTCGGCGTCGATCCGCTCGATCCGCCGCCGGCCGAGGCTGAGAGCGTCGACGGTGCGGCCACCGTCGACGGTCTCGCCGACGGTTCCGGTCATGGTCGCGTAGGCCGCTCGTTCCCACAGGTAGCCCTCCGGCGCGCGCCGCAGGTACCAGCGCGTCCCGATCAGGATCGCCGGCAGGCCGACGACGCACGGGACCGAGGCGATCGGGCTGACGAGGATCGCCGCGACGATCGTCAGCAGCGTCGTCACGGCGGCGATCAGCGTCTCGGGGATCGCGAACCGCACCGTCCGCGCGAGCGCATCCACGTCCGCCGTCGTGCGGGAGACGAGATCGCCGGTGCCGGCGCGCTCGACGGTCGAGAGCGGCAGGGCGAGGACACGGCGCATGAAGTCCTCGCGCAGGCGCGCGAACACCTCCTCGGAAAGAACGAAGGACGCGCGGCGTGCGAACCACGTGAAGACCGTCTGTGCGAGCACGAAGACGGCGAGCAGCGCGACCACGCGGTCGATGTGGGATGTGGTCGTGCCGTCCTTGACCGCCTGGACAAGCTCGCCGAGCAGACGCGGGCCGGCCAGCCCCGCCACTGCTGCGAGCGCATGGAGACCGAGCACGGCGCCGAGTGCAAGCCGGTGACGGCGGAAAAGCGCCGCTGCGTGGAAGCGGACCTCCGGCCCGTCCGCGATCGGAAGCTTCTCGCTCAAGCCGCCTCCCTCGCCTTCGCATCGGCTCCCACCGGAGGGGGAACCTGCCGGTTCCCCCGAGCCCCCTCCTGGCGGCGCGACTGTGTCACGCCGCTTCTTCCCTCGTGACAGTTGCCCGGTAGGCGGGCGCGGACTGGAGCAGCTCCCGGTGCGTACCGATCGCCGCCACCCGGCCGTCCTCGAGGAAGATGACCCGCTCGGCCTGGTCGAGCATGAGCGGGCTCGCCGTGAGAACGACCGTCGTCCGCCCCCGCCGCGCCTCGCGCAGCCGGCGGGCGATCCGCGCCTCGGTGTGCGCGTCGACGGCGCTCGTTGGGTCGACGAGCACCAGGATCTCCGCGTCGGCGAGGAGCGCGCGGGCGAGGACGAGCCGCTGCCGCTGCCCACCGGACAGAGAGCGGCCGCGCTCCTCGACGAGGCCCGCAAGGCGTTCCGGCAGCGCATCGAGCACGTCCTCCGCGTTCGCGACCTCGATTGCAGCCAGCACCTGGGCTTCGTCGGCGCGGCCCCACGGGTCGAGCTCTTCCTGCAGGGGGCCGGAGAACAGCATCGGGTCGGTCTCGCTGACCACGATCCGGCGCCGTACGACCTCGACGGAGAGCGTGCCGAGCGGCACGCCACCGAGCTCCGCGCCGTCGTCGTCGGCGAACCGACCGAGCCGGTCGACGACCTCGACACCTTCCTGTGGGACGGCCGCAACGACGCAGGTGAAAAGGCCGGGCTCGACGACGAGGCCCGAGCGCCGGTCGGTGAGCGGCAGCCCTGGCGGCGGCTCGTCAACGGGAGCAAGCGGCTCGGCGACCTGGGGCTCGATCCTCAGGATCGTCAGCATCCGCTGCGCCCCGACATACGCGCGCGTGATCTTGTCGACCGCCTCGGCGGCCGTTCGGAGCGGGATCACGAGGAACGCCGCAAAACCGTAGAAGGCGACGAGCTCGCCTGGGCGGATCCTCCCGTCGACGGCGAGCCTCGCACCGAGCCAGGTGACGATGACGACGAAGATTCCGGGCAGCAGGACCTGGGCCGAGTCGAGCGTGGATTGCGGCAGCGCGACCCGCACTCCTGCGCGGCGCACCAGCTCGGAACGGTTGCGGTAACGCCCGAGGAAGACCTGCTCGCCTCCGATTCCGCGGAGGACGCGCAGCCCGGAGACGGTATCCGCCCCAAGTGCGGTCAGCCGGCCGACTTCCTCTCGCTGCTCTCGCTGGCGCGCCTGCAGCGGCCGGATCACGAACGAGAGGCTCAGGACGAGGACGGGAACGCCAACGAGCACGACGAGCCCGAGCACGAACGATGAGGAGAGCAGAATGGCGGCGACCACGAAGTACGACACGACCGCCCCCGCCAGGCGCGCGGTGATGTCGAAGGCGCCGCCGGCGCGCATGGCATCGTTGGAGACTGTGGCTACGACTTCGCCCGTGGTCACCTCCGCGCGGATCGCGGGTCCGCAACGCGCGGCGTGGTGTGCCACGACCTGGAGCATGCGGAACGAGGCTTGAAGCCAGTTGCTGACCGCCGCCCGGTGGCGAGAGACGCCCGCCACTGCCTGCAAGGTTCCGAGCGCGAGCAAGACCGCCGCCCAGGTCAGGAGAGCGCCGCTGTCATCCGCGGCCAGGCCATCGTCGACCGCCCGGCCGAGGGCGTATGGGAGCAGCGCCTGGGCGAGCATCCAGACGATTCCGAACGTGACCCCGAGCGCGAGCGTGCCCAGCTGCTGCCGTCCAACCCAGACGAGAAATCGGGTCGGAGAGCGGGTGTCCGGTCGTCCGGGATCTGAAAACGGCAGCTGCTTCATCGACGCTTCACCGTAGTGATCCGCGATGATGCAGTCGTGGCCAAGCGCTCTCACGAGTCGATGACCGTCGCGCAGCGAGAGGCGCTCGCCGACGAACTCGCCGAGCTGGAAGGCCCGAAGCGGGCGGAGCTGGTCGAGGCGATCGCGACCGCGCGTGGGTTCGGCGACCTCTCAGAGAACTTTGCCTACCACGACGCGAAGAACGAGCAAGGCCTGCTCGAGCGGCGGATCTCGATCCTACGCAACCGGATCGAGAACGCCGTCGTCGTCGAGCACGCCGCGGACGGGGTCGTCGGAGTCGGCTCGATCGTCGAGGTGGAAGACGAGCAGGGCGCCCGCTTCGAGGTGGAGATCTCGAGCGTTGGCGGCGTCTCCACCGACTCGCCGCTCGGTGGCGCGCTGATCGGCGCCAAGGTGGACGACACGGTCGAAGTACACGCACCGAAAGGTTCCTGGACGGCCCGCGTCGTCGCGGTGCGCACCAGCTAGTTGAAGTTGCGTTGAGCCTCGTCGAGGCCGTCGCGTGCGAGCGTTTCGACCGCGTCGGCGGCGCGGTTGACCAGCGTTTCGGCGTCGTCCTCGGCTGCGAACGGCGAGAGCACGTAGTCGGCGACCGGGCGGCGGTCGCCGCGGCCAGGACGGCCGACGCCGACGCGCACGCGAAGGAACTCCGCCGAGCCGACGACCTGCCTGATCGAGCGCAGGCCGTTGTGGCCGGCGAGGCCGCCGCCGAGGCGCACTTGGATGCGGCCGGTGTCGAGGTCGACGTCGTCATGGACTACGACGATCTGCTCCGTCGGGAGCTTGAAGAAGCGCGCGGCGGCGGCGAGCGAGCTGCCGGAGAGGTTCATGTACGTCTCCGGTTTCAGCAGCGCGAGCTTGAGGCTGTCGACGCGAACGTCGGCGAGCTTCCCGGAGAACTTCGACTTGAACGAGCCATCGTGGCGGCGCGCCAGCTCGTCGACGACCATCCAGCCGACGTTGTGCCGATCTTGCACGTGCTCGCGGCCCGGGTTGCCGAGACCGACGACGAGGAGATCGAGCGTCGAGGGGCTCCCCCCTCGACGGAAGAGCCGCATTACTCCTGCGAGTCGGAGCCGGACTCGGCTTGAGCGTCGGCGGTGGGCGCCTCGCCCTCCGCCGCCTCACCCTCAGCAGCCTCGCCCTCCTCGCCCTCGAGGAGCTCGCCTTCCTCGCCCTCCTCGAGCTCGGGCTCGACCTCGGCGATCGGGGCGGAGACGGTGGCGATCACGGTCTCGTGCGGGTCGTCCAGGAACGTGACGCCCTCGAGCTTCGGCAGGTCCTCCAACCGGAGCGCGTCGCCCATCTCCATGCGGCTGACGTCGGCCTCGATCCTCTCAGGGACCTCCATCGGCAGCGCCTCGACGTTGAGCGTCGAGCTGGGCTGCGAGAGGACGCCGCCCTCCTTGACGCCGGGCGCGTCCTCGCCGCCGAAGACGTGGACGTTGACGGTCGCCTGGATCGCGACGTCGAGGCGGACCTCGAGCAGGTCGACGTGCCGGACGTGGCCGCGGATCGGATCGCGCTGGTACTCCTTCAGAATCGACGAGTGGGTCGTGGTCTGACCCTCGAGCACGACGTCGAGCACGGCGTGCAGGCCGGACGAGCCGGTCAGCGCGGTGCGGAGGTCGCGCTCATTGACGACGAACGCCTTCGCGCCGGTCTTGCCGTAGAGGACGCCGGGAACGAACCCCTGCTTGCGCAGGCGCCGCGACTCGGGCGAGCCGAGCTTCTCGCGTTCCAGTACCTCGAGACGAAATCTGTCGCCGGCCACGGCGGCGGATTGTAGCGGAGGCAACCTCCTAGTAACAGTCTGTTACTTGATTCGCAGGTCGACACCCAGGAGGAGCAGCGGCCAGAGCAGGATCGCGAGTGCTGCCGAAAGGACGCGCTTCGCCGTCTCCAGGTTCTCCAGGTAGTCCTTCGAGTAGGCGACGAAAAGCCCGATGGCGAGGTAGATCAGGCCGAAGAGCTTGCGCGGGAGCAGCATCAGAAGAGTTGATTCTCCCCGGCGAAGATTGCCGAAACCGAATCGTCGGAGAAGACGTTCTGAATCGTCTCGGCGAGGAGGCCGGAGATCGAGAGCACCTCGACGTTGGCCGGCTTGTTCAACTCATCGACGGGCACGGTGTCGGTGACGACCACCTTCTCGAAGGCGCTCTCGCCGATGCGAGCGAGCGCGGGGTCGTTGAAGAGGGCGTGTGTGGCGCACGCGATCACGCGGGTGGCGCCTGCCTCGCGGAGGGCCTCGGCGCCGGCGCAGAGGGTTCCTGCGGTGTCGATGATGTCGTCGGTCATGACGGCGACCTTGCCGGCGACGTCGCCGATCACGCCCCTGACCTTCGCCTGGTTGTGGCCTGGGCGCTCCTTGTTGAGGACCGCGAGGCCGCCGCCGATCATCTCGGCGAACTTGCCCGCGAGCTTTGCGCGCCCGGTGTCCGGGGCGACTGCGACGCGCTCGACCTCGGTACCGAGGTAGTCGCGAATGTGCTGGGCGAACATCGGCACGGCGACCATGTGGTCGACGGGAATGCGGAAGAAGCCCTGCACCTGGCCGGCGTGCAGGTCCATGGTGATGACCCGGTCGACGCCCGCGGTCTCGAGCAGGTCAGCGACGAGGCGTGCCGTGATTGGCTCGCGCGGCCGCGATTTTTTGTCCTGGCGCGCGTAGAAATACCAGGGGATGACCGCTGTGATCCGCTTCGCCGAGGCGAGCTTCGCAGCGTTGACCATGATCAGGAGCTCCATCAGGTGCTCTCCGATCGGGCTCGCCGCCGTCTGGACGATGAACATGTCTGCACCGCGAACGGAGTCCACGAGGCGGAAATAGGGCGAGCCGTCGGCGAACGTCGATCGCTCGACCTTCGTCAGCTCGACGCCGAGGTGGCCGGCGATCTTCTCGGCGAGCACCGGGTGCGAAGTGCCCGCGACGACGGCGAGCCGCTTCTGCGGCGTCAGCGAGACGGCACGACCGACCGTCAGCTGCGGGCCGGGAGTCGCCGCCGTGCCTTCGAGGCCGGGCAGCGCCTGCTCAATCGTCCCGCTTTCCACCACGCCCTTTCTTGTTGATCTGCCTCGGGGGGAAGCCGGCGAGCGCGTTGTCGGGGACGTCGTCGGTGATGACGGATCCCGCTGCCGTCCACGCATCGTCGCCAACAGTGACCGGAGCAACGAACATAGTGTCTACGGCGACGCGGACGTTGTCCCCGATTTTCGTCTTGCCCTTCGGCTGGCCGGGCCGATGATCGAAGTTCGCCGTGATCGTCCCTGCTCCGATGTTCGAACCCTCCCCAATCTCCGCGTCGCCAAGATAGGAAAGGTGTGGCACCTTGGTGCCTTCGCCGATCGTCGACTTTTTGAGCTCCACGAACGTGCCTGCCTTCGCGCGAGGCCCGAGGACCGTGCCCGGCCGAAGGTAACAGAAGGGCCCGACCAGTGCCTCGGCGCCGATTTCAGCGTCGATGACTACGGCGTGCGGGCCGATCTCGGCTCCGGCGGCGACACGCGTCGCGCCGCGAAGCACCGTGAACGGATGGACGACGGCGTCCGCCTCGAGCTCGACGTCGGGTTCGATCCAGGTCGACGCGGGGTCGACGATCGAGACGCCGGCCAGCATGTGGGCGAGATTGATCCGGTCGCGCAGAGCGGCAGCGGCCGCCGCGAGTTCGACGCGCGTGTTCACGCCCTCGGTCTCGGCTGCGTCGGCGGCGACGTGCGCGACGACACGTTCGCCGCGCTCGACGAGGTCCCGAACCGCATCGGTGAGGTAGAGCTCGCCCTGCGCGTTGTGTGGCTCGAGCCGCTCGAGCGCGGGCCAGAGGAGCTCGGTGCGGAAGACGTAGATCGAGGAGTTGCACTCTCGGAGCGCAAGCTGCTCCTGCGTCGCGTCGACGGCCTCGACGATCGCCTGCACGGTTCGGTTCGAAGCCCGGACGACCCGGCCGTAGGAGCGGGGATTCGCCGGCTCGAACGAGAGCACGGTCGCGGCGGCCCGTTCGCGCTGGTGCGCGGCGATGAGCTCCTGGAGCAGCTCCGTGGTCAGCAGCGGGGTGTCGCCGGAGAGCACGAGCAGGCTCTCTGCCCCGCTCCCGACGGCCTCTCGGGCCGAGCGGACGGCATCGCCGGTTCCGAGCGGGCGCTCCTGGACAGCCACCTGCACATCGCCGAAGGCGTCGCGGCTCTCCGGTGAAGCGATCACAACGAGCGGGGCGGAGCCGAGCGGCCGGGCAGCCTCGAGCACCCAGTCGACCATGCGCCGGCCGAGGATTGGGTGCAGGTGTTTCGGCTTGGCCGAGCGCATGCGCGTGCCGAACCCACCGGCCATCACCACAGCTGCGAATGAGATATCGGTCACGGGACGACTGGGGCGCCAGGATTCGAACCTGGGATCACGGGACCAAAACCCGTTGCCTTACCGCTTGGCCACGCCCCACGGCTCGGGGAGCTCATCCTAGCGGCGGTCGCGCAGGAGGACGACGAGCGCGACGACGGCCAGGAGCACGAGCGCCACGACCGCGAACGCGGTCAGGACGAGTGCGAGCGAGGGCACGAGCACAACCGCCAGCTGGGAGACCGCGAAGATCCACGAGGCCTCTCGCACCTCCTCGCGGCCGGCCTGCCGGCCACCGGCGACGTAGAGCGTGACCGCGACGATCGCGACGAGGACGACCGACCACCACGGGATCTCGCCGACGAGCACGAGGATGCCCTCGACGAGAGCGACGAGGAGCGCAATCCGGAGGCGGTTCTCGCGCAGGCCACGCCCGAACCGGTTGCGGCCGTGCTCGATCGTCAGCGGGCGATCCACGACACCAACCGTACCGGGCGCTGCTCATCCGTACCAGACAGGCACCGTCAGCCAAGTGCGGGCGGCGCTCCGCAGCGCGCGCCGCGCTGCGACTGCGTTGGGCCGGTGCTGGAAGAGCCCGTAGACGGTCGGGCCGGTACCGCTGACATCGGCGCGGAAGGCTCCGAGCCGGAGCAGCTCCGCGGCGAACGGCGAGGTGGCGAGGTCGTTCGGAGGCAGAGCTGCGAGGTCGCGCGAGCGCCGCAGTGCGGCGAGTGCCTGATCGAGCGCGTCGCGCCGCTGCTCCCAGCCTTGCGCTCCGTCGCGCTCGTCGAAGCTCCGGTAGACGGCCGCGGTCGAGTCCTTGCCGGCGCCGTGCGGGAGGGCGAGGACGATCCAGTAGTCCTGCGGCAGGTCGAGGGGCGCGAGCTCGGACCCATCTCCGCGCCCGAGCTGCGGCCCATCGTCGAGGAAGAAAGGGACGTCCGCTCCGAGCGTGGCCGCGAGCGAGCGCAGACGATCGCCGGGAAACGGCGCGGCGAGCGTGTCGTTGGCGAGGCGGAGCGCCGTCGCGGCGTCGGAGCTGCCGCCGCCGAGCCCGGCCGCGACCGGGATCCGTTTGGCGATCGTCGCCCGCCAGCGGGGCTCGACGCCCGCGGCCGCAGCCAGGGCGGCCAGCGCGTCGCGCACGAGCGTGTCGGCCGCGAAGCCGGTGACTTGCAGGCTCGGGGCAGCCGCGATCGTCACGCGGTCACCGAGGTCGATCCTCTGCAGCACCGTCGCGACTTCGTGCTTTCCGTCCGCGCGGGCGGGGCCGACCACGAGCGCGAGGTTGATCTTTGCGGGAGCTGGCGCGCGTTTCACAGCGCTTCGGTGAGAGCCACGAACTCGGGCGGCGCCAGCGCTTCGGCCCGGGTGTCGGCCCGGCGACCGATCGATTCGAGCGCAGCCGCAGCCTGCTCCCGCGCCGCGAGGCCGGACAACGCAACCGAGTTAGGCAGCGTCTTGCGCCGGTGCGCGAACGACGCCTCGACGACGTCCTTGATTCGCCCGAAGCTCTCCGGTAGGGGGACACGCCGGAAGGCGACGAGGGCCGAGTCGACGTTCGGAGCCGGCCGAAAGACCGTACGGGCCACAGGATGGAAACCGGTCCGGTGGGCGCCGAGCTGCACGAGCACCGAAACGGCTCCATACGCCTTCGTCGAAGGTTCGGCGAAGAAGCGGTCTGCGACCTCCCGTTGCACCATCACGCACCAGAGTTCGAGACTGGGCAGACCGGTCAGGCTCTCGACGACGACCGGTGTGGCGACGTTGTACGGAAGGTTCGCAACGAGCTTCGTCGGCGTGGGTTCGAGCACGGCTAGGTCGAGCGCGAGCGCGTCGCCCCAGTGCAGCTCCACGTCCGTGCGCGCTTCCAGCTCGCGGAGGTGCGGCGCAAGCGAGCGGTCAAGCTCGATCGCATGGACATGGCGCACACGATCGGCGAGGTACCGGGTCAGGACGCCGAGGCCGGGACCGATCTCGAGCGCGACGTCGTCGGGGGCGAGCTCGGCGAGCCGGCCGATCACGCCGAGGATGTTCTCGTCCGCGAGGAAGTGCTGGCCCAGCCGCTTCTTCGGGATCACCACGACGGCAGCGAGAAGGCGGCAGCTGCGTTGGCGTCGATCTGCTGCTCCAACCGGTCGAGGTTCTCGTGGCGGATCGTGGCGAGCGCGGCAACTGTGTGGCGCACGAAGGCCGGCTCGTTTCGCTTTCCCCGGACCGGCTGCGGCGCGAGGTAGGGGCTGTCCGTCTCCGCCAGGATCCGGTCGGCGGGAACCTCCGCAGCCGCGGCCCGTAACTCTTCAGCCTTTGGATACGTGATGTTGCCCGCGAAGGACACATACCAGCCACGCTCCACCGCCGCGGGCAGCAGCGCGGGCTCGGAGAAACAATGCATCACAACGTTTCCGGGGTGATCGCGCAACATCGAGACCGTGTCCTCGTTCGCAGCGCGCGTGTGGATCACGACCGGGAAGCCCAGCGCGGCGGCGATCCCGAGCTGCGCGTCGAAGAGCCGCCGTTGCTCACGCTTTCGGTCCGCCCCATAGTGATAGTCGAGCCCCGTCTCGCCGACAGCGACGATGTCCGGATGCAGGCCGAGGAGCTCGCGCAGCTCTCCGATGCGCTCTCCCTCCGGCGAGCCAGCACGGTGCGGATCGATCCCGAGAGCTGCAAAGACGGGGTCGCCCACGAGCTCGAGCGCGGCGCGGCAAGAGTCGATTCCGGTCCCGATGGTGATGATCCGGTCGACGCCCGCACCACGCGCGCG
>Ga0180121_10000052_pt1 | contig 36657 bp, 30 predicted proteins | sample AntDrymUQ5402106_2_FD_129676 | JGI IMG/M metagenome (GOLD analysis project Ga0180121, IMG submission 129676) | Polar desert sand microbial communities from Dry Valleys, Antarctica - metaG UQ540 (21.06) (version 2) (version 2) | ecosystem: Environmental > Terrestrial > Soil > Desert | place...
ACGTAGCCGAACTTCGCGTCGTCGGCGGCCACGGCGAGGTCGCACGCGAGCATCAGGTCCGTGCCGCCCGCCAAGCAGTACGAATGCACCTGGGCGATCGTGGGCTTCGGGCAGTCGGTGAGCTCCAACATGCGCTCGGTCGACAGCGCAAGCTCCTCATGCCAATAGCGGGCGTCGTGCTCGCCGCCCTCGGCATCTTCGTTCAGGTCGTATCCGGCGCAGAACGCGCGTCCGGCGCCGCGCAAGATCACCACCCTCACGGAATCGTCGCGGCCCGCGTCACGGACCGCATCGGACATCGCCTCGAGCAGCTCGCCGTTCAGGGCGTTCAGGGCGCCCGGGCGGTTCATCGTCAATCGACGGACGGGCCCGACATCGTCGATCAGCAGCGCCGGTTCGGCGGCGGAAGTCGGATCGCTCACGGGTATCCCTCTTCTCTGGAGGTCGTCGGGATGAGAGGCCGCGATGCTAGCAACGGCGGGGTGCGCTTCGTCTGCGCGACGTCATCAGCGGGCGCGCAGCATCGAGACGACCTGCTCCGCGGCCCGCCGCCCCGAGCGCAGCGCCCCCTCCATCGTGCCGTGACGATCGGCGGCCGTGTGCTCCCCCGCGAACGCGACTCGACCGACGGGCCTCGAAAACGCCGCACGGCATGACCAGGAAGCCTGGTCCCAGCTCGAGTAGGCCCCGAGCGTGTACGGGTCGTCGGCCCAGGAGTAGAGCACCGGCTCACCGACGAGTGTGATGTCCGGGTTCATCGCGCGCACAGCTTCGAGCCAAGGGGTGAGCTCGCCGCGGTGCAGGCCGAGCGCATCGTGGGCCGCCGGCGAGCCCGCGAACGAGGTGACGCACTTCCTCGCCTTCCCACCGGCGCCGTTGGCGGTCCAACACCACATCGAGCGGCCGGCGGCTTGACGCGAGCGCGTCGGAGGGCGCCCCTTGGTGGCCACCGCGAACTTCGACGCGACGCCCATGCGCAGGCCGGCGAGCGCCGAGCCCAGATCGTCGGGCAAGGCCGGGGTGAACGCCATCCGCGAGACGATCGGAGCGGGCACGGCGACCACCACGGCGCCGGCGCGCTCAGCGTGCGACCCCACACGCACGGTGGCGCCGGCATCGTCGTGCTCGATGGCATCGACGGCCTGACCCGTTCGCACGTCGGCGAGCGACGCTGCGAGCTCGAGCGCGAGCGCCTGGTTGCCCGTTCTCGCACGGGAATACCGATCACTGTGGGCCGAGAACGGCCGCTCGCCGTCGAACGAGGCGAGGGCAACGTCACGCAGATCGATCGCGCACGTACCGGCGAGCCGTCGCATCACGATCGCGCGCGCCGCTTCGTCACCGTCGAGCGCCGCCAAGAACGCCCCGACGCTCATGGTCGCGATCCGCTCGGGCGAGAGGCGAGCGAGCGCCACGTTCGCCGACTCCAGGAAGGCGTCCTGCGCATCGAGCGTCGCCGCCCTGTCGCCCCATGGCTCGCGGCGGCTGTACGAAACGCCGGTGTCCACCAGCTCGACTTCGAATCTGGCGGCCGTGTCCTGCACGGCCGAGTCATCGGCCATGATCCACTCGGCGCCGAGCTCCACGACCGCGCCGTTCGTGAGGGTCACCGACCAGACCCGGCCACCCACCCGTTCTCTCGCCTCGAGCACCGCGACGTCGATGCCTGCGTCGGCCAACGCCCGAGCCGCCGAGAGCCCCGCCAATCCTGCGCCAACCACGATCACCCTGCGCTGCGTATGCATCAGTGTCGGGGTCCGAACGGACTACCGGTTGGTGATGCACATGGGTGACACTTGCATGGCACGGTGCGCCTATGGTACTCAGCGCCATCGGCGTTGAACGGCCACTCAGGTACTCAGGGCACTCAGAGCGAGGAGGGGTTCGCATGGCAGGCAGGCACCCGATGGATAGCTCGTCCCGGCGTTGGTCGCGGCGCCAGTTCCTGACCAGGGCAGCCGGCGGCGCGATCGCCGTGCCGTCGATGGCTGCGGTCCTCGCGGCCTGTGACAAGCCGGGCACCACTCCCCCCAGCGGCAACGGCACCGACACGGGCGAGATCCCGCTCGCACGTCCCGACAGCCCGGTCGAGCTGCCCCTCAACGGCGACGCGATCGCCACCGACACCCCCATCGAAGAGGGCGCGACCCTGCAGGTCTACAACTGGGACGCGTACATGTACAAGAAGGTCCTGCAGGCCTTCGAGGACGAGTACGGCGTCTCGATCGAATGGACAACCTTCAACAACATGGAGGAGGGCATCCAAAAGGTGGTCTCGGGCCAGGTGCAGCCCGACGTCTTCTTCCCGACAACCGACTACATCTCGCGACTCGTGCAAGGCGCCGAGAGCGGGCCCCTGATCCAGCCGCTCAACCACGAGCTGATACCCAACCTGCAGGCCAACGTGTGGCCGAGCTTCTCCGACCCAGGCCCGTTCTACGACCGGGGCGCGCGCTACACCGTGCCGTACACGATCTACACGACCGGCGTTGCATACCGTCGTGACCGCATCAGCGATGCCGACGCCGAGGCCCAGGGCTACGAGATGCTCTGGAACCCGGAGCACACGGGTGAGATCGCGTACTACGACTCGTACCGCGACGCGCTCGGCATGGCGCTGATCCGCAACGGAGGGACCGACCCGAACACCGGCGACCCCGCCGAGATCACCGCGGCGAAGGACGCGATCCTCGAGATCGTGAACGAGCTGGAGGGCAGCCTCCGCATCAACGGCACGTACGCGAAGCTGCCCGAAGGCGAGTTCACCGTCTCGCAGGCGTGGTCGGGCGACATCGTGGGCGCGAAGTACTACCTGCCGAAGGGAACGAGCGAGGACGTGCTCGGCTTCTGGTACCCCGAAGGCGAGCGGGGCCTGATTGCCAACGACACCATCGCGATCCCACAGGGCGCGAAGAACCCTCGCCTTGCTCACGAGTTCCTGAACTTCTTCCTTGACGAGAAGTGGGGATACACGAACTTCGCCGACTGGAACGGCTACCAGCCGCCCTTCACATCGATCGTCCCTGCTTCGTTGATCGACGACAAGGTCGTGGCGCCCACCCTCAACAGAGCGGTGGTCACTGAGGAGATGTTCACCACCGCCCTGATCCAGAGCCAGCTCACGCCCGAGGTCGACAAGCTCTGGCTCGACGCGTGGAGCGCGATCCAGGCCGGCGGCTAGGTGGCGAGCGCCGAGACAACCGCAGAGCCCACGAGGCGAAGGAAGGACGGGGCCGACGAAGCGGCCGGGCGCGGCGGCGCCTGGTTCCCCGGGTGGTACTGGCCGTCCTTCGCACTGCCGGGCACCCTGTGGCTACTTGTGCTGTTCGTGCTGCCGTTCTACACGGTGCTCTCGGTGGCCTTCGGCACGGTCGAACCGCTCTTCCGTTCACCCCTGCCCGTGTACCAGCCGTGGTGGTGGAGCTTCGACACGTTCAGCGAGACGATGCAGAAGTTCTATGCGGGCGACGCGGTCTACCAGCAGCCGCTGATCCGCACGTTCGCGTACGTGATCCTCGCGAGCTCGATATGTTTGGTGCTCGGCTATGCCGTGGCGTACTACACCGCTCGACACGCCGGGAGATACCGGGTGCTGATCCTGGTGGCGTTGGTGTCGCCGTTCTGGATCAGCTACCTGATGCGCATCTATGCCTGGCAGTCGCTGCTCGCGTCCGATGGGTACGTCAACGACATCTGGAGCATCTTCGCGGCACCGACGAACTGGCTGTCGGGCAGGCCGGTCACGGTGATCCTCGGTCTCGTCTACGGCTACATCCCGTTCATGATCCTGCCCTTGTTCGGGTCGCTCGACCGCATCAACCAGAGCATGCTGGAAGCGGGCCGCGACCTCGGGGCGAGCCCGGCGCGGACCTTCTGGCGCGTGACCTTGCCGCTGTCCAAGCCCGCGATCTTGGCCGGTCTCGTGATCGTTTCGCTGCCGATGTTCGGTGACTACTACACCAACGACCTGCTCGGCACCCAGCGCACGTCGATGCTCGGCAACCTGATCGCCAACTCCGTCTTCCAGTCCGGGCAGGGGCCTGAAGCGGGCTCGCTCACGGTGGTGCTGATGGTGATCGTCGTGGTGCCGATGCTCTACTACTTGCGCGAGACCAAGCGCGCGGCGGAGTCGCTATGAGCGACTCTGTGCTCGACCACGTCACCGAGGGAACGACACGCAGGGGTGTCCGCGCCAGCTACTTCCGCAACCCATGGCGCAAGCCGCGCGTCCTGCAGGCGGTCACGGTCGGCTACCTGTTGTGGTCGCTGCTGCCGGTGGCCATCGCGGTCGTCTTCTCGTTCAACGCCGGGCGGTCGCGCAGTAGCTGGCAAGGCTTCTCCTTGAGGTGGTGGAACGGCGATGAGTTCGACTCGCTCTTCACCGATGAGGCGCTGCGCCAGGCGATGCTCCACACGTTCCGCCTGGCGATCCCGACCGCGATCGTCGCCGTCGGCATCGGCACGGCGTTCGCGATCGGCATCGACCGTTGGCGCGGCCGGCCGGCGAGGGGAGCGAACTTCCTCATGCTGCTCTCGTTCGTGCTGCCCGAGATGATCCTCGGCGTCTCGCTCTTCCTGGTCTTCACCTTCTTGTTCGACAACTTGTTGTCGCTCGGAACAGGCGCGCAGTGGCTCGGCCTGATCACGTTCCAGATGTCGTATGCGGTCGTGATCGTGCGCGCCCGGCTGCTCTCGATCGGCCCCGAGTACGAGGAAGCCGCGATGGATCTCGGCGCGAGACCTGGACAGTCGATGCGGCGAGTGCTGCTACCCCTGTTGTCGCCGGCGATCCTCGCGAGCGTCGCCGTGGTGTTCGCCGACACCGTCGATGACTTCGTGATCGTGCGCTTCCTGTCGGGGGCGGCCGACACCGAACCGCTCTCGGTGAAGATCTACTCCGCAGCCCGGGCCTCACCGACGCCTGCGGTCAACGCTGCCGCCACCGTCATGCTGGTGTCGACGATGACGGTCATCGCGATCGCCTACCTGCTCTACCGCCGCTACGGCAGGGGCCAGCACGGCGCCGACGTCAGCAGCTTCACGCAGCTCTGAGGAGACTCACGCCTCGTCTTCGAGGGCACCGCTCTCCATGATCGCGGTGCCTGCCTCGGGGAGCACTCGCAACGCCTCTGGCGGGAAGTGGACCGTGACCGGCGCTCCCGACTCGAACGGCACCGCGGCGCCCTCGTTCTGCACCCACGCCTGGATGCGCTGGCCGGGGGCGAGGTTCACGATCACCTGCAGGACGGAACCGACGTACACGACCCGCTCGACCATGCCCGGTACGCGGTTCTGGCCGGTCGTGCCCTGTGCCTCGAGGTTCACCCGCTCGGGCCGGATGGTGACCTTCGCCTGTCCTCGGATGTCCTCGTCACCCTGGCCGGCGGTGAACGAGAACTCGCCGATCGACACGGCGCATCCCTCGGCGACCTGGCCGGCCGCGGTGGCGTCCATCAGGTTCGACACCCCGAGGAAGTCGGCCACGTACGCGGTCGCCGGCTCTTCGTAGATCTCCTTGGGCGGACCGATCTGCTCGACACGACCCTGTGACATGACCGCGATGCGGTCCGACATCGTCAGGGCCTCCTCCTGGTCGTGGGTCACGTAGACGAACGTGATGCCGACCTCTTCCTGCAGCGCTTTGAGCTCGATCTGCAGGCGCTTGCGGAGCTTCGCGTCGAGGGCCCCGAGCGGCTCATCGAGCAGCAGCACGGCCGGGTTCAGGATGAGTGCTCGCGCCAGCGCGACCCGCTGCTGCTGGCCACCCGAGAGCTGCGTGGGGCGGCGGTTCCCGAACCCGGTGAGCGCCACGAGCTCGAGCGACTGGCCGACCCGGTCGCGCATCTCCTGCTTCGAGACGTCCTTGTACTTCAGCCCGAACGCGACATTCTCCTCGACAGTGAGGTGTGGGAACAACGCGTAGTTCTGGAACACCGTGTTCACGTTCCGCTTGTGGGGCGGGGTCTGCGCCATGTCGACGCCGTCGAGCAGGATCTGCCCCTCGCTCGGGCGTTCGAAGCCGGCGATCATGCGAAGGGTCGTCGTCTTGCCACAGCCCGAAGGACCGAGCAGCGAGAAGAACTCGCCAGACGGCATATCCAGGTTGATGCCGGCGACCGCCGTGAAGTCTCCGAACCGCTTGACCAGATCGACGAGTTGGACCTCTCCGCCTGCCATGGTCGCGGAGTCTAGCCCAGACGGGCCATGACCGGTCAAGCTTCGAACGGCCGTTCAACCGTGGCATCATGCGTCGATGGACGAGCTCGCCAGACCCTCCGGCGCCTCGAATTTCGAGCCCAACCGCTCGCTCGACGGACCCGCGGGCCGGCGCGCAACCTTGCCTCTGCTCGCCGGCTACCTGGCATTCGGCCAGTACTGGGGCGTGTGGGTGATCGTGGTCTTCGACTTCCAGCGGTTCCACGATCTCTCGGAGAGCCGGCTCGGCGGGCTGTATGCGGTCCTGTCCACGGCCGCAGTGGCGGTCATGCTGCTCGTCGCGCCGAGGCTGCAGCGCATGCCACTCTCGGCCACGGTGCCGTTGTCGCTGCTCGTGCTCGCCGCCGGCTCGTTCGTGATCGCGTACCAGCCCACCGAGCTCGTCATGCTTGGCTTCCTGCTCGTCGGCGCCGCCAACGGCCTCATCGACGTGTACCTGAACGTCGCGGCGCAGCGGGTCGAGGTCGCGACCCGCCGGCCGGTGCTCCAGTGGCTGCACGCTTCTTACGCCCTGGGAGGCGTCACGGGTGCGGCGGCGGCGGGGTTGCTGCTCGTGTCCGGCATGGACTTCCGGTGGGGGCTGGCGTTCGCCGGCCTCGCGCTGATCGTCACCGCGCTCTGGACGTCGCGCACCGCTCCGAGTGAGCGCAGCCCCGAGGGCGTGCAAACCGTCTTCTCGATCTCCGCGCTGTTCCGCACTCCGGCTCTCTGGGTCCCCGCCCTGGTCGTGCTCTTCGCGTTCCTCGTCGAAGGCTCGATGGATACGTGGTCAGGTCTGTATCTGCGTGAGGAGCTCGGCGCATCGGCAGGAGTTGCTGCGATGGCCTTCATCGCGTTCTCGGGCGCGATCTTCTTCGGACGTCTGTTCGCGGGCAAGGTGCTGTTCGGGCGGGGGCCTCGCACGACGATCATCGTGGCGGGCATGGGAGCCCTCGTCGGCGGAGCGCTCGCAACGCTCACGAGCAACCTCTGGGTGGTCGGTACGGCCTACCTGATCCTCGGGTTCATGATCAGCGCGGCAGGGCCGGCCGGCTTCAGCCTCACTGAGGACATCGAAGAGGACCCCACGAGCGCGATCGCGGCGGTGACGACCGTGGGGTACACGGGCTTCATCTGGAGCCCGCCCTTGCTCGGCTACGTCGCTCAGACGATGGACCTGCGTGCGGCGATGGCCGTGATCGTGATCGCGACCTTCGGCATCGTGGGGGCCGGGCTGCTCGCCCCCCGCTCACGCACCTGACGACGACGGCGCCGGCACGGGGTCGCGCAGGATGAACGCTTCGGCAGTCGGACCGCGCTCGCGGAGCATCTCGAGCTTCGCCTTCGCCTCCTCGACCGAAGCCCAAGCCGACATGTTCACGATGATCATGTGGTCGTCGAACACTCGAAGCGCGGTCGCGTCGCCGTCTTCGGTCTGCAGTCGCCAGACGAACCCTGGGCTTCCGTCCCCGCCGGGGCGTTGATCGGCTCGAGGCCGTCGACGAACGCGACCGTTCCACATCTCGCGCTGCGTACCCTTCGCTGCGAACGCGTCTGCACCTGTCACCTCGGCCAGGCGCCGGGGTAGGCTCGCCCGGTGCGACACGCCGCCCTGCTCATCACGTTACTGACGATCGTCACGGTCGCGTGTGGCGGTGACGAGCCCAACCCCTACGGGCCTCTGCATCAGTCGGAGCGCCAGGAGATCCCCGGCACGTTCGGCTACGACCTGGTGCCTGTCGGCGGGTTCGCCTCGGAGATCGATCCTGCGACGGCGTGGCGCGACCTTCCTGGTGCGGGGCGGGGCGCCGAGGTCTCCGTGACGCTGGCCGAGGTCGAGAACGCCGCCGAAGGCGTCGACTGGGGACCGTCGTGGGTGTACTTCACGAACGACCTCTGCTACTTCACGGCCAAGGGCGACTTCGTCTCGCCAGCAAGGACAGGCGAGGGCGACGGATGCACGCCGGAGAACGTGCTGGTGCAGGTCGTCGACGCGACCTCAGGCGAGTTCCGGGCGGTGTTCGAGGCGTACGACGCGGACCTCACGTGGCTGCCCACGCGAGCCGGCTCACCCGATCAGGTGCCGGGGGCGACCCGCTTCCAGTAGTCGAGCCAGCGCGCGCGCTCGCTCGGGCCGAACCCGACCAACATCTGCGCGTCGGCGAACGACTCGTTGTCGAGCAGCGTGCCCAGCAGATTCGGCGGCACCTCCATGTGCCACGGCGAGTCGGCCGCGGCGAAGGCCTCGCGAGTCACGCCCTCCAGCGGCGGCTGGTAGCCGTTCCAGCAGAAGTTGTCGACGCCAACCCGCGTGTCGAGCAGATGATTCAGGAACGCATGCGCGAGGTCGGGATGGCGCCCGCGCTCGCAGATCGCCATGAGGTCGCAGCCCACGATCTTCTCCGGGCCGGGCGGTGACCAGAACCGGAGCTTCTTCCCGAGATCGAAGTCGCCCTCGGCGGCCGCGTACCCCGGGGCTGCGAGCACGTCACCCGACCACGCCTGGTGGGCGGCGAAATCGCCCTCGGGCAGCCCTTCCTCTACCCCGTCGTTCGTGAATCGCACTCCCGCGATCGACACAGCCTCGCTGAGCGAGCGAGCGGCGGCGTCGAGCTGATCGTCGGTGGCAGCGCGGACATCGGTGACCCCGCCTCGAAGCAGCGCGAGTGACATCGCCTCGAGGAATCCGTCGTACATGCCCACACGTCCGCGATAGCGAGGGTTCCAGAACACACCCCACGGGTCGCTAGCGGCGTCGGGCGCGTCGGCGGCCTCGACCAAGTCGTCGCGCCATGCGACCCCGCTCACGTACACCGTGTATGGCAGCGAGGAGCGCTGGCCCGGGTCGTAGAAGGGGCCATCGCCATCGCGGAACCACGACCAGAGGTTCCGCACGTTCGGCAGTTGTCCGTGATCGAGCGGACGCAGCAGCCCGGCGTCGACGAGTCCTGGCAGCGCGTCGATCGTCGGGAAGAAGACGTCGAACTGCGTGGCCGGATCCTGCAACCGCGAGATCGCCTCGTCCATGTGCGTGAAGCTCTCGACCTCGACGCGCACATCTGCGTCGGGGAACGATCGCTCGAACGAGGAGATCGTTCCCTTCGACAGGTAGTCGCGCCACTCGTACACCTTGAGCACCGCTCGCTTCTCGATGGGCATGCCGCTCTCGAAGGTGGGCCCGGCCGGGCTCGAGACGACCGGAGCGGGGTCGCGCGCCGGGGGTGCCGCACGCTCACATGCCGCCGCGACGACTGAGGGAAGCGTGACACCCGCGGCTGCCAGCCGTCGCAAGAACGAGCGCCGGTCGAGCTCGTGAGCTTCTCGCCGAGGGATCATCAGGGCATCATCCTGCGGGAGCGTGCCCGTGCTTCGCAAGGAGGAGCCTGCGTCACGACGAGGCGGGCGGCTCGATCTGGGGAGGCGACGCGCCCTGTCCCCACGCGTCGGCGCCGCCATCGACCAGCACGGTCGAGCCGGTGACGTAGCCTCCGCCCGCTGAGGCGAGGAAGGCGATCATTGTGGCGACCTCCTCGGGCACGCCCGCCCGGCGCATCGGCACCTGCGCAGCGTACGCGGCCACCACCTCGTCGCCCCCGTACTGCTGAAGGCCTTCCGTCTCGATCAATCCGGTGGCGATGCAGACGGCGCGGATCCCGTATCGGGACCACTCGTTCGACAACGACGCTGCCATGGTCTCGAGCGCCGAGCGGGCCATCGAGGAGTGGGCCATCATCGGGATGCCGCGCCGAGGGCTGAACCCGAGGAAGAAGATCGACCCGCCCCGACGGGGGATCATCCACCGAGTGGCCACCTCGTGGGTGAGGTGCCAGACGGCGTCGACGTTCAACCGGTGCACGGCTCGCAAGCCCTTGAGCGAGATGTCCTCGGCCGCCGCGGCGAACTGGCCCCCCGCGTTGTTCACCAGCACGTCGACCTGGCCGAAGCGCTCTTCGACGGCGCCGAGGAACCCCTCGACCTGCTCGGGCTCGCGCACGTCGCACGTTTGGGCGAGCGCATCGTGTCCTGCCGCTGCGAGCTCCGAGGCCACGGCGTCGATGGGCTCGGCACGGCGGCCGCAGATGGCCAGGCGTGCCCCGGTTCGAGCGAGCTCGAGCGCCGTGGCCCGCCCGATGCCGGTGCCCCCTCCCGTCACGATCGCGACCGCCCCCGCGTTCGCGTCGGGGGCGAGCGGCGACCGGAAGGCGTCTACCATGCGCGCAGTATGCCCGAGGGAACGCGCATGGTGGTGACCGGGGACGGCGGCGTGCGGCTCTCGGCCCGCGTCTTCGACGGGGCCGCGCCCGGAGCCGCCGGCCTGATGCTCCACCACGGCCTCGCGTCGTCACAGCACATCTGGGATCGCATGATCCCCCGGCTCGCCCGGCAGTTCCGGGTGGTGACGTTCGATGCCCGCGGACATGGGCTGAGCGCCAAGCCCGATCGGGGATACGGGTTCGATCGGGTCGTGGCCGACGCCCTGGCCGTCGCCCGCGCCACCGGCCTCGCTCGCCCGGTCATCGTCGGACACTCTTGGGGGGCGATGGTCACGTTGGAGCTCGCGGCACGCCACCCACGCTCGATCGCCGGGGCGGTGCTCGTCGACGGCGGCGTGCATCGCCTGCGCGATGATATGAGCTGGCTCACGACCAAGCAGCTCCTCGCCCCCCCGCACCTCGCTGGCATGCCTCTCGACGAGTTCCGCGCCCTGATCCGAACGTTCCTCGGGGAAGCGGTCGAGGTGACCCCCGAGCTCGAAGGGCAGGTGCTCTCGGTGATGCGCGTTCGCGGTGACGGCACGATCGCACCACGGCTCGCGCGCTCGAACCACTTCCGCATCCTGCGCGCGATCTGGGAGCAGGATCCTCACGAGCTTTGGAGCCGCCTGCGCGCCCCTGTGCTCGCGATCGTCGCGCGTGACCAGGCTGACCCCGATCGGCTCGAGCGCATGCGTGAGGCGATAGGGCGCGTGCGCGAGCTGACGCACGATCGCTCGTCCACGATCCAGTGGATGGACGGCATCCATGACCTGCCGCTGCAGCACCCCGAGGCGCTCGCCGGGCGGGTCGAGCGATTCACGAGCACCGTCGCACCTTTCGCGGGCACCGCCGTACGCTAGAGGCACGATGTTCGTGTTCGTAGTGATCCTTCTGCTACTGGCTGCCGTGTTCGGCGTGTTGGGCGCCGTGCTCAAAGCGGTCGCGTTCCTGGTGATCACGGGCGTGCTGACCGTCACCGTGCTCGGCGCGTTCGCGTGGTGCGCGTTCAAGCGGAAGGCTCGCGAGATCCACACCGAGTACGACCGCCAGATCGCCCAGCAGCGCGTGACGCGCTACCGCGTGAACGAAGCCTCGCGCGAGCCCGAGCACTTGCCGCCGCGCGACGACCGATACTGATCAGCTGGCGCTTCGGGCCGCTCTGCGAGTGAGCCACTTCCGATAGGCCACTGGGCCGTTCCCGACGGCGTCGAGCAGCGGGCCGCGGGCGTGACCTGCGTCTGCCCGGCGATCGCCCAGCTCGAGTGCGCGCGACGACAGCCACACGGCCGGGAAGCGAAACGGTTCCGGTGGCGTCTTGGCTTCGGGACCCACCACGGGCATCGAGGTCCACTCATCGTCCAGACCTTGCACGAGCGAGGCCAGGATGCGACCGCCTAGCATCGTTTGGGACAGTCCGTGCCCCGAGAAACCCAGCCCCGCGTGCAAGTTGCCAGGTTCGAGCGTACGGAAGAAGGGCAGGAAAGTGGCCGTCTGATCGATCGGCCCTCCCCAGGCGTGCGTGAAGCGCACGCCTTCGAGCTGCGGGAACATCCAGATGAGCCCTCGTGCGGCGGCATCGGCGACGCGCCGATCGTGCGTGACCGCGCGCCCGCCAGCTCGGCCGCCGATCACGACGCCGAGCGCGCCGCCCCCGATCACGATGCGGCCGTCATCGGTCGGGCGCAGATAGTAGAGGAGCTCGCGCCCGTCGCCGATGCCGACCTGCGACGTCCACCCGATCTCGCGCAAGAGATCCGGGATCGGCTCGGTCGCGACGACCTGGTCGACGATCACACCGAAGCTCCGGCGAAACCCGGGCCACCCGGCGGCCCACGCTCCGGTCGTGAGCACCACCTGCCCCGCTTTCACGGCGCCGTGCGGGGTCCGCACGACGGCCGGGCGTAAGCGCTCGAGGCCCGTCATCGTCGTTCGTTCGAAGATCTGCACGCCTCGTTGCAGCGCGACCCGCCGCAGGCCCCGCGCGAGCCGCGCCGGCTGCACGACGGCGCTATCGGGCGCGAATGAGGCCGAGACGAACCGAGGAGAGCTCGCGATCGCTCGCGCCTCGTCGAGCCCGATCGCGCGCAACCGGTCACGCTCGCCGCGCGCGGCTAGGAACTCGGCGGCCGAGGTGCCTTCGGGCTCCGTCTGCCATGCACCGGTCGCGACGCGGAGCACGCCTTCGTGGTGGAACCAGGCGTCGACAACATGTTCGCCGAGCCACGCCCCGGCCTCGCCGACGGTGTCGCTGATCGCACGCAGGTACCGCATGCCTTCGTCGTCGCCGAAGAGAGAACAGACCGCCGGCGCGTCCCACCACGAGGCGGAGAAGAACCCGCCGTTACGCCCGCTCGCCCCGCCACCGCAGATGTCCTGCTCGATCAGCGCGATGCGAAGATCGGGGTCCCTCGCCGACAGCTCGATCGCAGTCCAGAGCCCGGCGAAGCCGCCACCCACGATGCAGACATCGGCGATGACGTTCGTCGTAAGAGGGGGAGCCGGGTCGCCCGGCTCCTGCGAGAGCGCTTCCTGCAGCCAGAAGCTCCGGGCCGCGCCAGGCGCAGGCACCCGCGGCGTCGAGCTCGTCGTCACGATCGGCGGCGCCACACCGGACGCGAGCGAGTGAGCGCCCACACCGCGGCGCGCCCGATCGACAGGAACAGCAATGTGAACACGAGGCCCACCACGAGGAAGACGGCGATGCCGGCGCCTCGTGGACTACCGACCCACCAGGTGCGAACGAGCAGAGCCGTGGGAACCGCGATCGCCCAGGTGATCACGAGCGAAGCGAGGTCGCGACGCCGATACGTCGCAACAACGAGGCTGACGACCGCCCAGCCCACGGCCAGCGGCACAGCATTCCGCGCGGCGGTCTCAGCGATCGCGCCGATGCGGTGTGACCGCAGACCGACTGCGACGAACGCGAGCAGTGCGACCCCGTCGGCCACGGCGAGCATGGTGCCGCTCGGCCGCGCATCGCCGGCGCCGGCGCCGGCGCGGCTCCCATCGATCGTCGCGGAGCTGGTCTCGGACATGCCCTCATCCTCCCAGGGACACCGTTTCGTCGTGACAGATAGCCTGGACGCCCCATGCAGCGTGCGACCGTGCTTTACGATGAGGACTGCGGGTTCTGCCGGTGGTCCGCCGATCGGATCCGTTCCTGGGATCGCCGCAACGCGCTGCGGTTCCTGCCGCTGCAGGACCCCGAGGCGGACCGATTGCTACACGACTTGCCCCTCGAGCGACGACCAGCCTCATGGCACCTGGTCGAGGTCGATGGACGGGTGTGGTCCGCGGGCGCGGCGGTTCCTCGGTTGGCGCGGAGACTACCCGGCGGCGGTTCCCTCGCCGTACTCGCCGAGTCGGCGCCCGGGCTGACCGACCTCGTGTATGCGGCGGTCGCTCGACGACGGACGATGCTCGGCCGCCTCCTCGGGCAGCAGGCATGCTCGGTCGATCCCTCCAGGGTCCGGACGCCGCCCGCACCGGACGGGCTGACCGGGGGATGAAGGCTGCCACCCGCGCCGTCGTGGACGAGCTTCGATCGGTCGCCGACCCTTCGAGGAAGCCCGGCATGGCCCGGGTCGGCATCACGGTGGATCGCGCGCTAGGGATCTCGATCCCTCATCTGCGACGGATCGCGTGTGGGTACCGCCGCGACCACGCGCTCGCGCTCGACCTGTGGACGACCGAGATCCACGAGGCGCGCATCCTCGCGTCGATGATCGACGACGCCCAGCAGGTGTCGCGCCAGCAGATGGGTGCCTGGGCGGTCGACTTCGATTCCTGGGATCTGTGCGACCAGGTCTGCGGCAACCTCTTCAGGAACTCTGCCTCCGCAGACACCGCGGCTCGGGCGTGGGCCCGTCGCGACGAGGAGTACGTGCGACGCGCCGCCTTCAGCATCGTGTCCTCGCAGGCGGTGCACGATAACGAACGCGCCGATGCCTACTTCCTCGCATGGCTGCCGCGGATCCGGCGTGCTGCGACCGATGACCGCAACTCGGTGAAGAAGGCCGTGAACTGGTCGCTCCGCCAGATCGGCAAGCGGAACCTCGCGTTGCGCGAGGCAGCGATCGACGCGAGCGAGTCGCTGCTCGAGGTCGACAGCCGTAGCGCGAGATGGATCGCGAGAGACGCCCTGCGGGAGCTCAAAAGCGATGCCGTGATGAAGCGGTTCGGCGTTCACTAGCGGCACTCCCGCGGGAGGGGTGAGCCCCCCGCGGGTCGTGCCGATCGATCGCGAAACTAGTCCTTCGCGTCTGCCTCCACGAGCTCGGCAGGGGTGTCGGGTACGACGACGGTTGCGTCTTCGGCCGTGTGCCCTTCCACGTCGATCTTAGGCAGCCACTGCAGCCAGCCCGGCAGGTACCAGTTGCGGTCGCCGAGCAGTCGCATGGTCGAGGGCACCAAGATCGAGCGAACGACCGTCGCGTCGAGGAACACGGCGACCGCGAGGCCGAAGCCCATCTGCTCCAGCGATGTCAGGCGTCCCGCTGCGAAGCCGGCGAAGACCGCCACCATGATGATCGCCGCGCCGGTGATGATGCCGCCCGTCGTGCGCAGCCCGTATGCGACCGCCCCCGCGTTGTCGTGGGTCTTGTCGTACTGCTCCCGGATGCGCGTCAGCAGGAACACGTGATAGTCCATCGACAGGCCGAACAGGATCGAGAACAGGAACAGGGGCAGCCAGGATTCGATCGCATCGACCTGCTGGAATCCGAACAGGTTCGCGATCGACTCGCCGAACGCCGGCCCGCCCTTCTGGAACACGAGCACGATGAGCCCGTACGCGGCGCCGACCGACAGCAGGTTCATGATGATCGCCTTGACCGGCACCACGATCGAACGGAACACGACCGTGAGCAACAGGAATGATAATCCGAGCACCACCAGGATGATCAGCGGTGTATACGTGTCGGAGATGTCGAAGAAGTCCTTCACGAACGCCGTGTCGCCTCCGACCAGCACGGTCGCAGACGTGCCGGCGAACGCCTCGGGCACGTAGGTCTCGCGCAGGTTCGAGATGGTCGCGACCGCGACCTCACCCTGGGAGTCGGTGGCAGCCCCCGCCAGCGGGATCTCGATCAGGGCGACCGAGCCGTCTTGACTGACCAGCGGCGGCGAGGGCGCGCCGAGCGTCACTTCGTCGGCGATCGCCGACTCCATGTTCTGCACGGCCGTCGAGTACTCAGGCGCGAGCTCACCAGGGGCGCCCGGTTCTGCACCCGCAGTGCCCACACCATCGGCCTGGATCACGATGTCGACCGAGGCCTGCGCGCCCGCCTCGGGGAACCGCTCCACGATGATGTCGAAGGCTTCCTTGGTCTGGATGCCGTCGGGAAGCGTGCTGATGCCCGCAAGCCCGGTCTTGATGCCCCGGCCCTCGCCGTCGGGGTGACTCTGGATCCAGTACGGCAGCGACAGGGCGATCATGAACGCGCCCCCGACGGCAAGCCACACCACCGGGCGACCCATGACCACACGGGTGACCCGGTCCCAGAACCCACCTTCGGTGCTGAGGCTCGAGCCTTCCGGTCGTGAATAGCGAGCGAATGCTCCTCGCTTCACCATGCGGTTGACGAGGATGCCCGCGACGATGAAGCCCACGAGACCACCGATCGGAGCCACCGCAGAAGCTCCCGCGGCGGCGAGGGCGCCGCCCAGCACGGCACCGCCGACCGACATCGCGATGAACACGAGGATCGTAGCGACACGGGAAAGGTAGGGCCAGTTGACGCGATCGCCGAGCAGTGAGAGCACCGCCGGAAGCAGCGTCATCGACGACGCCACCGAGACCAGCACGACGACGATCGCGCCGCCGGCGAGACTGCGGAAGATCGTGGTCGGCACGAGCAACATGCCGGCCAACGCGAGCACGACGGTCATGCCGCTGAAGAACACGGCGCGAGACGCCGTCGCTCCCGATGCCCGGATCGCGTCGTCTTTGCCTCGACCGCTATGCCGCTCTTCACGGTACCGGGAGACGATGAACAGCGCGTAGTCGACGCCGACGGCGATGCCCATCATCGTGATGAGGTTCGGCGTGAAGAAACTGAAGTCCCACAGCGTTCCCAGCAGACCGACGATCCCCAGCGTGATGGGAAGCGTGAAGAGGAGCGTCATCAGCAACGGCAGGAGCCCTGCGACGATCGCGCCGAACACGATCAACAGCACGATGATCGCGGCCGTGACGCCGATGCTCTCCCCGAAGGCCAGATCCTCCTCGGAGATCACCTTGAAGTCCTCCGAGGAGCTCACCGCGCCGAGCATGTGGGCCTCGGCCCCATCGCTCGAGGCCGCCTCACGAGCCGCTTCCACGTCCTCGAAGTGTGGGGTCGCTTCGTCGATGTCGCCCGCATAGACGCCCGTGAACAGCACTGCAGACCCGTCCTCGGACGTGATCGGACCCAACGCCGCGACCCGAGGGTCGGCAGCCTGCGCCTCAGTCAAGGGGAACGCAGCGGGCAGCCCGGAGAACACGTCGGGTCCGAGCCCCTGAAGCTCGGCGATGAACCCGTTCACCTGCTCGCCGAACACAGGGTCATCGATCGCGCCCGGCTTCCCCGCAATCACGAAGGTTTCCGAGATCGCGTCCTCGCTCAGCCCACTGTCCTCGAGAAGCTGTTGGGCGCGCTTGGCCTCGGGCGAGTTGGTGAAGTCGAAATCGGTCGTCAACGCCGGACCCAGAAGCGTGAAGGCAGAGGCGATCCCAGCGACCAAGAGGGCCACCCAGATGCCCACCGTCCTCCATGGGTGCCGGCTGCTCGCCTTCGCGAGCGATTCAGGATTGATCCGCATCTCCGCGTTCCCCCTTCTTCGGTCGATGCCGCCTCCGGTTCCACCCAGCAGCTTGACGTACGATGTATGTTTACAACGTACGGGAGCATAGGCATACACCGTAAGCCTGTCAACACCGATCCGGAGAACGTTCGGAGAACGATGCCCACGCCCGCACGGACCCGAAAAACCAAGCCCGTGGCCCCCGCCGCGGAGGCGCCGGCCAAGGAGCGTCTCACGCGTGACCGCGTGGTCGACGCCGCCCTTCATATCATGGACGAGGAAGGCCTCGACGCCGTGACGATGCGCCGGGTGGCTCGCGAGGTCGGGGTCGAGGCGATGTCGCTCTACCACCATGTCCGCGACAAGGAAGACCTCCTCGACGGCATCTGCGCCGGGGTGATGCGTGACTTCCGCTACCCCGATGAGGACCGCCCGTGGATCGAGGTCGCTCGCGACGGGGCGCGGGAGTGGCGCCGCGTGCTCCGCGATCACCCGAACGTGATCGCGCTGTGGGCCGACCGGCAGCGCCCGATGACCGATCTCGAATCGCTGCTCCCCATGGAGTTCGCCCTCAGAGCGATCGGGCGTGCCGGCATCAGCGCTCGTGAAGGGGTACAGGTCTTCAACGTGCTCGGGGGCTACATCATGGGCGTCGTGATGATGGAGGTCGGCGCGATGTTCTCGGCCGGCACTATCCGCAACGGGAAGACGCTCGACCTCAACGCCGTGCAGGGGAAGCTCCCCGACGACGCTTTCGCGCAGACCCTCCCAGCCGACCAGGTGCCCTGCCTCATCGCGGCCCTGCCGCACCTGGCGGACTGCAACCCCGACGATCAGTTCGAGTTCGGCCTCGACCTGTTGCTGGCCGGTATCCAGGCCCGGCTCGGCAGCCCCGCCTGACCCTGAGCTCAGCAGCCCGAGCCGAGCTGAGCTCAGCGCAATCCGAGCTCCGACCCAACCCGTCCGAACACCTCGATCGCCTCGCGCAGGTCGTGCTCGGTGTGGTCGGCGATCACGATCGCCCGGACGCGCGCGAGCCCCTTGCCGACCGTCGGGAACACGATCGCGGGACAGAACACACCTTCGTCGAACAGCCGTTGCGCGAACGTCTGCGTGCGCGCTTCGTCACCCGTGATCACCGGCGTGATCGGGGTCTGGCTCGCGCCGGTGTCGAACCCGAGCTCGCGAAGGCCGGCCTTGAAGAGCGCGGTGTTCGACCACAGTCGTTCGAGCCGGTCGGGCTCATCTGCGATCACGTCGAGCGCGGTGATGCAGGCTGCGACCACTGCCGGCGGTGCGCTCGTCGAGAACAGATAAGGCCTGCCCCGGTTCTGCAGCCACTCGATCAGGTGTGCGGGTCCCGCGATGAATCCTCCGATCACACCGATCGCCTTCGAGAGCGTGCCCACCTGGATGTCGACCCTTCCGTGCAACCCGAAGTGGTCGACCGTGCCCGCACCGCCTTCACCCAGCACCCCGCTCGCATGCGCGTCGTCGACCATCATGATCGCGCCGTGCCGCTCGGCGACCTCCACCAAGTCGGGCAGGGGCGCGATGTCACCGTCCATCGAGAACACGCCGTCGGTGATCAGGAGCTGGCGGCGGCCTGGCCGAGCGGTCTCAGCGAGAAGGCGATCTGCGTGGCCGGCGTCTCGATGATCGAACACCGCGATCTCGGCGCGCGACTGCCGGGCGCCGTCGATGATCGAGGCGTGGTTCAACCGATCGGAGACGATCACATCGTCCTTGGTAAGGATCGCGGCGACCGTGCCGGCGTTCGACGTGAACCCGGACTGGAACATGAGCGCGGCCTCCGCGTGCTTGAACGCGGCGAATCGCGCCTCGAGCTCACGGTGCATCGTCATCTGACCGGCGATCGTGCGTACGGCCCCTGACCCGGCGCCCAGCTCGGTCGCTGCCTGGCTCGCCGCCTGGTTCAAGCGGGGATGGTTGGCGAGCCCCAGGTAGTTATTCGAGGCCAGGTTGATCACGTCGCGGCCGTCGTAACGAGCTCGAGCCCCCTGCGGCCCTTCGAGGGTACGCGGCTGCACGAGCAGCCCCTCCCGTTCGAGCGCGGCCAGCTCGTCGGTCAGGAAGTCGAGTGCCCCAGTCATCGTGCCCCTCTCACTCGGCCTCGCCAGGGGTCTCGCCGGGTACGAGGATCACCTTGCCAGAATGGCCCGAAGCCGTGGTCTCGAATGCTTCCTGCCACCGATCGAATCCGAACCGATGGGTGATGACGGGTGAGACATCGACCCGGCCTGTCGAGAGCAGGGTCGTCGTCTGCTGCCACGTTCGGAACATCTCCCGGCCCGTGATGCCCTGCAGGCGTGCTTCCTTGAAGATCACCTGGTCGTTCAGGTCGAGTGCAACCGATGCGTCGGGAAGGCCCAGCAGCGACATGCGGCCGCCGCGTGCAAGCATGCGGGTGCCCTGGTCGATCGCCTGCGCGTTCCCGCTCATCTCGAGCACGACTTCGGCGCCCGCGCCGTTGGTCCGCTCGAGCACGGCCGCGACCGGATCGGTGCCGGCAGGGTCGATCAGCACGTCGGCCCCCATCTCCCCGGCCTTGGCCCGCCGGTAGGCGTTGGGCTCGATCGCGATCACCTCGAACGCGCCGAGCGCGCGGACCACGCCCACCGCGAACATGCCGATCGGACCGCATCCGATCACCGCGACGACGTTCGTGGCGATGTCCTCTCCGCCCCCCGTGCCGAACGCCGCATGCACGGCGTTGCCGAACGGCTCCATGATCGATGCAACGTCTGGGTCGATGCCCTCACCGACGACCCATGCGTTCTTGGCGGGCAGCACGACGTACTCCGCGAAGGCCCCCTCGGTGTCGACGCCGAGGATGCGCAGGTTCTCGCAGATGTGGGCGCGCCCGGTCTGGCAGGTCGAGCAGTGACCGCACGCGATGTGGGTCTCGGCCGCAACGAAAGTGCCGGGCTGCAGATGATGCACCTCGTCTCCGACGGCGTGCACCGTGCCCGCCACCTCGTGACCGAACGTCATGGGCACCCGCCCGACGCGCTTGTCCGCCCATTCGTTCCACTCGAGCATGTGCAGGTCCGTGCCGCAGATCGACGCGCCGTGCACCCGGACCAGCACCTCGTCGTCACCCGGGCTCGGGATCGCGATGTCGACGAGCTCTGCACCGGGCCCGCGCTCCGTCTTCCGCAGCGCCCGCATCGTCCCGCTCACGGTCGAAGGGTACCCTGCACCGGGAACCCATCCGCACCGAGCGCGCGTCAGACAGGGCCAGATCAGGCCGATCCAACGACCGACCCCGACGAAAAGGACGAGCCGTGAACCTGCGACAGATCGCCTCCCTGACCCTGTCCGCGATCGTGCTGAGCGCGTGTGCCGACGCCCCGACGACCGGCGGAGGCGGCTCCGCTTCACCGGGAGTCCCACACGGGAACGCTCCGAGCGATCTCGTGCTGCGCTGGGGCTACGAGGGAGGCTTCACCCCTCCTGAGTTCCAGCTCACGAACCTGCCGTCGTTCTCGCTCTACGGCGACGGCACGATCGTCCGGCAAGGAGCGCAGATCGAGATCTACCCCGGTCCCGCGCTTCCTGCGATCGAGACGGTGCGGATCGACGAGCCAGGCGTGCAGGCAGTGATCGAGGCCGCCCTCGACGCGAACCTCGATACGGTGGGCGACCTCACCGACATGGGCTCGGTGGCCATCGCCGACGCCCCCGACACGGTGTTCACCGTTCGGTTCGGCGACGTCGATCGCACCGTTCGCGTCTACGCGCTGACCGACCTGGGTGTAAAGCCTCCCGCCATGCCCGACGAGGAACAAGAGGCGAGGAAGCGGCTCCTCGACCTCATCCAGGCCCTGAGCTCGCTCGAGACCTGGCTCCCGAAGGGCTCGATCTCCGAGGCGACCGTGTACGAGCCGAGTGGCGCTCGCATCTTCGTGTCGAAGCTTCGGGGACAGCCGGATCCGCCACAGTCCCCGGTCGAGTGGCCGCTCGACACGCCCCTGTCAGACATCGGAGAAGATGCAGGCGCCGGATTCCGGTGCGTCGTGGTGACCGGCGCCGAGTGGACAGAGCAGCTCCGCCCGGCGGCCGAGATGGCGAACCAGCTCACGCCATGGGTGAGTGAGGGCAGGCGATACACCGTGGCGTTCCGCCCACTGCTTCCAGACGAAACAGCCTGCTGAGGGAGCACCGTCACTCGACGCGCCAACTGATGGCGCGTTCAAGCTGTCGTCCTGACGTGCCGATACGGATGCAACGTCGGACATGGATCCGGCGGTTCGGCGCGGACGGAAACGGCACAGCCAGCGTGAGCTTCGACGACCAGACGGCGACCCAGTCGACCCCCGACGTTGGAACCGCCCATCAGGGCGCTGTTCCGCTCGTCCCCGATCTCGGTCCGGGCATCGATGGCGGCGTGGCCGATCTGACCTCGCAGCTTCGCGACCTCGAGGTCCGCTACCGGGGCATCATCGACGAGCTGCCTGCTGTGATCTATGTCGGGGGGGTCGACCCAGATGCGCCCCTGCTCGACGTGAGCCCTGGCATCGATGCACTTCTCGGCGTTTCTCGCGAAGAGATGCTCGCTCATCCGAACGCGTGGGTCGACCGAGTGCACCCGGACGACCGCGAACGTGTCGTCTCGGCGATCCGTCATGCACATGAGAAGGGCGAGCCCTTCCGCATCGAGTACCGAGCGATCCATCCCAACGCACGAGAGGTCTGGATCAGGGAAGACTGCGCGCCGATCCACGACGAGCACGGCACCCCGATGTACCGGCTCGGCATGATGCTCGACATCACCGGCGATGCGGCCACCCGCGGCCAGCTCCAGGAAGAGCGCTCCAAGTACGGCGCCTTGGTAGAGCAGATCCCGGCGATCGTCTACGTCGACGTTGCAGACGAGCACATGACCACCACGTACGTCAGCCCGCAGATCCTGCCCCTGCTCGGGTACACGGCCGACGAGTATGTCGATGACCCAGACCTCTGGGCCCGCATGCTGCATCCCGATGAACGTGAAGCCGCGATCGAGACGTACCTGCGCGGACGTGAGGTCGGCCAGCCGTTCGTCTACGAGTACCGGTTGGTCGCGCGGGACGGGCGTGTGCTGTGGTTCCGTGACTCCGCGATCGTGCTGCCCGATGCCGACGGCACACCGGCGCTCATCCAAGGCGTGATGCTCGACATCACCGAGCGCAAGGCCGCCGAGGAGCAGATCGCCTACCTCGCGTACCACGACAAGCTCACGGGTATGCCGAACCGTGCGATGTTCGACGAACTGCTCGATCTGTCGCTCTCCCGCGCGCGACGTAGCGGATACGGAGTTGCGGTGGTCTCGGTGGACCTCGACGACTTCAAGCTCGTGAACGACTCGCTCGGCCACGAGAAGGGTGACGAGCTCATCGGACTGCTGGCCGATCGACTGCGCGAGGCCACGCGAGACACCGACCTCGTCGCACGTCCGGGCGGCGACGAGTTCCTGGTGCTGCTCGCGGACCTCGACCCGGCCCCGCCTATGCCTGGCGGCCAAGACGGCGGTTCGATCGCGGCCGAGGCGGTCGCCATGCGCATCCAGGAAGCCTTGCGTCAGCCTTTCGAGGTCGGGGGCACCGAGCTGTACCTCACCGCCAGCCAGGGCATCAGCGTCTTCCCTAACGACGCCGGCGACGCGACCGCCCTGCTCACGAACGCCGAGACGGCCATGTTCGAGTCGAAGAGGATCGGCCCGGGCGGATGTGTCGTGCACTCGGCCGATACGGGCGATGCGATGAACAGGCTCTCGATGTCCACCCGGCTCCGGAAGGCCGTCGAGCAGAAGCAATGGATGCTGCACTACCAGCCGCTGATCGAGCTCGACTCCGGTCGCATGTACGGCGTCGAAGCGCTGATCCGTTGGCCCGAGCCGAGCGGCGGGCTCGTCCCGCCGGGTGAGTTCATCCCGCTCGCCGAGGAGATGGGGCTGATCGAGGCGATCGGAGACTGGGTGGTCGATGAGATCTGTCGCCAGGACGCCCAGTGGCGCGCCGAGGGACTCGAGCTCGACGTGGGATTCAACCTTTCTCCGCGCCAGCTCTGGCAGCCCGAGCTCGTCGACAAGATGGTGGCGCCGCTCGTGATCGCTGGCATCGACCTGCACAGGATCACGGTCGAGATCACGGAGTCGACAGCCATGACCGACCCCGATCGAACGATCGCGCTCCTCGGCGAGATGCACGAACGCGGGCTGAAGCTCGCGATCGACGACTTCGGAACCGGCTACTCGTCGCTCGCCCGGCTCAAGCACATGCCTGTCGACATCCTCAAGATCGATCGGTCGTTCGTGCGCGAGGTCGACCTCGACCGTGACGCTGCCAGCATGGTGTCGGCGATGATCTCGCTCGCGAACAACCTGGGCATGACGCCTCTCGCCGAGGGCATCGAGACCGAGGGCGAGTGGCGGTTCCTCGCCGACCGAGGGTGCGCCCTCGGCCAGGGGTACTTCTTCTCACGTCCGGTACCGGCGACGGAGATCCTGGCGATGCACCGGCGCGCGTCGCTCACGATCCTCGGTGGCGGCGCGAGCTAGAGCTCGGGCCGCCTCACCTGCGGCGCTTCGGCCCGCGCAGACCGGAGCGTCGTCCGCGCGTGCTACCGCTGAACACAGTGCGAGGCGCAGCGACCTTCATGCCCTCGTGCTCGAACTCTTCGTGGAGGTCGAGGCGAGCGGCCATGCGGCTCACGTCACCGAGCTGCTCGGGGGTCACGAAGGTCACGCTGGTCCCGGTGCGTCCCGCCCTCGCCGTGCGTCCTACTCGGTGCACGTACCCCTTATCGTCTTGGGGAGGGTCATAGTTCACGACCAGCGTGATGTCGTCGAGATCGAGGCCCCTGGCGGCGACGTCGGTCGCGATCAGTACGCCGACGTGCTTGTCCTCGAACCGTTGCAGGGCCTTCTCTCGCGCCTGCTGCGTCATGTCGCCGTGCATCGCCACGGTGGGCACGCCTTCGGCGCGAAGCTGCCGTGCGAGTGAGTCGACGGCTCGCTTCGTGTTCACGAACACGAGGCTGAGGCCGTCGGGTTCCTCGGCGCGGGCGAGCTCGATCAGCTTGGTGAGCTTCTCGTGGGAGCCGACCGGCACGAAGCGGTGGTCGGCCTCCTCGACCGTCTTGCCCTCCAGCTCGACCTCGTGGAGGACGGGGTCACGCGTATACACCTCCGCGATGCGGCCTACGGCGCCGTCGAGCGTGGCGGAGAAGAACATCGTCTGACGGTCCTTGGGCAGCCGGCGCACGATGCGATCGACCTGCGGCTGGAAGCCCATGTCGAGCATGCGGTCGGCCTCGTCGAGCACGAAGATACGCACCCCGTCGAGACGGACCATCTTGCGCTGAGCGAGGTCGTCGAGGCGGCCGGGCGTGGCGATCAGGATGTGCACGCTGCCCACACCTTTGGATTGCTCGCTCACGCTGGTGCCGCCGTAGACCGCCTTGACGGTGAGGCCCTTGGCCTTCGCGATATCTGCGAATTCGCCGCGAACCTGGGTCGCGAGCTCGCGGGTCGGCACCAGCACCAACGCGGCCGGACGGTTGCGGTCATCGGGATCGAGCTGGTCGACGATCGGGATCGCGAAGCCCAGGGTCTTGCCCGACCCGGTCTTCGACCTCGCGAGGGTGTCGCGCCCGGCGGTGGCGTCCTCGATCACCATGACCTGGATGGGGAAGGGCGCGCCGATGCCTCGCGCGGCGAGCGTGTCGACGACGGCATCGGAAACGCCGAGGTCGCGGAACGAGGGCATCGTGGTCATCGACCAGCAAGCGTAACGGTTCCTCAGAGGTCGAACGCCCGTTCGTGGTGCTTCCTGGGTCGTTTCCACGCTGCCGCCGCCGGGTAGGCTGCGCGTCAGCGGCCTCGCCGCCACCGAGATCCGAGGGGGAACGATGGACGATCGCATCGAACGCTGGAACGACCTGGCAGCGCAGATCGCCGTCGACAGCATCCGCAGCACGACCGAGGCCGGTTCGGGGCATCCGACCTCTTCACTGTCGTGCGCCCATCTGCTCGCGGTCCTGTACGCGAGTCACCTTCGCACCGACGTCGAGGATCCGCGCTCGCCCGCGAACGACCGCTTCATCTTGTCGAAGGGGCACGCCGCGCCCGCGCTGTACGCGACGTTGAAAGCGATCGGCGCGATCTCCGACGAGCAGATGCTCACCCTGCGCCGGTTCGGATCTCCGATCCAGGGCCACCCGGCGCCCGGGCCCGAGATGCCGTGGATCGATGTCGCCACCGGCTCGCTGGGTCAGGGGCTCGCGGTGGGGCTCGGCATGGCGCTCGCGATGCGCCTCGACGGCAGCGGCGGCAGGGTCTTCGTGCTCCTGGGTGACTCCGAGGCGGCGGAGGGCTCGGTCTGGGAAGCCATGGAAGCGGCATCGTTCCACGGTCTCGACGATCTGGTGGCGGTGCTCGACATGAACCGGCTCGGACAGCGGGGACCGACGATGCACGGGTGGAACGGCGACCTCTTCGCCCGTCGCGCACGAGCATACGGGTGGCACGCCCTCGAGATCGACGGGCATGACGTCGCGGCGATCGACGCCGCATACACGGAAGCCACCACGATCGACGGACCGGTGTTCATCGTGGCGAAAACCGAGAAGGGACACGGCGTCTCTTTCGCCGCGAACGAGGAAGGTTGGCACGGCAAGGCGATGGCCCAGGAGCAGGCGGCCCGTGCGATCGAAGAGCTCGGAGGCATCCGCTCGTTCACAGTCACGCCGCCCTCCCCCCCCGAGTTCAAGCCGCTGGTGCTAGGAGAGCTCCGCGCCGAGCCGGCGCCGAGCTATACCGAGCCGGTCGCGACCCGCAAGGCCTTCGGGGAAACGCTCGCCTGGCTCGCGGGCCATCGGCCCGACCTCGTGGTGCTCGACGGTGAGGTCGGCAACTCCACGCACACCGAGGACTACCAGGCGGTGGCACCCGAACGGTTCGTGCAGATGTACATCGCCGAGCAGGCGATCGTGGGAGCGCAGACCGGCCTCCAGGCGCTCGGCAAGACGGCGTTCGCGGCCACGTTCGGGGCGTTTTGGACGCGGGCCGTGGACCAGGTGCGTATGGGCGCGATCAGCCGAGCCGACCTGCGCCTGTGCGGATCGCACGCCGGCGTCTCGATCGGCGAGGACGGTCCATCGCAGATGGCCGTCGAGGATCTCGCCGTCTTCCGCGCGCTGCACGGCTCGACCGTGCTCTACCCTGCCGACGGCACCGCGACCGTGAAGCTCGTCACGACGATGTGCGACCTTCCGGGCATCTCCTACCTACGCACCACACGGGAAGCGACACCGGCGCTCTATCCGGCCGGCGAGGACTTCCCGATCGGAGGCTCCAAGATCCTCCGCCACGGTGACGGCGACGTCGCGACCCTGGTGGGCGCCGGAGTGACCGTCCGCGAGTGCCTCTCGGCTGCCGACGAGCTCGACGCCGACGGCGTCTCGGTCGGTGTGATCGACGCCTACTGCGTGAAGCCGATCGACGCCTCGACGCTTCGGCACGCGCATGAGCGCACCGGCGTCACGATCGTCGTCGAGGATCACCGCATCGAAGGAGGCATCGGCGACGCCGTGCTCGCCGCCCTCGCCGAGACCGGCATCTTGTCGGGCACGGTGGTGAAGCTCGGCGTGCGCGACATGCCGGGGTCGGGCGCGCCCGACGAGATGCGGGCGTGGGCCGGCATCGACGCTTCCTCGATCGCGGCGCGCGTGCGCGAGGAGATCGCGTAGCCCAGCATCATTCAGTGGTGATCCGCGCCGACCGAGGCCCAGGGCACGCCGCCGAAGGCGTACGCGATGATCTCCTCGGGAGGCACCGGCTTCGAGAACCAGAAGCCCTGTCCGAGAAAGCATCCGCGCTCTCGAAGGAACCCGAGCTCCTCGGGCGTCTCGATTCCCTCGGCCAAGGTCGTCATGCCGAGCCCCCCAGCGAGCTCGAGGAACGCTCCGACGATGCTCGCCAACTGCGCGTCGGAGTTCACGTCGCTCACGAAGGAACGGTCGATCTTCAGCACGTCGACTGGCATCTCGCGCAGCCTCGAGAGCGACGAGTAGCCGGTGCCGAAGTCGTCGATCGCGATCCGCAGCCCGCCTCGGTGCAGATCCCACAAAATCTCCTGGGCGCGGTCGGGGTCCATCATCGCCGAGCTCTCGGTGACCTCGACGACCACGCTCGCCGGATCGAGCCCACCGTCGGCGATCCGCTGCAGGATGCGTTCGGCCAGATCGGGCTGCCAGAACTGGCGTGGCGACAGGTTGAACCCGATCTCGAGGCTGATGTCGAGCTCACGCCAGGCCTGCGCTTGGTAGACGAGCTCACGCACGACCCAGTCGCCGATCAGCTCGATCAACCCGAGCTCCTCGGCGAGCGGGATGAAGTCGTTCGGCGGGACCATCGTGCCGTCGGGCTCGATCCAACGGATCAGCGCCTCCACGCCAGCCATTCGGCCGGTCGCGAGCTCCACGACGGGCTGGTAGTGCAGCGCCCAGCGCTGGCTGTCGACGGCCTTGCGCAGGCGCGTGACGAACTGCAGTTTCGCGCTCGAGTCGAACGCCCCATGCGACGAGACAGCGAACCCGGCGGGACCCGCCTTCTTCGAGTCGTGCATCGCCGCATCAGCGTTGCGCAGCAGATCGTTCGCGTCTTCCGCATCGTGGGGGAAGAGGCTGATGCCCATGCTCACCGAGACGTAGAGCTCAGTGCCATCGGCCGAGATCGGCGCCAGCATCGCGTCAGCCACCCGCTGCGCCGCCGCCTCGGCTCGCACGACCGCAGTGTCCATCTCGCCGCCGGCGTCGCGCTGCAGGTCCGCGATGAGCAACAGGAATTGATCGCCGCCGCGCCGGGCCACCAGGTCGGTCTCACGAGAAGCCTCTCGGAGGCGGTCGGCGACGACCTTCAGGATCTCGTCGCCTGCTGCGCGTCCGAGCGAGTCGTTCACCAGGCGGAAATCGTCGATGTCGACCGCGATCACGGCGGCCGCGCCCTCGTGCCGGCGAGCCCTCGAGATCGACAGCTCGAGCAGCTCGTCGAACATCGACCGGCTCGGAAGACCGGTGAGCTCGTCGTGGTAAGCCAGGAATGCCACGTTCTCCTCACCACGCTTGCGCTCGGAGATATCCATCATCACGCCGTGCGAGAAGGGAGCTGCGCCGCTCCCATCGCGGACCATCGTGGCCTCGTCGTGGACCCAGACGACATGACCGTCGCGGTGGACCATGCGGTACTCCAGTCTGAATGGCTCAGCCGTTTCGTTGTGGCGTTCGTTCTCGGCGAGCGCACGGGCCCGGTCGTCAGGGTGCAGCAGGGCCGGCCACAGCTCTCCATCCTCGACCCATTCCTTCGGGGTGTACCCCGTTAGTGCTTCGATCTGCGGGCTGATGTAGATCGTCGAGGCGGTCTCGTCGGGGGCGTCGATGTAGCTGACCGCAGGACCGTGCTCGACCATCGAGCGGAACTTCTCGTCGTCGAGCACGTGCAGGCGCTCCGAGAGCTGGCGCTCGAAGAACAGTCCGAGATGACCCGCGACGCCACGGAGGGCATCGGTCTCCTCGACGGTCCACGTGCGATCGTCGGTGCAGTCATCGAACCCGACGTATCCCCACCATTCCTCGCGCACGAAGACCGGGATGGCGAGCATGGATCGCACGCCCTCGGACTCAAGCACCGCGCGTTCCAGCTCGGGCGCCGAACTGACAGGCCCGGCCAGCACATCACCTCGCCAGAACAGCTCGATCAGACGGGTGAACGCCGGCGCATACGGGTGGAGGTGATCGTCATGATCGTCGAAGATCTGCCGGATGCCCGGGGCGTTCCACTCGGCAAGAAGGTCCATCCACAACCGGCCCTGCGGGTCGCGCACGTTCTGGAACAGGTAGGCGCGGTCGGCACCTGCGGCCTCACCGAGGTGCTGCAACACGTCGTGGATCGTGCTCGCCGGTGCGCCTTCCCCTCGAAGCAAGCGCTCCGACGAGAACGCGACCGCTGCCAGCACGGCCTCGCCCCGAGCCGTGGGAGATCCCATGTCCTCTTCCTATCGGCCCAGGTCGGAGCATGCTTGACGCCTGTTACCCTGTCCCGAAGATGGCCGACTACCGAGAGATCCTTCACGAGCGCCTGTACGTCACGGTGCCGGGCACCGACAAGCTCCGCAAGACGGCGGCGAACCGCCAGAAGCACCTGCTGGCCAACGGATGGCGCGAGCTCGATCGCGCCCGTCGCACCGATCATGTGATGGTGACCTTCGAACGGACCGGCCACGCACCCATGAAGGCACGGCTGCCGAAGCCGGTGGCCGAGGTGCATGTCGACCGCCGGCCTCGGCGCGACGACAATCGCGGCGGCGGCCGTCGCCGCTGAGCCGCTCCATCAGGAAGCAGTGGGCTGAAGTAGTGGGCTGAGTGGTCGCGCTCGGCTCATGGATACGACCCGAATATCCTTCGGTTTCGGGCCCTTCACTCCGAACGGTCTTCGGTTATCATCTCCTTCTAGCGAAGGAACGCCGGTTGAGTCATCGCTCTGATCACACGAGCAGAAGCCGGTCCAAGCACGCGCAGGAGGTGGCCCCATGAGCGTCGCAGACAACGATCCGGCGAACCTGACCGAGACTCGCCCGGCCCATCGGGAGCCTCACGCGCACGCCGCTGAGGACCAGCCGTTCCGCTACCCGGTGACGCGAGCGTACGTCGAGCCCGACTGGACCCGGCTTCCTGCCTACCGTGAGATCACGAAGGACCAGTGGCACTCGGCCCAGTGGCAACGCGCGCATTCGGTCAAGAACCTGAAGGAGTTCAAGGAAGCGCTCGGCGAGAACCTGACCGATGAGCTCCTCGACGACATCAAGCGCGACCAGGAAGAGCGCGCGACGATGTCGATGCTGATCCCGCCGCACATGATCAACACGATGGAGGTCGACGACCTCCATCAGGACCGCGTGCGTCGCTACATGGCGCCCGCGCTGAGCGACCGCCAGACCGAATGGGCGTCGCATCCGATGGCGTCGCGGGACTCGCTCCACGAGGCCGACATGTGGGCCGTCGAGGGCCTCACTCACCGCTATCCGACGAAGGTGCTCGCCGAGCTGATCCCCACGTGTCCGCAGTACTGCGGCCACTGCACACGCATGGACCTGGTCGGCAACGACACACTGCAGGTGTTGAAGTACAAGTTCGAGATCAAGCAGAACGAGCGCTGGGATCTGATGCTCGACTATCTTCGACGCACGCCGCAGGTACGCGATGTCGTGGTGTCGGGCGGCGATATGGCGAACGTGCCCATCAAGCGCCTCGAGGGATTCGTGATGTCGCTGCTCGACATCGAGAACATCCGTGACATCAGGCTCGCGACCAAGGGGCTCATAGGCATCCCGCAGCACTTCCTGCAGGATGACGTCAAGGCCGCCTTCTCGCGCATGGGCTCGCGCGCCGTGGAGCGCGGGGTCGACATCGCCCTGCACACCCACGTGAACTGTGCACAGCAGGTGACCCCGCTCGTCGGGGAGGCCGCTCGCATGGTGCTCGACTCGGGCTTCCGCGATGTGCGGAACCAGGGCGTGCTGCTTCGGGGCGTGAACACGTCGCCGGGCGATCTGTTGGAGCTGTGTTTCATGCTCCTCGATCACGCGAAGATCATGCCGTACTACTTCTACATGTGCGACATGATCCCCAACGCCGAACACTGGCGCACGTCGGTCGGCGAAGCGCAGGAGTTGCAGTACCAGCTCCTCGGGTTCATGCCCGGGTTCGCCACCCCCCGAGTGATCTGCGACGTGCCGTTCGTGGGCAAACGGTGGGTGCACATGCTGAAGAGCTACGACCGCGAGCACGGTATCTCGTACTGGACGAAGAACTACCGCACCGGCATCGAGTTCGACGACCCCGAGGCGCTCAGCCGCGAGTACGTGTATTTCGACCCGATCTACACGTTGGGCGACGATGGTCAGCGATGGTGGAGCGACCAGGTGGAGACCGGGCTTCCGGACGCGCGATGGGTCGAGCCGCTAGCACCGATCGAGCCGGCCGCTGCCGACCTCGTGACGCCGAGCGAGGACGAGCCCGCGTCGGTCTGAACGACTACCGTGGGCTGCGTGCGCGGCGCCGGACCAGCAGGTAAGCGATCAGCACCCCGCAGATCGCGATGCCGGTCATGAGGACTCGACCCTCGGTCTGCGCGCCATGCACATCGCCGAGCGAAGCCGCCGCCGTCTCGCCCTCGACCAGCCGTTCGGTCGCGCGGCCGTTCCCGAGCAGGTCGCACGCGCGCTCGTCCCGCACGATCACACCCCAGCGAAGCCGGCCTAGCCCCGGTGAGGTGCCGGTCTCGTCCTCGTCGGCGGACACGGTGCGGCCCGGAACCTGCAGCGTGAGGGTGTCACCGTCGATCGCCGGCGGCAGGAAGCGGCTCTGGCCGGCCTCGGGCAGCAGCAGGATCGTCGTCACCGGATCGGCCACCGCGTCATAGCGCAGCAGCCGGTTCACCCCTCGGTACAACCCAGCGTCGACGACCGGCACGTCGGGATCGCGCAGCACTATGTCGACCCGCAGCGGCCGCCCCTCATCGTCGGGCACCACCAACGGCTCAGCGAACCGCAGGGTGAATCGGACCGACGTGCCGAGCTCCACGATCTCGCCGAAAGCCGAGACCAGATCAGGCGTCTCTGCGGCCATGCCGTCGGCGGTGGCCGTGCCGATGATCGCGCCGCCGGCCACGCCCGGACACCGCTCGATGTCACCGGTGCGATCGGTCGCGGCGACCAGCCACGGCGCGAGGAACACGACGATCGCGACCCGCGCCGCGATCACCCCCCGGTGCAGTCGCGGGGCTCGAGGATCAGCGGATCGAGCCGGGGCTCCAGTGTGAAGTCGAAGGCACCGGTCAAGGGGTCTGCTCGTTCGTCGCGATCGGTCATCGATTCGAGCCCATTGAGCTCCTCGATGAACCGCAGCACCGACGAGAACTCGTAGACGTTGTCGTCGACCGCCCCCCCGTCGGCATTGTCGCCCCGGCGAGTCCACGGCGAGATGATCAGGGCCGGCGTGCGGGGGCCGAGCCCCATGACGTCGTAGTGCGGCGGCGGCACGTGGTCGTAGAACCCGCCGAAGTCATCCCACACGATGACCACGGCCGTGTTCGGCCACGCGGCGCTGCGTTGGATCGCGTTCAGGTACTCGACCGTCCAATTCTCGCCTTCGCACACGTTGGTGCTCGAGCCAGGGTGCTCGTTCGCATCGCCTTCGGGCGGGATCAGCCACGAGACCGCCGGCAGCGTGTCCTGCTTGAGGTCCTGCAGGATCGTCTCGGGATCCTGCACCTTGTTCCACATGGGGCCGAACCGCACGTGGCGGATCGCCTGCAGAGCGTTCATCCAGATGTTGGGGAGCGCGTAGTACTTCCAGCTGATGCCGTGGTTCTGGAGCTGATCAGGGAGCACCTTGATGTTGAAGCAGGTGCGCGTGCTCTGCCAGTATTGCGCGATCTTGAGCAGCTGACCGGGCGTCGCCGTGATGTTGTCCTCGAGGCGCATGATGCGCTTGATGTCGTCGTCGGTGAGCTCCTCGAGCGGGAAGCGCTGCGTGTACTCCGTGTTGTCGTCGCAGTAGTTGCCCTCGACGTTGGTCGTCGACTTGTTGTCGACGATGCCGTAGCTCTGGGCCGCGACCGTGTACAGGTGCTCGGGAAAGGTCGGCCCGTACATCGAGGTGAAGAAGTGGTCGGCGATCACGAAGCGATCGGCATACGACCAGTACGCCGGCAGGGAATCGCGATCGTACTGGGAGTAGCCGGCGAGATCCTCACCGAGCGCGATGCAGTTGAAGCCGTTCATCTTGCCGCCGTTGATCGCGAGCAATCCCGGGTAGAACGCGTGGCCAAGGTCATGCGGTTGCACGAGTGGGGCGTCGCTCAGCTCGACGGAGTCGGCATCCTTGAAGCTCGAACAGTCGAGCGTGTCACCCTCGGTGGCACCCTCGACACCAGGATACCGGCCGAAATAATGATCGAAGCTGCGGTTCTCCTTGATCAGGAAGATCACGTGCTCGATCGGGTTTTCGCCAGGAACGATGACCCCGGCATCGTCGTTGCCGCCTTCGCCGCCATCGGGACTCGCTCCACCCGTACTGGGGTCATCGGAGTTGGTGCCAACCGCTCGGTCGATGCCATCGCTGCGCGGCCACGCAAGCCAGACCAGCGCCACGATCGCGACCACGATCAGCGCGGCGAGAGTTCGGCGGCGCGCGATCTGCTGGCGGGTGGGACGGCGTGGACCGGCGGCACGGATGAGGGGACCCGACGGTTGCTGCACGATGCAGCAGTCTATCGTCGGGCTCTGCGGGCCAGCGTGATGAGACTTACGTCACCGGTCGAGCCATCCACCCTCGCGATCGTGCGAATCCGCGACGATGCCTGCGGCGATCGACAGCGCGATCTGCTCGGGGTCGCGCCCGCCGAGATCGAGCCCCAGGGGAGATCGGATGCGCGCGATCTCGTGCTCGTCGAGCCCCATCTGGCGAAGCGCCTCGACATGGTGCCCCACATGTCGCCGGCTTCCCATGACGCCGACGAACCGCGCCGGCGACCGGACCGCGATGGCTAGCAGCGGGGCGACGTCCGGTGCGTCGTGGTCGGTGAGCACCACCACATCGAGCGAGGTCAGCGCGATGCCGTCGAGGCTCTCGAGCACGAGGCCTTCATCCGGTGCCAGACGCTCGCGGCGAGGTTCGACCACGACGATCCGGTATCCCAACCGTTCCAGGTGTGCCCGCAGCGACCGAGCCACATCGTTGGCAGAGACGACGACAGCCGTCGGCGCACCGAGGCTGGGCTCGAAGTAAACCTCGACCTGCCCCAGGTCGTGCGAGAGCGTCCGGGTCCGTGGCTCCCCAGCAGCTTCCACCTCAGCCGCGGCAGCGACGGCTGCCGCGTCGAGCTCGGCACAGCCGAGGGTGCCCCGCACCTCGCCGCCCACCACGATCGACATCGCCGCGCCGACCCGGCACGGCGGAGATCCGTGGATCCGCACAGCCTTCGCCTCGACGGTCGCGACGGGGTGATCGAGCTCGTGCTCGGTCGCGGACCCCGCTTCCCGAGTGGTCGTGTCGGCGCCGTCGTGCCCGGTTGGGTGCTGACCTGTCGCACCGCCGAGCAGCTCGACGGCGTGCGGCACGATCCCCGCGATCGCGATCAAGCCCTCGCGCACCGCCTTCGGAGACCCGGGAAGGTTGATCACCAGGGTCGAGCCGATGGTGCCGGCCACGGCTCGCGACAGGGCAGCCATCGGCGTGTGGGCGAGACCCTCGGCTCGCATCATCTCCGCGAGCCCGGGCGCCTCACGGTCGATCACCGCCCGGGTCGCCTCGGGAGTCACATCGCGTGGACCGAACCCCGTGCCTCCCGTGGTCACGATCAAGGCGTGCCGGCCGGCGAGCTCACGCAGCGTTGCCTCGATATCGCCGCGCTCGTCGGGCACGACCACCCGCGACGCGACCTCGTAACCCTCGGCCCGAAGCATGGACTCCGCCAGGTCGCCCGACTCGTCGGCACGGGTGCCATGCGTCACGCCGTCGGATACGGTCACGACCGCGGCGCGTGCTACAGGTTCCATCGGTCTCATCCTCGCATCTCTTCGAGGCGACCGACCCGCCTGTGCTCTCGCAGGCCGACGGCCGCGCGTTCTGCTCGCCGAGGAGTACGCTGACTCGACATGTCTGACTCACCCACCATCAACGCAGCTCCGGCCGTAGGTCCCCTGATCGACACCTTCGGACGCGTCGGCAGCGACCTGCGCATCTCGGTCACCGACAGGTGCAACTTCCGATGCACCTACTGCATGCCGGCCGAGGGACTCAACTGGCTTCCGAAGGAAGAGATCCTCACGTTCGAGGAGCTCACTCGGCTGCTGCGTCTGTTCGTGGGGCTGGGGGTGCGCTCGCTCAAGGTCACCGGTGGTGAGCCGACCGTCCGCGCTGACCTGGCGATCCTCGTCGGCATGTTCCGTGAGGCCGGACCCGAGCTCGACATCTCGCTCACTACCAACGGCGTGCTGCTCGACAAGCTCGCCGCACCGTTGGCGGAAGCCGGCATCGACCGGGCCACGGTGTCGTGCGATTCCCTGCTGCGACATCGATTCGTCGAGATGACCCGCCGCGACGCCCTCGAGAAGGTGCTCCGCGGATTGCGCGCGGCCGAAGCCGCCGGGCTGACCCCCATCAAGATCAACTGCGTGGTCATCGGCGGCACCAACGACGACGAGGTCGTAGGGTTCGCGCGGTGGGCCCGGGAGACCAGCTACGAGGTTCGCTTCATCGAATATATGCCGCTCGATGCACAGCATGCATGGGAACGCGAGAAGGTCGTGCCCGCCGGCACCGTGCTCGATCGTATCGGTGAGGTGTTCCCTCTGATCGCCGACGGCGACGGCGCCGAACCGGCGACGACCTACGGGTTCGCCGACGGGTCACCAGGCCGCATCGGGGTGATCCCGAGCGTCACCGAGCCATTCTGCGACTCCTGCAACCGCATGCGGCTCACCGCCGAGGGCCAGTTCCGCAACTGCCTGTTCGCGCTCGAGGAGACCGACCTCCGTGGTCCCATGCGGGCCGGCGCGAGTGACGACGACCTCGAGGGGCTGCTCCGTGATGCGATGTGGCGCAAGTGGTCCGGACATCGCATCAACCACCCCGACTTCGTGCAGCCCGCCCGCAGCATGTCGATGATCGGCGGCTGAGCGACGAAGCGTCCGCAGCCTGTACCGCGCCACGAGCGACACAGGGATTCGTCTCGCCGACAGAACCCGTCCACCCCGTGTTCATCCTGCGATGCCAGCCTTGCCGGTGCCGAGAGGTTGCGCCCCCTCTCCGGCGCGGGGGCCGGGCTTCGCCCGGCCCCCGCGGACCCCCTTCTCAGCCGAGATCCTCGATCGAGAGCTTCGGCACGCCGCCGGCAGGTTCGAAACCCAGCACCTGCCCGAAGAAGGAGAGCTCCGCCTCGTAGGCGCGCTCTATCGTCTCAGCCTTGCGGAAACCGTGCTGCTCACCCTCGAAGAGCAGGTACGCATGCGGAAGTCCTTTAGCCCGCAGCGCGTCCACCATGATCTCGGCCTGCGAGGGGGGCACGACGGTATCCTCATCGCCCTGCAACAGCAGCATCGGCGTCGAGAGCATGTCGACCGAGTGGATCGGGCTGCGCGCCCGATAGAGGTCAGCCGCTTCCGGCCACGGTCCGATCAAAGTGTGCACATACCTCGACTCGAACTTGTGCGTGTCGCCCGTAGCGAACGGTTCGAGATCGCTGATGCCGTAGTAGCTCGTGCCCGCGGCGAAGTCATCGTGGAAGGTCAGCGCACACAACGTCGTGTAGCCCCCGGCGCTTCCCCCGCGGATCGCCAGCCGGTCACCGTCGACCTCC
>Ga0180121_10000053_pt1 | contig 36492 bp, 34 predicted proteins | sample AntDrymUQ5402106_2_FD_129676 | JGI IMG/M metagenome (GOLD analysis project Ga0180121, IMG submission 129676) | Polar desert sand microbial communities from Dry Valleys, Antarctica - metaG UQ540 (21.06) (version 2) (version 2) | ecosystem: Environmental > Terrestrial > Soil > Desert | place...
ACACGGCGGAGCAGCGGGGCAGCGGGTCGGCTTGCTCCGATGTCCGGAGCTCCTCCGCTCGCGGAACCCACTGCCCCGCCGCCCCGCTGCCCCGCCTACTTCGGCTCCCCCGCCCGCACCCACTTGTTGGGCGTGCCTTCCAGAGCCCCGCCTTGGGGCTTCCAGAGGGCCAAATCCTCGATCTTTCGCGCCAGCTCGAAGTCCTTATCGGTAATGCCACCCGCGGCATGGTTCTGCAGCTTCACCGTAATCCGTCCCCAGGTGACGGTCAGGTCGGGGTGGTGATACGCCGCCTCGGCTAGGTAGCCGATGGCATTGACCAGCATTAAGGTGGTGGGCCAGCCATCGGTCTTGTAGACTCTCCGAATCCAGCCGTCCTCGTAGTACCACCCCGGCAATTCCTTGAGCCGCTGGGCTATCTCTGTCTCATTGTAGGTTCGTTCTTTTGTCGCAGGCATGTTCGATTGCTCCTCGTTGAATTGCGAACTTCGCGCTGCCCCGCTGCCCCGCTGCCCCGCTGCCCCGCTGCCCCACAGCCCCACAGCCTTGATAATACCCGAGTGGTTCGGATGATCCACACGGCACCCGCCAAGCGACGCCGTTCATCCGGCTCGGCGGCGAGGACGAGCAACGAGAGGGCCACCTTCATGGGTGGCCCTCTCGGTCTTGCACGGCGCGGTTCGTCAGTCGTTTGGTGTCGTCGCCAAATCCGGTGTCGCCCCCGCCACGAACGGCAAAGCTTCCAGGCGCTCCACGGCTCTCATGATGCTGGACCCGTCGCCGGGATCCTCGACCCGGACCAGGTATATCCCGGCTGCGCGGTGCCCGCCAATGAACCGTCCCGAGATAAGGTCGATGGCGGACTGACGTTGGGAGGCGGTGGCGTCCGAGGTGAACTGAACCCCGACGATGAGAGTTGCGAAACTAAAGAAACGCATGGGAGCCTCGTGAGTGTTGGGCACACGACCGGCGGCTTGCGAACGGCGGCATCGGTTGGACTTGGGGGTGCGCGGAGGTACCGCGGCCGGCGGGCGGCGCAAGGGGAGTCTACGGGCGGGTATAATGTCGCGCAGGTGCCGGGTTTGAGGTGGCGTTACGACACTGGTGCGTCGGGGCCCTGTCGCAGGTGGGCTCTGGAGCGCCAGGAATGCGTCATTGTAACAGCCACGTCATGTCGGCATGCTTCGAGTGCAGCGGTGGGTTAGCCTATCTCCTCGAGTGGAGACGCGTTGATCGGAGCGACGTTCTGGACGGTAGGCTCCGCCCGGAGCGAATCCGAAAACGCCTCGAACGCCTCGAACGACGGGCCGGGATCGGCGAAGCGGACGAAGAATATCCCGGAGGGTGTGACGCCGAGTACCGTGAGCCCGCGCGACGCGAACAGGGCCCGCTTCGCCTCGTCACTGACGCCGGGCCTGAAGGCCAGCATCACTTCGGTTCGAAAGAGCCGCGCCTCCCCCCCCGGGATTGGGACAACTTTAGAGGTGTCGAGCCGGGGAAGGTCGCCCAGCACGGGCCACGCTGCGGGGGGCGGCTGTTCTGCGGGTGGGGTATCCTTTCTGGGGGAAGCACAACCGACCAATCCTATAAGAGTTGCGGCACCGAACCACGTGGCTGCTCCCATGATGCGTCCTTGCCTTCCGGCCATGATTGCTGAAAAGGCTTGGTTGTGAGATCCGCAATCCTACCCTCCAACTGCTTCGTGGGGCAGTGACGCCATCGAGCTGCGGAACCAGAGCTGCCCCGTTTACATCACTACCCCTCCATTCACCGATATCATCTGCCCCGTCAGGAATGCCGCGTCGTCCGACCCCAGAAAGACCGCGGCGGCGGCGACATCCTCCGGTGTGCCCCAGCGCCCCAGCGGGGTCAGCTCGATGACTTTCTGGCGGAACTTAGGGTCCGCACCCTCTCCGAAGGCGGTATCGATGAAGCCGGGGGCCAGAATATTCACCCGAATGTCGGGAGCGACGTCGCGTGCCAGCGATCTGCTGAAGCTGGCGATCCCTCCCTTCGCCGCGGAGTAAAGCCCGGGGTTCTCTCCCTTCATCCCCACCATAACGTGGTCCCAGGCCACATTGATGATCGCCCCGCCACCTTGCGGGCGCATGAGATCAACTGCGGCCCAGGAAGCGAGAACCGTCCCGCGAAGATCGACGGTCAGCACGAGATCGAGTTTCTGGAGCCGGTCGAGTTTAGCGGCCTCGCCGGTGAGGATGTCGGCGCCCGCATTGTTGATCCAGACGTCGACTCGGGGGAAGGCTGTCTTGAGCCGGCTCACCAGGGCGTCGATGTCCTCGCGCCGGCTGATATCGGTGCGGATCACCTCTACCCGGGGTCCCAGCAACCGGATCTCCGCTGCCGTGGTCTCTGCGCCGGCCCGATTGGCTCGATAGGTAAGTGCGATGTCGGCCCCGGCCCGCGCGCAGCGGAGTGCGATAGCACGACCGATTCCGCTCGACCCTCCGGTAACCACGACGACCTTGTGGTCCAGCACTCCGCCGCCTCCCCTCCGTACTCCGCCAGTGGTAACTTCTTAAATCCTAACATATCAGTGCGTTAGCATCATACAAGGGAGCGAACGATTCAGTTACTGGTGAGCGTCAGGTCGGCGGAGGAGGTTGGTCCTGCGCTGGAGGGTGGCGCCGATATTATCGATGCCAAGGAACCGGAGCGGGGATCGTTGGGCCCGGTGCCTTCGGAAGCCCTGGGCCAGATCTTGTGCCGGATGCCCGAGCATCGGCCGTTCAGCGCCGCAATGGGAGACGTCGGGACGGCAGAGCAGGTGGCGGCCGCCTTTGAGGCTTTGGAGCTCCCACCCCGCGCTGCCCCAACCTACCTCAAGTTCGGCTTTGCCGGGGTTCGATCTCCCTCTCTCATTTCTCTTCTATTACACACCGCGGTGCGCCTGGCCGCTCTGCGGCCATCTCATCCTCTCGTGGTTGCGGTCGCCTATGCGGATGCCGACCGAGCCGGAGTGCCACCTCCAGATCTGATCTCCCGCCTGGCGCAGGAGGCCAGTGCCGCCGGAGTCCTGATCGATACCTGTGTCAAAGATGGAAGCTGTCTTCTAGACTGGCTGAACCCGGACTCCGTGGCAGGCTGGGTTTTCCAAGCCCGAGGGTTGGGCCTTCTGACAGCCGTGGCAGGAGCCCTGGGGCCGGATGACCTCGCCTCAGCCTGCCTGGGCAGGCCTGATATTCTTGGCGTTCGGGGCGCAGCCTGCGATGCCGGAAGGTCGGGCCGGGTATCCGCCGCCCGTGTCGCCCTGCTCCGAAGCCGCCTTGACCAGATCCCTCGCGGTTCCGGGCCTGTTTTGCGTAGGGGCGAAGGCCATCGCGAAACGCGGGATAATGGGGCGGAGGTGAGGGCCTAGAGTGCGCCTAAGTCGCATAGATTCAATAACTAGGGGGGTCCGGCAGGGGGCATGACACTTGCTCGGTGCATGGGGGCGGCCCACGAAGGCTTTGATTCGCCCTTACTAGAGCAGAAATGACTTTCCCGTCGACGCCACTGCGGAGCAAGTTCGGTCGCCGGCTCCTGGCGCTGTTCGTGGGTTGCGCCTTTGTCCCCATGGCGCTCCTGGCCGTTCTCTCCTATCGGCACGTCAAGCAGCAGCTGTATCGCCAAAGCGAGAACCGGCTGCAGCAGGCGAATCTTGCCTTGGGGCAGGCGATCTTCGACCGCCTTCTCCTGCTCGATGCCACCCTCAAGAGCATTCCGCCACAGGCCATACTCCAGCTTCTGGTTTCCAAGCAGAAGCCGGCGGCGCCGAAGCCTCTTCCTCCTGTGCTGCCGCGGCCGGGCAATCAGACCCAGACGGGTAACATGGACGGACGGGTGGCCATGGGGGGCATCGTCCTCGATCGTCCCAAGGCAGCCACCGCCCGGGCACCCTCCCGCGCCGAGCTGATAGCGGCGAGTCAGGCGCTGATTGCGGGACTCGATCTGCTGGCGCGGCAGCGCTTCATCGCGGTCGAGTTTGTGGGGGATGATGGCAGGAGGATGGAGATTTTCGGCCGCCTGGCCCGGCGCCCGAAGCTGACCGCCCGCGACAGCTCGGATCTGCGCCTCGGTCTGCCGCTCATCGTGACCGAGCATACAGCCGGAGAGGCTCCCCGGATTTACCTCCTGCGCCGCATCGTCCGCCGCAACGAGGTCCGGGGCACCTTCGTGGGAGAGGTCAGTCCCGAGTATCTCTGGGGCTCGCTCGATCAGAGCATGCCGTCACCCACCACGCGTGTGGCGGTCTTCGACGATTCCGCCCATGTCATCTTCAGCTCCACCAAGGCGCTGCCGGCGGCATCCTCCAAGGCGCCGGGCGACTCGGCCCTAGCCTTGTCGCCCGACCAATCCTACCTGTCGGCCTCGTCAGAGATTCGGATGGCCGAGGCGTTCGCGGCCCAGCCGTGGAAAGTCGTGCTCACGGAGTCGAAGGATGAAGTGTTGGAACCGATGGTGGAATTCACCAACACCTTCCTCATTGTCATCGGAATATCGAGCCTGGTGGTGCTGCTGCTCAGTGTGAGCCAGATTCGCCGAAGCGTTCTGCCGCTCGAGGAGCTTCAGAAGGGAACCCGCCGTATTGCCCAGCGGGACTTCGCGAGCCGGGTGACGGTCACCAGCCGCGACGAATTCGAGCAGCTTGCCGCCTCGTTCAATACAATGGCCACCCAGCTGGGCCGCCAGTTTAACGCGCTGGCCACGGCCGCCGAGATCGATCGCGCGGTGCTGTCGGCCACCGATGCCACCACCATCGTCGATACCATTCTGGTTCGCATCCGGGATGTCTTTCCCTGCAGCGTTGTCAGCGTCACTGTGGGAGTGCCGGATGGCTCCAAGTCGCTGACCAGCGTGACCCAGGACTACGAGAGCGGCCAGCGACACGTCGGGCGTATTGGCATGCGGGCTGCGGATGTGCAAAGCATTCTGACCGGTCCGGAAGTACTCGAGCTGCGCAAGGGAGAAAGCGTTCCCTCCTACCTGGAGCCGCTGGTGGAGCTGGGGGCGACGTCGTTCGTGGTGCTGCCGCTGTCGTATCAGCGCCAGCTCTCGGGGATCATCGCGCTGGGCGAGCGCTTCGATCTGGAACCGACCGAGGAAGACCGGGTTCAGATGCGGCGGCTGGCCGACCAGGCGGCGGTAGCGCTGGCAAATGCGCGGATGCTGGATCAGGTCAGGGAGCTCGCGTATTACGACAGCCTCACCGGGCTGCCCAACCGCCTGTCATACAAGGAACGCCTGGCCTACGCCCTGGAGCAGGCCAGCCGGAACCAGAAGCTGGTGGCGGCGTTCTTTATCGACCTGGACCACTTCAGCAGAATCAACGACACCCTGGGCCACGAGGTCGGTGACCAGCTGCTCCGCCACGTCGCGTCCCGCCTCCGGTCTTGCTGCCGGGAGCGCGAGGACGAAGTCGGGCCGGCCATGGCCACCCTGGCACCCGAAGTGGCGCGGCTCGGCGGCGACGAGTTCACCGTGATCATGCCCGGACTACACGATCCCCAGGACGCGGCGAAGCTCGCCCGGCGGCTGATCAGCAGCTTTGCCCACCCGATCCGCGTGGGCACGCATGAGATCTTCATCAACGCCAGCATCGGCATTGCCATCTATCCGTACGATGGCGAGGATCTCGACACACTCCTCATGCACGCCGATACCGCCATGTACAAGGCGAAGGAGCAGGGCGGCAACAGCTACCAGACCTACTCCAAGTCGATGACGACAACGGCGCTTCAGCGGCTCACGCTGGAGAACGATCTCCGCCGGGCGCTGGAGCGGAGCGAGTTCGAGGTCCACTACCAGCCGATCGTCGATGCGTATACCGGGACGGTGGTGGGTGCCGAAGCGCTGCTGCGCTGGCGCCACCCGGAGCTGGGCCTGCTGCTCCCGTCCGAGTTCATCCCCATCGCCGAGGAGAACGGGCTGATCGTGCCCATGGGCGAGTGGATTCTCCAGGCGGCCTGCGTGCAGAACCGGGCCTGGCAGGACGCGGGGTTCCCGCGTATTCGAGTGGGTGTCAATCTCTCCAGCCGTCAGCTGAAGCGTCGCCTCAGTGACACCATCAGCCGCGCGCTTCAGGTCAGCGGGCTCGAGCCGCGCTATTTGAGCTTGGAGCTGACCGAGAGCGTCCTGGTAAATCATCACAAAGAGGGGACCGAGGCTCTCCACGCGCTCCGGGCCATGGGCCTGCACCTGGCGGTGGACGACTTTGGCACGGGCTATTCGTCGTTCAGCTACCTCAAGCACTTCCCGCTGGATACGCTGAAGATCGACCGTTCCTTCATCCGGGAGATCGCGACCCATCCGGACGACGCGGCCATTACCACCGCGATCATCGCGATGGGACACGCGCTGGGGCTCAGGGTGATTGCGGAAGGCGTGGAGACCGAGGCCCACCTGGCGCTGCTGCAGAAGCAGGGGTGCGACGAGGTGCAGGGATATCTGGTCGGGCGGCCGGTGCCGGCCGAGCGGTTTGAGGAGCACCTGGCGAAGAAACGCGGCACCGCGGTGGCCGGCGCCCGTCGCCAGCAGCGGTCTTCTAGCCGTTGAGTGCTCGAGACAACTCCTCCAGCTGGTCGCACGCCACAACCGAGCAGGGCATCCCGTACGGCAGTGCGGTAGCAAAGTAGGGATCGACCGGCTCGCGCAGGCTGGTTCCCGGCTTGATCAGAATCAGGCGCGCAGCGTCCAGTGCACCTGCCACAAACGCGGCGATGCTGTCGCTGGTGACGTCCCAGCTGTGTGGCAGGACGTTGGACGCCCGAAGCCACCGGGACGGCGCCAGCACAACCACGCTGCCGTGGTCCAGGCTCTGAAACACGGCTCCCGGCTCCTCCACCAGCACGGCCCCCGGAATTCGGTTCGCGAGTACGTGGCCGTACTGATCCATGCCGAGCACCGCCATCCAGTGGGCTGTACTGGGAGACAGGCTCAGGGTGTGGTCGCACTGCCGCACCGCGTCGGCAAACGGTCCGCCTCCAGGAACCACGAGTATCATGTGCCGGACGGCGGCCGCCGCGACCTCCCGACAGACCCGGTCGAGCGCTCCGGGTATGGACGCCAGTGCACCTCCGATCTTGATCACGTTCAGCGGGCGGGAAGGCGGGGGCTCAAGCATCCAACTCCATACTCAGGCGTAGAAGCCATGCTGCCGCTGCCGCCGGGGCAGTGCGGGCGGCATCACCTAACTGGTCGGAGAGGCGGATGACCTCGAGACCCGAGGCTCGAGCCGCCTCCACCGCAATGAAGTCGCCCAGCCCTGTCACCACCGCCGATCGGATCATCGGCCAGCGCTGCAGTATCCGCTCCAGCGCCCGGACGATCGTGTGAATCTGAGCCTGGGCCAGGGCCCCGGCTATGTCATCTACCGCCTTGTCATCCAGCATTTCGCGGTCACCGCACACCACGCGCGCCAGGCGGCCGGCAGCAGAGTGTCGGTTGGGCGGCACTCCATCCGGTGTGGGGCAGGTATAATCCTGCGGCAGAAGCCGGCCGAGCCACAGGTGGGCGTCTCCGATCAAGGCAAACCCGTCGGCGCCCACGGCGGCGGTTCCACCCCACAAGGGAACCTCCTGCGCTACGGCCTCGGCCGGCGTTCGTACCGCGCCGGTGTACACCAGCTCACCGCTGATGAGCCGCTCCGGATCGGTGCGGCCCTGTGCCACGACCCTTCCCTCTACGATGGGAATGAGGTCGGCCGACGTCGTTCCAATGTCGAGCAGGACGCAGCTGGGAATTGACCGGGCGACCAGGGCCGCGGTGGCGGCCCAGTTGGCCGCCGCTACCGACAGGGGTAGCTCGCGGGCCTGGCCGGGAGTGAGAAAGCTGCCGGACACGCCGTAGATGTGGAGAGGTGCACCGGGAAATGCCGTCTCGAGTGCGCCGAGGATGACGCCCACGCCCTCCCGCTTGGTGCGGAAGGCCTGCGATAATTCGGCGGTCATGGTGACTGCATGCAGGTCGCCGGGCTCGCCGCCAACGCGCCGGGCTGCTTCGATCAGCGTGACCACCAGGGCCTCGGGATCGCGCTTGATTTCATACGGCAGGCACGCGCTTCGTATGACGGGGGCGGCCCGTTCAGAGAGCAGGCGTGCCACCTTGGTGTTGACGCCACCAATGTCCCAACCCAGCACCCCGAGTGGTTGGTTCATTCACCTCGTCCCGGCTGACTTAGCGCCCATGCAGATCATCCCAGTGTTGGATCTCGCCGGCGGAGTTGCGGTACACGCCCAGGCGGGCGACCGGGCGCGCTACGCACCCCTGACCTCCGGGTTGGTACCCGAGCATCCGGGTGACCCGGTAGCGCTGCTTCGCGCCTTTCATGCGACACTCGGCGTGCATGAATGCTACGTGGCCGATCTGGATGCGATCCAGGGTGGTGCTCTTCAGCGAACCCTTCTTCGGCAGCTGGCAGAGTTCCACACCGGCTTCGCTGGTGCCCTGCTCGTGGACGCGGGCACGAACCAGCCGGGGGGCGCCATTGAAGTGCTCTCTTGCGGAGCGAGTGAGGTCGTGGTCGGCCTGGAGACACTCCATGCCTTTGCCGATCTGTCGGCGATCGTGCAGGTCGTGGGCCCCACCCGGCTGGTCTTCAGCCTCGATTTGAAGCTGGGGACGCCGATCGTCCATCCCGCCATGCAGGACGCTAGTGGGACAGGTCCCGATGCGCTCAGTCTGGCTCAGCAGGCGGCCGGGGCAGGAGTGACGACCCTCCTGCTGCTCGATCTTGGTCGGATAGGAACAGGGTGCGGGGTCGATCTCGGCCTGCTCGAGACATTGCGGCGGCGGTTGCCGGGAATTCGGCTTCTGGCCGGTGGCGGTGTACTGACCCGGCGCGATCTGGAGCGAATGCGCGACGCAGGCTGCGACGGCGCTCTTATTGCCAGCGCCATCCATGCGGGCAGGGTGACCGCGACCGACCTGGCCGAGCTCACCGGTTCCGCGGACTGGGGGAATCAGTCCGAAGCGAGTGCCTCCCGATAAGTAGCCGACTGGCCGTAGTTCTCCTCCACCTCCAGCTCCAGCAGCGTCAGATGGCTGTACCCGCCGGCAGCGAGCTCCTGGCGAACCTGAACCCCGATGTACTGTGCCAGCATCTCGGCGGTGCTGTTTAGGATAGGAATGAGCGCGCAATCGCGCCGGGGGAAGACGTACGTGGGCTCGCCGAAGTACTCGACCGTCACTCGATCTCCCTCCTCTTTATATGCGAGCTTGGGATTGAGCGTCGGGAGCAGGACCTTGTGGTCAATGGCATCAACGAGACGGCGGGTGATCTGCTTCAGCACGCTGAAGTCCAGCACAAACAAACACTCTGAGTCGAGGCTGCCCTCGACCGCCACACCCACGCGATAGTTATGGCCGTGCAATGTCTCGCACTGGTGGCCGCGGAAAGTGATGAAGTGAGCCGAGGCGAAGACCAAATAGTCCTTGCTGACCTGGACTCGAAAGTTGCTCTGCACGGGCGTTCTCCTCAGCGTTCCCAACCACCCTCAAGTATAACGACGAATATTGCGGCGCAGGTAAGGTCCGCGGTGGTGCCGGGGTTCCGGCGATTGCGCGGATCGCGGAGCGCAGAATCGAGCTCTGCCAGCGCCTGCCGGCCGGCTTCGGTCCGAATCCCGCCCGCGTTCAGCACCTCGCGCGCGCGGAGTGACACCGCTTCGGCCTCGGTGCGGCCAAGCTTGCGCGCGATATGGGTGTCGGCGGTGGAATCCAGCAGCCTGAGATACGCATCCACCGACGCATCTATCCACGGCAGCCCCTCCTCCCGGGCTCGCCGGAGTGCGGGTACGCCCACATCGAACGTCAGCGCGAAGTCCGTGATATACTCGCGTGCGATGGCGTCGCGGTCGGCAGCCAGGCCCATGGCATCGCGTAAGGTGACGGAGGGGCTTTCGGAGACGTCCTCCGCGGCTGCTTCCCCCAGGCCACCGGGGTGTGCGTGTCTGATGGCGGCGTACACCTCGGCGGCATCCTGCACCGTAGTACTAGCCAGCACGCGAGCCAGTCGTTGGCGCAGGGTGCCTCCCGACTGAAGCGCCGCCCGCGCCAGCGGAGCCACCAACAGGACGATGCCCAGATTGGTGTTGGACTTGGTCCACTGGCGGGTGGCTATCACCGCTCGGCGGACAGTCGATCCCACCGGGTAAAGCCCCGCATCGGCCAGCGCGGGACCGATTGCCACCGCGCTCGCCAAAAAATCTTCGTAGCGAGTGTCGTGGAAGTGGCGGTCCGGGGAGACATTACCGGGCTTCGGCGCACTTACCTCGAGCAAGCATGCCAGCTGCCCGGCCGCCGCGACCTCGGCCGGCGTGTTCACCGCGGCTGATGGGTCAGGTAGTCAACCAGCGTGCCGGCCACATCCAGCCCGGTGGCCTCCTGAAGTCCCTTCCATCCGGGAATGCCATTTACTTCCAGCACGTAGACCGTGCCATCCGAGGCCGTCAGCAGATCGACGCCGGCGTACTCAGCTCCTACCGCAGCTGCGGCCCGTACCGCTAGGGTGCTCATCGGCTCCGACAGCGTGGTAGCTCGCGCGGACCCTCCGCGCGCCAGGTTGGTGCGCCATCCGGGTGCCCGGCGCTCGATGGCGCCCAGCACCCGCCCACCGACAACGAACGCCCGCACATCCACGCCATCGTGCTCGATGGTGCGTTGGAGGTAGAACACCCCGCGGATCTGCTCGATGGTACGAAACACCCGGAACGCCATCTCCTCATCCTGCACCCTCACCATGCCGAGACCCATCGAGCCGAAGAGCGGCTTGACGATGACGTCTCCGAAGGCTCTGAATGCGGCGGTGGCTTCTTCAGCGTTATCGCAGACGATGGTTTCGGGTGTCGGGATACCGCATTGCTCCAGCAGCGCCGAGGTCCAGAACTTGTCCACCGTGCGCTCGATGGCCCGGGGCGAGTTCATCACCCGGACTCCCCGGTCCTCCAGGCGGTGCAGGGCGTCCACCCGGAAGATGATCTGCTCCAGCGAGCCTGATGGGATGATGCGAGCGAGCACCGCGTCTACCCCATCGAGCTCGATTGTCCGGCTGCGAAGGCCAGGGGCCGGCCCGATACTCGCGACCAGGCCCTCGTACGGAAGCACCACAGCGTGATGGCCCCGGTCAGCCGCCGCCTTCTCGAGCTCCTGGGTGTGCCAGCCGGTCCGGGCAGCGAGGACGGCGATTCGCAAGCTACTTCGTCTCGGTTCCAATTAGAGCATCGAGGCCACCGCTGGCGAATTTGTTCAGGTCGTCTGCCACTTTCTTGAATGCCGGCGTGGCCATGCCCTTTTTGGCTACGTCCATCGATGGGAAGTACAGCTCGGCCTGGCGATAGCGGGCCGGCTTGGACCCGTCGAGATTGGAGTTGAACCGGGTGAGCTCGGCCCGGGTGAAGCCGATTTCCGGCTGGCTCTGCGCCACAAGCGGGACGTGGGTTTCCGCATAGTACTTCTCGAACGCTGCGGTATCCTTCGGCGCCTTGTAGATCACGGTGATAATCGCCCCGGTCTCTCCGCTGCCACCCTCGTGTTCGTTGGTGGTGGTGGCTACCATGCCGATCAAACCGCCGCTCGCGAATTTCCCGAGATCATCGGCCACCTTCTTGAACCCGGGGGTGGCGACCCCCTTTTGCAGGTCGTCCATGGAGTCGAAGTAGAGCTCTGCCTGGCGGTAGAACGTTGGCTTCTTGCCGTCTAGCGTCGCATCGAACTTGGTAAGGTCGGCCCGCTTGAAGCCGATCTCCCCCTGTTTGGCCAGCACGAGCGGGACGTGCGTCTCCTTGTAGTACTTCTCGAACGCGGCGGCATTCTTCGGCGTGTTGTAGAGCACCGTGACGATCGCGCCTGGGGCCGAGGCGGCCGCCGTGGTCGCGCTGTCAGCCGCGGGCATGTCGGCGGCCTTGTCCCCACCCTCGTTGCAGGCCGAGGTGAGGGCGAGCGCGGGGATCATCAACCAGCTGATGTGACGCATGAGGGCTCCAGAGAGGTTTAGGTGTAGAGCGAAGCTTCCAGCACTTCGGGGTTCAAACGTCCGGCGTGGAACGTCCGCCCGCTCTCGGTGCTGGTAAGCCACACCTCGGCCGGGCTGAACAACAGCGGATCGATCTTGTAGAAGTCTCCCCCGTATCGCTGGAAGATGTCATAAAATGGTGTGCCGTAGTCACGTGAGGCTGACGCGGGTACCTTCTGGGCCAGCTTCTCCAGCTCGGCGTCGGACGCATTAATGGTGTATCGCGCCTGCCCCCCGTACAGAATGCAGTCGTTGGTCCGGCCAATGGCCCTCAAGTCGTTCTTCGCCACCGGAGGCAGCGGCGCGGTACCCATGGCGCTGACCACGCGCCGGACGTCGAAGCCGAGAGTTTCGATCTTGTGGAGACCGGTTTCGAGAATCCGGGCCGAGATCTGCACGCCACCTGCAAGGCTGGCAGTAGGCGCCACCAGAACGGTGAGCTGTACCGGCTGGAGCCGGGCCTTGTCCGCAATCCAGCCTGCCACCTCATCGGTCGGCAGTGCGCGGGTTTCCAGGACCAGCACCCCTTCCTCCGCCTCCTCCTCATAGTCCAGCTTCTCGAACAGCTCTCGCTCCACTCGCGCATGAGCCCGGAGCGGTCCCGACCCCATCGCGAAGAATTCTCCCACCGAAATGGCCCAACCGGCGTATTGTGACGCCATGCAGGCCACGGCGGGATGATCGGTCCAGACGGTCAGCCCAGCGTACGTTTGGCTGCCCACCTGGAGCGGGGTACAGCTGACGTTGCCCAGACCACCCAGGCAAATCTCCGCCAGTGCGATACCGGCCTCGATCCCCCCAGTGGCCTCCACGCCGGCATCGATGACCCGTGCGCCGCTGGGTAACCGGTAGCTCCTGATCCGCAGGAGGTCGGGCTGATCCGCCATGGTGTCGGCGATCTCGCTCGCCGCCTCGTTCATCCGCAGTGACGTCATTACTTGGCTGTCCATGTAAGAATCTCTCCCTTGCCCAGCTCGGCCATGTCGCCGCTGTAGCGACGATAAAATCCGTTGACGTGTCGTGGCTTGATGGGAAGACCGTACCCGACCTGAAGCCGCGTCAGCAGCAGCCGCAGGTGCACCGGCTGGTAGGTGCATGCGTACGAGTATGTTGGAGGGAGCGTGATCGGTCCCAGGGCCACTACGGTGCCCCGCTTGGACCAGAGGCCCGACTCCGGACCGGCGGAGCCGAGCACCACGACGGTTCCGGCAATCATTCCGAGCCCGGTCCGCTCGCCCGCGTGCCCGCCAATCACAAGAAGGCCACGTCGCATGCCGGCCCCGGCCCCGGTTTCGGCTGAGCCGCGCACAACCAGCTCCCCTCCTGTCATGCCAAGCTTGAACCCCAGTGGCGCCGCCCCCGCGCGGGGCCCTGCGTTGCCTTCTACTTCAAGCGCTCCACCGGCCAGCGCCAGCCCGGCCTCGCTGCCCACGTTTCCCTCCACTGTCACTGCGCCTTCCGTCAGGCCTGCGCCTAGCCTGTCCGCGAGCTCGAGACCACCGATGAAACGGATGGTCCCATCCGGGTTGCCCTTCAGATCAAAGAGCTCGCCCAGTGCGGCGGGCCCGTCCCGCTCCAGGTGGACCGGCCGGCGGGCCAGCTCACCTGGTGGCAAAGCCGACCATGATCCTGCCAGCACCTCGGAGAAGTCGGCTCGCTGGCGAAGTGGAGCGCTGAGGCGGGCGACCAGGCCGCCACTCATCCGGTGGTCCCCTGCATGATCTGACGCAGATGAAAGTGATGGGGACCCAGCTTGCCACCATAGTTGCCGGCGCTGATAGCGACGATGCCGTCACGACACGCAGCATCGATCCCGACCTTCATCGAGGAGGCGATCGAGGGTGCGTCTACCCCGTTCACTACGATCTCCAGGACGGAGTTTACGCCATCCGGCAGCGCCGATTTGGTGACCGCACGCAGGGTGGGACAATAGGCATCGTTGGTGGAGGCTATCATGGACTTGATTCGCCGCGATCCGACCTTGCTGCCGCTCCGAACTACGCCTCCCGGAAAGGGAAGAATCGTTCCCGGCCGAGAGGCCATCGCATCAGCGGCTGCCTCCGCGGCTTCCAGGGCCGCGTCCGCGCTTTCGGCCAGGATCAGAAAGTTGCCGCCTCCTACGCCCTTCAGTATGCCGAACTGTTCCTGCACCAGGAACTCGCCTTCCATCACCGGTATTCGCCAGTAACGAACGCCCGCGACCACCTTGCTGATCTGGAAGCCATCACCAAAGAAGCGAAGGGCCGACCCCACACCCACCCGCTCGGGTGCGGCGGGGAGACCGTCGTAGCACGCCGTGGTGGGGCAGGTAAGGACGGTTTGTCCGACCCGCTCGATGAGACGCTTGGCCAGATCGTCCTTCCCCATGGTCATGAGCAGAATGCTGGTCCCAGGTCTCCCGTCGGGCGTCTCCTTAGCCGCCAGCTCGCGCTCGACCCCGGCCTCCACCTTGCAACCGATGACCGAGGTGGCAAAGCCGGTCAGTTTGAGCGCGGCTGCGCGGACCCAGCGGTAGCTGCGGCCGGTGATCACGATGCGCGCCACCCGCATGGTGAATGCCTCGGCGAAGGTGTCCTCAATGAAGACGCCGCGAATCTTCATCCGGCAATCGTCTCCACGTCAGGATGCCAGTGCGACGGGATCATCAGGCACGCCCTGGACCGGATAGTTCTCGAACGAAACAGTCGAGTACGCCTCGAAGTGGCGCCGCAGATCGGGAAGCAACGCCTCATCGTACCCCGGCCGAACATGGAGCCGGCGGCCCTGAGGCGCCCGGCGGAGCTGGCCTTCTTCGACCACGAGAGTTCCACCCTTGATCACGTAACGCGGGGTGGCGAACATCCGGGCGATGTCGGTGTCTCTGGAGTACACCGTCACGTCCGCGTCCGCGCCCGGCCCCAGATGGCCTTTGTGGCGCAGGCCCAGGAGCCGCGCCGGGCCGGCCCGAGTGATGATCGCGATCTCGTTCAGGGTGTATTCGCGGGTGAGCCCGTCCGCCAGCGCCGAGCCGGCCAGGAGCTTGGGGTTGATCTGCTTGAGCTTCTGGTCGCGCACGCCGCGGTCCATCAGGAGCTGAATGAGTGCGGGGTACGACAGGAACGAGCCCCCGTTCGGATGATCGGTCGACAGCACGGTGCGCCAGGGATCCCTGCTGAGCAGAAATAGTTCCAGGCCGACCACCCACTGGAGGGCTGAGACCGCGGCCTTGTCCTTATATAGAAAGGGGACAATGCCGCACCCCGTCTCCAGCTCGATATCGATGTTGACCCATTTGCGTCCGCTGCTCTTGTGCAGCAAATACTCCACTGGCCCATCCGCCGTGATCGTCGTGGCCGCTCCAAACATCACCTGGCCGACATCGATGCTGATCTCTGGATGGTCATTGACGTAATCGATCACCGGCGCAGCCCCGGAGCTCCAGCGGGGTCCGCCATAGGCGTGGAACTGGACGTGGGTGAAGTGCGCGCGCCTTCCTGCCATCGCCTGCATGCTGGCAAGGGTCACTGCGACGTTGCCGGGCACACCGAGGTTGTTGCAGTGAATGTGCACCGGGTGCGGCAGCCGGAGGTGGTTGGCGGCGTCGGCGAGCGTCTCCAGAATGGCCCGGGGGGTGACGCCGTGGGACGCGAGTGTGTCGTCAACCCCGTTCAGGTTGCGCTGGCCCGATTTCCAGGCCTCGATGCCACCCGGATTCACGACCTTGATGGCGAAGGCCCCGGTCGCCTCCAGGAGCCAGGCGGCATAATCTCGCGCACGCTCCCGCTCGCCGGCGGCAATCTGCCGGAGCAGATACTCATCATTGCCCATGAGAGCAAAGAAGCCTCCGTCAACGCACGGCGTATCCTCCAGCTCCGCATGGCTGTGCCGCGCCATGACGGGAGCTACCGCCGCGTCAAAAACAGTGGTGTAGCCCAGCCCTGCATACCGGTAACCGGAGGTAAAGGTGGTGGGAACGGTACCACCGCTACCTGAGCGGCCTATGCCGTCCTCCAGCACCGGGGCGGGCGCTGGATCGGAGGAATGCTCCTCCGGAAGCAGCCGCCGGGCGTGGTTGCAGCTCGAGCTCGCCAGGTGGGAGTGAATATCCACCCCACCCGGCATCACGATCATGCCCCTTGCGTCCAGGGTCGGCGCCCCATCGGCGAGGTTCGCGACCACCCTGCCATCTTCCAGGCAAACGTCCTGCACGACCCCGTCAACGCCATTGGCAGGGTCGTGCACCGTGCCCCCGACTATACGGAGCCGTTGCGCCCCGCTCACGATGCGGCCTTCCTGGCGCGGCGAATGGCAACAGACAATGCGTCCAACGTCTCAACCGTCGGGCGCTGCCCGGGGAGCGGGGGCCGCAGCGGTAAAGGGACGTCATCCATCCGGTACCCGGTTCCGCCCTCGTGAATGCCCGCCACACCGGTGTCGACCGCAACCCGAGTGGCGAACGCAGCCCGGCTGGCTCCAGGCCCGATTACGACGGTGTCGATGCCGCCCAGAGCCGCGGCTGCGCCGGAGTCCATCACCGGTGAGCCCACCACCAGCGCCGCACTGAATGCTCCCCGCTCGAGACGGTCCAACCCTCGGCCCTCGGGCGTGTACCTGGGATACCCGCGGGAATGATCCACGGCGAAAGGAAAGCCGGTCTGCCAGGTAAGCACCGACTCGGCGCCCGGGCGGTTGCCGCCGGCGCGGAGACTGACCAGCGCGGCCCGGGTCGGACCGTTAAGCGCCTGAGCCAAGGCGATCAAACCCTCGACCCGCAGCGGATCACGCGGCTGGTCGCTGGGCTCGGCATCGTGGACCAGAACAGCGTAGCGAGCTCGGGTCAGACGGGGCACCAGATCGAGCGCGGCCCTGAGGGGAGCGCTGGGGGTTGCGGGGAGTTGCCCCACCACGGCCGCGCGCATGAGCGAGAGCGCGGCGATCTCCTCGGCCGGTTCGAGAGTGAGCACTGCGTCGGCGTCGGCCGGCGACTTGTCGGTGCCAATGCCGACCCCGATGACGAACCGGTCCGTCCGCCCATTGGGAACTCGAGTTCCGGTGGGATCCGGAGCGTAGCGTGAATGAAACCGGGGATAGCGCCTGACTGGATCAATCCCCCAAAACAGCAGGACATCGCCGCGGTTCCGGACCTCGCCCAGCGTGGCGGTGGCCCGGCCGCGTCGCTGGGCGGCGAGAATGCCACCGGCAGCAGTGCTGGACGTAGCCGTGTCGACGGTGGCCCCGAGAAGATCGGCCAACATGACCGCCTTGCGCTGGGCTTGGGAGCTCAGGTCCGCCCCGATGTAAATCAGCAGCTTTCCCTTGGCCCGAAGCAGGATGGCAGCGGCCTGGGCCAGGGCGGCATCGGCGGATGCCGGCTTACCGTCATACAGGACCTCCCAGGGAAGCGATCCGTCACCAAACCACGCTTTGCTCACCGGGCAAGGTGGGGTGGTCTCGACGATCCGACCGTCCCGGATGGTCACGGCGATGTCGTCGCAGCCGCAGCCGCAGCCGAGACAGGTGACGTGTTCCACTCGAGAGTCGGTCACGCTGCGTGCCGCTTTCCCGACTCCGCGTCGCGGTACACGGCCGCTGCGCGTTTGCGGAGCATGTGGTAACAGGTACTGGCATCCTTCGCCCGGGCAAACACGGTGCAGATCGGATGGCCTTGACCGATCTTCTCGCCTGGGTATGGTATGTCCGCCAGGAAGTCGCGCTCTACCCAGGAGCGAGTGTCGCCCAGGATCACGTCGCGCCGGGCAAAAACGATGGCCTTTCCGTCAACCTGGGTGGGCACAACCGGCTCGCACGGCAGACTGCCGCGGCTGGCCCCGGCATGCACCGCAAAGATCGAGAGCCCGTGAGCCCGTTCCACCAGCTCCATGGAAGCGCAATACCGGGGATTCACTTCGATGGGGTAGGGCACTCCGCCGCGGGCGACAAAATCGACCCCGTTGAGGCCGACAAGCTGAAAGTCTTCGGCCACGGCACTGGCGAGGCGTGCCGCGATCTCGAGGAGACCTGCCTGTCCCGGGAACAGCGCCGCCGGTGGGCCCACCAGACTACCGCAGTAGCGAAAGCCACTCGATCCGAAATGTGCGTCTCCTACCAACTGCCTGCTCATGCCGAGGGGCGCTGAGCGCCGCCCATCGGCGGCGAAGAGAACCGAACCGGCAACGCCGGCGATGCTCTCCTGGAGGTAATGGCTCCTTGGCACCCGCTGGGTGTTGACCCATACCGCTGTGCCGTGTCCGCCGCCGGAACGGCGCGGCTTGAGGAGCCACGCGCCCCGACTTTGGCGGCCCGGCGGTGAGGTGCTGCGCGTCGCCGGTACGGCAAAACCCCGGTGGCGCAGCCGGCGCATCAACGCGATGGGATCCCGAACCCGAGTCAGCACTGCGGGCGGATTTCCCAGCAGTTGCCGCCCGGTGGCCAGCCTGCCGACAGCGGCCGGATAGTTCTCGAAGTTGGAGGTATACGTGGCCAGGTCGCAGCGCAGCAGCTCCGCCTCCGCCGCCGCGGCCGTGGGAGTGAATCGGGGACCGAGCTCCGTTCTCATGGAGATCACCTCGGCCACGCGGCGCAGGTCCAGATCTCCGAAAGCATCCAACGCCGTCACCAGGTGTCCGGCGCGGGCGGCAGAGACGGCCAGCGCCCGGGTGGATACACCAGCGATCAGCACTCGAACCGGCATCTCAGCTAACCTCAACGCCGAGGCGGCGCCGGGCTGCTTCCGGTGAAATGAAAAGGAGATTGTCGAGCACTGTGCCACGCGCCTCCCGTACCCTCATGCGTTCTACCAGCGGGCGGCGGGAGCCTCCGGCCAGTCCATCTGCCAGGAGCGCGGCACCCTCCGCCCCCTGCTTGGCGTGCACCGCTGAACCGGTGAGCAGGCGCACCGCCCCGATGTCACTCAGTTCGGCGGTCATACGATCTCGGATCTGCGCCGTGGAGGCGTGCCGTCCGGACAGAAAGATCTCGTCGGCCGAGGGGGCCGAGCAGCGGAGCTGACGTACGGTTTTCACGGCGCCTTCGATGTAGGCCGCCATGCCCACTGCGTCGCGCTCCGGCGTGCGATTCAGGAGCGAGGTCACGCCACCCTGAAAGAGCGCCGACTTCGTGACCTGTCCCGCCAGAAACCCCACTTCGCCGTCCAACGCCCCTGCCGCCTGCCAGCCAATCGGGCCGCTGGTTCCGCCGACTCCATCCACGATCTGTCCTTTCTCCACGGCCACACCGGCGGTGAACGCGCCGCCGAGCTCGATCAAGATGAAAGACGCCTCTTGCGGTCCGTGGGTGCGTCTGACGCATTGCTCGTGAATCCCCAGCACCGCCGCACAGAGTTTGTCCGCCGTTCCAAGGTCAACCCGGTTGAGCTTGCGGTGCTCGGGAACGGTATCCAGGTGAATGACCCCCGGGATGTAGACCATCGGTAGCCCCGAGGCGCCGAGCCTTCGAGCCAAGGTACGAAGTCCGCCAATCCCGCCGGTCTCTCCATCCGGAGCGAGGAAAGCAAGCCGCAGGTCGTCCTCGGTGGCCTCCCGCGCCGGCCGAAGCGTGAGTCCATACCCGGAGGGGCCCACGACGAGGTCGGGTGGGCCCGAAGCGGAGAGCAAGTCGATAAAGGCCGCTGAATCGGAAAGAGCCTCGGCGGTGGGCCAACTTCGGTCGAGATAGAGCTGACCGTCCACAATCCCGCACACATCAATGCTCAGCGTTCCCGGGTCGATCCCCACGACGCGGGTCATGGGTTACGACTTTTTTCGCTTTACCAGCTCTCGGGCGATCTCGGCAATGGCCTCCGCATCCAGAACCAGATCGTTCCGGGTGAAGAGCTTGGCGACGCACGCCTTGTGCAGCTTGGTCTTGAAGTTCCCCACCCCGAAGGCTCCGAACGCCAGAACTCCGTTTCGTTTCACGCCGGCATCGTTCACGTCCACCCCCTCGATGCCGAGCGGGGGGACGGCATTCAGGTCGACCGCAATCTTGAGGGTCTTGACCGCCGTCCAGACCGACTCGGGGACCATCTGTATGCCGGCGGGCCCGGAGTTGAGCAGGACCTCCGCTCCCTCCAGGACCTTCGGTAACTGCGATGGGTCGTTGAGCGTGACGGCATCCACCTGCACGTTGAAGCGGGCGCTGATGAACTGGCGCGCCTTCTCACCTTGTTCCGGCTTGCGCGACGTGATCGTGACGCGGGCGCCGTCGTGGGCCAGCAAACCCGCGGCACGCTGGCCCACCGGCCCGGTGCCCGCGAGAATGACCACCTTCTTGCCGTCCAGGTTGCTCAGCGTCTCCTCGATCTTGACCACCGCGGCCACAGCGGTTGTGTTGGAGCCATTGGAGTCGAGCATGATGGACACGCTGAACGGGGCGAACAGGGCGTCCTGCGCCATGGCCAGGATTTGCTCGCCGGCCGACATATTGTTGCCACCGATCCACACGGCGGTGTGGTGCAGGTCCTTGGGCCCCCGGGTGAAAATGCAGCCGTGAATCAGGTCCCGAACGTCGCCTTCGGTTATCCCGCCATAGCTCATGACGACGTCAGCACCCGCATCGTAGGCCACAACTTGATCGAAGACGCTCGGCAGCCGGGAGCTGTCGAGTTGCAGCAAGAGCTTACGCATCGGCACAACCATCTCCTCATGATAGTCTGTAAAAGACGAGGGGCCGCCCTGCCTGTGGGCCGCCCCTCGTCGACGCTCGGTATGGCGGGACTGTACGATCAGCCCTCAGCGCCGCCTGCATAGGGGTGCCGCGCGGCCTTGTATTGCTGCAACACCTCGTCCACGCCGGGCTTGTTCTGCAACGCCCGCTGAATTGACTCCTTCGTCGCCCTGTAGTTGAAGTCATAGATCTTCTTGTCGTCTTTTGCCTCCCAATGGATGAACACGCCCACCAGAATGCAGAGATCGTTGGCCTTGCTCTTGTCGATCACACCGGCGGCGACGCTGTCAACGACCGCACGGGCCACCGCAGCCTGCGCCGGTCCAAACATCTGCACAGCTTGGGTCGCACCCTTGATCGTGACCTTGTTAAAGAGAAGAGTGTCAGGTTTGGCGGGCAGGTTCGGCGTCACCACCGCTAGGAGGGCCGAGAACCCGTCGGACTGGCGGGACAGCGCTTGGGCAAACGCAAGACCAGCGGGCCCGGATTTGGAGCCGATGATCAAGTCGATGTGGGCAATCTCGTTGCCGTCACCGACCAACGACTCACCAATCATGAATTCCCCGGCCATAACTGCCTCCGTATCCGTTTTGTTGAAGAAGGAGAAAATCTCGCGCCACATGGATTGCTCGACGTTGGCGTTGGGCAATCTCGGACCAGGAGCGGCGTGAGGGAATGGACAACCCGGTTCACGCGGTCCCGCAAGGCGGGTAGCTCGGGATGCTGAGCACTTAGCCGTACGTAGAGAGCCCTAGTATGAAACCCGTATGAGAAGGTGTCAAGTCGAAAAAGAGGAAGGGAGAGGAGCGCCTTTCCTGGCTCTGTGCGGCGTATCTTCGGGAGTGTGTCGCATATTGCCGTCCGTTCCGTCTCTCGGTCGTGCGTGTTGTGGGTCACCGCGACGTCTGGTGTCAAAGGGCATTCTCGGTTCGGAGGCACATATGTCAGCACCCCGCGGCGGCCGACGCCGTCCGCTCTGGTTACTCACGCTGGCCCTGGCGGGCATGGCGTCCCCGGTTCACGCCCAGTATTTCGGCCGCAACAAAGTCCAGTACCAAAGCTTCGATTTCCGGGTGCTCAAGACCGAGCACTTCGACCTCCATTTCTATCCGGCCGAAGAGGCCGCGGCGGCGCATGCCGCCCGCATGGCGGAGCGGTGGTATGCGCGGCTGTCCAGCGTGCTCGACCACGAGCTGTCGGGACGCCAGGCGCTCATCCTCTACGCCAGCGCCCCCGAGTTCCAGCAGACCAACGCCGTGGGTGGAACCCTGGGCGAGGGGACCGGCGGGGTGACCGAAGCGCTGCGCCGGCGGATCGTGCTGCCCACCGGCGGCACGCTGGGCGACCTGGATCACGTGATCGGACACGAACTGGTTCACGCGTTTCAGTACGACATCACCGGCAATGGGCGCCCCAACAGTCTGGGAGCGCTGCCCGCCGCAAGTCAGCTGCCCCTCTGGTTCATCGAGGGTATGGCCGAATATCTCTCTATTGGCCCGGTGGCTCCGCAGACCGCGATGTGGATGCGCGGCGCCTTGGCGGACACCACACGTGACACCCTCCCGTCGTTCCGTCAGTTGGAAGACCCGCGCTACTTCCCCTACCGCTACGGACACGCGTTCCTGGCATGGGTGGCCGGACACTGGGGCGACCATGTGATTGGACAGCTGTTGAGGGGGGCCGGCCGTCGGCGCGACGTGGTGGCAGGGATCTCCCGGGTGCTCAACGCCAATCCCGATTCGCTGGTGGCCCGCTGGCACGCGGAAACGCACGCGGCCTACGATCCGCTGAAAGCGGGAACCGAGCCGCCGGAAGCGTTCGGCCCGGCCCTCATCGCCGGGAAGGGCGACGAAGGCCGCTACAATGTCTCGCCGTCGCTCAGCCCGGACGGCAGCCAGGTGATGTTCTTGTCGGATCGGGGCTTGTTCTCGATCGACCTGTTCCTCGCCGACGCCAGGACGGGTAAGGTCAAGAAGCAGATCACGAAGACCGCCCTCGATCCGCACTACCAGAGTCTCCAGTTCATCCAGTCGGCTGGGAGCTGGAGCCCGGATGGAAACCGCTTCGTGTTCGCCGGGATCTCCCGGGCCCGCCCGGTGCTGAGCCTCTACGATGTGAAGCGGGGGAAGCTGGACCGGGATATCAATCTCTCCACCCTGGACGAGGCGTTCAATCCCAGCTGGTCGCCCGATGGACGCCGGGTCGCTTTTGCCGGCCTGCAAGGCGGTCTGTCCGACCTGTTCGTGTACGACCTCGAGACCAACAAGCTGAGCCGGCTTACCAATGACGCCTTCGCCGACCTCCAGCCGGTCTGGGCTCCGGATGGCCGCAGCCTGGCCTTTGCCACTGATCGGTTCACCACCGATCTGACGCGCCTCGACATCGGTCCTTACTCCCTGGGATTGATCGACGTGGCCTCCGGCCAGGTCACGCGCCTGCCCGGATTCGATGGTGCGCGGCACACCAGCCCCCAGTGGGCACCCGATGGCGCGAGCCTGTTCTTCGTGGCCGACCCAAACGGAATCGCCAACGTCTTCCGGCTCGTGTTAGATGGAGGCGGCATCAACCAGGTCACCAACCTGTACACCGGTGTCAGCGGAATCACCGAGACCAGCCCGGCTTTGTCGGTGGCGCAGGCCAGCGGCCGAGTGGTATACAGCGTCTTCCGAGCCAACGGTTACGAGCTGTACTCAATCGACGCCCCCCAGGTTCTTGCCGGCCGCCCATTTACACCAAGCCCCCAACGGGCCTCCGCCGGGCTGCCGCCGTACCAACGCCGCAATCCGTTGTTGACCGACCTGCTGGCGAATCACACGCTCGGGCTGCCGGGGGACACGGCGTTCGCGGTTCAGCCCTACCGGAGCGGAATTTCGCTCACCTACGTGGGCCGTCCCTCGTTGATCGCCGGCAGCAATCAGTACGGCACCTTCGTGGGCGGGGGAGCCGCGCTCTATTTCAGCGACATGCTGGGAAACCACAACCTGGTCACGGCGCTCCAGGTCAACGGCGGCCTCAAGGACGTGACGGCTGCGGTGCAATACCAGAACCTGAGCCGCCGGCTCAACTGGGGAGGGGTCGTCCAGCAGATTCCCTATCTCACCGGCGGCTTTGCGCAGGGTGTAGCCGATGTGAACGGGGAGCCGGCATTCATCGAACAACAGCTGCTGGTGAGGCAGACCAACCGTGACCTGGCCGGTATCATCTCATATCCCTTCAGCGAGGTCCAGCGGTTCGATCTGCAGGCGGGCTACAGCAACATTTCCTTCGACCGCGAGCTTCGCACCCGCGGGTTCTCTCTGACCACCGGCGAGGAGATTCTCAAGGACGACCAGGACCTGCCCACTCCCAGCTCGCTCAATCTGGGTGTCGCCAGCGCGGCACTGGTGTACGACAATTCGTTCTTCGGCGCCACCAGCCCGATCCTGGGCCAGCGTTATCGCCTGGAGGTCGCTCCCACCGTGGGCTCTCTGAGTTACGTGGGCGTACTGGGCGACTACCGCCGCTACTTCATGCCGGTTCGGCCATTCACCTTCGCAACCCGCCTGCTGCACTACGGCCGCTACGCCAAGGACGGCGAGGATTCCCGGCTGCAGCCGCTCTTTCTCGGGCAGGCAGGGCTGGTCCGGGGCTACAGCTACGGGTCCTTCGACGCATCCGAGTGCGTTCCCCCGGCGGGCGATCCGGGCTCCTGTCCGGTCTTCGACCAGTTGCTCGGCAGCCGCCTCGTAGTAGCGAACGCGGAGCTACGTTTCCCGCTCTTCGGTGCACTGGGCATCGGCTCAGGATACTACGGCGTGTTCCCGATCGAGTTCGCCGTGTTTGGTGACGCGGGCCTGGCATGGGACAACGTCAACAAGCCCTCCGGCATCTTCGGCTCCGGCACCCGGGACCCGGTGTTCAGCGCCGGCGCCGGTCTTCGGATCAATCTGCTCGGGTTTGCCGTGGCGGAGGTGGATCTGGTTCGCCCGTTCGACCGGCCCGGAAAGGGGTGGGTTTGGCAGTTCGAGCTCCAGCCGGGGTTTTAGTAAAGGGGCTATTGGCTTTTTGGCTGTTGGCTCATCGGTGCAGGGAGTAGCCTATAGCCAATAGCCCATAGCCAATGGGCCATAGCTATTTTCCACCATGCACCCCTCCCGAGACCATCACCTCCCGCCTGATCCCGACGCTTACCGCCACGCTCCGCATCCGAAAGGCCGGATCATCATCATCGCCCCCACGCGTGCGGCGTGTGAGACGATCGAGCTGGCGCTGGGTCTTCAGGTAGACACGGTGCTGGAGCGCGAGCACGGCGCCGAGCTCCGGCAATGGGCGGCAGAGGGGAAGGGGTTCGGCATCGTCGCCGGCACCGGCACCGGGAAAACGCTCGGTATCCGACCCATCGCCGAGTCGATCCTGCGCGAGCCGCTGAAAGTGGGCGTCGTCAACCGGGAGCGGGAAGCCACACCAGAAACCCCGGGCTGGAACGTGGTCATCGTGACCACCGGCATCGCCCGCCGCTGGTTCCAGGACAACCTCATCACGGCCCGCGACACCATCATCGTCGACGAGATCCACCAGACCTCCGCCGAGCTGGAGCTGTGTCTTGCCCTCGGTAAGCGAGCGCGGAGTCGGTTCATCTGGCTGAGCGCCACAGTGGATCCAACCTTTTACGCCCAGTACCTCGATAGCGCCGAGGTGCTCGCCACCCAGGCCTTCGACCCGGCGCTGAAGGCCAAGGTAGAGGTTCTCCCGCAGCAGCCGGAGGAGTTCCTGAACGAGCGCTACGTGCGACGGCTGATCAAGGAGAAGCGCGGTGTGGCCGTGTTTGTGCCCACCCGTGCGGAGGTGGAGAAGTTGGCGGTCGGGTTGGGAGCACAGTGGCCCCGTTTGAACACCGCCTTCTACCACGGTGGCGAGCCGATCCGCGTCATCCGGCCCTTCCTGGAAGGCCAGGTCGGCCGGCCGTTTCTGCTCGCCATGACCGCTGCCGGGCAGTCAGCCCTGAACGTGCCCGGTCTCGACACCGTGGTGATCTACGATGCTCGCTACGGCAACGTGGTAGACCGAGGCCGCAACGTGCTTCACCGGCTGCACCTCGGCGCCAACGAGATCCTGCAGATGGCGGGTCGGGTACACGGACGGGTCCCCCACGGCGAAGTGACGATCTTGACCGACCGCAACCTGGACTTCACGTCGCTGCGGCCTACTCCCCCTGAATTTCAGCTGGCCGGTGACGCAGAACGGGTGGCCATTACCTGCGCCGCCATCGGGGTCGATGCCCGGGACCTCGATCTCCCGGTTCCGCTCGACCGCACAGCGTACCGCCGGGCCATCGAGCTCCTGACGCGACGGGGGCTGGTGGACCAGGGCAAGCTGACCAGCTATGGCCGGGAGGTCGAGGCGCTGCCGGTCGAGCGCTCCTGGGGCGAGCTCCTGTCCCATGCCGACGATCAGCTGGTACCCATTGTGGCGGTCTGCTCCAACATCGACTCTCTGCACCGGATGACCCGCGAGGAGCGAGACCTTCACGGAGTGCTCGTCAGCGGGAGCGACCATCTCACCGCCTACAACCTGTTTGCCGAAGCGGTGAACCAGCACGGCTATCTGGGACAGGTCTATGGTTTGCCGCGCCACGTGTTTGACGAGGCCGGCCTGGCTGAATGGGCCGAGCGCCGCGGTGTGCTGGTCAAGGCGATCGAGGACACCGCCCTCGGCCTCGCCTCGGTGTACCGCTCGCTGGAGCTGCCCCTGCCCAAGCAGCTCCCCTACGCCTCCAAGGAAATACGGCGGCTGTGGGCCGATCTCGTCGCCCGCATCATGCCTTTCGATCTGGTGATTGACGAACGGACCGTGGACGGGCACGAGGCTCGTGTGTCCAAGACATCGGTGGCCGGCAGCTGGGGTGCGGTGGCCGGACCCCTTCGGTTTTTTGCCGACCGCTTCGGTACCCCGCGGGCCGGCATCGAAGGCACGACCCTGTCGTACGATCTGGTGCGGCGCTACGCCGCGCTGGGCCACCCGAGGGTCGTGCTCGGCGGCCCTCGTAAGCATCAGGGGCTGATGGTCGAGCGCCGGCGCGGCTACTTCGGATTCGACCTCGAAACCGAGGTGGACCCCATCCAGGGGGGTATTCCTGGAGATCTTCAGCCGGCCGCCCGTGACGTACTCACGGAGGCGCTGTTGCAGGGAGAGACCATCCACCCCGATCAGCAGCGCCTCCGCCGTACCCTGGCCGAGCTCGATGAGCTCTGGCGCCGGTCCGGTGGAGCCGTGGCCGGCCTTTCCCCGGAGGAACTAAGAGGGCGGATCCGGCAACAGTTGGAGGAAGTCGCCAGCTGGGAGGATTTCCTCCAGACCCGGATCGTCCTCGACCCTCGTGAGCTGATCGACGAGGAGACCAGGGAACGACTCGACGCGCTTCCGGGCCGGCTGCATCTGCGCGGCGATGCGGTCCCGCTGGATTATGAGGTGGAGAACGGGGTAGGTGTGGCCCGGGTGCTTCTGCGGGAAGGCCAGGCCCGGCGTCTCCGCCAGGACGAACTCCCGCCGCTCGACCGGCCACTTCGGTTTGCCGTCCAGCGTGGAGGCCATCCCCCCATTCAGGCCGATACCGTGGCCGACCTTCAGTCGGCGCTCCGCCGGTCTCCAGCCTCGGAACGGGATGAAGCCCCCGGCTACGGGGAAGCGCGTGGGCGGCGGGGCCGGGGCCGCCGCAGTGACCCGCGTCAGCGTGGTCGAAAGCCACGCGGCCGCCCCAACCGGTAAGTCGCTTCTCTTCCTTTCCGACCCGTCGGTGCAGCCCCTAGTCCACCTCGCCCTGCTGGTGGTTTTCTGTTTGGGCTGAAGCTCACCACCGCGATCAATGCCACGATTCTGGTGACTACGGTCCCCGTGTTCACCGTGCTGGGCTCGGTGCTGACCCGGCGCGAGCCGCCCGAGCCCGCTCGGCGAATGACCGCGCGCCGGTGGTACTGTGCACCATGGGCGAAGATGGGCGTCTTGAATAGAGAACAGTCCCATCTCGAAACCACCCGGCCTGAGGGCGCGTACCGTGACTATGCCAGACACCCTACCGATCAACTCGATGCCGTCTGTCTTTTCTCCACTCGCCAAAGCCCTGCTGGACGGCTTCAGCGAAGGCGTCGTAGTCTTTGACGCCGAGGGGCGGCTGCTCTACACCAACCAACCTGCCCGTGAGGCGTTGGCCGGTATGGACCTGTTCGAGGGCGCTCCCGACCTCCAGCCCCGGCTCGCCGCGCTCGGTGGCCGGCTTCGTCCACTGCGCGTAGGCGGTCTGGAGCTGGGTGAGGCTATGTTCATCCCGGGCGTCGCCGGGGCCACTACGCTGGCGGCCCGCGAAAAAGAGGCTATCGTCAAGACCCTGGATGCGCACAGCTGGAAGCTCGCGGAAACAGCCAGGTCCCTGGGTATCAGTCGCACCACCCTGTGGCGGCGCCTGAAGGCCTACGGGCTTCATCGAGACGGCCGGAGTAAATGGGCGCAAACCTCCTAAACATTATTGTCACGTTAGCGCTCCAGTCTCCGCAGCCCGATACCTCCCCTGACACCAGCCCCACCCCCGGCATAGCGTTCGAACGTATCTCCGACCTGTTGCAATACAACCGGGTGCAAGGTCTGTCGTTGGGCTTGGGATACCAGGTTCCCATGCCCGGCCTCCAATCGGCTGCCATCTACGGAACTGTGCGCTACGGCCTCAGTGACGAAAGAGTCACAGGCCGCCTCACCGTTCTCACCAACCTTGCCGTCGGGCGCCTTGTCCTCAGCGGCTTTCACGACATCGCCGACCTCGATCCCTTCTCGCCGGGCCGCACCGTGGCCAACACCGTCAACGGGTTGTTCGCCGGCCACGACAACGGAGATTACGCGCTCTCCCGCGGCGGCACCGTTAGGTGGGAGAGGCCGCTTCGTGGGAGGCTGGAGCTGGTGCTGGCGGGCCGAATCGAACGCCTGAGCAGTGTCGCCCGGGTGGCCCGATCGGCAGTGAACGATTTGCTGGGCGGTACCGGCCTCTTTCCGGCCAACCCGCCGGTCCGGGAGGGTACCTTCTCCGGGGGGTCGGCCCAGCTGCGTAGTATCGGTCGCACCCGCTGGACGATCACGGCAGACGTCCAGAGAGGGAGTGGGCGGACCATAGCGAGGCTCTTTGGCGAAGCCCGAAGACACTTTGGCACCGAACCTGGTCTCACCGTGAGGGTCAAGTCCGGTGCCGCAACCCAACCATCGTTGCCCCAGTCGGTGTTTCGTCTCGGCGGGGTGAATACCGTGCGCGGTTTCGAGTACGGCACTCTTCGGGCACCCGCCTTCTGGGCCGCCCAGCTCGACCTCACTCTTTTCGGCGGTCGAGTCCGGCCGGTGATATTTATCGATGCCGGTCAGGCCGCCCCCCTCTCCGGCCTGCCATCCACTGACGCCCTGGTGGGCGGCGGTGTCGGGCTGTCGCTTCTCAGCGACTTGATCCGCCTCGACCTTAGCCGGGGGATCTCACCGGACCGCGCCGGAAAAGTGCGCTTCGATCTCGTCATCCAGGGGCCCAGATGAGGGCATCTGCGCTGTGGCTTCTCTGTACCAGCGGGATCGCCACCGCCTGCGGTGATTCGCCGGACTCTGCCGGGAAGGCCGGATGGGTAGCGGCCAGCTGGACTGGTGCTGATACGGGCCGGATGGCTGGCTCTGGTATCGCCGAGTGGTGTGCTGAGCGGCGGGCGCTGGAGATTCGCGGCGTCCAGGGCGACACCGGTCTGGCCGTCGTTCTCTATCCCGTCGACAGCATCGAGCCCGACACGTTCCGCGTGGTCCTGCCTGAAGGTGCCGACACTCTGGCCCCCTCCGGAGCGATTGGTCTGCGGCTGTTCGAAGCCAATGCAGTTCAAGGCTATCAGGGCGACAGCGGCGCGATCGTCCTGCAGCGCGCGGAATCCGGCCAGCTGTCCGGCACCATCGCAGCGAGGGCGCGATCGGTGGTCAACGGCCAGCAGGTGCGGCTCACCGGTCAGCTTCGGAACCTCAACGTGGTGCCCCAGGGGCGCGGCTGCGTGCCCGAACCACTCTCCGACTCGGCCGACACCAATGCTGGGCCCTCCAGCACAGATGTAGATTGAGGCATGGAGAACACCTACTTCCGCAAGGGATTTGGCCTCAAAAACGAGATCGCCGGCCGGCTGACGGCGGACTACCACAGCGCCATCGTGGAGACGCTTCGAGCCAATGAATACCGGCTGAACCTGGGCCCTTTAACGTTCCGTCTGGCCCGTGAGTTCGGTTTCTGTTACGGAGTCGACCGGGCCGTCGAATATGCCTACGAGACCCGCACCAAATTTCCCGATCGGCACCTGTTTCTCGTGGGCGAGATCATCCACAACCCCCACGTCAATCAGAAGCTTCGCGACATGGGCGTCACCCTGCTGGCTCACCGGGACGACGGGGAGTTCGATTTTTCCGGCGTCACGCCCGATGACGTGGTGATCATGCCGGCGTTCGGGGTGACCATCCGGGACTTCGAACGTCTCCGCGCCATCGGATGCGTGCTGGTGGACACCACCTGCGGGTCTGTCCTGAACGTGTGGAAGCGGGTAGAGAGCTACGCCCGGGATGGGTTCACTGCGGTCATCCATGGCAAGCACTACCACGAGGAGACAAAGGCCACCGCGAGCCAGGTGATGAAGTATCCGGGTGGGCGATACCTGGTGGTATTCGACATGGACGAAGCTCGCCTGATCTGCGATTTCATCGAGGGAACCGGGAGCCTGGCCGCGCTTGAGGCAAAGTTCCGCCACTCCGTGTCGCCCGGCTTCGATTTCGAGCGGGACCTTCTGCGGGTCGGTCTGGCCAACCAGACGACAATGCTTTCGGGCGAGTCGCTGGGGATTGCCGAGGAGGTGCGGAAGAGTGTGGTCCGGCGCCACGGCCCCGACGCCGCGCAGCAACACTTCCGGTCATTCGACACCATTTGCTCGGCTACCCAGGAACGGCAGGATGCCGTGATGGCGCTGCTTCAGGAGCCGCTCGACGTCATGGTGGTGGTGGGCGGTTACAACTCCAGCAACACCTGTCACCTCGCGGCTCTGGTGCAGCAGCACGGCATCACCGCCTACCATATCGCGGATGCCGACGCGGTGGATGTGGCCACCGGAGCCATCCGGCATCAGCCGATCGGCACCAAGAGCGAAGCGGTCACCGCCGAGTGGCTGGGTTCCTCCCGGATCATCGGGATCACGGCCGGCGCATCCACTCCGAACAACAAGGTGGGGGAGACGATCGCGCGCATCAGCGCGGTGGCTGGGGTCGATCTGGAGGCAGCGCTTGGGTAAGGGGGCTGCCCTTCCGTCCCGCTTCATCGACCTCAGCCATACCATTGAAAACGGGATGATCACGTACCCGGGGCTGCCGGGGCCGATCATCTGCGACTACTTGAGCCGGGAAGCGTCGCGCGCCCACTACGCGCCGGGGGTGGAGTTTCAGATCGGCAAGATCGAGATGGTGGCCAACACCGGCACGTATCTCGATGCCCCGTTTCACCGCTATCCCGACGCCACGGATCTGGCCGGGTTGCCTCTGGACTCACTGGCCGACCTCGACGCGGTAGTAGTGCGGGTGCCGGCGACCAGAGATCGGGCGATCGGGCGAGAGAGATTCGAGGACCTGGAGCTCCGCGGCAAAGCGGTGCTGGTGCAGACCGGCTGGGACGTTCACTGGAGAACAGAGCGCTATCTCTCGGGTCACCCGTTCCTCACCGGGGCTGCCGCGGAATACCTGGTTGCGCACGGCGTCACACTGGTGGGCATCGACTCGCTCAACATCGACGACACCGAGGACCGGGCCCGGCCGGTGCACTCAACTCTGCTTGGCGCGGGTATCCCGATCGTCGAGCACCTGTGTAACCTTTCCCGCGTTCCCGAGAGGGACTTTCGCTTCTTTGCGGTACCCGCGAAGATCGCCGGCTTTGGGAGCTGGCCGGTGCGAGCCTTTGGACATGTCCTTTCGTCAAACGACCGTCGCGGGATTTCCCGCCGTAGCCCTCCGCTCGGCTGAGCTGGAAGTCGTCGCCGTCCCCAGCATCGGGATGAAGCTGACCAACCTCCGGCGCCTCAACGGCCGCGAGTGGCTCTGGCGCAGCGACCAGATTCCGCTGGCGCCCCCTCGGGCCGGAGCGTCCTATGTCGAGACGGCCGACAGCGGGGGGTGGGATGAGTGCTTTCCCACCGTCGGGCCGTGTCCCATCCCCGGTGCGCCGCCAGACACTAAACCGCTTCCTGACCACGGCGAGTTGTGGAGCTCGCCCTGGACCAGCTCGGTGTTCGACCACGCGGCGGGAACAACCCTGAACGGGTTTACCGGCGGCTCGGTGTTCCCCTACGAATTCCACCGCGGGATCACCCTCGACACGCACGAACCCGTGGTCCGGTTCCGCTATCGCGTGCGGCATACCGGGGACGCGCCGTTTCCCTGGATCTGGTCTTCCCATCCGCTCCTGAACGTGCAACCCGGCTCCACGTTGACCGTTCCTGGGCTGATGCAGGTCAAGATCGACGCGGCGCACGGCCGCCCGGACATCAAACCCGGCATGGCAGTTGACTGGCCCGCCGCCATCGGTGGAAATACGGAGCGTTTCATATTCCCGGCGGAGGGTGGCTGGGCGGCCAAACTGTTTGGAAGCGTCGGCCCGCAAGGTTCGATGACGCTTACCGATCCGCGGCGGGGGGAGCGGCTGGAGATGATGGTGAATCCAGCAGAGGTGCCCCAGGTGGGAATGTGGATCAATTGCCGCGGATGGGCGCCCCCGGGACGCGCCCCCTACTACAACCTGGCGCTGGAGCCCTGTATCGGCGCCCCTGATCGTCTGGATGTAGCGGCGGAGGGTTGGGGTACCGCGCAAACGCTACATCCGGGTGAAGAGCGCGTTTGGTCGCTGGACGTGCGGCTGCTGGACGACTGATTAGTTCGCGAGGAGCTCTGCCCCCCATCGGCCAGCCCCCTGGACCGAGCCCCTCCGGCTTCGAGTGTCAGACATCCCCTCTCACCCGCCGCTTACACTCAGCCTCCGGGGCTCAGCCCAGTCCGCTGGCCGCCCCGCCCCTCGCGCGAAGAGGCGGGAGTGCGCGGGGTGTCAGCTGGTGGAGAGTTCGAGCATTTCCGCTACTGCCGCAATCGTGAGCGGGGCGCTTCCCTCGGCCCGGTTGTTCACTAACAGGTAGGCGGGAACCCTGGTCTTCACCGCCGCTTCCACCAACCGTACGAGATCACGCCTCAGCTTCGGATTGGGCTCCCGGATGCGGTCATACGGAGAGAACACATCTACCGCTTCATTATAGGTCCTCCCCGGCCGGAGCAGCGCCCGCGCCACGATGAAGGGCCCGGTGATTGAGCCTGGAAGGTCCAGCTGGTGGCCTAGCGGAGGCATCCGGGTCCAGGAGCTGAACACGTGAGCGACACCATGCTCCCGCAGGACCGCGAAGTACATGGGCGTGAGAAACTCGTCGTTCCGGATCTCGACCGCAAACTGTCCCTCCCTGGGGAGAGCGGAGAAAAATTCATCCAGGCGGGTAGCGAACCCCTCAGGATCGATACCGCTCGACTTGGCCATGGTCTGGAATTCGAAGACAAACGGTCCCGTATTGTCGGCAAAGTGACGGCGGTACGGGTGGTAGATTTCCTCCACGAAGAGATCCGGGTTGAGGAAGTCCTGGTTCACCTTTCCCGCTCGCGCCGGATCCTGCGCCTTGGTGAAAGTGTGAACCGTGAGTTGACTCCAGACCTTGCTCACAACCGGGAAGCCGGGTGGCAGATGCTCGGCGTAGCTGCGCAACACCTCTTCCGTGGGGGGCCCGTAGAAGCTGGAGTCGATGCCGACGGTGCCGAACAGCGGAAATGCGGCGTACTCCTCCAGCATTCTTGCCGGAGCTCCCTTCGACCCATAATCGTGGTGATAGACCAGGCCCCGCCATCCGGGATAGTTCCAGGTGGACGTGCCGAACCTGACCCCCGGCGGAATACGCCTGCCGAGCTCCTCGAATCGGGCCGGGCCCGGATCATTGGCGTGGACGGTGTCACTCATGCACGGTCAGGGATCAGGCACGATGCGTGAAACTCTTCCTCCCTGTTCCAACACGTAGAGCTCCCCGGCTGCGTCTTCACCAAAGCTGAGCACCGGGCCACCCGGAGCCAGGCTGGGCCATGAGGTCTCGTCGGTCACCTGGCCCTCGGCATACCGGAAGCTGCGGACCCAGCCCTGACAAAAGTCGCCATAGAAGTAGTGCCCCTGGAGGGCGGGAATAGCGCTGCCGCGATACACGTACCCGCCGGTGACAGAGCAGCCTTGATCATGGCTATACTCGAACACCGGCAGAGTCAGCCCGGTCTGGTCGCATCCCGCGCCGCGAAAGCAGTGCGCGCCCTCCATGATACTCCAGCCATAGTTCACCCCTCGACCGACCCCGTCTGTCGGGGTGCTCACGTCGATCTCCTCCCACTCATTCTGGCCCACATCGGCGATGTAGAGATCACCAGTCAGCCGATCGAAGCTGAACCGCCAGGGATTGCGCAGGCCATAGCTCCACACTTCGGGCGATTCGGACTGGAGGAAGGGATTGTCGCCAGGCACCGTGTAGGGGTCACCGCCTCGAACGTCTATCCGGAGGATGGAGCCCAGCAGGTCCGATAGGTCCTGGCCGCGATTATCGGGATCCCCGCTCCCGCCTCCGTCGCCGAGCCCCAAGTAGAGAAAGCCATCGGGACCGAAGAGGATTTGTCCGCCTTTGTGATTCGAGAACGGCTGAACCTGGGTCAGGATTACCTGCTCGCTTGTGGGGTCGGCATGCTCGGGGTCTTGGGAGGTCTGAAACCGGGACAGGACGGTGTTGCCGGCCAGATCGGTGTAGTGAACCACGAAACGGCGAGTCGTGGCATAGTCCGGATCGAACGCGAGGCCGAGCAGTCCCTGCTCGCCGCCGTTGGACACCTGGGAGCTTAGATCGAGGAACGCAGTTGCCAACAGCACTCCATCCCTGACGATGCGAATGGCCCCGGTCTTCTCGACGATGAACAGACGGGAATCGCCCGGGGGCGCTGTCAGGTACAGCGGCACGCTCAATCCCACGGCCACCTCCTGCAGCCGAGCCCCGCTACCTGCCGGCGGCTCAACCGGGTTGTCTCCGGAGCAGGCACTGGCGCCCACCGCCAGATTCAGCGAGAGTCCGGCACGGGTGAGCAACCGGGGGAGCGGCATTGGCAGATCCTCATGAGTGCCGGAGCACCATGATACGGAAGACCGTGGCTCGGGCAGCGTGGGGCATGCTGCTGGGAGCATGCACTCCTATTGGACTATGGATCTACGAAGACCCGGTCGTAACCGTGTCCCGGGTCACACTGGAGCTCAGTCACCCCCGGGCGGCGCTTGGATCGCCGGTAGTGGTGGCGCTCGCGCTTCACAACCGGAACGACTTTCCACTGTCGACCACACGCATGGAGGTATCTCTCCGGCTCGACGGTGTACCCATCGGGCGACTCGAGCGGGATAGCACCATGGCGGTTGCCACCGACGGTGTCTCGACCGTTGCGCTGCCACTGAAGCTGGAGAAGCAGGCCACCACCTCCCGGCTTCAGGCGCTGGACACCGGCAGCCATCAGTTTCTGGTGAGTGGACGGGCCACGTTCGAGACGCCGATTGGCACCAGGAAGGTACAGTTCGCCGAGGAAGGGGAAATGATCTTTGGCCGGCGTCGCGGCGAGTGAGTGGTTCTGACCTCAGGGGCGCCCGGCGCCGACTCGCTCCAGCCGATCCAGATGAGTCAGCGTCAGCGTCACCGCCCCAAACTCCTCCTCCACCTTGCCCCGAAAGAGGAACGGGCCCTGATCGAACAGTACGTGCCCCCGTCTGCGATACACGTCAGGAAACAGCACCGCCTCGATCAATCCGTAGCCATCATCGAAGGTTGCAAACTCCATCGGCTCCTCTTTCGCGGTGTGGACCGGCTTTGCCGTGGTGAGCATGCCGGCCGCCATCACGTGCCGGCCCACATGCCGGTGCAGCTCGGTGCTGGGCAACAGCCGGAAGCTCCGGAGCCGCTCGGCGTGAAGCTGCATGGGATGGGCGTTGGTAATGAACCCCAGAATTTCGTATTCCTCCTTGCGGCGCCGTTCGGGGGAGTACTCTCGTAGCATGGGGACCGAAGGAGGGAGGTCGGAGAACCAATCGGGCGGTAAGCGGGTAGGCGGGTAGGCAGGTAAGTCAGCAGCTCGATCAATATCTCCGTTGGTGTGCTCCTGCTTACCCGCTTTCCCGCTTACCTGCCTACCCGCCGAGTCCACCAGCCACAGCATCATCGGCCGAGTCCAGCCATCGGCCATAGAATCGAGGGCACCGACCTTGATGAGGACGCGCAGGTCGGATGGCGTGATACCGGTTCGGGCGCGGAACTCGAACAGGGAGCCGAAGGGGCGGGACGGCGCTCCGCTGTCCCTCGCGGCCAGTATCCGCTCGACCGCGTCGCCCGACAGCCCCTTCACGAACTGCAATCCGATCCTGATCTCCCTTCCGTTCCCGATGCAGCGAAAGTCGCTGGCATTGATGTCCGGCGGCAGCACCGTGAGCCCCATGCGCATGGCCTCGGCCACGTAGGCAAACGCGTGGTAGAAGCCCCCTCCGTTCGAGAGCACCGCCGCCATGAATTCCGCCGGATGGTTGGCCCGGAGGGCGCAGGAGTGCTGGGCCACCTGGATGTAGGAGCAGGAATGTCCCTTGCAGAAGCTGTAGCCGGCAAAGGACATGATCATCTCCCACACCTGTCGGGCCGCGTCCGGGTTCCGGCCCAGTCGCGCGGCGCCGGTGAAAAACTCCTCCGCATACC